>Ga0247784_1000021_pt1 | contig 61102 bp, 49 predicted proteins | sample UWRJL169409R5_FD_179909 | JGI IMG/M metagenome (GOLD analysis project Ga0247784, IMG submission 179909) | Plant litter microbial communities from Arlington Agricultural Research Station in Wisconsin, United States - UWRJ-L169-409R-5 | ecosystem: Environmental > Terrestrial > Plant litter >...
TTGCGACTGCGGAACTCGCGCGCCTGTCGGTCTGCGTCGTCCTTCGCCAATCCATATCGCTCCTGAAGCTTGCCCGCCAGGATTTCCGCGTTCCCTTCCATCTGATCGATCTCATCGTCAGTGAGTTTGCCCCACTGCTCCTTGATCTTGCCTTTCAGCTGCTTGAAATTACCCTGTGCGATGTCTTTGTTCATACGTCTCTCCGGTTCAGCGCACGCCCGCGCTGGGTGCTGACCTAACGGAGTCGCAGCCTGCAAAGTTCAACGCTCCCAATTACGAAAGCCCATGTGCTTGGATGACGGACGGAGCGGTAGGACTGAGTCTGTAGTCCCCTTGCTTGACACCCCGCCGGGGACGCTTTAGCGTTCGCCTTGCGCCGATTTGAGATTCAGCTTGCGGGCGCGTAAGAAATACGGCTAAAGCGAAGCACACCTGCTTGAGCTTTGGCGAGCGGGTTTTTTTATGCCCGCTTGCCGACCGCGGTCCGGTCGGCCCATGTCCCGCAGCCGCTCGTCGACGCACTCGTGATCAGATGCGGAGAGTGGGCGTGAATTCATCCATCGTTGTGCTCAAGTTCGGCAGCTCGGTGTTGCAAACCGAGGCCGATCTGCCTCAGGCCATCGAAGAAATTTATCGTGAATGGCGTGCCGGACGACGAGTGATCGCCGTGGTGTCCGCGTTCGCGGGCGTCACCGATCAGCGTTACGCACAGACGCGTGCGATCACCAACGATTTGTTCGAGCAGGCCACGTGGGTCGCGGGAGGCGAGGAAGAATCGGGTAGGAAGCTCGCGGCGGCGCTGGTGGAAAATGGCGTGTCGGCGCGCTATGTCGATGCTCGTGAGGCGAGCTTGCGAGCGCACGGCGATCCGCACGAATCGACGCCAGTTGCGTTGAATGCAGATCATCTGCGCGCATGTTTCAACGATCACGCCGTGCTCGTGTTTCCTGGCTTCATCGCGCAAGACATTCAAAATCGTTGCGTGCTGCTCGGCCGCGGCGGTTCCGATCTCACTGCGTTGTTCCTGGCGAAAAGTCTCAACGCACGTTGTCGCTTGTTGAAAGACGTCGACGGGGTGTACGACAGCGATCCTGCCGTTGCCCAAAATCACGCACGTCGTTTTCATCGACTTGGCTGGCGCAGCGCTTTAGATATCGGCGGCCGAATCATTCAACCCAGAGCGCTGCAGTTCGCGCAGTCGCACGGCCAGTCGTTCGAAGTCGCGTGTGTCGGATCCAATCTCTCGACGCACGTGGATCACGGCCCGGACGAATTCGCGAGCGTGCCGCACGAAACGATTCAACCGATCCGCGTGGTGTTGCTCGGATTGGGCACAGTCGGCCGGGGCGTGTACGACCATCTGACCCGTCGTGCCGATTTGTTTGAAGTCGTGCGCGTCGTCGTCAAAGACCCGAACAAGCAACGCGACGTGCCGGCGGAGTTGCTCTCCACGGATCCGTGGGATGCGATCGCTCAACCGGCCGACCTGGTCATCGAAACGATCGGCGGCCTCGATCCCGCAGGTGAAATCGTGCATGCGGCGCTGACGCGCGGGCGTGCGGTGGTGACGGCCAATAAAGCTCTCATTGCTTCACGCTGGTGGGAAAAACTTGCGCGCTTTGCCAGCGGCGACGCCCCGTTGTTGCGTTTCTCAGCCGCTGCAGGGGGTGCGGTGCCGGTGCTCGAAACCGTCGTTGCAGTGGCACGGCAATCCGGCGTACAGCAGGTACGCGCTATCCTCAACGGAACGTGTAACTTCATACTCGATGCATTGGAGCGGGGAGTAGACTTCCAAGCTGCATTGGCGCACGCGCAGGCCAGCGGTTTCGCGGAGGCCGATCCGCATGACGACTTGGTCGGTTTGGACGCGGCCCGTAAGCTGGAGCTCATCGCACGAGCCGCATTCGGCGAGACGTTGCCGTTCGAGCTCAACGTTCGTGGCATCGATGGTGTGACATCGGGTCTGGCCGGGCTGGTCCGCGAAGAAGGGCTGACGTTGAAGCTGGTCGCGAGCTGCGAACGAACTGCCGGACAGGTGCGTGGCGTCGTCAAATTGCAGGAGCTGCCGGCCAACGATTTTCTCGCCGGGGCTCGGGCCGAGGAGAATCGCGTCGAGATCGTGGCGCGAAACGGCGATGTAGTGCGTCTGGCAGGCAAGGGCGCCGGACGTCGGCCGACAGCGCTTTCGGTGCTCGGCGACGTTCATGAGTACCTGCGGGATCGGCGAACCGCGCTCGGGCTGGCAGGCGCAACGAGCGAGGACGCCGCGGTGGCTGCGGTTGTGAATGCATGAGAACAACGCATGAAAAAATCGGTGGCTTTTATGGCGGCGCTCGCGCTGCTCTCTGGCTGTGCCAAGAAACAAGAACCCGTTGCAGCCGCACCGGTGGCGCCCGCGCCTAAAGCGGAATTGGGCGAGTTCGGCCTGGATCTCACGGCCGGCAACGCGGGTGTCAAACCTGGCGACGACTTCTTCGCTTACGCCGGCGGCAAGTGGTACGACTCCTTCGAGATTCCACCGGATCGCGCCTCCTATGGACCGTTCAACAAGCTCAACGATCTGTCCGAGGAGCGTGTCAAAGCGCTGATCGAAAAAGCGGCCGCGACCAAACCCGCCGCCGGCACGCCGGAACAGAAGATCGGCGACTACTTCGCGAGCTTCATGGACCAGGAAGGCATCGAGGCCAAAGGCCTCGCGCCGTTGCAAGACTCGCTGGCGCGAATCCAGGCCGCGAAATCCAAACAAGACATCGCGACATTGTTCGGCCTGCAAGGCTTCAACTCGACGTTCGGTGCCGGCATTTCTCCGGACCTGAAAGATCCGAACAAATATTCCATCGATGTCGGCCAGAGCGGCCTCGGTCTGCCGGATCGCGATTACTACCTCAAGAGCGATGCCAAGCTCGCCGAGCATCGCGCCAAGTACGTCGAATATATCGAGACCATGCTCAAGCTCGGCGACGTGCCGGACGCAGCCAAAAAAGCACGCGGCATCATGGAATTCGAAACGGCCATCGCCAAAGTGCAATGGCCGATCGAGAAGCTGCGCGAAGCGGAGTTGAACTACAACCCGCGCACCAAAGCCGAGTTGATCGCCTATGCACCGGGCTTCGCTTGGCAAGCGTTCTTCGACGCGGCCGACATCGGCAAGCGCGAGAATTTCGTGCTCGGCCCGCTCACGGCGATTCGCGACAGCGCGAAGGTCGTCGATCAAACGTCGTTGCAGACTTTGAAAGACTATCTGACGTTCCATCTGCTGCGCTCTAACGCGGCGTTCCTGCCGAAGCGTTTCGACGAAGCAAACTTCGCGTTCTACGGTAAGCAACTGCGCGGTCAGCCGCAGCAGCGCGACCGTTGGAAACGCGGTGTCGCCATCACCGGCGATGCGTTGGGCGAGTTGGTCGGCCAGGTGTACGTCAAGGAATATTTCCCGCCCGAGTCCAAGGCGAAGATGGAAGTGCTGGTCGACAACTTACGAGCCGCGCTCAAGGAGCGCCTGGCGACGTTGAGTTGGATGAGCGACGACACCCGCAAGCGCGCCGAGGAAAAACTCTCGACGTTCGTTGCGAAGATCGGCTATCCGGACAAGTGGAAAGATTATTCCGCGCTGGAAGTGCGTCGTGACGACATCGTCGGCAACGTGCATCGCGCCTCGCTGTGGGACTGGAATCGCAATGTTGCGCGCCTGGATCAGCCGGTCGATCGCGGCGAGTGGTTCATGAACGTGCACGAGATCAACGCGTACTACAACCCGCTCAACAACGAGATCGTGTTCCCGGCCGCAATTCTGCAGCCGCCGTTCTTCGATCCCGCCGCGGACGACGCAGTTAACTACGGTGGCATCGGCGCGGTGATCGGTCACGAGATCGGCCACGGCTTCGACGATCAGGGTCGCAAGTTCGCTCCGGACGGCAGCTTGCGCGACTGGTGGACCAAGGTCGACGCGGATGCGTTCAACGCCAAAACCAAAGTGCTGGTGGAGCAATATTCCGGCTTCGACGCGTTGCCGGGCCTGAAGGTCAACGGCGCGATTTCGCTCGGCGAGAACATCGGCGATCTCGGCGGCCTGAACATGGCGTACGAGGCTTATCACAATTCCTTGCAGGGCAAAGAAGCACCGGTGCTCGGCGGTTTGACTGGCGATCAACGTTTCTTCCTGTCGTGGGCGCAGGTGTGGCGAACCAAGATTCGCGACGAAGCGCTGCGTGCGCTGGTGCTTTCCGATCCGCACAGCCCGCCGTATTTCCGCGTCAACGGCGCGGTCCGGAATATGGATGAGTGGTATCAGGCGTTCGACGTGAAGCAGGGCGACAAGTTGTATTTGCCGCCGGAGCAGCGGGTCAAGATCTGGTAGCCGCGAGGCGATCCTGCAGCTGCTTGCGATAGCGACGGCTCAATCGCAAGCGAGCCTGGGACTTCAGCACCACTTCGTACTCGCCAGCAGTCTGCAGTTCGAGCGCTTGAATGCGCTCGACGTTGACGATGATCGAGCGGTGAATGCGGATGAAGCTGTCGCCCAGCTCCTGTTCGAGCTCTTGCAGGGTCCGCCGCAGGATGTGCGTGTCGCGGCCCACGTGCAGGCATGCGTAGTAGCTCGCGGCTTCGATCCAATCGATGTCCGACACATTGACGAACAGCAGCTGACCCGGGGATTTGATCGCGAGCCGCTGCGCTCGCGGTTGTCCGAGTGCGTAGTGGGCGAGCTTGTCCTTCGCACGATGCACAGCCCGGTGGAAGCGAGCATCGTCGAACGGTTTGAGCAGATAGTCGAGCGCGCCGACCTCGAATGCTCGTATCGCATACTCGTCGTACGCAGTGACGAAAATAATCGTCGGCGGCAAGTTCGTGCCCAGGCGTTCGAGCACATCGAAGCCGTCGCATTCGGGCATTTGCACGTCGAGAAACACCAGCTGCGGCCGCCACTGCCGAATTGTTTCTACCGCCTCGGCACCGGAGCCGCATTCCTCGACGAGTTCGACCTCGGGATCCTGATGCAGCAGGACGGTGACATTACGTCGAGCCAGTGGCTCGTCGTCGACCACCAGCACTCGTAGCGGCGCGGCGCTTTCCTGTTCGTGCGCCATTCACGCCTCCTTCAGAGGCAGGGTCACGATCACTTCCACGCCGTCCGGCTCGGCGCGCGTCATCGCGAGCTCGGAGGCTTGGTCATGCAAGATCTGAAGGCGTGTGCGTAGATTGGCGAGCCCGACGCCGTTCGCTTGCCAGTTTTCCGGGAAGCTCGGGCCATCGTTATAAACGCTTAAGTAAAGATTGCGATCTCTGCGTGTGCCAGTAACACGCACCGTTCCGCCGGCTGCTCGCTTGGCGATGCCATGTTTGATTGCGTTTTCCACTAGAGGCTGCAGCAGCAAGTTGGGAACCTGCATGTCCAGCAGCTCCTCGGGGATGTTCATGCTGACCTGCAAGCGGTCGCCGAAGCGAGCCTGCTGGATCTCGACGTAGCGCTGCAGATACTCCACTTCCTCGCCCAGCGTGACTTGCGAGCGATGCGAGTCTTGCGTCGCTCGGCGCAGGAATTCGCTGAGGCCGACGATCATGCTCACCGCCGCGTCGTTACGACGGTCGCGCACCAGCGCTGCAATCGAGTTGAGCGTGTTGAACATGAAGTGCGGCTCCATCTGCCGGCGCAGCGCTGCCAGCTGAGCCTTCGAGAGTTCCTCGTTGAGCCGCGCGGTCTCGGTCATCTGCCTCGCCATGTTTGCTCGCGAATCGACCAGATACGTGATGGTCAGGATCAGGGCGTATGCGATAAAGAACAGGACGATTTGATACAGAAGCGAAATGCTCCAGGTATCCCAGAATGTCGGTGCCCGCTTGTTGCCCCAAGGATTGAAGAGCACCTGGAGCGTTGCCGACCAAGCCTCGGCGACCACGCTCATGCCGACGAAGGCGGCGAGGTGAATGGCCACTGCGCGTACCGTCGTGTCCCGAACGATTTGATAGCGGCGCGCCAGACTGATGATCCAGGGCGTCGCCAATGCCCAGGGCAGCCAGATGGCCAGCTCGGTAATGAACAAGGGCAGCCATGCGTGACGCCGACCTTCGCCGAAACGCATGATGAGCACGGCCTGGCTGGCCTCGAACAGCCCGCCCACGCACCACATCGCGGCGATCCAGCGCCAGCGAATCGTGTGTGCGCCCATGTTGTCTGCGTTCATCGTCTTACTTTACGCCGAACCGTATCGGCGTTTGCTCCCCATGCAGCGAATCGTACTCCGGCTGCAGTAAGCGGTCTGCGCCGTGCGCTGTTCGCGTAAGATAGCTGGCCTTACCTCGCGAGCAATGTTTGCACAGTGGTCCCATTCATTCGTTCGAAATGCGGGTCGATCGCGGCCGCGGTGCTGATGAGCGGCGCGTTGCTCGGTTGCAATCGAAAAGAGCCGCCACCCGCGCCTCCGCCACCTCCGCCGCTTACCGAGCAGGGGCTGGTGTTTTCATCCTGGCCGGCCGCTACGCCGGATCTGCAAGACCGATTGCTGATTGCACACTCGATCGCTCGCGGTAAGAACGAGGCCATCGTGATGATTGCGACGCGCATGGGCGCCACCCCGGCCGTCGCGGCGCATATCGCAAGGCTTGGTGGCGAGGTTCAGGGGCGCTTCGACGACGTCGGATATTTGTATGTACGTTTGCCGATAGAGCGGTTGTCTGAGGTGAGCGAGCTGCCCGATGTGCTGATGGCAAATCTCGATGGCGCACTCGGCGGGTCGAGCGATACTGCTCTGACCGATACATTGCTGGGTGTGTCGGCGACGCCGCCCGCAGAGTCCAACCGTCCCATGGTCATGGCAATCGATAATCTGTTGTCGACCGCGGCGACGGACGATTTGCTTGTCGAGGTGCGCAGTGATGGACGATTCTCCATGGGCGGGCAGGACTTGTATGCGCTCATGGCGAATCGTGCTGTTGAGGTGCATGGCAAGCCGATATTTGCCTCGGCCGGTGACGGCGCGCGTGTCGATAGCATCGACACCTTTGCATCGGCCCGGCGAGTGCTTGCAGTCGGCAGTCTCGACACCGATCGTGAAAGTATCTTAGCGGCCGCGTCCAGCAGAGGTCCCGCCGCCGATGGCGGCGCCAAGCCGGATTTCGTCGGCGTATCGATGTCTGAAGCTGCATCGATGGCAGCTGCACTAGCGGAAGCCGCGCGTACGGAGAATCTTCCGTCAGATGCCCGTCACATCTTGTGGGCGCTACGAATGAGCGCGCGACGTCTCGATGGTTATCAACCGCATGAGCAAGGCTTCGGCATCATCGATACAACGCGTGCGCTCGAACTGCTGAGACAGGTGAAGTCTCGCAAGTTTGACTTGCCCGACATCCTCACGCGCGCTCCCGTCAAAACCTATCTCTCACGTTTCCTGCCTGAGCCGGGCGTAGGACAGGGCCTGTACGAGCGCGAAGGTTGGCTGGTGAAGCGGCCGGAAAAACGCAAGATCACGCTGACGCGGCAGAACGGACCGTCGACGCCGCTCACCTATACGCTGCAATGGCAAGCCAACGACGGCACATTCAGCGCGAAACAAGATGAAGTGATCCTGCCGTTCGATACGCCGGTCGAGGTGGAGATCTATATCGCGCCGGAGGAAGTCGGGATTCACAGCGCGCTGTTGTATCTGGTCGATAAGATGACGCAGTTGGCGGTGCATACAGTGATGACCACCATCGTCGCATCCGAGCAGTTCACCGCCGCGAATGGCTACACGATCCAGCATCGCAAGCAAACGCTTGCCGGCCGGCGTGCCCAGAGTCATTTTATCGAAGTGCCGCCGAATGTTTCTTCGCTGAGGATGAACGTGACGGCCACCGTCGGTCAGGTCGAGATGCTGCTCGGGACTGGCGGACCTTCGGGTGCGGGCTTTAACTCGCCGCGTGGCAAGGCGGGGCTCGTCACGGTGACGTATCCGCCGCCAGGGGTCTACGAGCTGACGTTGCTGCCGGTATCCGCGAACGCACAGGTCGAGATCGATGCATCAATTTATTACGTCGATTCGCAGCTCGACGAGGCGCCGCCCAAGAACAACGCCACGAAGTTGTGGATGAACAATATCTACGCACCGCTGCAAAAAACTGCCGTGCTCACCGAGGTGGGCGCACGACGCGTGCTCGAAGACAACGGTGGACCGACCGGCATGCGCGCTTACAACATCACGGTTCCCGCCGACAGCACGACGCTGCGCGTCGCCGCGTCGCCGGGGGAAGGCAGAGCCCGTCTGGGACTCTATCTCTACGATTGCGTGACGGGCAGTTGCATACTCTGGGGCAGCGATGTCTTCACGAAGACCACGGAAAAAATCCTGATCGCGCCCAATCCTCGCGCCGGTCTGTGGCGCGTCGTCGTCGATGCCGGCTTGGTAGGCACGCCATTCAAATACTCGGAGCTCATCACGAATCCGAGCTTCGGCTCGGGCCAGGCGGATGGGCAAAACGAGTCCCGAAAAACCGGCGCCCGCTGGAATCAATCGGTAAGTTTTGAAGCGCAGGCGGCGGTGCCATTCGGCTACGATGCTGTCGCCGTCATGGACGTGATCGATGCACACAGCGACGCGCAGCCGCTGCGTCCCCTGCCACTGACGACGCAGGTTTTCAAGCTGTCGCGAAGCAATTGATGAACACAGCGGCGCACGCTCATTCCTAGCGTTGCCGCGGAAAGTTACGTATAAACGGCGAATTCGTCGCTGCTGATTTGTCGAGGTCGGAAGATGAGCACTGAATTGTCGGATGTGGGTCTGATCGGTCTGGCGGTCATGGGCGAGAACCTGGCGTTGAACATGGAGAGCCGCGGCTTTCGGGTGGCAGTGTTCAATCGCACCACTGCGCGCGTCGACGAGTTCGTGCAAGGCCGCGCCAAAGGCAAGAAATTCTTCGGCGCGCACGATTTGAAAGAATTCGTTGCGAACCTGAGCCGGCCGCGCAAGATCGTGATGCTGGTGAAGGCGGGCGCGGCGGTCGATCAGCTCATCGATCAACTGCTGCCGCTGCTGGAGTCCGGCGACATTCTCATCGACGGCGGCAACAGCCTGTTCACCGACACGATCCGTCGCACCAAGCGCGTGGAAGAGGCGGGCAAGTTGTTCGTCGGCTCCGGCGTGTCGGGCGGCGAAGAGGGCGCATTGAAGGGCCCGTCGCTGATGCCCGGCGGCAGCGCCGCCGCGTGGCCGCACATCAAACCTATTTTCGAAGCCATCGCCGCGCGTGCTCCCGATGGCGCGCCGTGCACGGATTGGATGGGCGAGAACGGCGCCGGCCACTTTGTGAAGATGGTCCACAACGGCATCGAATATGGCGACATGCAGCTCATCTGCGAAACCTACGATGTCATGAAGCGCGTGCTCGGGCTGAGTAACGCCGAAATGCACGAAGTGTTCACCACCTGGAATAGCGCCGAGCTCGATAGCTATTTGATCGAGATCACGCGCGACATTCTCGGCTTCGTCGAGAAGAACGGCGAGGCGACCATCGATGTCATCGTCGATGCGGCGGGTCAGAAGGGCACGGGCAAATGGACTGTGATCGAAGCGCTCGATCACGGCGTGCCGCTCACGCTGATCGGCGAGGCGGTGTTTGCTCGCGCGTTGTCGGCGGCGAAGGAAGAACGAGTCGCGGCGTCGAAGCAGCTCAAGCCTGTCGTCACAACATATCAGGGCGATCGTCAGCAACTCATCGACGATCTGCGACAGGCGTTGTATGCATCGAAGATCATCAGCTATGCGCAGGGTTATCAACTGCTGCGCGCCGCGGCCAAACAGTATCAGTGGAATTTGAATTACGGCGGCATCGCACAGGTGTGGCGCGGTGGCTGCATCATTCGCTCGGCATTCCTTGGCGACATCAAGAAGGCGTTTGCGCGCGATTCGGGCTTGGTGAATTTGTTGTTGGATCCTTTCTTCCGTGAAGCTGTGTCGACACGTCAGTCGGGTTGGCGCCGGGCAATTGTTGCCGCAGTTCAGAGCGGCATCCCCGTGCCGTGCATGAGTGCAGCGCTGTCGTATTTCGATGGCTATCGCGCCGAGCGCTTGCCGGCCAACCTGCTGCAAGCTCAGCGCGATTTCTTCGGTGCGCACACGTACGAGCGCCTCGATCAGCCGCGCGGGCAGTTCTTCCACACGGATTGGACCGGCCACGGCGGGGCGACGACATCGCGTTCATATAACGTGTAACGGATGGCCCGCCGCTTGCGGCAGCATTAATTGACGCCGGGAGGCCGGCGTCGGATCATTTGCATATCAAGCCAGCCATGCCCGTCCGGGCGTAGCGAGCCAACTTAACTCAATCACCTGGAGTTGGCTCATGTCAGGAAGATGGATGCTGCCGTTCGTGGCGGTGCTGGCCGGTTGTGCCACACAGACGCCGCGGCTGGAAAGCGCTCGACCCACCGAAAACTTTGGCGTGCTCGTCATGGCTCATGGCGGCGGACCGCAGTGGAATAAAGATGTGCTTGCGGCCGTCGAGCCGCTGAAGGGCGACTACAACATCGAAGTCGCGTTCGGCATGGCCGATGCCGCTTCGTTACAAGAAGGCGTGCGGCAACTCGAATCTCGCGGCGCTCGTCACATCGGCGTCGTGCGTCTCTTCATCAGCGGCGAGAGTTTCAAAGAACGCACCGAGCAGATCCTCGGCATCGTTCCCGGCGCGCCGGCCAAGCCCGCTGCTAACGCCGATGCTCACGCCGGACATGGCGAAGGTCATGGTGGGCACAGCATGGAGTTCTGGCGCGTCGACGCGCAGTCGTCGTTCGTGCTGAGCGGGCAAGGGCTCGTCGAGGCGCCGGAGATGGGCAAGGTGCTCGCGACTCGTGCCAAATCGCTGAGCAAGAATCCGGCGCAAGAAGATGTGCTGATTCTCGCGCATGGTCCTGGCGATGACGCGGAGAACGAGCGTTGGCTGAAGCAACTCGATGCGCGTGCGGATGTCGTGCGCCAGTCGCAGCCGTTTCATGCGGTGAAAGTAGCAACGTTGCGCGAGGATTGGCCCGACAAGCGCGTCGAAGCGGAGCAACGCATTCGAGCGTTCGTTGCACAGTCAGCGAGAGCAGGTCGGCGTGCGGTGGTGATTCCGTTTCGCGTGCAAGGCTTTGGCCCGTACGCAAAAGTGCTCGAAGGACTGGAGTACGCCTCCGACGGTCAGGGGTTGATTCCTCATCCGAGCGTCACCGAATGGATCGAGCATCAGGCGGAGACGCTTCGCCCAGGAAAATACGAGCGTGTGCACGGCGCGGCTGGGAGTTGAATATCACCCTTCGATAGGAGATGGTTCACTCAGAGGTCGGTAGCTGCTGCCGACGGTTGGAACACTAGCGGCAACGGATTGCTGGGTGTCGGCACGCCGCGGTCTTCAAAACTTATCACAGTTAAGTTCTGAAACCGCGGCGATCCGTTACACCCGAAGTCGATTAGAACTCCTGCCACGCGCTGTCATCACCGCTGGCTTTGGCCATGGGAGCGGCAGCGGGGCGGGCGGCCGGCGAAGGTCTCGCGGCGGTCTTGGCGGGCTTGCGAGCCGGCATCGAACGCACATTCGCACGCGGCATAGGGGCGGCAGTGCGTGGGGCGACCGATACGGGCGCCGCAGCGAGCGTTCCAGATACGTTGAAGAACGAAACTTTCTCCACCAGCACCTGCGCCTGCCGTTCCATTGCCTTGCTCGCAGCAGCGGCTTCTTCAACCAGCGCAGCGTTCTGCTGAGTGCCAGTGTCCATCTGCGTGACCGCAGTGTTCACCTGATCGATACCGGCGGCCTGCTCTTCGCTCGCGGCGGAAATTTCCGCAACGATGTCGGCGACGCGTTTGACGCTGGCGACGATCTCGGTAAGCGACTTGCCCGACTCGTCGACCAGCTCGGTACCGGCTTTCACCTTCTCGACCGAGTCGTGAATCAGGCCTTTGATCTCTTTCGCGGCCGTGGCGCTGCGCTGTGCGAGGTTGCGCACTTCGGTGGCGACGACGGCGAAGCCGCGGCCCTGTTCGCCGGCACGTGCCGCTTCGACCGCGGCGTTCAACGCGAGCAGGTTGGTCTGGAACGCGATCTCGTCGATCACGTCGATGATGTCGGCGATGCGCGTGCTTGAAGCGCTGATCTCGCTCATGGCGCTCACCGCACGATTGACGACGCTGCCGCCGCGATCGGCCTGATCTCGCGCACCGACCGCCAGCTGGCTGGCCTGGCGCGCGTTATCGGCGTTCTGTTTCACCGTCGCGGTCATTTCTTCCATGCTGGAAGCGGTCTGTTCGAGCGCCGAGGCTTGTTCCTGCGTGCGCTGGCTCAAGTCGTCGTTGCCGGAGGAGATCTGGCGAGCCGCCGATCCGACTGAGTCTGCACCGTGGCGCACGGAGCCGACGATATCGCTGAGCTTGTTGTCCATGTCTTGCATGGCGCGCAACAGGCGGCCGAATTCGTCTTGCGTGGTGATGTCGATGCGGTTGCCGAGCTTGCCGTTCGCGATACGCTCGGCCGTGTCCACCGCGGTGTTCAACGAGCCCATCATCGAACGCACCAGGAAGACGGCCAGGAACGCGCCAAGCGCGCCGGCCATCAACATCGACGCCCAGGCAATCATCGTTGCATGCAGGTACGCGTCCTGGTTCTTTTCCATTTGTTCGTTGGCGAGCTTGTCCTGAAGCGCGACCAGCTTTTCCGCGGTGTCGAACATCGCGGTCATGCGCGGCTGCAGCTCGCTCAGACGCAGTTCGCGTGCGCCAGTGAAGTCATTGGCTTCCATCTTCGCGGTGACGTTTTTGACGACCGCCAGGTAGTCCTGCAGTTTGGCCATGAAGTCGTCGGCAATCGCGTCTTCCTCGATCGTCGACGGCGTGGACTTGTAGGTTTCCCACAGCTTCTGCGCTTCCGGGTTGTTACGGTCGCGAATTTCCTTGTAGGCGGCCAGCTGCTTGGGATCGCCGCTCATGATCGCGAGGTCGGAATAGCGAATGTTTTCGTTGCGCAGGTTGACCATCTGGCTGATCGACAAGGCCGACACGAAACGATTGCTATAAACCTCGTCAAGCCGCGCATCCGCCTGCTTGAGCGCATGCAAGCCGACCAAGCCGACGGCGAACATGGCCGCGGTCAGCAAGCCGGTGGTCAGGAATAAACGAGCTTTGACAGTGAGGCTGGACATCATGGGACGGGTGCTGCGCTGATGTGAAACGAAACAGCCGACGTCGGGGTGTTCCTACAAGGAACATCCTTCGCGTCAGGTGATGCTTCGATTCGCATCGGCTCAGGTGTGCAGCACTGAACCGGGGTCCCACGGATTCAGCGGGAACCTCATCGCCACCCGCAGGATCGGCCTTAGTCGGGGCGCACGCGGTCGCGTTTCTGGCCGAATTGCATTTCGAATGCGATGCCGACTTCGGGGCTGGCATCGCGGTCTTCGTTGAGCTTGCGACGTGGCCAGGAAACACCGCCGCGCAGTTCGAGGATCAGCCACTCGGGAGTCAGCTGACGACGCAGGATCAATCTCGCAGCGTTGCGCGTGATCTGCACTTCGTTGTCGGTCGCGCCTTCCATCTGTGCCTGCCAGGCGAGGCCGGTGCGCTGGCCGACGCTTTGGAACAATGTGACTTGCGTGTACCACTCCAGGCCGATCGTTTCTTCGGTGTATTTTCCGAGATTGCTCCAGCGCAATAGGAAACGATCCGAGATCACGCGATCGACATTGATGCGGGTGGTGGTGCCGAAGCCCTCGGTGTTTTGCCAGAACACGGTCTCGCGCGCGCTGAAGACATAACGGTCGGCGAACGAGCGCACGACTTCGTAACGCGCACGAGCGTACGGATCGAGTGGCACATCGACGCGTACGCCGACGCCCGCATCGAAGTCGTTGCCGGTGCGCTTGGGGCTGGAATAACCGAGGCCGAGCAGCACGCTTTCGTCTTCGAGCGTGCCGAATTGTCGCGATGGCAAGGCGTCGAAATCGCCTTCGGTGTCGCTGATGTAATCGTCTTCGCCGACGCGACCGGCGAACGCCGAAATGCGTTCGTTCCACTGTGGCAATTGCAGGCGGGCGCGGAATCGCAGGCGCGGATCGAAGCCGTCGTAGTCGCTCCACAAGCCGCCGAGCGTCACGGTGCCGTAGGTGGCGTGATAGTCGTCGTAATGAATTTGATCGCCGAACAAACCGTCGAGCCAGGCCGACGAGGCGCACGCGGTGACGGTCAGGCTGCGACGGACCCGCTGCAGAACGGTCAGGTCCGATTCTGCCGGTTGTGCGCAGATCTCCATCGGGCTCGCAGCCTCGGCCGGTGGGCCGGCGAGTTCCTCTTCCGGTTTCTTGTCCGGTTCCCGTTCCAGAGTGCGCGGATCGGATTCGTCCTGTTGCAGGACTGGATCGCGCAGCGGGCCTTGATTCACGTCGCTGGAATCGATGGCTCCGGGATTGTCGGCCGGCGACGGCTCGTCGCCCGGACCGGGATCGGGTTCCGGAATGGTTTCGGACTCGGGCTGAACGGGTTCAGGGGGCGCCGTCTCGGTTTGTACCGGCGGCGGTTCCGCTGATGGTTCAGCAGTTGGCGGTACGGGCTCCTGCGCTAGCGCGGTTCCGGCCAGCAGTAGCAGGGCCACGCCGCCCATTGAATTCCTGGTCCAGCGATGCGGCATAGTTGTAGTAGCTGGCGCGTCCGCACCCATAGGCCCTGGTTTAGTCGAAACCCCCGACTCGTCTTGGAAAAGGAACGCAAGCGTCCTGCGGTAGTTCCGCTGCTCCCGGGCACTGCGCATATCATTCGGTTTGTTTTGCCATTGAGGGTACTGCCGATGAGGTACTTGCACACCATGGTGCGCGTCACGGATCTGCCGGCGTCGCTGCGCTTTTACTGCGACGCCTTGGGATTGCGGGAGGTCCGCCGGTTCGATAACGAGCAAGGGCGCTTCACGCTGGTGTTCCTGGCAGCGCCGGGCGATGAGGAAGCGCAGGTAGAGCTGACCTACAACTGGGATGCGGAGGACTACGGCATCGGGCGCGCCTTCGGCCACCTCGCGTACGAGGTCGACGACATCTACGCGGCCTGTCAGCGACTGGTGGATCATGGCGTCACCATCAACCGTCCGCCCCGCGACGGCCGCATGGCCTTCGTACGCTCGCCGGACAACATCTCGGTGGAACTGCTGCAAAAAGGTGGCTCGCAGGCACCGCGCGAACCCTGGAAGTCGGCGCCAAACGTCGGGCAATGGTGAGCAGGCGAGCCCCGGGCTACAGCCGGGCTTGGAAACTCGCGTAGAATCGTCCCCTTGCCTTCAGAGGAGTGCATCATGTCCGGTCCCATTTCCGCCGAGCGCGAAGACAAGCAGCCCGAAAAGATCGAACGTCCCGAGACGCTGGCGGAGCAGTTGGCGTTCAAGTCGCGTTTCGTGCTGGTGTTCGGCGAGATCAATCAAAACGTCGCGCGCGCTGTGTGCGAAAGGTTGATCGCGTTGTCGCAGCAATCGGATGCACCGATCCGTGTCTTGATCTCCTCACCGGGTGGACACGTCGAATCCGGCGACGCCATTCACGACATGATTCGTTTCATCAATGCGCCGGTTACCACCATCGGCACCGGTTGGGTGGCGAGCGCCGGCACGCACATCTACCTCGCGGCCGATAAACAGAACCGCGTTTGTTTACCTAATACCCGCTTCATGATTCACCAGCCGGCCGGCGGCGCGGGTGGTCCGGCGTCGGATATCGCGATCCAGGCCAAGGAAATCCTGCGGACTCGCGAACGTATCGCGCGCGTTACCGCGAAACAGACCGGCCGTCCGTTCGAAAAGGTGCTCCAGGACATGGAACGTGACTTCTGGATGAGCGCCAACGAAGCCATCGATTACGGCATCGTCGCACGCGTCATCGAGTCATACAAAGACCTGACTTAGTTTCGCGACAGTCAGGTGCTGGCGACATTGTCTGCAATGCTCGCCAGTACCTGGCCGCGCAGCCAGCGCGAGGCTGAGTCTTCGTCGACGTTGGCGTGCCAATATAAAAACGATTCCATCGGCGGCGCGGCGATGGGAAACGGCAACACCTGATTGTTCATCTGTCGATTCACGATGCGCGCTTGGCTGCGTGTCACGGTCAGCAGCAGATCCGAGCGGCTCACGACGTGACTTGCGGCGCTGTGATTCTGACAGCGCATCTTGACGTGACGAGTCAGCCCGACTTTGCCGAGCACGCTGTCTTCGTAACCGCCGCCACGGCGCCGGCCTGTCACTAAAACATGCGATGCCGACAGGTAGGTGTCGATATCCAGCTTGCCTTGAATCGCGGGATGATCGGCACGTGCGAGCACCACCAGCGGTTCGGCACCGACGCGTTCACGTCGCACGTCGTTCGATAGCGACAATGCCACGTCCAACGCGAGATCGATCTCGCCGCTCTGCAAGTCGTCTTCCAGATCGCGACGATCGATGCGCACGGAAGAGATGTTCACATGCTCGGCTTCACGCGCGATGCGTGCCATCAGCGCCGGCAGAAACGTCAGCTCGTGCGATTCGCGAGCGGCGATCGTGAAACCACGCTGCGCCGAACCGGGCTCGAAATGACCGACGCGCTGGAGCATCTGTTCCAGGTTGCCGAGCGAGCTGGTGATGCTGTCCGCGAGCGAGCGCGCCAACGGCGTCGGAATCATTTCGTGACCGCGGCGTTCGAACAGCGGATCGTTCAGCAGCTCCCGCAAGCGCCCGAGCGCGTGACTGACCGCCGGCTGCGACAGGTGCAGCCGCTTGCTGGCCGGGGTGATGCCGCCCTCGCGGTAGATCGCGTCGAAGACGGTGAACAGGTTGAGATCGATCCTGGATAGCTGCATAAGCGTCGCTCCGAGTGGCACTATGCATGCCGCTCATAGGTTGCCATGCGCACAATGCATTGGCGTCGCAAGGCAGGTCGCTGCAATTTAGCGTCTTTGAATTACGTATCAACTGCCGGGGGATCCATGGACTTCGACTACAGCCCGCGCGTGCGCGAACTACAGGCCCGCCTGCTGAAATTCTTCGACCAGCACATCTATCCTAACGAAAAGCTCTACGAGGCCGAAGTCGCCGAGAATCGCCGCAAGGGCGACGCGTTCGTGGCCACCCAGGTGATCGAGGACTTGAAGGTCAAGGCACGCGCCGCCGGACTGTGGAATCTGTTCCTGCCGCATTCGCCTCGCGCCCCGGAAGGTTTGTCGAACCTCGAATACGCCCCGCTGTGCGAAATCATGGGCCGTGCGCCGTGGGCGCCCGAGGTGTTCAACTGCTCGGCGCCTGACACCGGCAACATGGAAACGATCGAGCGTTACGGCTCCGAATCTCACAAAGATCAGTGGCTGGAACCATTGCTTGCGGGCGAGATTCGTTCGGCGTTCCTGATGACGGAGCCGGCGGTCGCCTCCTCGGATGCGACCAACATCGAATGCAGCATTGGTCGCGACGGCGACGAGTATGTGATCAATGGTCGCAAGTGGTGGTCGAGCGGCGCGAACGATCCGCGCTGCAAGCTCTATATCGTGATGGGCAAGACCAATCCCGAAGCGAATCGTCACGAACAACAGTCGATGATCCTGGTGCCGGCCGACGCCAAGGGCGTGAAGGTCCTGCGTCACTTGCCGGTGTTCGGCTACGACGATGCGCCCCATGGACATGCCGAAGTCGATCTGGTGAACGTGCGCGTGCCGGCGTCCAACATTCTGCTCGGCGAAGGTCGAGGATTCGAAATCGCGCAGGGCCGGTTGGGGCCGGGACGCATTCATCACTGCATGCGTTCGATTGGTGTGGCGGAGCGAGCGTTGGAGTTGATGTGCAAGCGGCTCAGCTCGCGAGTTGCTTTCGGTAAACCCGTCGCTACGCAGTCGGTGTGGCACGAGCGCATTGCCGATGCGCGTTGCATGATCGATCAGGCGCGATTGCTGGTGCTGCGTGCGGCGTACATGATGGACACGGTAGGGAACAAGGTCGCGAAGCAAGAAATCGCGTTGATCAAAGTCGTCGTGCCCAGCATGACGTTACAAGTGTTGGATTGGGCGATCCAGGCGCACGGCGCGGCGGGTGTCTCGGGCGATTTCCCGCTGGCGCGACTGTGGGCGAGCCAGCGCACGCTACGCCTGGCGGACGGGCCGGATGAGGTACATCGGAACGCCATCGCGAAGCTGGAGTTGGCGCGGTACGTGGGGACGAAGGAGCACGTCGACATGCCTGTTACGAGGGGCAGCTGATTTAGCCAGCACTGCAACCCTGCGAGGCGCCGTCGCATCTTAAGCTACGAAGGCTTGGGACTGCGGCGGTGTCGCCGGAGCCAGAGCCGCGCAGGAGATGGCAATGTCGTTCGTACTGGTCGTGCTCGCTTGGTGTGTGTTGTTCGTGTTGGCGTGGCCGCTCGCGCTGATGGCAATGGTGTTTTTGCCGTTGCTGTGGCTGCTGTCGATCCCGTTCCGCATCTTCGGTGCGCTGGTGGAAGCGTTGCTGGCGTTCATCAGGGCCATCTTCTTCCTGCCGGCTCGGATCCTGGGCCATCGCGGCTGAAATAATCCGGGGCCGCGCCTGAAATAAGAGTTGGCTTGATTGTGGCAGTGGCGAGCGGCGGCTGGAGGGGAGATGTCTCTTCCGGGACCGCCGCGTGAATCCTCTTCGTCTTACTCCGCCGCGAGCAACGTGCGTTTGATGACGGTCTCAAGCACCTGAACTTTGTATGCATTCTTGGCGAGCGGCGTCGCCTCACGCACAGCGGCGCGGGCGGCCGCGGCGGCGGAATCCTCGGTTAATTCCTTGCCGACTAACATCTTCTCGCTTTCCAGCGCCCGACGCGGAGTCGGGGCGACCCAACCCATGACGATCCTGGCGGCCCCGATCTGGTTGCCGTCCATTTGCAACACCACCGCTACATCGCAAATCGGCCAGTCGTAACTGTCGCGCTCAGTTTGTTTGTGATACGCGCAGCGAGTGTGCCTCGGCAACGCTGGCACAGAAACGTGAGTGAGCACTTCGCCGTCGGCAATGACCGTGTCTCGGTCATGCGTCATCGAGGGCGGGATCAAGAAATCGGCCAGTACGACCTTGCGCGACGTTCCACCCGCGAGCGTGAGATGCACGCTGGCGTCGTAAGCAACCAACGCAGTCGCGGGAGTGGAGGCGTGCACCATCACGGTCTGCCGATTGTCGAAGATAGCGTGATATTGATGCTCGCTGTGATCGGCTGAAGCGAGCTTGTGAAAGTGTTCGTTACGAAAATACCAGCAGCGCGAGCGTTGCAAGAGATTGCCGCCCATGGTGGCAGCATTTCGAACTTGCGGAGTCGCTGCGTGTTGAGCGGCTTCAGCCAGAGCTCGATATTGTTTCGAGATGCCGGGATGACGTGCGATCTCAGCCAAAGTCATCAACGCGCCGAGTTGCATGCCGCGATCGTCGAGGCGGACGCTACGCAGGGATTCGAGGGAGCGGAGGTTGACGACCCGCGCCGGCTGCACGATGCCTTCTTTCATCAAGTCGAGCAGGTCCATGCCGCCGGCTTTGGCGATCACCGGCGCGTCGCGAGTCGTAGCCGCGAGCAGGGCAGTGGCCTCTTCGATCGATCGCGCCTCGACCCATTCGAAACTTTGCATGGCTACTGCGCTCGCAGTGCTGCCAGCACGTTGGCGGGCGTCATGGGCAACGTGTAGATGCGTCGCCCGGTGGCGTTATAGAAGGCATTCGCGACGGCAGCAGCCGTTGCAACGTTTGCAGGCTCGGCGACGCCGCGTGCATCGGTGGACGACTGGCGACCGAGCTGCTCGATCACGTGAACTTCAACTCGCGGCGTCTCGCGAGCACCGACGATTTTGTATTGATCTATGTTCGCATTGAGCTGCACGCCGGTCGCGCCATCCAATCGACGATGCTCATAGAGCGCGTAACTTACGCCTTGAATCACGCCGCCGATGATCTGGCTCTCGATCAGCTTGGGATTGATGGGGCGCCCGCAATCGTGCACGGCCACCACGTGTTCGACTTTAACCACACCCGTCTGCGTGTCCACGATGACTTCGGCGAACTGCACGCCGCCAATGGCATGTTTGCTGATATGTAGATCGCCCGCTTTGCGCGCATAGCCTTCATAGTCGTCACGACGATCGGCTCGATGCACCAGGTTGTCTACACCTGCACGTCGAAGCGCCTCGGCAAAGCCCAGCGACCGCTCAGGATGATTCCGCACCAAGATGCGACCGTTACGAAACACGACTTGATCCGGCGTGGTATCGAGCAGCGGCGCGACTCTAGTCGCGATGTCACGAGCAGCGGCATAGGCAGCGTTGCGAGCTGCCGGCGTTAACGAACTCGTGACACGGCTGCCACCGGAAGGAGGGCCCGGCGGATATCGTGTGTCGCCGATGTGAGCATTCACATCTTCGGCGCGCAGCCCGAGTTCTTCCGCGACCACCTGTGCAAACACGGTGCGCGTTCCCGTGCCAATATCCTGCGTGCCGCAGAACGCGTCCACGCTGCCATTGCCGTTGATGCGCACTTCGCATGTCGCATATCGATTCACGAGGTACGGCCACATCGATTGCGCCATGCCGATGCCGCGTTTCACGGCGCCGGTGTCGCTGCCTGCTGGACGGCGTCGTGACCAATCAAACCTCTCCGCACCGATGCGACGCTCGGCAGATCGTGCACGAACGTCATCGGCGTCACGCGTATCGATTTTGTCGCGCAGTGCGAGTGGGTCCATGCGCAATGCTTCGGCGAGCGCATCGATCGTTTGTTCCCAAGCGAAGATGCCTTGTGTCTGTCCCGGGCCGCGAAATGCAGCGCACGGGCCGGCATTGGTGAACACGTCGAAATGTTCGATGCTCGTGTTCGGACACGGATACATGCTGTGATGACACGAGCCAACGCTCGCGCCGGCTGCGACACCGCCTGTGCCATAGCTGCGCAGTTGAATCGCAGTCAGCGTGCCATCGCGTTTCGCACCGACTTTCAGCCGCTGCAGGCTGCTCGGGCGGTTGCCCACCGACACGTGTTCCTCGCGACGATCCAACACCATGCGTACTGGCGCGCCGGCCTTGCGAGACAGATGAATCGCCAGCGTCCCGTAATTGCCGATGCCGTACTTGGCGCCGAAGCCGCCGCCGGTGAAGTCGCTGATGACGCGAATCTTCTCTTTGGGCAAACGAAACACCTCAGCGGCTTCGTCCTGCACGCTGACGACGTGTTGAGTGGACGAATAAAGCGTCAGGCCATCCTCGCGCCAATCCGCCACCAGGCCGTGCGTTTCCATCGGCACGTGCGTTTGGACTTGCGTTCGATACTCGCCCTCGACGACGACGTCCGCGTCTTGAAAGCCAGCTTCGATGTTGCCCCGCGAGCCCGACGTATTCGGGCCGCGCAAATTCCCCTGCTGAGGCAATCCCGATGGCGCGCCACCGCCACCCGCGCTCGCCGCTTGTTCGGTCGGGCCCGGATACACCGGCGGTGAATCTGGGCGCAGCGCGTCTTCGAGTTCAGTGACGTGCGGCAGAATTTCGTATTCGATGCGAATCAATTGGCCGGCCGCTTCGGCAGCTCGCGCACTCGTGGCGGCGACAGCGACGATCGGTTGGCCGGTGAAACGCACGATCGGATACGGCTCGTTCGCTTCGACGCTGGGATCGCGCAGCTGAGCGACCGACAACATTTTCTCCAGCACATGCACAGCGCGCACGCCTGGATATGTTTCGGCGCGCGATGTATCAATCGCTTTGATCCGTGCATGCGGCACGGTGCTGTTGATCGTGCGCCCGTAGAGCATGCCGGGAAGTTGCACGTCGAACGTGTAGCGCGCCTGGCCTGTGACTTTCTCCAACGCGTCCATGCGGAGCACGGGTTTGCCGATGACTTGCAGCTCTGCGTTCGCGGGCCACTCCGGCGGTTCGGTGCTGGGTACTTTGCGGTCGACGCGATTGAGGGTCTCGCCGACGATACCGGTGAGCACACTGCGGCTTTCGGTCGGCCCATCGTTCATCGTTGTGACTCGCTGTCGCGCACGCTCGCGGCGGCGGCCAGCGTTGCTTTGAAAATGTTTGGATAGGTTCCGCAGCGGCACAGATGACCGGAGATCGCGGTCTGCACATCGGCGAGCGTGCAGGCGGGATTTTTGTTCACCAGTCGTGCGCAGCTCATCACCATGCCGGGCGTGCAGAAGCCGCATTGGAGCGCGTCGTGCTCGATGAATGCCTGCTGCACCGGATGTAAACGGCCGTCCGATGCGAGTCCTTCGATGGTGGTGATCTTGCGATGGCGCACGTCGTAGACGAGCGTCATACAGCTCGCGGCAACTTCATCGTCGATCCATACGGTGCAGGCGGAACAGGCGCCGCGATCGCAGCCGAGCTTGGTGCCGGTCAGGCCCAAGCCGTCGCGCAGGAATTCAACCAGCGTGGTGGCTGGATCGGCCAACGCCGTGCACGGCTGGCCGTTGACCTGCAAGGTCAGCGGTTCGGCGTTCGGGCCGAATGTTTCGGGCGCAGGGATACGGTCGGTGGCGAGGCTGCTCATGGAAGTGGCTCCGACGAGGGCCACTCCGTGGCTTCAGACCAAAGAACGCCAACGCCGCCTGCGCCGGATGAGTTCCGGCGCAAGGCTTGAGCGATCTCAGCGCGTGATGACCCGCTCTTTGAGCGACCCGTTGATGTCTTCCAGATCCGCGCGATCGAGCGTGCCGGCCGCCAGCTGCAGCTGAAGCACGTTCAGGATGTAGTCGTACCGACTGCGGGAATAATTGGTCTGGGCTTCGAACAAACGCCGACGCGCATCGAGCACGTCCACCGTGGTGCGTGTGCCGACTTCGAAGCCGGCTTCGGTCGCCTGCAACGCCGTCCGGCCCGATTCGAGCGCCTGCTTCAACGCGCGCACGCGGGAGATTTCGCTCAACACACCCAGGTAAGCGTCGCGAGCGGCGCGTTCAGTTTCTCGATTGGCGCGTTCCAACCGCTCGCGCGCGGCACGATGCAGATATACGCGCTGGCGCACTCGGGATGAGGTCGCGCCACCGGAATAAATCGGCACCGTCACCTGAATGCCGATCGAATCGCTGGTCTGCGTTGAGTCGGCCGGTGCGTTGGAAACGCCACCGGGAGTGCGGGCCACCTGGTCGCCGTCGAAGTCCTGATCGCCGCGGCTTGCGACCAGATCCACGGACGGCAAATGGCCGGAGCGGGCGACTCGCACATCTTGCTTGGCGATATCGGTGGCAAGGCGCGCCGAGATCACGGTGAGGTTTTGTTCAAGCGCCGTCGTCACCCAGGTCTGTTCATTTTCCGGATTGGGCGATTTCAGCTGCATGTTGTCGACCGGCGCCGCCAGTGTGTCGAACGATTCGCCGGTGAGCTCGCGGAGCAATTCATTCGCGGTGGCCAACGAACGCTTTGCCTGAATAACCGCGGCGGTCGCCTGGTCGTGAGCGGCGCGCGCTTCCTGAACGTCGGTGATCGCGATCAAACCGACTTCGAAACGTTTGTCCGCCTGTTCCAACTGACGAGCGAAGGCTTCGAGCGTCGCCTGGGCGGCATCGACGGTGTCCTGCGCGGCGAGCACATCGAAGTAACGAATCGCCGTACGCTGAATGAGATCCTGCTGAGCCGCCTGATAATCGGCTTCGGCCTGCGCCACTTCGGCGTCGGCACGGCGCAAAGTCATCCACTGGTCCCAGCGGAACAACGTCTGGCGCAGCGACAGATCATATTGTTTGGCTGTCAGGTCCGTGGTGCTGGTGAGATTGAACGGCACCGGCGTGCTGTTTTCGTTGTTCGGATCGCTGGGAGTCAGCTGCGTGCGGCTGCCGTCCTCATCGACCTTCGAATACGAGCCGGTCGCTTGGAATTGCGGCAATAACGCCGCCAGTGCCTGCGGTTTCGATTCTCGGCTGGCGAGACGATTGGCGTCCGCCTCGCGAATCTGCGGATCGTTCTGCAGCGCCCGTTGATAAACGGCGATCAGATCGGCGGCACCGGCCGCATTGGCGAGAATCAAACTGCAGGCGGCAACGAGCAGCGGGGCGCGTAATTTCATCTTGTTCGTTTCCAGATCCATCCACGCATGATGACACGCTGGGGAATTAATTAACGACGTCGATTCTTGCCGCGCGCGACGTTAACGATTCATGCCACTGTTAGCCGCGCCGGCATCCTTGAGACGCATCAATAGGTCGGAATGGTTGCATCCAGTTCGCTCGACCACGCCAAAATTCCGCCCGCCACATTGACCGTGCGAAAGCCGTTTTGTTGCAGAAACTTCGCGACTTCCAGACTACGGCGACCGGACCGGCACAGCACCGCCACTTCCTGGTTGCGATCGAGCTCGCCGATGCGCTCGGCCACTTCGCCCATCGGAATGTGCACGACCGGCTGCTCGGCGGGCACGCTGGCCACGCCCAGCTCCCAACCTTCGCGCACGTCCAGCAGGGTCAAGACATCGCCGCGCTGGCGGCGGGCGACGAGTTCGGTCGGTGTGATTTCGGGAATGCTCATGACTTCAGTCTTCAGAATACAAAGGCCGACGGGCGCGGCGCGTTGATCAGCGGCGCGACCACTGTTTCGAACAGGCTGACTCGTTGCCACTCGCGCTCGCCGACGCGCGTCACCTGCCATGCTTCCATCACCGGCGCCTGGCCGACGACAACGAACAGGCGGCCGCCGATGCGCAGCGCCTGCTGGAAGCGTTCGTCATACAAAGGCAGCGAACCGGTCACGGCGATCACGTCGTAGGCGGACTGCTCACTGAACTGCATGGCGTCGGCGACTTCGACCGATACATTGTTGATCGCCGCTTCGAACAAGTTACGCCGTGCGACCTCAGCCAGGTCCGGAAAGATTTCCAGTGAGCGCACGCGCGCAGCGAGTTGCCCGAGACAGGCGCTCAGGAAGCCGCTGCCGGCGCCGATCTCCAGCGCGATGTCGGCGGGATTGACAGCCAAAGACTGCAGAATGCGGCCGTGAAGCTTCGCCGGCAGCATGGTCTGGCCGTGCGGCAGCGGAATGGAAGCATCGGCGAATGCAACCTCGCGAAACGGCGCCGGCGCGAATTGCTCGCGGCGCACCTGGCGCATGGTGGTCAACACTCGCTCGTCGAACACTTCCCAGGCATGCACCTGTTGTTCGATCATTTGCTCGCGCGCGATCTCGATATTCATAGAGCAGTCGGGGCAATATTCGTAGGCAAATCAGTCTGATCAGACGGTGGCCGCAGTGGCTGAAACAGCGCGCGTTGCGGCGGCGGCAAGGGTACGGGCTTTGATTACGTCACACAAGCGCGCATGCCACGGGCGGAACGGCGGGCGCGGCGAGCCGTGTGCGGGGAACTCCGAGGGCTTTGTCCTGAAGATTCGCCCAGGTGCGCATTCAGGCCAATATTCCCTTTAGAGCCGCATACAATATGGTCAATCCCCACGGCAGATGTTCAGCCGTTCGTTATGCTGGGTATCGAAGGATAAAGAGCGGTTCAATGTGAGCGTCCTGTCGGGGACTTTGACTATTTCTCTGGTCGTAGCGGTTGTTCTTCTGCTGGGTTTCATCCTCTGGCGGGAGCGCCGGACTGCGGCGTTGACCCGTGCCGCCGGACAACTCGACGGCATCGTGCGCTCGGGCAAATTCGCCGATCGCGTGCGTGTCACCGGACCGGCTTCCGAATTCGCGCAGAGTGCCAATCGCCTGCTCGAACAAATGGCGATGAAGGATCTGTTGATCGGCGAGCGCGAACGTTCGCTGGTCGGCTTGCTGAGCGGCCTGAACGAAGCGGTCGCCGTGCATCGCGAGCACATCGTGTTCGCCAATGCGCAGTTCGCCGTGTTGACCGGTCTGGGTGCGGTCGAACGCGTGAGCGGCAAGAAGATGCCGGACCTGGTGCACGCCGATTACGCCGATCTGGTGAGCGAACATTTGCGTCGCTCACTCGCGGGCGAACCCGGCCTCGAACGCCTCGAAATCGAACTGAGCCCCCATGAATCAGGCACGGCGCGTGTCGAGATCTCGGCCGTGCGCATCGACTATCAAGGCGGCCCGGCACTGCTCCTGACGCTGGTTGAGATGGGGCCGCGTGCGGCACCCACGTCGACACCTGCTCGCGGTCGTCCGACTGCGTGGGAAACATTGGATTCGCTCGGCGAAGGTGTGATCACCACTGATGTCAGCGGTCGCATCGATTATCTCAATCAAGCCGGTGAGCAGCTGATCGGCGTGAGCGCGGTGGACGCGCTCGGCAAGAGCATCACCGACATCATTCAATTGCTCGATGAGAGCGATCGCCGTTCGCTGGCCGATCCGGTGCGTCACTGTCTGACCACGCAATCCAAGGTCACCGTCGGCCGGCGCGGCTTGATGGTTTCTCGCGGCGGCGGCGAAGAACGTTCGGTCGAGCTGACCGTCACGCCGCTCAAAGGCCAGAAGGGCGATCTGGTCGGCACCGTCATCGTCGTTCGCGATGTGAGCGAGCTGCGCGGCATCACCAAACAGATGTCGTATCAAGCAAGTCACGATGCATTGACGGGCTTGGTGAATCGTCGTGAGTTCGAGCGACGTTTGGAAGAAGCGCTGGCGACCGCGCACACCAACGAAGCCCGGCACGTGTTGTGCTATCTCGATCTTGACCGCTTCAAAGCGGTGAACGACACCTGCGGTCACATGGCTGGCGACGGCATGCTCCGCGAGGTCGCGGCGCTGATCAAAGAAACGGTGCGCGATTCGGACACCGTCGCTCGCCTGGGCGGCGACGAGTTCGGCTTGTTGCTGGTCGGTTGCCCGCTCGACAAGGCGAGGCAGATTGCCGACGACGTGGTGCGCAAGATCAGCGACTACCGCTTCGTGTGGAAAGACAAGATCTTCAACATCGGCATCAGCGTGGGCTTGATCGAAATCTCACGCGAGAGCGGCGCGCCGGAAGAAGTGATGAGCGCGGCCGACTCGGCGTGCTATGTCGCGAAGAAGCATGGCAATCACGTGCATGTTTATTCCGCTCGCGACGAAGCCGTGGCCCGGCATCGTGGCGAGATTCAGTGGCTGCAGCGGTTGCAGTCGGCGCTCAAGGAGAATCGCTTCGAGCTGATGGCGCAGCCGATCATCGCCGCGAATTCGCTGACGGGCGGACCGGCGCTGGAAGTGCTGTTGCGCTTGCAGGACGACAACGTGCCGGGCGGTATTTCGCCGGCAGAGTTTTTGCGCGCGGCCGAGCGCTATCGGTTGATGTCGGATGTCGATCGGTGGGTGGTTCAGACTTCGCTGACTGCGCTGGGTCGCGGCGGTATTCGCTTGCCGTCGGATCGCAGCTTGTCGATCAACTTGTCGGGACAGACTCTCGGCGATCCGCAATTCCTGGAGTTCGTCGTCGACGTGCTCGATCGCACCGGCGTGGCGCCGAGTCAGCTGTGTTTCGAAGTCACCGAGAACTCGGTGATCACCAACATCGAGCATGCACAGCGCTTCATCGGCGTGCTGCACGGAATGGGCTGCCAGTTCGCGCTCGACGATTTCGGTCGCGGCCTGTCGTCGTTCGGCAATCTGAAGAATTTGCAGCTGGATTATCTGAAAATCGACGGCACGTTCATTCGTAATCTCGCGGTCGACTCGGTGAACCAGGCGATGGTCGCGGCCATGATCAAGCTGGCACGCACGCTGAATTTCCAGGTGATCGCCGAGCAGGTGGAAGATGCCGGTGCGTTGGACGCCGCCAAGAAGATGGGCGTCGATTTCCTGCAGGGCTACTACTTGGGCCGCCCTCAACCGCTGGCGCGCGTCGTTCCTGCGAAGATCGGATAGAGGCTACTGCTTCATTCCGGCTCGGGCCGGAACCAGAGCCACATCAGCACCACGGCCATCACGGCCGTGATCGCTTCCGCCACCCAGGCGCGTGAAGCTGTTAGAAACAAAAGGACTGCACTGAGGGTCATCACGATGGTGGCAGTAACTTTGGCGCGCCGGCTGACAGCGCCTCGTTCGCGCCAGTCGCGAATCATCGGTCCGAACTTCGGGTGATTTTCCAACCATGCCGAGAAGCGCGGCGAGCTGCGCGCAGCGGCCCAGGCTGCGATCAAGATGAATACGGTCGTGGGAAGGCCCGGCACGAAGATGCCGATCACGCCGAGTGCGACACACAGCGCCGCGAACGCGAGCAACAAATAACGCACCGCCGCCGGTAAAGAGCGTTGCTGTTTCCGTGTGGTGTCGTCCATCCGAACAGTCTGGCACAAATAAAAACGGCGCGGCCATCAGGCCGCGCCGTTGAACATTCCGCCGTGGCGGAAAGCTTTTACAACAGTGGCACCAGCAGCAGCGCCACGATGTTGATGATCTTGATCAATGGGTTGATCGCCGGCCCGGCCGTATCTTTGTACGGATCGCCGACCGTGTCGCCCGTTACCGCCGCCTTGTGCGTCTCCGAGCCTTTACCGCCGAAGTTACCTTCTTCGATGTACTTCTTGGCGTTGTCCCACGCGCCGCCGCCCGTGCACATCGAGATGGCGACGAACAGGCCGGTGACGATCGTGCCGATCAGCAAGCCGCCGAGCGCGCGGATGCCGGCACCGGGGCCCATCAGGAAGTTCATGCCGAACGCGACCACGACCGGCACCAGGATCGGCAGCAACGACGGCACGATCATTTCTTTGATCGCCGCGCGCGTCAGCATGTCGACGGCTTTGGAATAGTCGGGCTTGGCCGTGCCTTCCATGATGCCTTTGATTTCCTGGAACTGACGGCGCACTTCGACGACCACCGAGCCTGCCGCACGGCCGACTGCTTCCATCGCCATCGCGCCGAACAGATAAGGCACCAGACCGCCGATGAACAAGCCGATGATGACGGCCGGATCGGACAGCGAGAACACTTCCAACTTGCCCGCGGTTTCGAGGTTGTGCGTGTAGTCCGCGAACAGCACCAGCGCCGCGAGACCCGCGGAGCCGATGGCGTAACCTTTCGTCACAGCCTTGGTCGTGTTGCCGACCGCGTCGAGCGCGTCCGTGATCTTACGAACTTCTTTCGGCAGGCCCGACATCTCGGCGATGCCGCCGCCGTTGTCGGTGATCGGGCCGTAAGCATCGAGCGCCACGATCATGCCCGTCATCGACAACATCGCGGTGGCCGCGATGGCGATGCCGTACAGATCGGCAATGTGATACGCCCCCCAGATCGCGGCACACACTGCGAGCACCGGCAGCGCAGTCGACTTCATCGACACCGCGAGGCCAGCGATCACGTTCGTGCCGTGGCCCGTTTGCGAAGCCGCGGCGACGTAGCGCACCGGAGCGTACTCAGTCGCGGTGTAGTACTCGGTGATCACGATCAACGCTGCGGTGAGCACGAGACCGATGACCGCACACGCGAACATATCGCTCGCGACTTCAGGTCCCATGATGGGCTTGGTCACGAAATAGAACGCGATCAGCGCCAGCACGCCGGAGACTGCCGTACCCCGGTACAGCGCATTCATGATCTTGCCGCCTTCGCGAGCCTTCACGAAGTACGAGCCGATGATGGAGGCGACGATGGAGACCGCGCCGAGCACCAGCGGATAGATGATGTAACGCAGGTCCAGGCCTTCGGGCGTTTTGAACATCAAGCCGCCGAGCACCATCGTCGCAACGATGGTCACTGCGTAGGTTTCGAACAAGTCCGCGGCCATGCCGGCGCAGTCGCCAACGTTGTCGCCGACGTTATCGGCGATCACCGCCGGATTGCGCGGATCGTCTTCGGGAATGCCGGCTTCGACTTTACCCACCAGGTCCGCGCCGACGTCGGCGCCCTTGGTGAAGATGCCGCCGCCCAAGCGCGCGAAAATGGAAATCAGCGAGCCGCCGAACGCGAGACCGACCAGCGATTGCAGCGCTGCCTCGTCACCGATCGAACCACGCATCAGCGTGAAATAACCGGCGACGCCGATCATGCCGAGGCCGACCACCAACATGCCGGTGATGGCGCCGCCACGGAAGGCGACTTGCAGGGCGGGGTTGAGCCCGACGCTCGCAGCCTGCGCGGTGCGTACGTTGGCGCGCACCGATACGTTCATGCCGATGTAGCCGGCGAGGCCGGACAGAATGGCACCGACCGCGAAGCCGCCGGCGGTGGCCCAGCTCTTGAGCGCTACGCCGAGGGCCACGAACAATACGACGCCAACGATTGCAATGGTGGAGTACTGACGATTGAGGTAAGCCCTGGCGCCTGCCTGGATCGCCGCGGCGATCTCCTGCATACGCTCGTTGCCCGCAGGCTGCTTATTGATCCAACCGACCGAAATTACGCCATACAGGACGGCGAGAACGCCGGCACCAATCGCGAGCCAGAGCGCGACATCAGTGGACATCAATTTCCTCCCCCTTGCGGGTTATCGTTTGCGAACCGGATTTTTAACGAAGGCAGATCGTCAGCAGTGCGGGTCCTGAACTTGAATACAAACAAAATCGCCCCACGAAACGGGGCATAAAAAGCGCGCCGGACTATAGCACAAAGGGCTCGGCGAGCTTCTTCTTGACCGGCGCGTTCTTGAGCGTCACGTATTGGGGCAGTCCGTCGCGATACGGCGGGTAGTCTTCGCCGCGAATCAACGGGCTCAGATAACGGCGGCCCTTGCTCGTGATGTGAAAGCCATCCTCGGTGATGTAATCACGCGGCAGCATTTTTTCCTGGTTGGCGACTTTGTCGAGCGTTGCCATGCCAATCTTCCATTTGTACGGCGCTTGCGAGGCACGCACGATGGTCGGCATCACCGAGTTGTGTCCTTTCAGTGCCAGCTCTACCGCGGCTTTGCCGACGGCGTAGGCTTGATCGACGTCGACTTTCGAAGCGATGTGACGTGCCGCGCGTTGCAAGTAATCGGCGACTGCCCAGTGATATTTGTAATTCAGCTTGGCTTTCACCAATCCTGCGATCACGGGCGCGACGCCGCCGAGCTGTGCGTGACCGAATGCATCGCGCAGGCCCGCGTCGGACAGGAACTTACCTTCGGCGTTCTTTACACCTTCGGACACGACGATGGCGCAGTAGCCGTATTTCTCCACGCACTCTTTGACGCGCGCGCAGAACTTGTCTTCCTCGAACGTGATTTCCGGGAACAGGATGATGTGCGGCGAGTCGCCTTCCTTTTCCGCCGCGAGCCCACCGGCCGCGGCGATCCATCCTGCATGGCGGCCCATGACTTCCATGATGAACACTTTGGTCGAGGTCTTGGCCATCGAGGCGACGTCGAATCCCGCTTCGCGGATCGATACCGCGACATATTTCGCCACCGAGCCGAAGCCGGGACAGCAGTCGGTGATCGGCAGGTCGTTATCCACCGTCTTCGGCACGTGGATCGCCTGGATCGGATAGCCGAGCGTGTCGGCGAGCTGCGAGACCTTCAGGCAGGTGTCGGCCGAGTCGCCGCCGCCGTTGTAGAAGAAGTAACCGATGTCGTGCGCCTTGAAGACTTCGATCAAACGCTGGTACTGCGCCGGGTTGTCCTCGAACTTTTTCAATTTGAAGCGCGCGGAGCCAAATGCACCGGACGGCGTATGCCGCAATCCGCGGATCGCAGCGGCGGATTCCTTGCTCGTGTCGATCAAATCTTCCGTCAACGCGCCGACGATGCCGTGCCGGCCGGCGTACACCTTGCCGATGCGGTTCTTATTGCGCCGGCAGGCTTCGATCACGCCCGCGGCGGATGCGTTGATGACGGCCGTGACGCCGCCCGACTGGGCGTAGAAGGCGTTGCGGGGACGGGCGGAGCGGCGAGCGGTCTTTTTCGGCATTAGCGCACCGGTTCGTGAGGAACGAGGGCGCGAAGGATAGCGCAGGTGCGCCACGCCACGGCATCTCAAGCAGCCGTCCCTGGAACGTTGACCAGCCGCTACGTCCGTGCAGCGGCGCTCACGCGGTCCGGGCGACGTTAGGTCGCCCCGGAAAGGCATCCGCGCTCGCCCCGATGCCTCGATTTCAGGTACCCTGCGCGCTCTTTCTGGGAGGTCGAAACCAAAAATGATGCGCATCGTGTTGCTGGGGGCGCCAGGGTCGGGCAAGGGAACACAGGCTCAACGTCTGCAGGCCAAATACGGCGTGCCGCAGGTGTCTTCCGGCGATCTGCTCCGCGACGCGGTGGCCCGCGGCACCGAGCTTGGCAAACAAGCTAAAGCGGTGATGGACGCCGGCCAGCTGGTCTCCGACGACATCGTCCTCGGGCTGATTCGCGAGCGTCTGGGCCGGCCCGATGCGGCCAACGGTTTCATCCTCGACGGCTTCCCTCGCAACATCCAACAAGCGCAAGCGCTCAATACGCTGCTCGCCGACCTGGGCCAGCCGCTCGATGCGGTGCTGCTCATGGAAGTGCGCAACGAAACGTTGATGAAGCGCCTCGCCGGGCGGCGTATCTGCCAGAAGTGCGGGACTGTGTACAACATCCACACGCTGCCGGACGGTGTGACGACCTGCGCCAAAGACGGGAACGAGCTGTATCAGCGGCCCGACGACAAGGAAGAAGTCATCGGCAAGCGGTTGGAAGTGTATGACCAGCAGACAAAGCCGCTGATCGAGCATTACTCCAACATCGGGTTGCTGCGCGCCGTCGCCGGCGAAGGCGAGCTCGACGAGGTATCGGAACGGATGGAAGCGGCTGCGCTCGCGAAGCCCGTGCCGGCGTCGAAGGTCAAGGTGACCAAGTCGGCTGGCGGTAAGACCTCTGCTGCGAAGTCCGCTCGCAGCGGGGCAGTGAAGTCGGCGAAGCCCGCGGTCAAGAAGAAGAGCAAGAAGGCTCCTGCGAAGGCCAAGTCTGTTAAGGCGAAGGCGCCCGCTAAGAAGAAGGGCGCGTCCGCTAAGAAATCGAGCAAGGCTGCCAAGCGTAGCGTTGCCAAGAAAGCGACGAAGAAGGCCGCTTCCAAGCGCGCGCCTGTGAAAAAGGCCGCCCGTCGAAAGAAATAAACCGATTACGACAGTGGCGCGCGGCGGCTGGAGGGATATATCCCCTCCATCCACCGCCGATACGTTGTGGTCCACATAACGCGGCGTTAGTGGCGCGTCCCTGCGCCGCCGCCGTCAACCTTCCTTCATTTTCGCGACTAACCGATCGCCGATCACATCCTTGCGCCAGCCATTCCCCAGGCGATCGGTGCGTCGAGAGAAGACGAGTTGTTCCACGTCGCGGCGGGTGGCGAGCAGCTCGGGGCTGATTTTTAGTTCCTCGGCGTGAGTTCGAGCGAAGTTCATCAGCTTGGTGACCAGCGCCAACTGCTGAGGCTCGGGGCGGGGCGGCAGGAAAATGGGGGGCTCGCTAGGGCCAAGCTCCCGGCCGCGCTCGATCAGCGCCAGCAACTCCGTGCCTCGACGCTTCACCACGCCGGCAGGCAAATTTCGAATTGTTTCTAAATCCGCCAGCTCGGACGGCATGCGATCGGCGATGTCGCGAAGCGCATCGTCAGCCAAAATCCAACCACGGGGCTTGTCGTGTTTGATCGCCGCTTCCTCGCGCCATTGCGCCAGCAACTTAGCGGTGGCCCGCTGCTCGGGTCGCATGCGATCCAGGCCCTTCAAACGTTTCCAAGCCGCCTCGGGCTCGGTGCGATGGAGCGTCGGATCTTCCAGCTCGCGAGTGTCTTCATACAGCCACTGCGTGCGACCGGCTTCTTCCAGCGCGTCTCGTAAATTGAGATAAAGCGGTACCAGATAACGCACGTCGTCTTCGGCGTACTGCAATTGTTCCAGGCTCAATGGTCGCCGCGACCAATCGGTGCGCGTGTGGCCTTTGTCGAGTGTGTGCTCCAGACGGGCGGCAACCAGCGCGCCATAGCCGGCCTGCGCCGGATGGCCTAATAGCGCCCCGGCGATCTGAGTATCAAAGATCGGCCCGTTGAGCACCGTATCGCGCATGGAGACCGACATCACTTCCAGATCCTGCCGGGCCGCGTGTAGCACTTTGATACGCCGGCGGTCGTTCAGAAAATTCCACAGCGGTTGCAAATCGGGCAACGCCAGCGGGTCGAACAGCACGCAGGCATCCGCGGTTGCAGCCTGGATCAGGCACAGCTTGGGGAAGTAGGTGCTCTCGCGCATGAACTCGGTGTCAAGCGCGACGAAGTCGCCGGCAGCCAGCGAATTCAAGGCCTGTAGAAGTTCAGAGGACGTGGTGACCGGTGCGGCGGGTTGCATGAACGTGCGTGTACAATTCGGGGCGGGTGGCATTATAGGGGAGTCGCGGGCCTTAGACCGCCGACGCGGGAACGCAAGCGCTCATGGTTATTTTGCGGTTCATGCAAAGCTTCCTCGATATCGCGCTGTGGCGAAAGGGGCCGCAGGACCTGCCTGCGTCCGTCATGCTCGCGACGCTGGTGCTGGTCGCATACATGGCGGCTGGCTTCTTGCGCATGCAGCTCTATGCGCTCGATCTGGAAGCCACCCTGCTGTTCATTTGCATCGATGCACTGATGCTGGGCGGCTGGCTGTGGCTGGTGCTGGCGTTTTTCGGCCGTCGCCAGCGCTTCGTGCAATCCATCACCGCGATGCTCGGCGTCGGGCTGCTGGTGTTGATCATCGATATCTGCTTGCGCTTGCTGCAGCTGTCGCTGGTGCTGAGCGAATCGCTGACGCTGAATTGGTTGATGCTGCGTTATCTGATCACCGCGCTGCTGCTGGGAAGGATTTTCATGCTGGCGCTGGATCGCGGTTTGATCACCGGCATCGCGCTCACTGTCGTGATCTTTTTATCCAACAAGGCGGTCTTGCAATTGATGCTTGACCTGCGAAGCTGATACTCACAAACAAATGCACGTTCACATTCTCGGCGTCTGCGGCACCTTCATGGGCGGCATCGCGGCATTGGCGCGCGCGGCCGGCCATCGCGTTACCGGTTCGGATCAAAGCGTTTATCCGCCGATGTCCGATCAGCTGCGCGAGCTGGGCATCGAGATCATCGAAGGTTACGGTCCCGAGCAGCTCAAGCTGAACCCGGACATCGTGGTGGTCGGCAACGTCATGAGCCGCGGCAATCCGCTGATCGAGGCGCTGCTGGAAAGCGATATTCCCTATACGTCGGGTCCGGAATGGCTGGCGCGGCACGTGCTCCACAAGCGTTGGACGCTGGCGGTCGCCGGCACCCACGGCAAAACGACCACGTCGAGCATTCTCACCTGGCTGCTCGAATACGGCGGGCTCGATCCGGGCTTCCTGATCGGCGGGGTGCCGGGCAATTTCAACGTGACGGCGCGGCTGGGCACCGGCCAGCATTTCGTGGTCGAGGCGGACGAGTACGACACAGCGTTTTTCGACAAGCGCGCCAAGTTCGTGCATTACCGGCCGCGCACCGCGGTGATCAACAATCTCGAACACGATCACGCCGATATTTACCCTGACGTTGCATCGATTCAGTGGCAATTCCACCAGCTGATGCGCATGGTGCCGCGGCACGGCCTGGTCGTGGCGAACGCCGGCGATCCGAACGTCATGCACGTGATCGACATGGGCTGCTGGACGCCGGTGGAACGTTTTGCCGGCGGACGAAGCGGCGACACAGCCTGGTACGTGTTGGCGCCGCCGGGCGGCGACTACAGCAACTTCACCATCATGGAAGGCAACAGCGAGATGGGTGAGGTGAATTGGTCCATGGTCGGTCGTCACAACGCTGAGAATGCGCTGGCTGCCATCCTTGCCGCGCGCGGCGCGGGCGTAGATATCAAAACATCCATCGCCGCATTGAAGGAATTCCAAGGCGTGCGCCGTCGCATGGAAGTGCGTGGCGTAGTCAATGGCATCACCGTTTACGACGATTTCGCCCACCATCCGACGGCGGTGGCCACCACCATCGACGGCTTGCGGCGGAAGATCGGTTCGGCCAGGCTGATCGCGGTGCTGGAGCCGCGCTCCAACACCATGAAATTGGGAACGCATTCGTCCGCGTTGGCGGGTGCATTGTCGCAGGCCGATCAGGTGTGGATGTATCAAGGACCTAACGTGACGTGGGATGTCGCCGGCTCGGTGGCGGCGCTGGGCTCGCGCGCGCGGACGATCAAGGATCTGGACCAGTTGATCACGCAGCTGGATCAGGCGTCGGTCGCCGGCGATCATATTCTGATCATGTCCAATGGCGGCTTCGGCGGTATTCACGGCAAGTTGCTGGACCGACTGAGGAAGCGATAGTCGCAAGGACGACTCATGAGCGCGGTCCTGCCGTTATTTCCGTTGAACACCGTGTTGTTTCCGGGCGGTCCGTTGCGGTTGCGGATTTTCGAGCCGCGCTATCTGGACATGATCAGCCGCTGCATGCGTGAGACCAGCGACTTCGGCGTCGCGCTCATCACCGAAGGTCGCGAGACCGGCACGGCTCGCACCACGCAGGTCGGCACCACTGCGCACATCGTCGATTTCGAACGTCTCGACGACGGCCTGCTCGGCATCACTGCGCGCGGCGCGCGTAAGTTCAGCATCCTCAATGTGACGACCCAGAGCGATGGTTTGAACCTCGCCGATGTGAAATACCTGGAGCCGGAGCCCGCGATGGAGGTTCCCGAAGAATTAGGGATTCTCGCGGAGCTGCTCAAACAGGCGTTCGTGCAGGTCGGCAGCGCGTATGCAGATGAGACGCCGCATTACGAGAATGCGAGCTGGGTCGGCATGCGACTGGCCGAGATCCTGCCGCTGCCCATGCTGGAGAAGCAGCAGTGCCTGGAGATGACCGACGCGGTGGAGCGATTACGACTCCTGCGCGAACGTTTGGATATTCGTCAAGCCTGACGCCGGCTGAATGTCACAAACGCAGCCGCGATGACTGCGAACCAGATCAGCGCAGCCCAGCCGATCACACCATCGTAAGATCCGACCAACGCACCGAGATCGGCGTTGGGGTTCACCACTGTCGCTTCACGTAACACCGCGATGAAGGCCACGCCGGCTGCGTGCAAACCAATGCAGCCTGCGATCGCGCCCGTGCGCAATCGGATGATCGCAAACAACACACCGAGCATGGCCAGCGCCAGGAACGAATCGACGAGAGCCAGCGGCTCCGCGTAACGTTCGAACAACTTGCTCAGCACTTCGAAGCCGTGAATCCACGAGACTTGATCCGCCGGCACGCGCAGCTTACCGCCGAGGAAGTGCAACGATGCATATAACAAGCTCGGAGCGATGACGGCGGCAGCGGCGCTGGATGTGCGAGCGACAGCAGTGAACAGCACGCCGCGGAAGAATGTTTCTTCGATGAACGCCACCGTGACACCGGTGAGCACTCCGCCGGCAATCAATCCCAACCATGCGCCCTCGAAGCCTGGCTTCACACTGCGAATGTCGAGGCCGAGCAGCAAGCCTGTGAGCGGCAGCATCAGCGCCACGCCGCCAGCGAAGCCGATGCCCAGTTGGATGAAGAACTGCCGTCTGGGCAGTCCATAGCCCATCGCGTCCTTGCTCGACAGTCCGAGCCGGCGGGTCAACACCACCAGCCCGACCAGCGCGAGGAGCATGGCAATGCGATGCATGACGCGATGAACCGGCTCGACCGACACCAGGCTGACCAGCCACCAGGCCGGATACGTGAGCACAGCGGCGATCAGCAGCGCGCCGACCAGCAGCGCGACGAACAAGGCAAATGAACGCATGGTTTAACGGGTCAACAATAAAGATAAAACATTGCGTGTCGAGAGCCGCCCTGGGTACATGGATGCACCCCACCGCCGCAGGCAGCGAGCGAGCACGCAAAAGTCACGCCTTTTGCGGAGCTCGCACGAGGGGCGTGGCAGGATGCCCGATCCCGAGTTTCGAAAAAAAAGGCGGCATTTCTCGATTCTTTCACAGTTATGCGCTCATTTTTCGCGCACCGGTGCGCCTAGATTGCCGGCGTTGGTTGGAACGTTACATCGAACGGAGAGAGCAATCATGGATGACATCAAAGCCCTTGGCATCGTGTCCGCGCTGGCGAACGGCGTCAACCCGCAAACCGGCGAAGTCTTCGACGTCGAGTCGCCGTACCAGTCGGCCGACGTGATTCGCGCGCTGTACGTCGCCGTGCGAGCGCTGGAGAGCACCACGCGCACCAAGTTGCGTCCCGGCCGCACGCGCATGCCGTCGAACGCCGGCAAGCCCTGGACCGAAAATGAAGATCTCGAACTGCTGGAAAAGTTCGACGAAGGTTTGTCGATTGCCGAGTTGGCGCGTGCGCACGATCGAACACCGGCTGGAATTCAGGCGCGACTCGAACGGCATGGGCGCTTGCCTGCGCAGGGTCTGCAATGGCGCGGGAGGAATGGCCAGGCATTGGCGCACACCATGGCGGCGACCAATGGCGAACAATAAAGCCTCAAACGGAAGAGATGTTTTCGATGCCGTGAGCGCAGCGAATCGTGCGTGCTGTCAGCGTTTCCTGGAGCAGCCTATCCAGCGGATTGATTTCTCCAGTCGGCGCGCGCGTTCGATGGTGCAGATGAAATGCAATGGCGCGATGACGGATGTAATTGCGCCGTACACCGATGTGCAACAGCCGTGCGGCGAATTCGCGATCTTCCGGGCCCCAGGCGTTGAAGCGCTCGTCGTACCCGTTGATCTGCAGCGCATGCTTGCGCCAGAACGACTGGTTGCAACCCTGTATGCCGCCGAGGCTGTTCTTTACGCGCGAGGCGAAAAGGCTCAGCGGCAAATTGCGCCAGGCATAGAGTCGCCGTTGCAGGCCCGGGGTCCACCAGCCGAGCCCGACCGGTTCGCCGTTCAGGAGCTGCTTTGTCACATCGTCGGACAGCTGCGGCCGGGCGCCCTGGATGAAGCAGTCGTTTCTGGCGCAGGCCACGTGATCGCGGATGAAATGCCGGTGCAGGACCATGTCGCCGTCCACCAGCACGATGTATTCCCGAGTCGCCGCCGCAATGGCGCGATTGCGCGACCGGGCCAGCCGGAAGCCTTCGTCGGGCTGCCAGACGTGCTGGATAGGCATACGCAGACGGGGCCGCCAGAGGTCGACCGCGGCGGCCGTGGACGGGCCGGAGCCGTCGTCGGCGACCACCACCTCGTCCGGAGGCGTGCTCTGGCGCGCGACGCTGGCCAGCGTAAGTTCCAGTGCTTCGGGCCAGTTATAAGTCGTGACGATCAGACTGGTACGCATAAAGTGGTTAATATTCCAGGCCCCCAGGGCTAGACTGCGCGCGGCTCGACCCCAATGCAGGAGTCAAAGTTGTCTGTCTCGTATCTGTTCGCCTCCAAGGAATCGAGGCGGCCCTGGCGTTTGCTGAAGCGCTGGTGGCCCAGCGTGCGCCTGGGCGCAGATCCCCTGCAACAGCTGCGCATCGAGGGCCGGTACGCGCCGGTGAGCATCGCGAACTGGAAGCTCATTCCCAGCATGGCGCGGCATCTGCTCGGCACCCGCATCGCCCGGCCTTTGACTTTTTCTGACGACCGCCGCCTCACCATCGTGATCCCGTACCGGGACCGCGAGCATCACTTGCGCCAATTGATGCCCGTGTTGCGCGCTAAATTACAGGAACAGCGTCTCACCTACCGCGTGCTGGTGGTCGAGCAGGAGCAGGGTACGTTGTTCAATCGCGGCCGGCTGCTGAATGCCGGCATCCACTACGCCGCCGATTCTTCCGACTATTACTGCCTGCACGATGTGGACGCGGTGCCGCTGGTCGCCAACTATTCTTGCCCGTCGCAACCTTTACGGCTGGTGAACGAGATCGTCGGCGCGAACGGCAACAGCCGGCGCAGCGATTATTACTTTTCCGGCGCGGTCTCGATTCGCAAGGACCAGGTGCAGGCCGCGAACGGTTATTCGAACGAATACTGGGGCTGGGGCAAGGAAGACGACGATTTCTTTTTTCGGCTGCTGCTGAGCAATCTGCTGTGTTATTACGATCTCGACGGCAGTTACCAGGACCTGCCCAATCCGAAGCATCAACAAACACAACGGCGCCATCCCTGGGACCCGCCGCATGTCCGGCGCAATCGTCGCTTGCGCAGCCAGCTGTTGCGCGGCTTGGCGGACCCCGCGCACGACGGTCTGAACACATTACGTTACGAAGTCGTCGAGCGCAGTAGCAACGCCGACTACGGTCCGGAGTACGAAAAAATCCGGGTGCGCTGGTGAGCAGTCTGCCCGGCGCGACAACGTACTAATTCGTTACATTCGCGCGCTCGACGTCCGGTCGCGCCCCATGCAAACTCACAATTTAAACGCATCGATGGATGCGCGAGGGTTCAGTTTGAGAATTCGCAGCAAGGTCCTCACCCCGCGACTGGCATTGTTCGTCGCCATCGGGACGATCATCGGGGGGCAGGCGGTGGCGCGCGGCGTCAGTCCTTATCTGCCGCTGAGCATGTCGCCGGAGATGGATAGAAAGATTCAGCGCGTGCTGGTTCTGAGCGGCACGACGGCGATCCGTCGGCCTATTCCAGCCGCCGTGGTGCTCGAAGCGTTGCCGAAAGCGTGCAAGCGCGATCAGGCTCTTTGCAGCGAAGTGCGCACTTATCTGGAAGGCTATATGAAGCGCGCCGGGATCACGAACGCGCGCGTCACCGGTGCGGCGGTCGACGGCGATTCGCAGAGCACGCAGCCCAATTCTCACGGGATTCGTGTCGACGAATCTTGGGAAGCACACCTGAACGCCTACTTTCAGCCGAACGATTATCTGCTGATCGCCGCGGGTGGCATTGCGAGCGAAGAATTGACGGTGCCGACCGGTTCGATGTTGAGCTTCGGCATGGACTATGCGCAGCTGGACGTCGGCTTCCGCGATCATTGGTTTTCTCCGCTGAACGACAGCAGCACGCTGATCAGCACGGAAGCGCAGACCATGCCGTCCGTGACTTTGTCCAACTACAAGCCGATCGGGCCACTGGGGCTGAGTTACGAAATATTCGCCGCGAAGATGTCGCGCCAGGTCGACTTTCCGGTCCTCGATCCCGAGGCCGAGGTGCCTGTCACTTCCGGCAAGCCGCGACTGGCAGGTTTGCAAGCCGGTATCACGCCGGCCCAGGGCGTGGCGTTTGCAATCAATCGCGTCACTCAGTACGGCGGCGGTGCGCGCGACGGCAGTTTTTCCGGCGATCTGATCGATGCACTGACCAGCCGCAACAACCCGAATCCGGGCGCGGCAACGGAGTTCGGTAATCGCGCGGCGTCGCTGACCAGCAGTATCGTGTTCAGCGGCAAGGTTCCGTTCGCCGTGCACATGGAATATGCCGGCGAGGACAACGCCTACTCGGGCGCTTATCGACTCGGTGCCACCAACATGTCGGTGGGTATCGATATTCCGCAAGCGTGGCGGGATTTCGACTTCGGTTACGAAATCTCCGAGTGGCAAAACGCCTGGTACGTGCATCATGTGTATCCGCGGGGCCTGGTAAATCGCGGCAATGTGATCGGCCACTGGTTCGGCGACCAACGGGTGTTCGGTGATGCGATCGGCGGCAGCAGTCAAAGCGTGCGTGCCGGCTGGCGTACTCCTTGGGGCCAGTATTTACAGGCGACCTATCGCACGCTGTCTTTGGATGAAGACTGGCGCGTCTCGGGCGCGGATATCGGCTACGAAACGATGCAGTCGCTGCGCCTGGATGTTGCCATGGACATCCGGGGCTTCGGGGTCGAAGCGGGCGTCCAGGTGGGCAAAGACGTGTTCGGCGATTCGTTTGCTCGCTTGCAGGCGTCGCTGGATCTGGCGCAACGCAGCTCGCACCAGCGCGGAACATATAGCGAGACCACCGACGTGGACGACAGCACTCAATTGTTTGTCGACGCGGGTGCGAGCTACGGCAGGATCAAAAAAATCTTCGGCTCGGGCGTGCCCACGGCATCGACCGGAGAGGAGATCAATCCTCATATCGCTTTTGGCGCACGCCGCAGCGTCTCGTCACGTACCGATTTCGGTGTGCGGGTGGAGCTGGATCAGCTGGACGGCGAGAATCTGCTGTCGCTGCGCGCGCTCGACTATCGTTTCAGGTTCAATCGCAAGCTGGCGGCCAACGCATTCTTCGGTGCCGCACGCTATGACTTCGGGTTGCCGGCCTATGGTTATTACCTGGGCCTGGGCGCGACGTGGATGGATGTGTTGCCGGGTTGGGACGTGTCGATGGATGTGAGACATCACGAGAAGCTGGGCCGCGATAAAACGCTGCCCGACGATCCGCCGTCCACGCCGGAACGGACCCGACTGTTTTTCGATGCGAACGGGATTGCGTTTTATCTGAGCCGGCGCTGGTAGCGATGGTTGCCGTCGCCGCAGCCGACCGAGTGCGACCAGACCAGGAATGTTTGTCCCGCATGAGCGATACCGCCGAGCCGCTGATCTCCGTAGCGCTGTGCACCTACAACGGCGAGCGCTACCTGGGCGAGCAACTCGATTCGTTGCTCGCCCAGACGTATTCCAATCTGGAAATCGTCGCGGTCGACGACGGCTCGACCGATCGCACCGTCGAAGTGTTGCGGCAGTACGAACAGCGCGATCCACGGCTGCGTGTCATCGTAAATCCGCAGAATGTCGGCTTCACCCGGAACTTCGAGCGCGCATTTGCGCTCTGCCAAGGGGTGTTCGTCGCGCCGTGCGATCAGGACGATATCTGGTCGCCCGACAAGCTGCGCACCCTGGCTCGCTGCATCGGCGAGCACTCGATGGCGTATTGCGACTCCGAGCTGGTGGATGCCGCCGGACGGAGTGTCGGTAAGAGCATTTCGCAAATCTGGTCGCTGCAGGACCTGGACGATCCGGTGGCTTTCAGCTTCGACAACTGTGTTTCTGGACATGCCATGCTGTTTCGGCGCGACTTGCTCGCACAACAACCGCAGCTGCCGGTGGAGATGTTCCACGACTGGTGGCTGGCGCTGTGGGCTACCGTCAACGGCGGCATTGTTTATTGCCCCGAGCGACTGGTGCGCTACCGGCAGCATGGACAGAACGTGACCGATCTGCTGCGCGTCCGGCATGGCCGGGTGCGGCGTCCTCCGGGCGCGCGTATGAAAGCTTTCGATACTACGACCCGGCGGCTTCGTTATCTCGCCACGCTACGCTCGCCACACGGCGAGTTTTTCAGCGAGCTCCACCGGCTCTGGGTGAAAAGCGAAACGGCCTGGTTCTCGCCGGATCTGGTGCTGTTCATGCTGAGGCATTGGCGGCGTATCTATCGACTGCGCAAGAAGCAAGGATTCAGCGCGTTGCGCAAAGTGATGTCGCATATCTTCGGCCTGCGGCTGCGCCGCTTGGTGAAGCCGACGAAGTATGCGCGCCTCGTGAGTTCTACCCGGTGAGGGACATGGAGCGGAGCCCCTTCAAAGCAAGCATCCTGATGCTGGCGTATCGCATGGAGAAAACATTGCGACCCGCGCTGGCCGGCGCGCTCGCGCAAACGGTCCCGTGCGAGATCATCGTTTCCGACGACGCTTCCGGCGATCGCGGCCTGGAGGTGGCGCGCGAGATGACGGCGAACTACCAAGGTCCGCATCGATTGATCGTGCGCGGTAACGAGCAAAACCAAGGGCTGTGCAAACACATCGATACCGTGTCGAAGCTCGCGACCGGCGATGTTTTCGTGTTCATGGCCGCCGACGATGTTTCCTATCCGGATCGTGTCGCCAAGCTGCTGGCCGCGTTCGAAGCGCATCCGGACGCGTATGCCGTGGGGTCGGCGGTCAACGAAGTCGACGAAGCGGATCGTTTGTTACGCCGGGAGGCCTGGTATCTCGATTCGCCGATGAATCAGCACAAGCTGCTGCACGAAGGGAAGTTCGTGACCTTGCTCGGTGCTTCGATGGCGGTGCGACGCGAGCTGCTCGATGGGCTGCCGCAGCTGACCGGCCTGGTCGAAGACAACATGTTGACGTTGCGCGCCAGTTTGTTCGGCCAGGTTTATTGTTTGCGGGAGCCGTTGCTCAACTACCGCCGGCACGCAGGCAACCTGGGACAGACCGTGTTCGTGCGCAAAGGTCCGAGCCGATCCGCGCGCCGGCAGCGCTACGAGCGCACGATTCGGATGTATCGCGAGATTGCCGACGATCACGAGCGGTGCTTGCAAGCGTTGCCGCAGCTGCCGCCGGAGCGGCGCGAGCTGGCCGAACAAATCGTTTCCATGTACCGCATCGAAGCCGAAGGCCGCGAGGCGGTGCTTGAATTGCCGAAGAGCGGCTGGCTCAAGCCCATCTGGAAAGGGCTGATGCATCCGGGGCTACGCCGCAAATCGTTCGAGCGAGCGATGAAGCTCGCCGTGCCCCGGAGCTGGCTGCTGTCCTAGCAGCGGGTTATAACTTCGCGAATACCTTTTTCGCGGCGGCAATCGTCGCTTCGATATCGGCGGCGGTGTGTGCGGCCGACAGGAAGCCCGCTTCGAACGCCGACGGCGCGAGATAGATGCCTTCCTCCAGCATGCCGTGGAAGAAACGTTTGAAACGTTCGACGTCGCACGCCATCACTTCGCGGAAGTAACGCACCGGCGTCTGGTCGGTGAAGAACAAACCGAACATGCCGCACACGTGATTGGTGGACAGCGCGATGCCGGCGAGCTTCGCGGCCTGCTGCAGTCCTTCCATCAGCTGTGTGGTTTTGGCGGCGATGTCTGCATAGAAGCCGGGCATCTTGATGGCATCGAGCGTCGCCAGACCCGCGGCCATCGCGACCGGATTGCCGGACAGCGTGCCGGCTTGATACACCGGCCCGAGCGGGGCGATTTGTTCCATGATGTCGCGACGGCCGCCGAATGCGCCGACCGGCATGCCGCCGCCGACGATCTTGCCGAGCGTGGTGAGATCCGGACGAATGTTATAAAGCGCCTGCGCGCCGCCGAGCGCCACCCGAAAGCCAGTCATGACTTCGTCGAAAATCAACACGGCGCCGCTCTTGTCGCACACCGCGCGCAATGTTTCCAGGAAGCCGGGGACGGGCGGCACGCAATTCATGTTGCCCGCGACCGGCTCGACGATGATGCAGGCGATCTGGTCGCCCATGTCGCTAAACAGTTGCTGGACCTGGGCGATGTCGTTGTATGCGAGCGTGAGCGTGTGAGCCGCCAGTTCCTTCGGCACGCCTGGCGAGGTCGGCACGCCGAAGGTGAGCGCGCCCGAACCGGCCTTCACCAGCAGCGAATCGGAGTGGCCGTGATACAGCCCTTCGAATTTGACGATCTTGTCGCGGCCCGTGAAGCCGCGCGCCAGGCGAATCGCGCTCATGGTCGCTTCGGTGCCCGAGCTCACCATGCGCACCAGCTCGATCGACGGCACCAGCTCGCAGATCCGCTGTGCGACTTGGGTCTCGATGCGCGTCGGCGCGCCGAAGGAAAGTCCCAGCGCGGCCCGCTCCTGCACGACGCGTATGACATCCGGGTGCGCGTGGCCGAGAATCATCGGCCCCCAGGAGCCGACATAGTCGATGTAACCTTTGCCGTTCGTATCGAAAATGCGCGAGCCCGAGGCCCGCTCGACAAACACAGGCTCGCCGCCGACACCGCGAAACGCACGGACCGGAGAGTTCACGCCGCCGGGAATGAAACGGCTGGCATCGGAAAATAAGGACACGAGGGACTCCTGAAGGTTCGGCGCGAAGTGTAAGCCATTCGGTTCCCATCGCCGACGGCTCTTCCATATAATCCGCCCCCTCCGTCTTACCTTGTCCGGCGTCCCTCCAGCATGAAAGCTTACATGTGCGTGATTTGCGGTTACGTCTACGAAGAAGAAAAAGGCGATCCCGCATCCGGCATCGCGCCGGGCACGCGCTGGGACGATGTGCCGCTGTCGTGGCGCTGCCCGGATTGCGGCGCCGGCAAGGAAGATTTCGAGATGGTCGAGGTTTGATCGCTACTTTTCCGTCGGGCCGGTAGCCGACGACCAGGCACGCAAGCCGCGCTTCTGACTAGTCAGTAGTCACTTCCTTAATGTTGCAGCACGCGGTGTCCCTTGCCTTCCAGCAGGTCGATCAGGCTGTCCTTGCCGACCAGGTGCAGCGTCCCGACCACCACCAGGTAGTCGTCGCGATCGTCCAGCAGGTTCTCGACCTGGGAAACCCAGCGGCGGTTGCGGTCGGTGGTGAGCGGACGATACAGATCCGGATAACGCTCGAATCCCTCTTCCAATAGCCGCGCGAGCGCCTTGGTGTCACCGCGGCGCCAGGCCGACAGCAGATCGTCGATTTCCGCCTCCATCCGGTCGGCGTCCTCGATGCTATAGAGAAGGAATTCGCGCTGCTGTTTCTCCGGCAACCCGGCGAGCATGTTGAGTTGTTCGCGCAACGTTTCCAGGCCGTGAATCGGCTTCTTGTCGGCGGTCGCGCGCGCGGTGAATCTTTGCTCAACGCCCGCAGTCGGCGCGAGACCCATTTTCATCAGCTGCAACTGCATGAGCGTCATGCCGGCGAACCACGGTCGGAAACGATTCAACAGCGAGGGATCGATGCCCACTTCCTGGGCGCGCGTTTCGAGCTTCGCGTAGGTCGGCTGTCCGAGCTGTTGTTGCAACGATTGCCCAGCCGGCTGCATGCCCAGCTCCATCGTGATCCGCTGCGTTTCGGCCGGATCCAGATCGTCCATATCGATTTCCATCAACAGCACTTCGGCGTTTTTGTAGGCATCTTCGAGTACCGCTGGCAATTTCTCGGATGCGTTGAGGAAGTGCACCGAGCCGAGCAGGTAGACGGTATTGGTCTTGCCCTTGAGCGACCACAGGCTGTGATGTTGTTGCGGTTCGGCCGCCGCTGCGACGCTTGCGCCGAGGCTGAGCACCCAGGCGAGTGCCAACCCCATGAATGTTTTTTTCATTGCCGTCCCTTTGGGTGGGACGGCAGCGTATCACTTTAAGCGGCGCTGTCGTGGGTGACGGCGTCGGCGGCGTTATTGGCGACGCCTTTAGTCTGAACGTACTTTTCCAGCCAACAGATTTCGGTGGCGATGGTGCCGTCGGGCATCAGCTCCAGCACGCGGTAGCCCGGCGGGCGATCGTCGATGGCGAAATCGACGCTGCCGGGAACGAATTGTGCGCAGGTGGCCGGAGTGGCCATGAAGCGCACGCCGTGGATGAAGCTATCGAGCGACTGGTGCACATGGCCCCACAGTACGCCGCGCACGTTGGAATGCTGGCGGACGATGGACATGAATTCGTCCGCGTCGTAGAGCCCGACCTGGTCGAGCCATGCGCTGTTCATGGCGATCGGATGGTGGTGCAGGGACACGAGCACGTGATGATTGCGATGGGTGCGCAGGACATCGCGCAGATAGCTCAATTGCTCGGCGCCGATGCGGCCGCCGGCGTCGTGCTGAACCCACGAGTCGAGCATCACCACTAGCCAGCGACCGAACTCGGTGTGACCGCCGATCTTGAACGGCGCGCCTCGCAACGTAGCGCGCATGTGATCGGGTAGATCGTGATTGCCGGACAAGCACAGCACCGGCGCGCGAGACGCGCCGAAAACCTGCCGGACCCAGCGATAACCGTTGGGGTCGTCCTGCACCAGGTCGCCCGTCAGCAGGATGCCATCGGCGCGCTGACTGCGGCGATTGGCGTCCGCGACCGCCGCTTGGAGCGCGGGCAACGTGGCCACGCCGCGCAGACGCCCGTCGGCTTCACCGAAGAGATGCAAGTCGCTGAACTGAATGAGGCGGACGGATTGCATCGTGCGCTACATAATGGGTCAAGACCGAGGCTGCGAGGATCGTAGCAACCGAGGCGGGGGGAAAAAGTGACCAGCGTCTAATCGCCTCGGTCCAGCGCCCGCCGTGTCCAGGTTTTGGGCGTCGTCTCACACCTTGGCCCACTATGAAAACGTGCCATGGTCAGCGCGGTTCCGGCAGCGGCATTTGCCCGACTTCGCCCCATAGTCCAAAATGCGCGGCCTTCCGGCGCGCTGCCGCAAGTACTCTTCCCACGCTCTTTTGCCGAGAATCCACCTGATGCAGACATCGCAACGCCGGCAACTTGCCAATGCCATCCGCGCCCTGGCGATGGATGCCGTGCAAAAAGCCAACTCCGGGCATCCGGGCATGCCCATGGGCATGGCCGATATCGCCGAAGTCTTGTGGAACGATCATCTCAAGCACAATCCCGGTAATCCTCGATGGGCCGACCGCGATCGCTTCGTGGTGTCGAACGGCCACGGCTCGATGTTGTTGTACTCGCTGCTGCATCTCTCCGGTTATCCGCTGCAAATCGACGACCTGAAGTCGTTCCGGCAGCTTGGCTCGCACACCGCGGGCCATCCTGAGCACGACCTGCACCTGGGCATCGAGACCACCACCGGTCCGCTTGGCCAGGGTCTGGCGAACGCTGTGGGCATGGCGCTCGCGGAGAAATTGCTCGCGAGCCAGTTCAATCGGCCCGGCTTCGATGTGGTCGATCATCGCACCTGGGTGTTCCTCGGCGACGGTTGCTTGATGGAAGGCGTGTCGCACGAAGTGTGCTCGCTCGCCGGCACCCTCAAGCTCGGCAAGCTGGTCGCGTTCTACGACGACAACGGCATCTCCATCGATGGCGAAGTGCATGGTTGGTTCACCGACGACACGCCGAAGCGTTTCGAGGCTTACGGCTGGCACGTGGTGCCGAATGTCGACGGCCACGATCCGCAGGCCATCGAAAAGGCCATTGCCGCCGCTGTCGCGCAGAAGGACAAGCCGACGCTGATCTGCTGTAAAACCATCATCGGCTGGGGCTCGCCGAACAAGCAGGGCACCGAAGCCACGCACGGAGCAGCGCTCGGCGCCGACGAAGTTGCCGCTACTCGCAAGCAGCTGGGCTGGGACTACGAGCCGTTCGTGATTCCTGACGAGATTCGCGCCGGCTGGGACGCGCGCCCGAAAGGTGCGAAGCGCGAAGCCGAGTGGCAGTCGCGATTCAGCGCCTACAAGGCCAAGTTCCCCGAGCTCGCGACCGATTTCGAGCGCCGTCAGAACGACGAGCTGCCGGCCTCGTGGCCGGAAGTCGCGCGCAAGTACATCGAGACCGTCGCTCAAGACACCAAACCGCTCGCGACTCGTCAGTCGTCGCAGGCGACGTTGAACGCTTACGGCCCGGGCTTGCCCGAGCTGCTCGGCGGCTCCGCCGATCTCACCGGATCGAACAACACCAATCGCAAGGACTCACGTTCGATCACGGGCGAGGATCCTTCGGGCAATTATCTGCATTACGGCGTGCGCGAGTTCGGCATGGCCGCGATCATGAATGGCGTCGCCTTGCACGGCGGCTTTATTCCCTACGGCGGCACGTTCCTGGTGTTCTCCGATTACGCTCGCAATGGCATGCGCATGTCGGCGCTGATGAAACAGCGCGTGATCTATGTGATGACGCACGACTCCATCGGCCTCGGCGAAGACGGTCCGACGCATCAGCCGGTCGAGCATTTGCCGAGCCTGCGCATCATCCCGAACATGACGGTCTGGCGTCCGTGCGACACGACCGAAACAGCGGTTGCATGGCAGGACTCGATCGAGCGTCGCACCGGTCCATCAACACTCGCGCTCACTCGCCAAGCGTTGCCGCCACAGCCGCGCAGCGCGCAGCAGATCGCAGATATTCGTCGCGGCGGTTACGTGTTGAAGGATTGCGAAGGCACACCCGACGTCATCCTGATCGCGACCGGCTCCGAAGTCGGCGTCGCGGTCGACGCAGCAGCCCAGCTGCAACAGAACGGCAAGCGCGTGCGCGTAGTCTCCATGCCGAGCACCAATGTGTTCGAAGCACAGGATGAGGCCTATCGCGAGAAAGTGTTGCCGCGCGCGGTCGAGGTGCGTGTCGCTATCGAAGCGGCTGCGACCGAAACCTGGTATCGCTATGTCGGTATGCGTGGCGCGATCGTCGGCATGACCACGTTCGGCGCGTCCGGCATCGGCAAGGATTTGTTCAAGCATTTCGGCTTCACGGCGGACAATGTCGTTCGCACGGTGCAAAAGCTTCTAACGAGGTAACGAGCAATGCCCATCAAGGTTGGTATCAACGGCTACGGACGCATCGGTCGTAACATCCTGCGCGCGCTCTACGAAGCGAATCGTCAGAAAGACATTCAGATCGTCGCGCTCAACGACCTGGGCGATGCGCAGACCAACGCGTACCTGACGCGTTACGACACGGTGCACGGCAAGTTCGACGGCGAAGTGAAAGTCGACGGCGACTCGATGGTCGTCAACGGCGACCGCATCAAAGTGCTCGCCGAGCGCGATCCGGCCAAGTTGCCGTGGGGCCAGCTGGGCGTGGACATCGTGTTCGAGTGCACCGGCTTGTTCACCAGCAAGGCGAAGGCCGGCCTGCACCTGCAAGGCGGCGCGAAGAAAGTCATCATTTCGGCGCCCGGCGAAAAGGACGTCGATGCCACGGTCGTTTTCGGCGTGAATCACAACACGCTGAAGGCCAGCCACACGGTTATTTCCAACGCGTCGTGCACGACCAACTGCCTGGCACCGATCGCCAAGGTGTTGCACGACAAGATCGGCATCGTGTCGGGCGTGATGACCACGATTCACTCGTACACCAACGATCAAGTGCTGACCGACGTATTCCATAAGGATCTGCGTCGTGCGCGTTCGGCCACTCAGTCGATGATTCCGACCAAGACCGGCGCCGCGGCTGCGGTCGGTCTGGTGTTGCCGGAGTTGAACGGCAAGCTCGACGGCTTCGCGGTGCGCGTGCCGACCATCAATGTTTCTTTGGTCGACCTGAGCTTCGTCGCCAAGCGCGCGACCAGCATCGAAGAAATCAACACGCTGATGAAGGAAGCCTCGGGTGGCGCACTCAAGGGCGTGCTCGCGTACAGCGACGGCCCGCTGGTGTCGGTCGACTTCAATCACGATCCGGCCTCGTCGACTTACGACGCGACCATGACCAAGGTCATCGAAGGCACGCTGGTGAAAGTGTGCTCGTGGTACGACAACGAGTGGGGCTTCTCCAACCGCATGCTCGATACAGCACTGGCGTGGTCGAAGGCGGGCTGACCATGACCAGCACCGGGGGAGTGAAGCGCATGGTCGATCTCGACCTGCGCAACCAGCGCGTTCTGATCCGCGAGGATCTGAACGTGCCGGTAAAGGATGGAGTTGTGACCAGCGACGCGCGTATTCGCGCGTCGCTGCCGACGATCCAGGCGGCCAAGGAAGCGGGCGCGCGAGTGCTCGTGATGTCGCATCTCGGACGTCCCGAGGAAGGCGTTTACGACCAGGAGTTTTCGCTCGCGCCGGTGGCGCAGCGGTTGTCCGAGTTGTTGGGCTTCAAGGTGCGCTTCGAAAAGAACTGGCTCGACGGCGTGACCGCCGAGCCCGGCGAAGTGGTGCTGCTCGAAAACGTGCGCTTCAACAAGGGCGAGAAAAAGGACAAGGAAGACCTGGCGAAGAAAATGGCCGCGCTGTGCGACGTGTTCGTGATGGACGCGTTCGGCACCGCGCATCGTGCTGAAGCCAGTACGCATGGCGTTGCGAAGTTCGCCAAGGTCGCGTGCGCGGGGCCGTTGCTGGTGAACGAGCTGGTGGCCTTGGAAACGGCGCTGGAAAAACCCAAGCGGCCGTTGATCGCCATTGTCGCGGGCTCGAAGGTGTCCACCAAGTTGACGGTGCTGGAAAGCCTGTTGACCAAGGTCGACATGCTGGTGGTCGGCGGCGGCATCGCCAATACGTTCCTGGCCGCGCAAGGTCATCCGGTCGGCAAATCGCTGGTCGAGGCCGATATGCTCGACATCGCCAAGGGCTTGCTGAAGCGTTCCGCCGAGCTGAACGTGAAGATCCCGCTGCCCACCGACGTGGTGGTCGGTAAGGAATTCTCCGCTAATGCCGAGGCGGACGTGAAGCCGGTGAATAAAGTGCAGGCCGACGAGATGATTCTCGACATCGGCCCGGACACTGCCGAGCGCTTTGCGCGTAGCTTCTCGGACGCGGGCACGATCGTGTGGAACGGTCCGGTCGGCGTGTTCGAATTCGATCAGTTCGGCGAAGGCACGCGCACGCTGGCGCTGGCCATCGCGAAAAGCTCCGCATTCTCCATCGCCGGCGGTGGCGATACGCTGGCGGCCATCGAGAAATATCGTGTAGAAGACGATATCTCCTACATCTCCACCGGCGGCGGTGCCTTCCTGGAATTCCTGGAAGGTAAAAAGCTGCCGGCCGTCGCGGTTCTGGAAGAACGCAGTCGTTCATAGTTTTCAATTTGAGGTCTCAATGCTCCGTCGCACCAAGATCCTGACCACGCTCGGGCCGGCCACCGATAACCCCAAGGTGCTGGGGGAAATGATTCGAGCCGGCGCCGACGTGGTGCGCGTGAACTTCTCTCATGGCGAACCTGCGGCGCATGCCAAGCGCGTGCAGATGGTGCGCGAGGTGGCGGAGCAGGCTGGCAAGTGGGTCGCCGTGCTCGGCGATCTGCAAGGCCCGAAGATTCGCATCGACCGCTTCGTCGAAGGCAAGGTGTTCCTGAATGAAGGCGAGCCGTTCACGCTCGACGTGTCGCTGGAGAAGAAGGCGGGCACGCAGCAGTCGGTCGGCGTCGCGTACAAAAATCTGCCCAACGACGTGCGGGCAGGCGACACGCTGTTGTTGAACGACGGCCTTATCGTTCTAGAGGTAACCGATGTCGATGGCCCGCGCATCAAGACTCGCGTGGTCGTGGGCGGGGAGCTCTCCGACAACAAAGGCATCAACAAACAAGGCGGCGGTCTCACCGCTGGCGCGTTGACCGATCAGGATCGCGAGCACATTCGTCTCGCGGCCGAGTTGGGCGTGGATTATATGGCTGTGTCGTTCGCCCGCGATGGCAGCGACATGGACGAAGCACGCCATCTGCTGCGCAAAGAAGGCGGTCACGGCCACCTGGTCGCGAAGATCGAACGCAGCGAGGCGCTGGTCAATCTGGATCGCATCATCATGGCCAGCGATGCCGTGATGGTCGCGCGTGGCGACCTCGGCGTCGAAGTCGGTTACGCGGAGCTGACAGGCTTGCAGAAGCACATCATCTCGGCGTGCCGTAAACGCAATCGCGTCGTCATCACCGCGACGCAGATGATGGAGTCGATGATTCACAACCCGGTGCCGACGCGTGCCGAAGTCTCCGACATCGCGAACGCAGTGATGGACGGCACGGACGCAGTGATGTTGTCCGGCGAAAGCGCGGTCGGCAAATACCCGGTGAAGGCCGTGGCGACGATGTCGCAGGTCATCATGGGCGCCGAGAAGTACGAGTCGTCGCATACGCCGGTCCGTCATCGCAGCGACAGCGCCGGCTTCGAGAAAACCGATGAAGCGATCGCCATGGCCGTCATGTACACGGCGAATCATTTGAAGGTGAAGGCCATCGTCGCCTTGACCGAGTCGGGCTCGACGCCGCTGTGGATGTCGCGTATCCGCGCCGACATTCCCATTTACGCGTTCACGCGTCACGAAGAAACGCGCCGTCGCGTGATGCTCTATCGCGGCGTCTATCCGGTGACGTTCGACATCACTCACAGCAACGCGCAGCTGCTGTATGCAGACATCTTCAAGCTGATGCTGAAACAAGGCATGGTGGAGCAGGGTGACCGCATCATTCTCACCAAGGGTGAGTTGTCGGGCGTCTCGGGCAAGACCAACGCCATGAAGATTCTCGAAGTCAGGGTTTGAGGATCGCGCCGCGCGGCAGAGTGGGAGGCTATGCGTTCGTTTCGGCTGCTGCGCATCGGTGCCATCGTTGGGGTCTCGGTACTCCTGTTAGCAATCATTGGCGTGTATCTCGCATTACACGCCAGCGTGCCGCGCATCGACGGCAAGGTCGTCGCTAAACAACTCCGCGTGCCGGCCACCATCGAGCGCGACGCCGATGGCATTCCTGTCATTCGTGCGCGTTCCCGCGTCGATCTGGCATTCGCTACCGGATTCGCGCACGCGCAGGACCGATATTTCCAAATGGATCTGATGCGCCGAGCGGCGGCCGGAGAACTGGCCGAGCTGCTGGGCTCCGCCGTGCTCGACACCGACCGCAAGTTGCGTGTGCATGGTTTTCGTCGCGTCGCTCGCGAAGTTATCGACGCGGCCCCTGTCGGGGATCGCGAGTTGCTCAACGCGTACACTGCGGGCGTCAACCTCGCGCTGGAGAAAGCCAACGCCAAGCCCTGGGAATATTTGCTGCTGGGCTCGAAGCCAGTGGCCTGGCGGCCGGAAGACTCGATGCTGGTCGCGTTCTCGATGTATCTCAATTTGAACGATTCGAGCGGCGGTGAAGAACTGGCCCGTGCGCAGCTGCAGGGTGTGTTGCCGCCCGCGATGTTTGCTTTCATCGAGCCGCTCGGCACCGAATGGGATGCGCCGATGCTCGGCGGAACGATTCGTTCCGCACCGATTCCAGGCGCCGAGATCTTTAGTTTGCGTAAGGGCGCGGCGAGCACTGCTGCTTTGACGAGTCCTGGCACTGTCGGTCCGCTCGAAGAAAAGGCATTACCCGGCAGCAACAGCTGGGCAGTCGCTGGAACGCATACCGTCGACAGCGCGGCGCTGCTCGCAAACGACATGCATCTCGGGCTGCGTCTGCCGCATGTTTGGTATCACGCGCGCATGATCGTGGAGGCGGACGGCGATAAGAAACGCGATCTCGTCGGCGTCACGTTACCGGGCCTGCCGATGCTCATCGTCGGTAGCAACGGCAAAGTCGCATGGGGCTTCACCAACAGCTACGGCGACTGGACCGACATCGTCGTGGTCGAGCGCGATCCGAACGACAAGGCACGCTATCTCACGCCGCAGGGTTCGGAGCCGTTCGAAGCTCGCCAGGAGATTTTGGAGAGCAAGGACGAAGAACCGAAACGGTTGCAGGTGTGGGTGACGCGCTGGGGGCCGATCGTCGGCGAAGATCCCTCCGGTCGACCGCTCGCGCTTGCATGGACGGCGCATCATCCGCAAGCAACCAACTTGCGCATGCTCGATCTGGAAACGGCGAGCGATGTGGAGTCGGCGCTGCAAGCGGCAAATCGCGCCGGCGGGCCGGTGCAGAATTTCATTGCCGTCGATTCGACGGGTCGTATCGGTTGGTCGCTGATGGGACAAGTGCCGACGCGCGGCGAATACGACTCGACTGTGCCTTATCTCTGGAACACGCCGAATGCAGGTTGGATTGGTTGGCGCGCGGCCGAGGAATATCCGCGCATCATCGATCCCACGTCGGGCCGTTTGTGGACTGCGAACGCACGCACTATCGACTTGGAAACCTGGATGGCGTTCCTGGGGAACGGCGGCTACGACAACGGCGCGCGAGCCGCTCAGATTCGCGACGATCTGTTGGCTCTACCGAAAGCGAGCGCCGACGACATGGTCAATGTGCAGATCGACGACCGCGCGTTGTTTCTAACTCGCTGGCGCGACCTGGTGCTCGAAGTGCTCGACGACAAGGCGCTGCGAGATCGGCCGTTGCGAGCCGAAGCGAGAACGTTGATCGAAGATTGGACCGGCCGCGCGATGGCGGAGGACGTGGGCTATCGAATCGTACGCACCCTGCGACTGCAAATTCGCAAGGACGTGTTCGACTCGCTCACGGCGCTCGCGCGTGCGAAGTTTCCGGAGACGAAGTTCACGCCCTCGACACAGTTCGAAGCGCCGCTGTGGCAGATCGTTACCGAGCGTCCCCTGCACCTGTTGGATCCGCGTTACGCGAGTTGGCAGGATGCGTTGCTCGCGTCCATCGACAAATCCTTGAGCGAGTTGCAGACCGAGTGTCCCGAGATCAAACGCTGCACATGGGGCGCGCAAAACACCTTGGCCATGCGCCATCCTCTGTCCCATGCGGTGCCGCTGATCGGGCGCTGGATCGATATGCCGGCGCAGCCATTGTCGGGCGATTCCTTCATGCCGCGCGTGCAAGGCCCATCGTTTGGTGCGTCCGAGCGCCTGGTGGTGTCGCCCGGCAAAGAAGCGGCGGGCTATTTCCAAATGCCGGGCGGCCCCGTCGATCATCCCTTGTCGCCGTTCTACGGAGCGGGCCACGACGCGTGGGTTCAGGGGAAGCCGCGCCCGCTACTCCCCGGCCCGGCCAAACACACGATCCAGTTAACGCCGAAGTGACTACACTAGTCCCCAGTCACTAGTCAGTAGTCACTTCGGGGTTCTATGACTTCGCGTTTTTCCGGCACCGACAATTACGTCGCCACCGAAGATTTGATGATGGCCGTGAATGCGGCCGTGGTGCTCGGGCGTCCGCTGTTGGTGAAGGGCGAGCCGGGCACGGGCAAGACGCAGCTCGCCGAGGAAGTGGCGCGCTCGCTGCAGCGGCCGTTGTATCGCTGGCACATCAAGTCCACGACCAAAGCTCAGCAGGGCTTGTACGAATACGACGCCGTGTCTCGCCTGCGCGATTCGCAGCTCGGCGAGGCGAAGGTGCACGACATCGGCAACTACATCGTCAAAGGCCGCCTGTGGGAGGCGTTCGAGAGCGATGTGCAGCCGGTGCTGCTGGTCGACGAGATCGACAAGGCCGACATCGAATTCCCCAACGATCTGCTCCACGAGCTCGATCGCATGGAGTTCTATGTGTACGAGACGCGGCAATGGATCAAGGCGCGGCATCGTCCGATCATCGTCATCACCAGCAACAACGAAAAAGAATTGCCCGACGCGTTCCTGCGCCGTTGTTTCTTTCATTACATCCGCTTCCCGGACGCGGCGACGATGGAGCGCATCGTCGGTGTGCACTATCCGAAGCTGAAACAAGAACTGTTGTCCGAGGCGCTCAACGCGTTCTTCAAAGTGCGCGAGACGCCGGGGCTGAAAAAGAAACCTTCGACGTCCGAGCTGCTCGACTGGATCAAGCTGCTGCTCGCCGAAGATATTCCTGCCGAGGCGTTGCGCAGCGACGATCCGAAGAAATCCATCCCGCCGCTGTACGGCGCGCTGCTCAAGAACGAGCAGGATGTGCATTTGTTCGAGCAGCTGGTGTTCTTGAACCGGCGCGGCGGTCGCTGAAGTAGCAGTCATGCTCGTACCGTTCTTTTTCAAGCTGCGCGAGGGCGGGGTGCCGGTGTCGATCACCGAGTTCCTGTCGCTGCTGCAGGCGTTGCAAGCTCGGGTGGCGGGCGCCAGCGCGGAGGATTTTTATTACCTGTCGCGCGCCTGCCTGGTGAAGGACGAGCGTCACTTCGATCGTTTCGATCGCGCGTTCGCGGCGCACTTCAAGGGCGCGGAGGAATTGTTCGAGTCCATGATGGCGAACATTCCCGAGGAGTGGCTCCGGCGCATGGGCGAGCGTGTGCTGTCCGAAGAAGAGAAAGCGCAGATCCAGGCGCTCGGCGGCTGGGACAAGCTGATCGAAACGCTGAAACAACGGCTCGCCGAACAGAAGGAACGTCACCAAGGCGGCAACAAATGGATCGGCACTGGTGGCACCTCTCCGTTTGGTGCTCACGGTTATAACCCCGAAGGCGTTCGTATCGGGCAGGACGAGTCGCGTCACAAGCGAGCGGTGAAGGTTTGGGATCAGCGAGAGTTCAAGAACCTCGATGACACCATCGAGCTCGGCACGCGGAACATCAAGATCGCGCTGCGCAAGCTGCGTAAGTTTGCGCGTGAGGGAGCGGCGGAGCTGCTCGATTTAGATAGCACAATCGACTCGACGGCGCGCAACGCCGGCATGCTCGATCTGAAGTTCGTGCCGGAGCGGCACAACGCGATCAAGGTGCTGCTGTTTTTGGATGTGGGTGGATCGATGGACTATCACGTGCGTGTCTGCGAGGAGTTGTTCTCGGCGGCACGCAGCGAGTTCAAGCACCTGGAGTATTTTTACTTTCACAACTTTGTTTACGAATACGTGTGGAAGGATAACCGCCGTCGTCGAGCTGAACGCATTCCCACGCATGAAGTCATGCGCACCTATGGGCACGACTACAAATTGATCCTGGTTGGGGATGCGACCATGAGCCCGTATGAGATCGTGCAGCCTGGCGGCAGCATCGAACATTGGAACGAAGAGGCGGGCTCGGCGTGGATGCAGCGCCTGACGAGGACGTGGCCGCATCATGTGTGGCTTAACCCGGAGCCGGAGCAGCGGTGGGATCACACGCCTTCCGTCCAGCTGACGCGTGAGCTGTTGGAGAATCGGATGTTTCCTTTGACGCTGGGTGGGTTGGGGCAGGCGATCAAGGCTTTGCACTGAGCGTTGGGGTTGCTAGGAGGTGGCGCTCGTCGGGCGGGGCGAGCCTGTGCTGGGGGGGTCTTTCCAGCACCGCGTGCGGGCTTTGTCCGCGCAGACGCGCGGACCATATTCCGTCCGTCCCTGGAACCGCTGCTCGAAAAAACATCCTGTTTTGTTCAAGCTGCTGGAAAGACCCCCCCAGCACAGACTCGCCCCTGCTGTGACGTTGGGCGAAGTAGCGCTCGATTGGGAAGAGGATACTGCGGCCTGTGTAAGCCGCGTTCTTGTTCTTGTGGTCGAGCGCTGCAGCCTAAACGATTACCACGCCCGGTGTTTGCTGGGAGGGGTCTCCTCCCAGGAGCTTGAGAAAGAGGGACCTTTCTCTAGCAGCGCTCCAGGGAAGGACGGAATACGGTCCACGCGTCTGCGTGGACAAGGCCCGTGCGCGGTCCTGGGAGGAGACCCCTCCCAGCAGACGCCGAGCCCTAAACGAGCGAGCCTCTTAAGCTCTTAGCCCGGCGTCCCTGGGAGGAAACACCTCCCAGTAAACGCCGAGCCCTGTCGAGTGAACGACCCTCAGCTCTTTTTCTCGGAGAGCTCTTTGATGTCCTTCAACACCACTTGCGAGTGACCTTTCGGGTCCACATCGGCGTAGTGACGGACGATCTTGCCTTCCGGATCGATCAGGAACGTATCGCGCTTGGCGAGCTCCGCCACGCCGAGGAAGCGCTTCAGCACGCCGTACTGCTTGGCGACCACCTTGTCCGAGTCGGCCAGGATGGTGAACGGCAGGCCGTGCTTTTCCGCAAATTTCTTGTGCGATTCGACGTCGTCGACACTCACACCCAGGATCACGGCACCGGCGTCGCGGAACGCGAACACGTTGTCGCGGAACTCACAAGCCTGGGTGGTGCAGCCGGGGGTCTGGTCCTTCGGATAGAAGTACAGCGCCACCCATTTGCCGCGGTATTCCTTCAGCTCGTGGGTTTTGCCGTTTTGATCCGGCAGTTTGAAATCGGGCGCCGGAGAGCCCAGTGCCGGACCTTCCGCGGCGCTCGCGACGTTAGACGCCAGCCAGGCAAATGTGACAGCGGCGAGAAAGTAACGAATCAGCTCCAAGCGGCGCAGACTGTGAATGGCATGCATAGCATTCCCCTAAGAAACCGTCCAAAAAAAGGGCTCCGGGGCACTGTGCCATACTAATCGCTCAGCGGCGAGCGCCCGTCCTTGCGCCGCTTCCTCGAAAGCGGCACCGGGGACTTTCGGTAAGGGCCGCGGCACGGATTCATAACTGAATTCATAACCGAGCATGAGCGTCGAGCGACCACTCACATCTGCGCCTCCCACGACCCCGCCCAAGGTCGGATTGGTGTTGCCGGGCGGTGGCGCGCGGGCCGCTTATCAAGTGGGCGTGCTCAGGGCGCTGGCGGATTTGTTACCGGCTCGCGCCACCAATCCATTTCCTGTGGTGACTGGCACTTCCGCCGGCGCGGTGAATGCGACAGCCATCGCGGTGCATGCCGATCGGTTTCGGGTCGCGGTCGGCAACCTCGAACGCGTCTGGCGCAACTTTCAGGTGGGGCAGGTGTATCGCTCCGATACGGCCAGCATGATGCGCTCCGGTTTGCATTGGTTGTTCGCGATGATGTCGGGTGGCTGGCTGTTGCCGCCGCCGAAGTCGCTGTTCGACAACAGTCCACTGCGCGAGCTGCTGAACCATCAGTTCGATTTCAGTCGCATCCAACAAGCCATCGCCGACGGGCATCTCGATGCGCTAGCCATGTCGACGGCGGGTTACGCCAGCACGCGCTCGGTGTCGTTTTTTGAAGGCAGGGACAGTCACGACTCGTGGCTGCGAACGCGGCGCGCCGGCGTGCCGACGCGCTTGTCGATCGATCATTTGATGGCCAGCGTCGCTGTGCCGTTTCTATTCCCGCCGGTGCTGCTTGGAGATGAGTTCTACGGCGACGGCGCGATGCGCGAGTCCAATCCATTCAGCGCCGCGATTCATTTGGGCGCGTCCCGCCTGTTGGTCGTCGGCACGCGTAACGAATCGTCGCCCGTCGTCGCTGTGCCACCGCTGTGTCCGACGTTCGGCCAGATCTTCGGCTATATGCTCGACTCGTTGTTCAGCGACGGCATGTACTCGGACCTGGAACGTTTGACGCAGCTGAACCAGATCGTCGATCGCGTCGGTCCGATCACAGTGAACACATCGGACGGTGTCGCGAATCTGCGTCGAGTGGATATGTTGGTGATTCTGCCGAGCCGCGACCTATCTGAGATCGCTCGGCATCACGTCACCTCGTTGCCGCGCACGTTGCGAGTCCTGCTGAGAACGATGGGCGCCATGAACACGGGCGGCGGTCAGCTGATGAGTTATTTGCTGTTCCAGGACACGTATACCCGCGAGCTGATCGCGCTCGGGTATCACGACGCGATGAAGCGCGCCGACGATTTGATGAGCTTCCTCGCGGGCTACACCGTAGCTACCACCGGAGCGACCGGCATTTTGCGCCGGCTCGATCTACGTAAGGAACAGCGTGCCGAGGCCCAGAAGTGAGGCGAAGCCGACCGTATCGGTGACGGTCGTGAGGATCACGCCGCCGGCCAGCGCAGGATCGATGCCCATGCGTTTGAGGATCAGCGGCACGCCGACTCCCGCCAGCGCCGCGGCGAACAGATTGATCATCAGCGCGCAGAAAATGATCAAGCCGAGCGTCCATTCCTCGAACCAGATGCCAGCTGCAACCGCCACGATGCTCGCCAGCCCGACGCCGTTCAGCAGCCCCACCAGAATCTCTCGCAGCAGCAGCCAGCGTGCATTCGTTTGCTCGACCTGGCCGAGCGCGATACCGCGAATGATCAGCACCAGTGTCTGACTGCCCGCGATGCCGCCCATGCTGGCGACAATCGGCATCAACACGGCGAGCGCGACGACTTTCTCGATGGTCGCTTCGAACAATCCGACCACGTTCGCCGCCAAAAAGGCGGTCGCGAGATTGATGCTCAACCACACCGCCCGGCGGCGCGCGCTGGAGATGACGCCGGCAAACATATCGGCGTCTTCGCCGAGGCCGGCCATGCTCATGACCGAGTGATCGGCTTCTTCGCGGATGACGTCGACGACGTCGTCGATGGTGATACGGCCGAGCAGGCGACCATCGCTGGTCACCACGGC
>Ga0247784_1000022_pt1 | contig 61070 bp, 49 predicted proteins | sample UWRJL169409R5_FD_179909 | JGI IMG/M metagenome (GOLD analysis project Ga0247784, IMG submission 179909) | Plant litter microbial communities from Arlington Agricultural Research Station in Wisconsin, United States - UWRJ-L169-409R-5 | ecosystem: Environmental > Terrestrial > Plant litter >...
TGAGGTGTCTTGCGAGAGCCGTGCGTGATCGACATCACCGCCGGGTAGTAGCCAGCGCGCGACAGTGAATAGATCTGGCGGCCGAATGCATAAATGATGGTGTGAAAACTCGCGACCAGTCCGATGACCGCGAGCAGCGCCAGCACCTTTGCAAGGTCGCCCGCGAAGATCACCCGGAAACCATCGAGCAGCGGTTCGCTTGAAGTTGCGAGTGAGAATGCGCCGTGCAGCTTGCCTTCCTCGGCGGAGCCGATCGACGCGTTCAGCAACATGATCATCAGTGCGGAGAAAATCAGTGTGAACATGCCGGAGATCAATCCTTTCGGCATGTCCTTGCGCGGATCGACCGATTCCTCCGCGGCCAGCGGCAGCTCCTCGATGGCGAGAAACAACCAGACCGCGAACGGCAACGCTGCCAGCACGCCGCGCCAGCCGAACGGCAGAAAACTTCCTCCACCCTGCGGCAACACGATGGGTTTGCCGTCCGGGCCTGCGGCGATATTCAGCGCCCAGCGCGAGAAGTCGGCATAAGGAATGGCGCTGATCCAGAACACGACCAGCACCGCCAGTGCCAGCAACGTGACCACGACCGAGATCTTGAACGACAGCTCCACACCCAGGTAATTCAAGCCGACGAACAACAGGTAACAACCGATCCACCACAATGGTTGATAAGCAGGCGGAGTTTCGAAGATACCGGTGAGGTACGAGCCGATGAAGAACACGATCACCGCTGGCGTCATGATGTACTCGATGCTCTCGGCCAGGCCGGTGATGAAGCCTCCCCACGGTCCCATGGCGCTGCGAGCGAACGAATAAGCACCGCCGGTGTGCGGCAAGGCCGGCGACATTTCTGCGAGGCTGAATATCAAGCCCAGGTACATGATCGCGATGATGATGGCGGCGATGAACAAGCCGCCCCAGCCGCCGGCGCCGATGCCGAAATTCCAGCCGGAAAAGTGACCCGAGATGACGGCGCCCACGCCCAGCGCCCACAGCGACCAAACGCGCGCGTGCCGTTTGAGTCCGCGTTTTTCGAAGTAGGTCGAGTCGGCGTTTTGATAGGTGACCGAGCCGACGGTCTTCTTGTCTGTCATGCGCTTCTCCCCGGCACCGACGTTGGCCGCGCCAATGCCATTCAGTGTTGTTGTCGAGAACGAATGAGACGAATCGACTATACGCCCACCAGCGGCGTGAAGGATGACAGGCAAGACGCAGGCCAGAACGACCTTGCGCGGGAAGGGAAAGTCAGGAGGCGAGCTCGATCAGCGCCGCTTCAGTCGGGGCACTGGCTGCCATGCAGACTCGATTGCGGCCGAGGCACTTGGCGCGATACAGCGCCTGATCGGCCGCACGCAGCAATGCATCCGGAGTTGCATCGATGAACCCGGACGCGTGGGGCACTACGGCGGCGACGCCGGCGCTGATGGTGATTCGATCGCTCACTTCCGAGGCCGGATTGAGAATCGCGAGGCGCCACACACGACGGCGCAATCGTTCCGCATACAGGCCGGCGCGACGAGCGTCGACGCCCGGTAACACAACTGCAAACTCTTCGCCGCCATAGCGGGCAACCAGATCGCCGCCGCGCCGGAAGGTTTCGTCCAGGGTCAGCGCGACCCGGCGCAGGACTTCGTCGCCTTGGGTGTGACCGTTGCTGTCGTTGAAGCGCTTGAATTCATCCAGGTCTAGGAAGATCAATGACAGTGGCTGACGTTCGCGTCGGGCTCGGCGCAACTCGCTATCGAGCACTCGGTCGAAGTGGCGGCGATTGGCAATGCCGGTCAATGCATCGACGGCGACCAGTCGCCGCAGCCGCCGATTGGCGGTTTCCAGCCCCTGCCGCAACCGGTTCAGCTTTTCGTTGCGCGCTTCAAGTGCTTGAGCGTGCTCGCGCTCCCGTTCAAGTTCGCGAGTCTGCCCGGCGAGCCGAGCGCGCAAAACCAGCGCCCACGCCAACGCGGCAATAACCGTAATCGCCAGCGCCGCGACCACTCCGATCGGCACAGATGACGTTGCGAACTCAAATCCGGAGGTCGTCGGGAGCTCCACGGATCTCCTGCGGGCGAGGGGTCGGGGGGAAGGGGCACAATCAGATCACAGTGCCGCCGCCATGGGTATCGGACTTGACGAAACGCATCCTGGCCGCGACGAGTGGTGGGCTCACCGCCGTTTCCTGCGTTGCTGTCACTTATATGATGACCGCTCAGGTTCTGGCTTGACGCCCTTGATGGCGCTGAGGAAACTTGCGCGCCCTTTTAAAGTTCCAAGATATGAGCAGCTCCGGCATCGATCGCGCTTTCGAGCGTCGCCTGGCGACGCTGATCAACACCCGTGAGCCGCGCGTCCTGCAGAACGGCCTGAAGGGCGTGGAAAAGGAGTCGCTGCGAGTCTCGCTCGACGGCCGGCTCGAACAAAGCCCTCACCCGCAAGTGCTGGGCTCGGCGCTGACTCACGAGCACATCACCACCGACTACTCCGAAGCGTTGATCGAGCTGGTGACGCCGGCGTTCCGCGAATCGTGGCAGCTGCTGCAATACCTGTGCGATCTGCATCAATTCGTCTACCGCCACATGGGCGAGCAGCTGCTGTGGGCCACCAGCATGCCCTGCATGATTGGCGGCGACGCCGAAATCCCGATCGCGCGTTATGGCCGTTCCAACATAGGGCGCATGAAAGAGGTGTATCGGCTCGGCCTGGGCAATCGCTACGGCCGGCTCATGCAAGCGATTTCAGGCGTGCATTTCAATTATTCGTTCCCGGCGCAGTTCTGGCCGGTGCTCGCGGAAGGCATGCAGGCGCGCCAGTCCAACCTCAGCAGCGTCGACCAGAGTTTCATTTCCGAACAATACTTCTCGCTGTTGAGGAACTATCGCCGACACGGTTGGTTGATCTTGTATTTATTCGGTAACTCACCGGCGCTGTGTAGTTCATTTGTCCGCGGTCGCGATCATTCGTTGCAAGAGTTCGCGCCCGGCACGTTATACGCGCCGCATGCGACATCGCTGCGTATGAGCGATCTCGGCTATCGCAATAAGAGCCAGGCCGGCGTGCAGATCAGCGTCAACAGTCTCGATGAATATGTCCGAGATTTGACAGCGGCGGTGAGCACGCCGCATCCGGAATACGAGCGGTTGGGTGTCAAGGTGGACGGCGAGTATCGACAACTCAACGCCAACCTGCTGCAGATCGAAAATGAATATTACAGTTACATTCGCCCCAAACGCGTAGCGCGCTCGGGCGAACATCCGTCGCAGGCGTTACGACGCGGCGGCGTGGAGTATGTCGAATTTCGCGCGCTGGACGTGAGCGCGTTCGATCCGGTCGGCGTCAACCAAAACAAGCTGCGCTTCCTGGAAGCGTTCGCCGCATTATGTGTGCTCAAACAGAGCGAGCCGATCGGGGCCGACGAACAAACGCAGCTCGACGCCAATCACGCCGTGGTCGCGCGTCGCGGGCGTGAACCGGGACTGAAATTAAATCGCAACGGACGGCAAATAGAATTGCGCACCTGGGCCCTGGAGCTGATCGACTCGATGCGCGGCATCTGCGAGCTGCTCGACCAAGGCGACGACCGGCGCCAATACACAGCCGCGTTGGATTTGCAACAGACGAAGATCGACGACCTGGATCGCACGCCTTCGGCACGAAGTCTGCAAGAGTTACGCACGACGGGAGAGAGTTTCGCGCAGTTTGCTCTGCGCATGTCGCGCGTTCATAAGGCGTATTTCCTCGACCTGTATCCGCCGAATGAACAGCGCTTGGCGGAATTCGGTGCCGAAGCTGAAGAGTCGTTGCGACGACAGGCGGCGATCGAAGCCGCCGACGACATGACTTTCGACCAGTTCCTGACCAAATATTTTGCGCGTTAGAGTGCGTCGAAACGGTCGTTGACTACTTTCGACCGGCGGCGAAAGTGGCCCAGTCGACATAAACATCTCAGCTGTTTACATATTTGATTGGCGTGATCTTTTTGCTTCGATCTATTCGATTGCGAGCGAATCCAGATATCGCAGCGCCACGATTAAGCGATGGAAGTTTATTTTTCCGGCAGACTGGTGGAAGCGAACAACGAGGATTACTCTCCTTGAAGCGGGACAAAGGCACGCCTGAACATAATCGAGCGGCCACCAGCGACCCCCTTCCTTGTCGAGCGTCTTCGGGTTGAAAGTTCTCTTGAGCGATGGTCAATCGTTTTTAGAAATTGAGAACTGCGCACGCTTTGATCGTCCGGTGGGAAATACCATGGGCACGTTTTTTTCATCCGAACCGCGTTGACCGCCGACGCCGATTGTAATTTATGAGCACTGTAAGCAAACCTGTCGTGAGTCAGTTGATCAGCGGAGGATCGGCTGCCAATGCCGACGAGCTCGGCGACACCGTTGTTGCAGCCACGGAAGGTGCGGGCGATATCGGCATCGATACCGTCATCCAACCGAACGGCGCCAGTGGCTGGGATGCCTACGAAGTCTGGCGGCGGTTCATCAAGGACGCGCGCGACCGCCGCAAGCAGCAGGAACCGAACTGATTGTCGGGCAGCCGGCAGATTCCCTGAATCGAGGCGGCCTCGCGCCGCCTCGATCGCCTTATGCATCCCAACTCGAACGCGGCTTTCCCCGGCTGACGTTCGACGATCCGGCGCTGGAACGCGACTTCCGGCGTGCCCACCTGGCCAAGAACCGGCCACAAATCAACCGTAACCTGTGGCTGGGCGTCGGCTTTGTCGTTGGCTTTGCCGCCCTCACGCATCTGGTCATGCCAGTTGCCGTCAGCCGGGAGCTCGACCTGATTCGTCTCGCGGTCCTGGGGCCGGTGTTCTTCAACGCGCTGGTGCTCGTACATACCCGTCTGTATTCGCGCTGGTATCCCATCATCGCGCCCTATGGCGCAGCGGTGTTCGGTATCGGCGTGGTGGGGTTGGTCGTCATTGCCGCCACAACAACTCCAGGGGTCAGCCTGATCGCATCGGCCGCGATCGCGACGATTTATAACTATTTGATGCTTGGCTTTGCGTTTCGCCCGGCGCTGGTGTCTTCGCTGGTCGCACTCGCGTCGTATCCGATTGCGGCCATGCTCGCGGATGTACCGACGATACAGCGCCTGGTCGATATCGGTGTGCTGTTGTTCACCAACGTGATCGGCGCGATTGTTTGTTATTCGCTGGAGCGCGCGAATCGCACCAACTTCCTGGAGTCGCAGCTGCTGATCGAAACCGCGCGACGCGACGGACTCACCGGCATCGCCAATCGGCGCACGTTCGACGAGCACGTGGATCGCGTTTGGGCTCAAGCTTTGCGCGAAGGCATGCCGTTGACGCTGCTGTTGATCGATATCGATCACTTCAAGGCCTACAACGATCGTTTCGGTCACCAGGCCGGCGACGAATGTCTGCGTCGTGTGGCCTGGTCGTTGAGCGAGAATGCACGCCGGCCGCTCGACATCGCCGCTCGTTACGGCGGCGAAGAGTTTGCGTTGGTGTTGTACGACGCGGCTCGCACCCATGCCGAAATGGCCGCGAGGCAGATCCAGGCTGACATCGAAGCGCTGGAGATCCCGAATCCCACCGCGTCCGCCAGCGCCAAGCGTCTCACCGTGAGTATCGGCATCGCCTGTGTCGTTCCCACCGTCACGCGCAGTCAATACGGCTTCATTCAACTCGCCGACGAGGCGCTGTACGGGGCCAAGGAACGCGGCCGCAACTGCATCGTCATCATGGACAAGGAATACGGCGAGCTGCGCACCGGCTCGTTCCGCAAAGGTTCCGCCGAAGCCCGCGGCCGCGGGCAGTAGCTTCCGCTGCGTATAAATTATTTGCGATAACGCACGCCGATAGGTCCATCGGCTACGCGTATTGGCCGCGCTCTTGCAGGAGCAAGGTTAGCGGCTATGATCGTTTGTATCTTGCTGCCGGGGGAGGCAGCTCCACCGACTTCTTATTACAAACCGGCCCCGGACGCTATTTGGGCCGACGGCGAGCATGCACATGCCCGATAGAATCAAGAGTCTGCTGATCGCCAACCGCGGCGAAATCGCCATTCGCGTGATGCGCGCGGCGGCCGAGCTGGGCATTCGCACGGTCGCGATCTACTCGCAGGAAGACCGCTTCTCACTGCATCGCATGAAGGCGGACGAGAGCTATCTGGTCGGCGCCGGCAAAACTCCGGTCGAGGCCTATCTCGATATCGCCGACATCGTGCGAATCGCGCGCGCCGCGCAGGTCGACGCGATTCATCCGGGCTATGGATTCCTGTCGGAAAACCCAGCGTTTGCTGAGGCTTGCGCGGCTGCCGGTTTGATCTTCGTCGGCCCGACGCCGGACATCATGCGCCGGCTTGGAAACAAGGTGATGGCGCGCAATCTCGCCGTTTCCGCCGGCGTGCCAGTGATGCCGGCCACGCCGCCGCTGCCGCAAGACAATGCCGAATCGTTGCGGATGGCTCGCGAAGTCGGCTTTCCAGTCATGCTGAAGGCGAGCTGGGGCGGCGGCGGGCGCGGCATGCGCGTCGTCGAAAACGAGAGCGAGTTGCCCGAAATGGTCGCGACCGCCCGGCGCGAAGCCAAGGCCGCGTTCGGCAACGACGAGGTTTATTTAGAGAAGCTGGTCCGCCGTGCGCGCCACATTGAGGTGCAACTGCTGGGCGACTCGCATGGCAACTTGGTGCATTTGTTCGAACGCGACTGCACCGTTCAGCGCCGCAATCAAAAAGTGATCGAGCGGGCGCCGGCGACTTTCTTCACCGCTCAGCAACGAATCGCGCTGTGCGAAGAAGCACTCAAGATCGGTCGCGCTGTCGGCTACGTGAACGCCGGCACGGTCGAGTTCCTGCAGGACGCCGACAGCGGCAAGTTCTATTTCATCGAAGTGAACCCGCGCGTACAGGTCGAGCATACGGTGACCGAAGCGGTGACCGGCATCGACATCGTGCGAGCACAGATCCGCATCGCCGAGGGCGCGAAAATCGGCGAGCCCGACAGCGGCGTGCCGAAACAAGAAGACATCCGGCTCAACGGCTTCGCGATGCAGTGTCGCGTCACCACCGAAGATCCGGAAAACAACTTTATTCCCGATTACGGTCGCATCACTGCCTATCGCAGCCCGGCCGGCTTCGGTATTCGACTCGATGCCGGCACCGCGTACAGCGGCGCCATCATCACTCGTTCTTACGATTCTCTGCTGGTGAAAGTAACGGCGTGGTCACCGACGCCTGCTGAAACCATCGCTCGCATGCACCGCGCGTTGTGGGAATTCCGCGTGCGAGGCGTGGTCACGAATCTGCGCTTCCTCGATCAGCTGATCATGCATCCGCAGTTCGCGTCGGCGGAGTACACGACCAAGTTCATCGATCAGACACCCGAGTTGTTCCGCTTCCCACGCAAGCGTGACCGTGCATCTCGTTTGTTGAATTTCATCGGTGACGTGGTCGTGAACGGCAATCCGGAAGTGAAGTCGCGTCCGAAGCCGGCGCGGCTGGTCGTGCCGAAGCTGCCGAAGATCGATCTGCCCGCGCCCGCGCCCGGTACCAAACAAAAGCTGGACGAGCTGGGTCCGGACAAGTTTGCGCAGTGGATGCTCCAACAAAAGCAGGTGTTGCTGACCGATACGACGATGCGAGACGCGCATCAATCGCTGCTCGCTACGCGCTTTCGTACTTACGACATGAAGGCGATCGCGCCGTACTACGCGAGCCTGCTGCCGAATCTGTTCTCGGTGGAGTGCTGGGGTGGCGCGACGTTCGACGTAGCGATGCGCTTCTTGAACGAGTGCCCGTGGGAACGATTGCAGGAATTTCGCCGCGCGATGCCGAATCTGCTCCTGCAGATGTTGCTGCGTTCGGCGAATGCCGTCGGCTACACGAACTATCCAGACAACGTCGTGAAGTATTTCGTGCAGCAAGCGGCGTCGTCGGGTATCGATCTGTTCCGCGTGTTCGACTCGCTCAATTGGGTCGAGAACATGCGAGTCGCCATCGATGCCGTGCGAGAGTCGGGCGCCTTGTGCGAGGCTGCAATTTGCTACACCGGCAATTTGTCGGATCCTCGGCGCACGAAGTACGACCTCAAGTATTACCTGTCCATGGGCCGCGAGTTGAAGGCTGCCGGCGCGCACATCCTCGGCATCAAGGATATGGCGGGCCTATGTCAGCCGCACGCGGCGTTCACTCTGGTGAAAGCGCTCAAGGAAGAAATCGGTTTGCCGGTGCACTTCCATACGCACGACACGAGTGGCATTGCCGCCGCGAGTGTGTTGGCCGCGATTGATGCCGGTGCTGACGCTGTTGATGGCGCGCTGGACGCAATGAGCGGACTGACTTCGCAGCCGAATCTCGGCTCGATCGTCGAAGCTCTGCGTCATGGCGAGCGCGAGTCTGGGCTCGATCCGGAAAACCTTCGCGTGATCTCGGGTTATTGGGAACAAGTGCGCCAGTGCTACAGCGCATTCGAAAGCGATTTGCGTTCGGGTGCATCTGAAGTCTACGTACACGGCATGCCTGGCGGGCAGTTCACAAACTTGCGTGAACAGGCGCGCTCGCTTGGCATCGACGACGTGCGGTGGCCTGAAGTCGCGCGCGCCTATGCAAAAGTAAATGAGATGTTCGGCGACATCGTGAAAGTCACACCGACCTCGAAGGTCGTCGGCGACATGGCCATCATGATGGTCACGAGCAGCCTGACCGTCGAACAGGTGCAGGATCCGGCGACGGAAATCGCTTTCCCCGAATCGGTTGTTTCTTTGTTCCGTGGCGATCTCGGCCAGCCTTACGGCGGCTTTCCCGAGGCCCTGCAAAAGAAGGTCCTGAAGGGCGGGAAGCCGCTGACCGTTCGGCCCGGCGAAGTGTTGCCGCCAACCGATCTGGCAAAGGCGCGCGAGGAAGCCCAGGGCAAGACCTGGCGCGAAATCACGGACCAGGAATTCGCTTCCTATTTGATGTATCCGAAGGTGTTCCTGGACTACATGCGCAACCGGCTCGACTTCGGCCGCGTGAGTGCATTGCCGACGCCGTTGTTCTTTTACGGCATGGAGCCGGGTGACGAAGTCACTGTCGATATCGAGCGTGGCAAATCATTGATCGTGCGTTTCGTTGCCGTCAGCGACAGTCACGACGACGGCACGCGCACCGTGTTCTTCGAGCTCAACGGTCAGCCGCGTTCGGTCAAGGTGCCGGATCGCAGCCAGGTCGCTCTCAAACCGCCAAGACGTAAAGCCGACACCGGGGATGCCAGCCAAGTGGGTGCGCCGATGCCCGGCACCGTCGCAACGATTGCAGTTCGACAAGGCGACAAGGTGAAGCGCGGCGATGTGCTGCTGACCATCGAAGCGATGAAGATGGAGACATCGGTGCGCGCCGACCGCGAAGGCTCCATCGGCGAGATCGTGACCAAGCCGGGCGAAACGGTGGATGCGAAGGATCTGCTGGTGGTGTTGGCCTGATAAAGGAACACCTGAGGGCCAGGCAGAGCAGGCTTTCTTTCCGACCAGTCAGGAGTCCCTGGTCATTAGTCACTTCTACCAGACGCCGATCGAGCTCATCACGCCCGGGCTGCCGACGGCGAATCCCTGCACGTAGTCGACACCGATCTGGCGCAGCTTCTCCATCGCTTCCAGGTTCTCGACCGACTCGGCCACCACTTTCTTGCCCATGACGTGGCCGATGTCGGTGATGGAGCGAACCATCTCGTAGTCGATCCGGTCGTGGACGATGTTGCCGATGAACAGGCCGTCGATCTTCAGGAAATCGACGGTGAGCGCCTTGAGATAGGCGAACGAAGAAACGCCGCTGCCGAAATCGTCGAGACTGAAGGCGCAGCCCAGCGCTCGCAGGTCGGCGATGAGTTGATTGGCGCGTGTGAGATTGCCGATGGCCGCGGTTTCGGTGATTTCAAAGCCGACCTTTTCCGGCGGCGCTTGTTTCTCGATGAGACAGTTGCGGATGAATTCCTGCAGTTGCGGGTCGCCGACCGAATCGCCCGAGAGATTGATGAAGACGCGCGACACTCGCTCCATGCGCTCGCGATGCGAGCCCATCCATTCGAGCGCCGTCGAAATCACCCATCGATCCAGACGCTGCGACAAGTTGAACCGTTCGACCGCAGGCAGGAACGCGCCCGGCGGCACGACGCGACCCGATTCGTCTCGCATGCGCACGAGCAATTCGTAGTTGCGATTGCTGTCACGATCGCCTTGCAAGGGCACGATCGGCTGCGCTTCGAGAAAGAAACGATTGTCGTTGAGCGCGCGCTTGACGCGTGAGACCCACTGCATCTCGCCGTGACGTTGCGCCACGAGCGTGTCGTCTTCCTGATAAACGTGCAGGCGGTTGCGCCCCTGGTCCTTGGCGGCATAACACGCCGCATCCGCGGCCTGGAGTATTTGAGTGATACGGCGGAAGCTGGTCGTCACCGGCACCAGGCCGATGCTGGCGCCGACCGAGAACGTATTGTTGCCCCAGACGAAAACGTGATGCTCGACTGCCTTGAGCAGGCCGTTCGCGACCCGCAGGGCATCGTCGATCTTGCAATCCTGTAACAGCAGCCCGAATTCGTCGCCGCCCAGTCGTGCCAGCGTGTCGTTGGTCCGTACTTTGTTCTGGAGCACCTGCGCCAGCTGACGTAACAGCTCGTCGCCCGCGATGTGCCCGCAGGTGTCGTTGATGATCTTGAATTGATCGAGATCGAGGTAACAGACCGCATGAGTCGAGCCGGCTTGCACGGAATCGAGCGCGCGTTGCAGACGTAGCTCGAATTCGCGACGATTGATCAGGCCCGACAGCGCATCGTGGCTCGCTTCGTATGACAACTGCCGGGACAGCTCGTGCGCCTCGGTGATATCGATGAGCGTGCCTTCGTAGTACATCACCTTGCCGTCTTCGTCGTGGACGGCGCGCGAGTTCTCCAGCACGACGATCTTCCGGCCATCCTTGCGCTTGAGCACGAGCTCGGCATTGTGAGTCTCGCCGGTGCTGGCGATGTTGTGCAGCCAGTGGGTCCGCTCCTCGGGATACATATATAGGTCGCTGGCGATGCGCAGGTCGAGCAGCTCGTCCTCGCTGTCGTATCCAAGCAGGCGCACCAGCGCCGGGTTGGCGGCCATGAATTTGCCGTCCGGTGTGGTCTGGAAGACACCAGCGACCACGTTCTCATACAACTGCCGGTAGCGGGTCTCGGATGCTTTCAGCGCCAGCAGGGTGTGGGTGCGTTCCGTGGCGTAACGCAGCGCTTTGTTCAGCAGGGTGCTGACGACTTGTTGTTTGATCAGGTAATCGAGCGCGCCGCGTTCCACCGCCTCCAGCCCGAGGTCCTCGTCGGCCTGACTGACAAGAGCGATGACCGGCAGGTGACCGGCTTTGGGCTGCAGCCGCAGGAATGTGGTGAGTCCGAGGCTGTCGGGTAGGTGCAGATCGAGCACGACGACGTCCGGCAGCGGGGCGTCTGACGGTGTTTCGGCAGCTGGTCGCAGCCGCACCAGCGCTTCGGCCAATGTATGCACGACCTGCAAACGGAACGGCTGATCGCGGACCTGAGCCAGCTCCTCCCGGAACAGTTGCTCGTCCTCGGCGTTCGCATCGATGAGCAGCACGGTCGCAGGCATGCTGAATTGGAGTATATCGCGGCCAGCACTACTTCCACCGCTGCCGTCGCGCATGGTTAGATCGGGCTTATGACGCTACTGCGAGTCGCCGAGCCTCAAGAAGAGCGCGCACACAGGCTGGAGCGAGAATTCCAGGCGGTCTTGGACGCCGCTGTCGACGCCGTCGTCCTGTTCGATCACGAAGGCCGCATCGAATTGCTCAATCACGCCGGCGAGCGCATGTTCGGTTACAACGAACAGGAGGTGATCGGCCTCAAGGTCAACATCCTGTTGCCCGAGCCGTACCGCTCGCAGCACGACGACTACCTCCGTCATTACATCGAAGCCGGCGAGCCGCGCATCATTGGCATCGGCCGCGAGTTGCTGGCCAAGCGCCGGGACGGCAGCGAGTTCTCCGCGGAGCTTGCGGTTGGACGGGTGCAGGGCACGGACCCGCCGCGGTTCGTCGGATTCATTCGCGACATCACCGTGCGTCGGAACGCCGAGGAAGCGCTCCGTCGCAGCGAAGCCCAGCTCACCATCGCGCAAGAGATCGCCAACCTCGGCAACTATGTCGTGCACGCCGACGGTAAGTTCGAAGATTACTGGTCGCCACATTTATATAGAGTGCTGGGTCGACGCTACGGCGAACCTTACATCGGCGTGTACGAATATCTTGAACCGATGGTCCATCCCGCGGACCGGGCACGATGGCAGAGCGCGCGAGACGAGCTCGAAACCGGCGCGCGTTCCATGGATACCGAATATCGCGTGATCCATCCGGACGGCTCGCTTCGCTACGTGCATCACATTGCACAGACAACGAGACGGCCCGACGGTCGCGTGCTCCGGCAGGTCGGCACTCTGCACGACATCACAGATCGACGCCGCGCCGAAGACGAAGCGCGCCAGATGCAGGATCGAATTGCCCACTTCGGGCGCATTTCCACCATGGGTGAGATGGCCGCGGGCATCGCGCATGAAGTGAATCAACCGTTGACGGCGATTGCGACGTATGCGCAGGCTTGCCAGCGACTCATCGCCGCCAACGATTTCTCACAAGAAGAAGTGGAAACGGCACTCAACCACATCGGTGCCCAGGCGCTACGCGCTGGTGAAGTCATTCGCCGGTTGCGAACGTTCGTCAAGAATCGAGAAGTGCGCCGCGAGTTGATCGAGGCCAATCGTTTGCTCGAAGATGTAGTCACGCTGGCGCAAACGGACGCGCGCCACAACGGCGTGCGCATCGTGCTCGAACCGTCGGGGGAAGCGCCGCAGGTTCAAGCCGACGCCGTGCAGATACAACAAGTGATCTTGAACCTGGTTCGCAACAGCATCGACGCGATGCTGACGGTGCCCGAAGTGCGCCGGGAGATTCTGTTGCGCACCAGCGTGGACAGCGAAGGGGATGTCGAATTCATGGTCGCCGATCGCGGCACTGGTGTGGATCCGGCGGCCATGGCCGAGCTGTTCAATCCGTTTTTCACGACCAAGCCCGGGGGGACAGGTCTCGGCCTGTCGATCAGTCGCTCCATCGTGCGTGCTCACGGCGGCAAGCTGTGGTGCAGCGCCAATCCCGGCGGTGGAGCGCGATTCTTTTTCACACTGCCGGCCGTACCGGCACCAGCAGGGAGTCAGCCATGATGAGAACGAACGTGATCAACACGCGGCCCACGATCTTCGTCGTCGACGACGACTCTGCGGTGCGCGACGCGCTGAAGCTGCTGCTTCGGTCCGTCGGGCAAGCCGTGGAGACGTACGGCGCCGGCCAGGAGTTTCTGGAAACCTATAGCGAGGACCGGCCTGGCTGCCTGGTGCTCGATATCCGCATGCCGGGCATGTCGGGGCTGGAGCTGCAACAGAAGCTCAACGAAAAGCACTCGATTCTGCCGATCATCTTCATCACCGGGCACGGCGACGTGCCGATGGCGGTCGAAGCGATGCAGGCCGGCGCGGTCGATTTCATCCAGAAACCGTTTCGCGATCAGGACTTGATCGATCGTATCAACCAGGCGTTGGAAAAAGACCTGAGCAATCGTGCCGCGCTCGGCGAGCGCAACGACATCCGGCGACGTTTGGAAACACTGACGCCGCGCGAGCGTGAAGTGCTCGACCTGGTCGTGCACGGCAAAGCCAACAAAGTCATCGCCGGCGACCTGAAGTTGAGTCAACGCACGGTCGAGATCCATCGCGCGCGCGTCATGGAGAAGATGCAGGCGTCTTCGCTCGCGCATCTTGTGCGCATGGTCCTGGAAGTCGGACAGGCATGAGAGAAGTCCGTCGTCGCCGACGTATTCGCAACGATTTCGCTGCGACGACAATCGCTTGCGAGCAGCTCGTGCGGCGAATTGCGAGACTCGCGAAAAGCCCTTAATTCTTCGGTGAATGCAGCGTTCGGCGACGCTGCATCTTCCTTAAGTACAAGTGCGACTATTTCACGTTCGGAGCTTGTCGAAGATACAAGCATGCGACCACGGCCCACAGGTGAGTCCACCGCCCCCAATCCTCCCTGCGGCTCGGGCTTTGCTTGTTTGGTGGCCGTGGCCGCTCTTTTCTCACATCGAAACTTTTTGTGTCCTACTCCCGCCCCATCGTTGCAGTGATCGAAGCCGACGCCACGGACCGCCGACAGCTTTGTGCCTTACTACGAGATCTGAACGCCGAAGTGCAGGACTACGACAGCGCCGAGAGTTATCTCGCTTCGCCTGGCGATCACCACAGCAGTTGTTTGATCACAGACATGGTATTGCCCGGCATGTCCGGCCTGGAATTGCTCAAGCGGTTGCGCGCGAATCACGCCGCGTTGCCGGTCATTCTTTTGGGTGAAGATGCGGATGTGCGCGCGGCAGTGGCCGCGATGCGCGCCGGCGCGGTCGACTTTATCGAAAAAACGCACATGGACTTTTCGATCGTGCGCCGGGTGGCCTATCTGCTCGACCATTCCCAGCACACGCATTGACCCGTGAGCTAAAGTTTTTCCTAGCTCACGTTACTCCAGCTCGGCGCGCGGATCGAACGGCAACTCCCGTTGCATGCGCTCGTATAGCTCGCGAGCTTGCGGCGAATCGGACGGCGGCAACACGATCTTCAACACCACGTATTGATCTCCGGGCGTCGAGCCCGGCAGGCCGCGGCCTTTCAATCGCATCCGTTGTCCCGACTTTGCATTCGGCGGAATGCGCAAGTCGACCGGTCCCGCGAGCGTTGGCGTCGGTACTGTCGCGCCGAGCGCGGCTTCCCACGGCGCAACCGGCAACGACAGCGTCACGTCGCGGCCTTCGGCCGTGAACAGCCGATGCTTGCGGAAGTGCACTTCGAGATACAGGTCGCCGGACGGGCCGCCGCCCTGGCCGGGGCTGCCCTGGCCTGCCAGGCGAATGCGCTGACCTTCGACGATGCCGGCCGGAATCGTGATCTTCAGGGTGCGAGGCTGTACGGTCACTCGACCGTCGTCGCCCATCTGCGGACCCTTCAGCTCGATGGTCTTACTGCCGCCGTGAAACGAATCTTCCAGATCGATCTCGATCGACGCGACCTGGTCGTCGCCCGCCATCGCAAAACCGCGGGCGCCGCCGCGCGCCCGGCCACCGCCGGGTCGCTGACCGAACAGTGACGAGAAGAAGTCGCTGAAGCCGCCTTCCTCGGCGAACTGCGAGCCGCTGAATTCGAAGTTCTGGCCCCACTCCGGTGGCGGGCGGAATTCCTGCCCCTGGCGCCAGTTACTGCCCAGCTGATCGTAGGCGGCGCGCTTTTGCGGGTCCTTCAGGACTTCGTAGGCTTCCTGCACTTCCTTGAAATGGGCTTCGGCGTTCGCTTCCTTGCTGACGTCGGGATGAAATTTACGCGCGAGCCGGCGGTAGACGCGCTTGAGCTCGTCCTGGCCGACGTCGCGGGCGACGCCCATGATCTTGTAGTAGTCCTTGTATTCAGGCACGGCGGATCGTTCACCTCAGAAGCCCGCGCCGGAGCGGCCGGGCACTTTAATGCAAGCGGCTGACGGTAATGAAGTTCCTCGATCGTAGGGGTCTGGATTGTCGAACTTCGGCGCTGTAAATGGCGCTGACCTGCGGCTGTTTCAAGCCAGTCGCACTCAATGCGTGCCGCGTCGCTGGAGATTCTTCAAGCCGGCCAGGGAGAGGAGCGCCCAGAGTAGCGGCCAGCCGGGCGATCCGCCGCCTCCGCCGCCGGAGGACGTGGACTGATTGGTGGTCGAAGCCGAGGTGACGTTGACCGACGCCGTCGCGCTGTCGTTGCCGGCGACCGGATCGACAAAGCCGCTGGCAACGCGAGCCTGGAGCCCGGTATTGCCATTGGTGGTCGCTGTCAGCGAGGCGGATCCGTTGGCGGTCGCGAGACTAGCGAGTCGGTCGATCGTGCAAGTGATCGCGGCACCCTGCACCGAGCAGGTCCCGCCGCTGAGCGTGGCGTTCGAAGCGGTGACGCCGGCGGGCAAGTCGAGAGTGATGGTGATCGCCCGTGCTTCTCTGCCGGACATGTTGCTCGCCGAGAACGACACGTTGAACGGGCTGCCGTTGCTGGCCGACGTCGGCGCTTGCAGTCCAACCGCGAGATCCGCTTCGGTCTCAATCTCGATGACGGCCGTGCCGTTGTTGTTGCCGGTCTGGGTTTCGTTGCTGGCACTGACTCGCAACGAGACATCGTTCGTGCCCACCACGTCGCCGCGCAGGATGAGGTTGATTGTCGTGGAGCTACCGCCGGCGATAGTGCCCAACTGACAACTGATCGTACCGGCGCCGCTGATGCACGAGCCGCCGATCACGAAAGCTTCCTGGACCGTGATGACCGGTGGCAGGACGATCTCGGCGCGCGCATTCGTGGTGGTGAGTCCGCCGACGTTCGAAACGGTCACGTTCCAATCGAAGTTACGGCCGACGGAATGCTTGAGCACGCCGAAGTCCGGATCGATCGCGATATCGGCTGCCGGCAAAGCGGTGATGCAACTGGACGTCGTGACGCGCGGACGCATGACGCTGAGGCTGCATTCCGAGAAGTCGTCGACGCCGTTGATGCTCGGAGACATCAGGAACTGACCGGTCGGCGTGCTCTCACAGGCCGCGCCCGCCTCGCCGTCGTGCGGGGCGCCGAAGTTGTGGCCGATCTCGTGCGCGGCGATCAGCGATTCGGTCCATGAGCTGCGGTTGCTAGCCTCGGTCAGGCCCGCGCCGTAGCGCTGAGTGCAGAGCGAATCGAGATACGCGATGCCGACGGTCGTGCCGTCGAGATTTCGGCCGGTGAAGAGATGCGTGAGGCCGCGCGAGTAAAGATTCGGCGAGCGCTTGCGCAGGTTGCCGAGCTCGTCGAGCAGCGACGATGCAGCAGTCGTGTCGGACAAAGAGTCGCCAATGTCGACCGTCGGAACGGTGATTTCCACGCCGAGCTGCTGGCTGAAAATGCCGTCGACGTTGTTCAAGCGGAGCAAGATCTCCGCGCGAGCCTGCGCTTCGCTGCCGTAACGATTCACGAACAGCATGTCGCCGAGCGCTGAGAGCTCCAGTCGTCGTGACGCTCCGGGCGCTTGCATGATTGCCGCCGTGCCTTTCAATTCGTTCAACAGCGAACCGTAAGCTTCGCTGCCCTTGTTGATCCCGACGGCGTCAGAAGCACCTGTGCCGCACGACGCCGCGCCTGATTTCATCAACACGTCGGCGAGTCGGAAGATCGCGGTGGTGTCTTCGCTCACCTTGATGTTGGCGGGCAATGAGTCGCGCAGTTTTGCCACTGGCTCGATGATGTATAGCTCGGAGCCGTCCCAAAGCATGCCGCGCGGTTGACCGTCGGCAAACGCGATTCTGGCCCACGAGCCGGCGATGCGATCGATCTGTCCTTTGTAAAGACTGATCGGCGCGATGCCGGTCTTCGACTGCAGCAGCGGCGAAAGTTTGTCGTTGATCTGTAACGAAACGACGAAGCGGCGGCCGTACGCGTCGAACTGCAGCTCGCGCGAGCGTGTCGATTTCTGTTGGGTGGGTTTCTGTTGCGTGGAAGGCGAGGCGCTCAGGTGCAGCGGCTCGAAATACATAATCTGCGAATCGTCCGCTTCGGCGGCGAGCGTGGAGCTGGCAACGACAGCCAAACCAAAAGCGGCGATTCTTCGCCAAAACCCGCCCGCGTGTGTACTCGCGCCGCCGCGCCCGCTGCCCATCTCGATTCCCCGCTCCCCAATCCTGCCCCGCGCACCTTTTCTCACAGGCGGCTTGAGGGAGCAATCGGCCGATTGTCGCCATTTGGCGAAGCCGGGAGACCAGTCACATGCAAGTCGGTAACACTGGGACGAAGGTCCGGAATCTGGAAAGTCCCTATCGAGTTCGCGCGAAAAGCCCTGACGGCACCGCGCTTGTCGGGCGAATTTGCATCTTTATTTAAACAAGCGTTTAATATTGACATGACGACAGCCGCCCATGCCCGACGCAAGCGCGCCCGAATGCCGGGCCGTCCGGTCGTGGGCACCGAGGAGGACGTTCGTAGTGCACTGCTGGATGCCGCGGGGAAGTTGTTTCTCAAGTACGGCTTCGAGCGCGTTACCGCCAGACAGATCGCGGCCGGGGCGGGCACGACGCCCGCGATGATTCATTACTACTTCACCAACAAGCTGGGACTGTTCCGGGCCATGCTGGATCGTGCGATTCAGCCGGTGCGGGAGCGGCTCGCCGGATTGTTGATGCAATCGGACGGCGCGTTGGATGTGCCGTCTTTGATTGCGCTTCACATGCGCACGGTCGCGACGAACGCCTGGATTCCGGTGTTCATCCTCAACGAGGTGCTGGTCGAAAAAGGGCGGTTTCGCGCTACGTTCATTCGCGAGATCGCCTCGCGACAGTTGCCCCTGGTCGTCGAACTACTCGAACGAGGTCGCGCCGCTGGCAGTTTTCGTGCGGACCTGGACTGCAAGTTCGCCGCCCTGTCGCTGCTTTCCTTGTGCATGTTTCCTTTCCTGACTCGCCCGGTGTCCGCGACGGTGCTGGGGCTGAAGTACGAAGGCGAGGATCTCGAACGGCTGATCGAGCACACAGCCAAAGTGTTTCTCAACGGTATCGCCCATAAAACGGAGTCGCACGCATGAAGCTGCGAGTCACGATGTTATTGATCGCGTGTGCGTGGCTGGCTGCGTGCTCGCGCTCCGACGAAGGACAAATTCTTGGGACGTTGGAGCGGGATCGGCTCGAACTGATCGCAGAGTCCAACGAGCCCATTATTGCTATCGAAGCGCGCGAGGGAGCCGAGGTAAAAGCGGGCGCGGTGTTGCTGAAGCAGGAATTGGGAGCAATGCAGGCGCGTTTGGATCAAGCGAGCGCTGCTCGCAACGTCGCTGAACGCAGGCTCGCCGAGCTGGCCAAAGGTCCGCGCTCGCAAGAAATCATCGAAGCCCGTGCTGGGGCCGAAGCGGCGCAAAGCTCGCTCAATACCGAAGCGCGTGAGTACGATCGCGTGCACGATCTGGTCGAGCGCAAGTTGTTGAGCCAGTCGTCGCTCGATCAGGCGAGAGCGCGGCGTGATACGGCTGTCGGCTCATTGAAACAATCCAACGCCCGGCTGCATCTGCTACTCGAAGGCACGCGCATCGAAGAGATCGAACAAGCGGAAGCGTCGCTCAAGCAGGCGCAGGCTGTATTGGTTGAATTACAAACGAGCGCGGCTCGCTATGTCGTTACTGCGCCTCGTGCTGGGCGCATCGAAGCGTTGCCATACAAATTAGGCGAGCGGCCGACGCCGGGAATGCCGGTCGTTGTGATGTTGGCCGAAGGTGTTCCATACGCACGCGTGCATGTGCCGGAACCGGCGCGTGCGCAGTTCAAAGCGGGCACGAAGGTGCAGGTCCACTTGGATGGTCGCGAGCAACCGCTGAATGGCGTGGTTCGTTTCGTGTCCGCGGACGCGGCGTTCACACCGTACTACGCGCTTACGCAGGAAGATCGTTCTCGGCTGAGCTATCTCGCCGAAATCGATTTGCCCGACGATGCGGCCAGTGACATTCCCAGCGGCATTCCGGTGCAAGTTTCATTGGCCGGACGAAGCGAGTGAGCGCTCAGCCTGCCACGCAGAGTCGCGACGAGCCGGCCATCAGCGCTCGCGATCTAACGCGGCGCTTCGGCAAACTCACGGCGGTCGATCACGTCACGCTCGATATTCCCCGCGCTCGCATCTACGGATTCCTGGGTCCAAACGGATCGGGGAAATCGACGACCATTCGTATGCTCTGCGGCTTGCTCCGTCCGACCAGCGGCGAATGCACGGTGCTCGGTCATCCTGTGCCACGCGATGCTGAGAAGCTGCGTAGAAAAGTCGGCTACATGACGCAGAAGTTCTCGCTGTGGGAAGACCTCACCGTCGGCGAGAATCTCGATTTCATGAGCCGCATTTTCGGTTTGAGTAACGGCGAGCGCGACCAGCGCATCGACGAGCGACTCGCCGAATATCGCCTGGCCGATCGGCGCGACCAGCGTGCGGGCACCATGAGCGGCGGACAGAAGCAACGACTGGCGCTCGCGGCGGCGACATTGCACAACCCCGAGCTGTTGTTGCTCGACGAACCGACCAGCGCCGTCGATCCGCAAAGCCGTCGCGATTTCTGGGAGAGCCTGTTCGATCTGGTCGAACGCGGCACGACCATTCTCGTGTCGACGCATTACATGGATGAGGCGGAGCGTTGTCACGGGCTTGCGATTCTCGATGCCGGGCGACTGGTTGCCGAGGGTGCGCCTCGCCAGCTCATGGATCGCATCGATGCCATCGTGATGGAGGTCGAAGCGAACGACGTGCGTGCCGCGCGCCATGCGTTAGACGGCCAGTCCTTCGTCAAGAGCGTCGCGCAACTCGGCAATCGATTGCATGCACTGCTCGCGGTCGACGTGCCTGACCCCGAACGCCGCGTTCGCGACTTGTTACAACAGCAGCGCGTGCAAGGCACTGTCGAGCGGGTTCGGGCGAGTCTCGAAGACGTATTCGTTGCCGCAACAGGTTTTCGCAGCAATGGCGACGAAGGGAAGCAATAGCCATGCTGGATCGCATCCGTGCCATTGCGCTGAAGGAAGTCCGCCAGCTGCGGCGAGATCGACTGACCTTCGGCATGATCGTCGGCATCCCGCTGATCCAGATGCTGATGTTCGGTTACGCGATCAACTACGACGTGCGTGGGTTGGCCGCGGCAGTCGCCGACGAAGCGCAAACATCGATGTCCCGCGCCTTGGTCTCCGACATGGAAGCGACGGGGGTGATTCGCGTGCGCGAACACGCGAGTTCCGTGACGGACTTACGGCGACGTTTGCAATCGGGTGACGTGACGGTTGGAATTTATATTCCGCCGGACTTCGAGCGCCGGCGCATCGATCGCGACCGTCCACTCGCGCAGTTGCTCGTGGATGGCAGCGAGCCGACGGTAGAAAACATCGCGCGTGTGTTTACGGCGATGCCGTTGCCGTCGCGTTCCGGAATCTATTCCACCGCGCAACCGATGTTCGAAGTCCGCACCGAGTACAACCCGGAGAAGCGCACGGCGGTGCAGATCGTGCCGGCGTTGATCGGCGTCATTCTGAGCATGACCATGATGATGTTCACTGCCGTCGCGATCGTTCGAGAGCGAGAGCGCGGCAATCTTGAATTGCTCATCACCACGCCCGCCAGCTCGTTCGAATTGATGATCGGCAAGCTGCTGCCGTACGTGCTGATCGGACTGATTCAGACCACGTTGATTCTGTTGCTCGGGTCGCTGCTGTTCAACGTGCCTGTGAATGGCGGGTTGGGTGGATTGTATCTTGCCGCGCTGCTGTTCATTGCCGCTACGCTGTCGCTCGGCTTGTTCGCGTCGACGATCGCTCAGACCCAGATGCAGGCATTCCAGATGTCCTTCTTCGTGCTGTTGCCGTCGATTCTGCTGTCGGGATTCGTGTTTCCGTTCGAGGGCATGCCGAGGCTGGCGCAATGGATCGCGCAGCTGCTACCGCTCACCCACTTCATCGAGCTGGTCCGAGGCATCGTCCTGCGGGGTGCGGGTCTGGGCGATCTTCTAGTGCCGATCTATAAATTGATCGCATTTACTGCCGTCGCTTTGGGCGTCGTGACCCTGCGATTTCATAAAAGCCTGGATTGACGCGCACCGGAGTCGTGCGGAATTTCGGCGTGGCGCGCTAATCTGGTGCGTCCGTCATCGGCTTTTTTCCTGCGCGCGGCTGGTAAGCTCAAGGCTCGCGGCCGGGCATGGATTACACTTCGCGGCATAGAACGTGCATTTGCCGGCTATACGCTACACGCACTTCCGAGAACAGGAGCCATGGGGAAATGAAACTCATCAGCGCGATCATCAAGCCGTTCAAACTCGACGACGTTCGTGCCGCGTTGTCGGAAATCGGCGTCTCCGGCATGACAGTCACCGAGGTCAAAGGCTTCGGCCGTCAGCGCGGTCACACCGAGTTGTATCGCGGCGCTGAGTACGTGGTGGATTTCGTTCCCAAGACCCGCATCGAAGTGGCGGTCAAGGATTCGCTGGTCGACCAGGTGGTGGAAGCCATCATCGGTGCCGCCAAGACCGGCAAGGTCGGCGACGGCAAGATTTTCATCACCGAGCTGGAGCGCGTGCTGCGTATTCGTACCGGCGAAGCGGACGACCAGGCCCTCTAATTTAGCGATGTGATTTATGATGCCGGGTATGAGTACCGGCATCATTCGCTTTCATAAAACTGGCGGACCCGAGGTCCTGCAATGGGAATCCGTCGAGGTCGGCGAGCCGGCTCGCGATCAGGTGCGCTTGCGCCAGACCGCAGTCGGGTTGAACTTCATCGATGTCTACGAGCGCAGCGGCCTGTATCAAGTGCCGCTGCCGGCGACGCCGGGTAAGGAAGCGGCCGGCATCGTCGAAGCCGTCGGTGCCGGCGTGAAGCAGGTGCAAGTCGGCGATCGCGTCGCTTACTCGTTGCAAGGATCCGGCGCCTACGCCGCGACTCGCCTGGTGCCCGCCGAGCGGCTGGTGAAAATTCCCGACGACGTCGACGATCAAGTGGCCGCGGCCGCCACCCTCAAAGGTCTGACCGCGCAAATGCTGTTGCGACAGGTCTACCGCGTCCGCAAGGGCGATGCGCTACTCGTGCACGCGGCTGCGGGCGGAGTGGGTTCGATCCTTGTGCAATGGGCGCGTCACTTAGGTGCAGTCGTGATCGCTGTCGTTGGATCGGCTGCCAAAGCCGAGGTCGCGCGATCGCTCGGCGCTCAGCACGTCTTGCTCTCGGACGACGATTGGTCCGCTCAGGCGAAAGCGATTACCGGTGGTCGTGGCGTCACGGTCGCATACGACTCTGTCGGCAAAGACACTTTCATGCGCTCGCTGGATGCGTTAAGGCCACGTGGCATGATGGTGACGTACGGCAATGCTTCGGGCCCGCCGCCAGCGATTTCGCCACTTGAGTTATCGAAGCGCGGCTCGCTGTACATGACGCGGCCGACGTTGTTTCACTTCATCTCGACGAGGCAACCGCTGGTACGCGCGGCCCAAGAGCTGTTCGATCTCGTCGCGCGCGGTGTGATCAAAATTCAAGTCGGCCAGACATACGCGCTGCGCGATGCCGCGAAAGCGCAGGCCGATCTGGAAGCGCGCAAGACGACGGGCTCTACGGTGCTGCTGCCCTAACGTTCTGTGATCGGCGCCCAGCGCGGCTGCGACGCCACTCGCTCGCACCAACTGCGAATGTTGGGGTAGGGCGCGAGATCGAAGCCGCCTTCGTGAGCCACATGCGTATACGCGTACAGCGCGATGTCGGCCAGCGAATATTCTTCGCCGATCAGAAAGCTGCGATCGCGCAAGCCGTCTTCCAGCACATCGAGCGCCGCGTAGCCGCTTTTCTTTTTCTCGATCAACTTCTCGCCCAGCTCGGCGCGCGTCTTGCCGAGATATTTGAGCCAGAAGCGCACGGTGCCGACGTTGGGTTCGAGGTGGTATTGCTCGAAGCACAGCCAGTGCCACATGCGGCCGCGTAGAAAACGATCTTCGGGAACCAGCGACGAGCCCTCGGCGAGAAACCAGACGATGGCGTGGCTCTCGGGCAGATAACCCTTGCCGGGAATTTCCAGTAGCGGAATGCGACCGTTGGGATTCTTGGCCAGGAAATCCGGAGTACGCGTGGCGCCAATCTTGATGTCGGTTTCGATCAGCTCGTAGGGCAGTTCGAGGTACTTGAGCACCAGGCGAACTTTGTAACCGTTGCCGGAAGGCAGATAGTCATACAATCGATACATCGTCTCTCCCAAACATCGTCTCGCGCGCGGACGCAAACAGGCGCACGTTCGACCTCAAGTCGAACACACTCCCGAAACATCCTGCCCCGTGATGTTTGCAAAGAAACTTGAATCAAGCGCGCAGAGTGGTCGCTCCGCGCAGCATCGCCAGCGCACCGCTGCGCACGACCTCCAGGACTTCACCGAGATTCCCCGCTTCGGCAATGAACCTGTTGATCTGCGATTCGCTGTCGGTCAATTCGACGGTATAGCTTTCCGTGTCATCCGACAAGACTTTTCCGCCGGCCTTTTGCACAGCGGAGTTGAGCGCGGCGAGTTGTGACGCGGGAACTCGTAACTTCAACAGCAACAATTCGCGCTCGACGTGCGCATCGCGTGTCATGTCATCGACGTTCACCACGTCGATGAGCTTGAGCGATTGATTCACGATCTGCTGCACGACCGCTTCGGAGCCGGTCGTCACCAGCGTCAGTCGCGATACCGTCGGATCCTCGGTCGGTGCGACGTTCAGCGATTCGATGTTGTAGCCGCGAGTGGAGAACAAACTGGCCACGCGGGTCAGCGCGCCGACTTCGTTCTGCAGCAGGATCGACACGATGTGGCGCTTGCGAGAAGTCATCGCTGCTCGGCAATCATCAAAAAGGGCCGAAAAGCATACGGGACGCGCCGGCCTGCGCCTAGCAGGGAGACCGGTCTTTCGACAGGTGCCAAATGGACGATGCGGGAGGGCTTGAGGTAGGCTGCCCCGGTCAACTTTCGGAAACAGTCGTGAAACACAGTCCCGCCGCACTTTCTGTCGCCAGCCATCCGCTCGCCGGCCAGCAGATGTCGGGCGCCGAGATCATCGTCCAGGTCCTGGCGGACGAGGGTGTGGAGACCGTATTCGGCTATAGCGGCGGCGCGATCCTGCCGACTTACGACGCGATTTTCGTCTATAACCGCGATCACGCGCGCGATGGCCGCCAGCCGATGCCGCTGGTCGTGCCTGCCAACGAGCAGGGCGCCGGCTTCATGGCTGCGGGTTATGCGCGTAGCACCGGCAAAGTCGGCGTGTGTGTAGTCACTTCCGGCCCCGGTGCCACCAATACGGTGACGCCGGTGCGCGATTGCATGGCCGACTCGGTACCGATCGTCGTCATCTGCGGCCAGGTCCCGACCGGTGCCATCGGCAGCGACGCGTTCCAGGAAGCGCCGGTCGCCAGCATCATGGGCTCGGTCGCCAAACATATTTTTCTGGTGACAGACGCAGCAAAGCTGGAAGCCACCGTTCGTACCGCGTTCGAAATCGCGCGCACCGGGCGGCCCGGCCCGGTCGTGATCGATATTCCCAAGGATGTACAGAACTGGCGCGGCACCTTCCAAGGCGCGGGCCGCTTGCCGGTGCCCGGTTATCGTCACCGGATGAATCGCTTGCTCCGCAGTACGTTGTCGGACGCACAGTGCACCGAGTTCTTCGCGATGCTGGGCGAGGCGAAGCGTCCGTTGATCTATGCGGGTGGCGGCGTCGTTCACTCGGGCGGAGCGCCCACGCTGCGCGAGCTCGCCATCGAATACAACATCCCGGTCGTAACGACGCTGATGGGATTGGGCGCGTTCGACACCAAGCATCCGTTGTCGATGAGCATGCTCGGCATGCATGGCGCGGCGTTCGCCAACTATGCAGTCGACGATTGCGATTTCCTGATCACGCTCGGCGCGCGCTTCGACGATCGCGTCGCCGGCAACCCGGCGAAATTCGCGCCGAACGCCAAGCGCATCGCGCAGATCGATATCGATGCCTCCGAAGTGAACAAGGTGAAGTCGGTGCACTGGCATCACGTCGGCATGTTGCCCGAGGCGCTGCGCGCGTTGCTTGCCTATGGCCGCCGTAGCAACTTCCGTCGCGACTGGTCGCAGTGGACCGAGCATTGCGCGGAACTGCGGCGCAATCATCCGATGAACTACGATCGCGCCAGCAAGCTGATCCAGCCGTATCACGTCATCGAAGCGATCAATCGGCTGACGCACGGCGAAGCCATCATCAGCACCGGTGTCGGTCAGCATCAAATGTGGTCGGCGCAGTATTTCGATTTCCGCTTGCCGCGGTTGTGGCTGACGTCCGGAAGCATGGGCACGATGGGCTTCGGTCTACCGGCTGCCATCGGCGCGCAATTGGCCAATCCGGACAAGCTGGTGATCGACATTGATGGCGACGCCAGCATTCGTATGAATCTTGGCGAGCTCGAAACCGTCACGACTTACGACCTGCCGGTGAAGATCGTGGTGCTGAACAACTGCGGCGACGGCATGGTGAAGCAGTGGCAGAAGCTCTTCTTCAAGGGCCGGCTGTCGGCGAGCGATAAGTCGCTCCATAAGAAGGACTTCGTCAAAGCCGCGCAGGCCGACGGCTTCCCCTATGCCGTGCGCCTGGACCGCAACGAGAACGTCGAGCAGGTGGTGCGCGAGTTCATCGAGTTCAAGGGCCCAGCATTTCTCGAAGTGATGATCGACCCCGATGCGGGTGTCTATCCCATGGTCGGCCCCGGCCAGGCGTATGACGAGATGATCACCGGCGAGCACATTGCTTCCCGCCATCAGGCGCAGACCCGGCGTCCGCCGGACGCGTCCGAGATGTTCTAGTCGACCCCTCGCGCCGGCCGTTCAGCCGGCGCCCCACTATCCCGTATTGGAATCACCGCCGGGCGCTTCCGCGGCCGCCGCGGACCCATTTGTTGCGCCGCCACCCTCACAACGCGAGTAGTATTTTTTTAGTACCGGACATTCGATATATGACGGAACGCACGATTTCCTGCCGTTTCGTCATAGTTGTCGCGAAGACGCCGCAGAAACGTCGCGCGCCGTGCAGATAGTCATTCCCTGAACGAAGGCTTCGGGGTTTCCCCTCGAAATACATTGAATCAAAGGCTTAATAGCTTGAGCCGGAGCATGACGGTGGAGCGCTTCGAAGTCCTCATTTTTGACCGTGCTCACACTTTCAGGTTAATTGTGTCTTAAAGACGCAACAAAACTACATTTAACTATGCAAAGCGCTTGACGCGGCTACGTGAATACCGCAGTTTCCAACTCCGTAAAAATTGCCGACTCGGGCGGTCGACTTACGCCCCTTCGCCACGTCTGAAACTGTCTTGCCGAAAAGTTTCGAATTCGTTTCCCCGGGGAGCTGCGCCGGACGGATGCAACCGGTTGTGCCCGGAAATATGTCAGGAGGATCCAATGAGTTCGTATTTGCGTTCGAGTATCCACACCGCTTTGTTCTCCGCCGCTCTGGCGGGAGGTGTGGCTTCCGCGGCTGAGCCGCAACAAACGGCGTTCATCGAGGAAATCGAGATCGTCGTCGTCACCGGTTCGTACATCGAGGGTGCCGCCGAAGACGCCGCGCTGCCCATCGACGTATTGCGAGCCGAAGATCTGGCGAAGCAGGGTTCACCGACGATGGTCGAGCTCATCAAGTCCATCCCCGCGATGCAGGGTGTGGTCGGTGAGTCCAACCAGTTCACTGCCGCTAACACCACAGGCGCTTCGAACGCCAACCTGCGCGGCCTCGGCGCATTGCGTACGCTGGTGTTGATGAACGGTCGCCGCCTGGCGCCGTCGCCGGCTCCGATCGGCTACGACCTCAACCTGTTGCCGACGGCCGCCCTGTCGCGCATCGAAGTGCTGAAAGACGGCGCTGCTGCGACGTACGGCTCTGACGCTGTCGCGGGCGTGGTGAACTTCATCACCAAGCGCGGCTTCGAAGGCATGTCGATCGACGGTTCCTACACCTACATTGACGGTTCGGACGGCAACTACGACGCCAACATTTCGTGGGGCACCAAGGGCGAGCGTTGGGATGTATTGCTGGCCGGCGGCTATCGCCGTCGCTCGGAACTGAGCACCACCGATCGCGACTTCTCGGTCCCGAGCATCACTCAGAATCCACAGGGCGGCTTCTCGTCCTTCGGCAATCCCGGCACGTTCGTGATTCCGGCCGGTACTGCCGCTGCGGGCACGAATGCCTTCCGCGATCCCGCGTGCGCGACGCTGGGCAATGTTCCTACCGGTGTGGCCGGCTGTACCTTCCAGTTCACGCCCTTCGACAACCTGATCGAAGAGGAAGAGCATTACAACGCCTACGCCGAATTCAACATGCAGTTCGGTGAGAGCATCGAATGGCACGTCGACGCGATGTACGCCGTGCACGATGTGCCGGAAGAAAACTCTTCGCCGTCCTATGCTCCGACGCAGGGCGCGGCGTTGAACAACGGCATTCCGAGCGCGCCGACGTTCACTATCTCCAAGAACAACCCGGGTCTCGCCTCCATTCTTCCGTTGCTGACTGCGGGCCAGCAGGCAGCGATCGCGGCCTCGCCGGCGCTGGCAGTGAGCGGCCTGCAGTGGCGTCCTTACGGCGTCGGCGGCAATCCGCTGACCGGCGAAGGCAAGCAGGACGAGCGCTTGTTCGACGGCGGCCGTCTTTCGACCAGCGTGAGCGGCGAGACCAGCGCCTTCAACTGGAACGTGGGCCTGACCTACGGTTTCAACAAGCGTGAGATCAACACGCCGGACATCATCGTCACTCGCCTCGCGGCCGCGTTGAACGGCCTCGGCGGACCGAACTGCACGACCAACACCCCGGGCCAGAACGGCTGCTTGTGGTTCAATCCGTTCTCCAGCGCGATTCAGTCCAACATCGTCACCGGTCAGGTGAACAACCAGACGTTCAATCCCAACGCGGTGAACAGCGTCGCTCTCGCCAACTGGCTGTTCGCCAGCAACGGCTTCGAGGACGAGACTTCGACCGCGGTCGCCGAAATCGTGTTGAACGGCCAGATGCCGTTCGGCTTCTCGGCCGGCGACATCGGTTGGGCGGCCGGTGTGCAGTATCGCGAAGAAACATTCGAACGCGATCCGAACGATTTCACCGACGTCACCAAGAACCCGTGCGTGAACTCGCTCTCGACCGGCAACATGAACTGCCAGATCCAGTCCGGCATCTTCACGTTCTTCGGCCCGGCCACGCCGCAGGATCTGACCCGCGACATCAAAGCGGTGTTCGGCGAACTCAATGTGCCGATCCTGGAAAGCCTCTCGGCTCAGGTCGCCGTGCGTTACGAAGACTACGGCGGCAACGTGGGCGCGACCACCAATCCGAAGCTCTCGCTGCGTTGGCAGGCGCTGGATTGGCTCGGCTTCCGCGGCTCGGTGGGTAGCACCTTCCGCGGCCCGGCGCAGACTCAGCTGGTCAACTCGCCGACCACCGGTCTGGCCTTCACGCCGGCGGCTGGCGGTTACAAGACCTATGACACTTTCGGCAACCCCTTGCTGCAGCCGGAAGAAGCGGTGACGTTCAACGTCGGTACGATCATCAAGGCTGGCGGTTTCGCTGCTACGGTCGACTACTGGAGCTACGATTTCGAGAAAGCGCTCGAAAACGAAAGCGGCACCGAAATGGTGGCGGCGTTCTTCGGCTCGACTCCGGGCGCGGCGAACCAGTGCGGCAACCCGGCGTTCGCGCAGTTGCAGGCGCGCTTCACGTTCAACGGTACTTGCAGCATCGCCAACCTGCTGCGCGTTCGTACCAACACCATCAACGGTCCGGATCAGAAGATCTCCGGTATCGATTTGGGCATGTCGTACCTGTTCGACGACGTGATGGGCGGCGACCTGTTGGTCGGCACGGACGCGACCTACACGTTGGAATACGAGCGTGACGCTGCGATCGTGGCGGGTGTGGTGATTCAGCAGGCGAACGACTTCGTCGGTACGCGTGGTGCATCCGGCATCGGTGCCGGCACGCTGCCGGAGCTGCGTGGCGCTGCTTACATCGACTACTCCACCACGTGGCTCGCTGCTCAGGGCGTGCGCATCACGGCTCGTTACATCGACGGTGTGACGGACGTGCGCGCGGGTCTCGCGACTGCGACCACGAACGGCGTGAACATCGACGACTTCCTCACGTACGACCTGGTGTATCGCTTGTCGTTGCCGGCGAAAACCACGCTGACGGCGTCGGTCATCAACCTGACGGACGAAGATCCTCCGTTCGCCCGTTTGGACTTGAGCTATGACCCGTTCATCGCCAATCCGTATGGCCGTTACTTCAAAGTGCTGCTGAACAAGCAGTTCTAAGCGGTCGCTGATGAGAGGGCGGGGCTCGCAAGAGTCCCGCCCTTTTCTTTTCGCGAGATATTTTATTGGGCGAACAGGCCCATCAGTAACGGTTTGGAATACAGCTCTTCCGCCTGATCGCCGGTCGCACCCGGCACCCACCAGCGATATTCGGCCGACGCATTCAACGTCGCAGAAAACATTTGCGCGCCGACCATCGGATCGACCGCGCGCATCGATCCCGACGTGATGCCGTCGGCGATCACACCCGCGAAGCGATTCGAAATCTGGCTGTACGTCTCGATCATCTCCTGACGCATCGGCTGAGGCAGTGCGACCAGCGCCGACGTGCGTAACAACGGCCCGCGCTCCGACATTTGAAATGCGATCAGCGCCGCGGCGAGCATACTCAATCTCTCCCAATCGTCCTCGGTGTGCTTCAGCACGGCGCGCTGAATGTGACGCATGGTTTCGAACGTTCGATTGAAGCACGCGACCACCAGGTCGTCCTTGGCTTCGTGGTGGTAGTAGAACGAGCCTTTGGTGACATTCAGCCTTTCGGAGATCTTTTCGACCGAGGCGCCGCGATAGCCGCGCTCGTTGATCAAGCGCGTGGCCGCGACCAGAAATGTTTCCTGCGATGCCGATTCCTGCGGGATGGTGCGAAGGATTTCTTCGATCGGCCCTGAGGCGGGTTGCCACGCACGTCCCGCGCCGGCGAAGCCGTGCAACAGGATGTCGTACATGCGCTTGCGCACGCGTTCGAAGTCGTCGGTGTCGTAGCGCCGCAGCCAGATGACAGCCCACAGCACTTGCTCGCTCAGGATGTGGGCGCGAGCGGCGCGCTGGGTCGGTGTCATCCAGGAATATTCAGGCGACTCGAACAGCGCGCACAGCTTGGTGAAGAACTGACGATATGCATCTCCGACAATCGTACGTTGCGGCTTCTGCAATGTGCGCATGTCGCCGAACAGAGCGATCGCCGGCTCTTCGCGCGCGACGATGCGTTGGCGCAGTTCGAGCCATAGTTTCAGCAGCCGGCGGACGCGAGTCGGAGGATCGGTTTCGGCGGCGGCAGTATCGACCAGTGCTTCGACACGGCCGATGGCGTCGAGGAAACAGGCGACCGCGAGATCCTCTTTCTTGCGAAAGTAATAGGTAACGCTGGTCGTGATCAGGCCGACGCGATTGGCGACGTTGGCGAGCGTCATGCCCTTCACGCCGTCGCGATTGATGACTTCGCTTGCGGCAGCAACGATCGCCTGCTGCTTGCGCGCGTACTTGCTACCGACCTTGGCTGATTTGCCGGACCGTGCGCGCTGCGCCGATGGCGCGACATCTTTGTCCGAGTCCGAAGCTGACATCCGCGGTTTTCTCCCGGGAGTGCTCACGTCAATGTGGGCATTCGCCCCTCATTAGTGCCGCATCCCCGGGAGCTTGTCCACTCTCATACGTTGCTCCAGCACAGACTTACGTCGCAAAAAACAAATCGAGAAATAAAAAGGGCGAGATGCAAAGCATCCCGCCCTTTTCGGTTCGATCCTGAAGGCGTCGAGTCTAGAAGATCTCGAACAAACCTGCAGCACCCATGCCGCCGCCGACACACATTGTCACGACGCCGTACTTCGCGCCACGACGCTTGCCTTCGATCAGCAAGTGTCCGGTCATGCGCGCGCCCGACATGCCGTACGGATGGCCGATCGAAATCGCGCCGCCCGACACGTTGAGCTTGTCGTTGGGAATGCCGAGTTTGTCGCGGATATATAACACCTGGCTCGCGAACGCCTCGTTCAATTCCCAGATACCGATGTCGTCCATCTTCAAGCCGTGCTTTTGTAGTAGTTTTGGCACGGCGAACACCGGGCCGATGCCCATCTCGTCCGGATCGCACGCGGCGACCATCATGCCGCGATAAGCGCCGAGCGCTTTCAGTCCGCGCTTCTCTGCTTCTTTTGCTTCCATCAACACGTGCGCCGAGGCGCCGTCGGATAACTGCGAGGCATTGCCGGCGGTGATGAACTTGCCTTCCTTGATGCGCTGACCGTTCTTGAACACCGGTTGCAGAGCCTGCAGGTCGGCAAGCGAAGTCTTCGGACGATTGCCTTCGTCGAGCTTGATCGTGACTTCTTTTTCGGACGTGGCGCCGGTCTCTTTGTCCGTCAGCGTCATGATCGAGGTCAACGGAGCAATCTCCGCATCGTAACGACCTTCGGCCTGCGCCTTCGCGGTGCGCTGCTGAGACTGTAACGAGTATTCATCCTGCGCTTCGCGGCTCACGCCATAACGCTCGGCGACGATTTCCGCGGTCTCGATCATCGTCATGTAGATCTGCGGAATGTGCTTGATCAGCCACGGATCGCCGGCACGGAAACGATTCATCTTGTCGTTCTGAACCAGCGAGATCGACTCGACACCGCCGCCGATCGCGACTTGCATGCCGTCGGTGATGATCTGCTTGGCCGCGGTGGCAATCGCCATCAGGCCCGACGAGCACTGCCGGTCGATTGTCATACCGGAGACGGTGACCGGCAGGCCGGCGCGCAACAGCGCCTGGCGCGCGACGTTACCGCCGGTGCTGCCCTGCTGAAGGGCGCAACCCAAAATCACATCTTCGATCTGGGCCGGATCGACGCCGGCGCGTTGCACTGCCTGTGCAATGGCGTGTCCCGCGAGCTCCTGGCCCTGAGTGTTGTTGAAAGCGCCGCGATACGCCTTGCCGATCGGCGTGCGCGCGGTGGAAACAATGACTGCTTCGCGCATTTGCTAAATCCTCTGTTTGATCGGGCCGCGATTACTTCAGATCCTGGAAACGCTTGCCTTCCGCCGCGAGCTTTTCCAGCAGCGGCGAAATGCTGAAGCCGGCGCCCAGCTTGGACGAATATTCCTTGAGCTTCGCGACCACTGTCGCAAGGCCCACCGTGTCGCCGTAGAACATCGGGCCGCCGCGATGCGCCGGCCAGCCGTAACCATTGATCCAGACGATATCGATGTCGGACGGACGGATTGCAATCTTCTCTTCGAGAATTTTCGCGCCCTCGTTGATCATCGGATAGATGCAACGTTCGAGGATCTCCTGCTCGGACACCTGGCGCGCGGTCGCTCCGGCCTTGGCCATGAAATCCTTGATGATCTTTTCCGTCACCGGCGACGGCTTGGCGTTGCGCTGTTCATCGTAATCGTAGAAGCCCGCGACGGTCTTCTGGCCGCGTCGGTCCATTTCGCACAACACTTCGCGCACCGTCGAGCTCGACGATGTTTCTTTGTTCCAGCCGATGTCCAGGCCGGCGAGATCCGACATCGCGAACGGTCCCATCGGCATGCCAAAGTCGTACAGCACTTTGTCGACGTCCCACGGCATCGCGCCTTCCATCAACATCGCGATGGCCTGCCGCTGGCGAGCTTCGAGCATTCGGTTGCCGACGAAGCCGTGGCATACGCCGACCAGCACGCCGATCTTGCCGATGCGCTTGGCGAGTTGCATCGAGGTCGCGATCACTGCCTTGGATGTTTTCTCGCCGCGCACGATTTCGAGCAAACGCATCACGTTCGCGGGCGAGAAGAAGTGCAAGCCGATCACCGACTCGGGGCGCCTGGTGGTCGCCGCGATTTCGTTGACGTTCAAATAAGAAGTGTTGCTGGCGAGTATCGCGCCTGGTTTCGCGATCTTGTCGAGCTTGCCGAACACGTCCTTTTTCACGTCCATGTTTTCGAACACGGCTTCGATGATCAGGTCGCAATCGGCGAGCTGTTCCAGCTGCAACGTGCCGGTCAGCAGGCCCATGCGCTTCTCGACGTCTTCCGGCTTGAGCTTGCCGCGCTTCGCGGTGGTCTCGTAGTTCTTGCGAATCACGCCGAGGCCGCGCTCCAGCGCTTCTTGTCTGGTTTCGACGATGGTCACGGGAATGCCGACGTTCGCGAAGTTCATCGCGATACCGCCGCCCATGGTGCCGGCACCGATCACGCCGACTTTGGCGATCGGCAGCGCCGCTGTGTCTTCGGGAACATCCGGCACTTTCCACACCTGGCGCTCGGCGAAGAACACATAGCGCTGCGCGGCGGATTGAATGCCGTTCATCAGCTCCATGAAATACTTTCGTTCGACTTCCAGGCCCTGGTCGAACGGCAGGTTCACGGCCGCTTCGATACAGCGAATGTTGTATTCCGGAGCGAGGAAGCCGCGGAACTTGCGAGCATTGGTTTTGCGGAACTCGGCGAAGATTTCCGGCTTGCCGCGCGCGGCTTCCACTTTCGCAGTCAAGTCGCGGACTTTCTTCAGCGGACGATTCTCCGCGACCACTTTCTTGGCAAACGCAATCGCGCTGGCGCGCAGGCTGCCTTCAGGTACGAGTTCGTCGATCATGCCCGCGGCGTGCGCGGTCTTGGCATCGATGTGTTTGCCGGAAGTCACCATCTCAAGCGCTTGCTCGGGACCGACGATGCGCGGCAAACGTTGTGTGCCGCCCGCGCCCGGCAACAAGCCGAGGTGAACTTCAGGCAAGCCGCACTTTGCGGACGGAACAGCGACGCGGTAGTGACAGCACAGCGTGACTTCGAGACCGCCGCCGAGCGCCGTACCGTGAATCGCGGCGATCACTGGCTTGGGCGAGCTTTCCACCGAGTCCTCGACATCGAGCAGACTCGGTGCCTGCGGCGGCTTGCCGAACTCCGTGATATCCGCGCCGGCGATGAATGTGCGGCCCTCGCAAATCAAAACCACGGCTTTTACCGCGGCATCAGCAACTGCCTGCTGCATGCCGCGGACGATGCCGTCGCGCACGGCTTGCGACAGTGCATTCACGGGCGGGTAATTGATCGAGAGGATCGCGATCCCGTCTTCGACTGACAGGTCGGTCACGGCGTTGATGGCCCCCATCGGTGCGTCTCCTGTTGCTTGAAATTAGATCGGACCGCGAGGCGGAATGAATGCGGCCGACCCGATGGGGTCGACGGCCTCTGATCGTCGCGGGGCCGGCATTATGGCGCAGTTTTCAGGTTTTTACCGCACTGCAAAGGAATCCCGCTGAGTGGAAAATATACCCGAAGGTAACTCACCGCTATTCAACGCTCTACAGGGCAAGAGCTGAGCTTACGGGCGGGCGCGCTCGGGACGAATAGGGGTTGATTGCACCTGGCAGCCATAAAGCTTCGGCTCGTCGGTGCACACATCCGCAGGTCCTTGCTCCTGCCAGAACGCGGGCAGCCCTGCAGTACTGACGATCTGTTCGAAGCGCGCGTGCTGACGCAGAAACTTCGTTTGCGGCATCCACAACACGCGTAACGGCAGTCGCTCGCCTTGCCGCTGCAAACGCGACATCCGGTTGAACACGAATTCCGATTGCTTGAGCGCCGCGCCACAGAGAATCTCGGTCGTAGGATCGATTTGTTTTTCGCTCGCCGCCAATGTCACTGCTTGCAACGCTTGCGGAATGTGACGGCGATTTTCCGCCGCGCTCAGCAACGGCTCCGCCCAGCGTGAGAAATCTTGCGCGCTTACCGAGCTGCGCAATATTTCTCTTGCCGCGGCGTTGTCGCCACCGAGCAATGATTCGAGCGCTTGAACCGGTGAAGGTCTGGGCGTAATTCCCGCCGGGGCTTTTGCTTCCGTCAACGTATAAGCAAAACAATCGCGCGCGCCTTGATTGCCTGGCTGCAGTGCCACGGCCTGCGCGGCGAACGGCGCGGCTTCGCGATAGCGGCCGGCATCGACGAGCAAACATGCGAGACCTTCGAGTGCCGCGGTCGTTTGCGCATCGAGAGTGAGTGCGCGCGCAAATTGCTCGCGTGCCGATACCCATTCGTTGCGACGAAGATGTACGAGGCCGAGCGCCGCGTGCGCCTCGGCGAGATTCTCATCCAACGTCAGCGCGCGCTCGGCTTTGCTCTCGGCGAGTTGCGTCAGCGATGTTTCATCGTCGCCGCCGAGGCTGAGATAACCGATTGCGAGCGCGCTCCATGCACGCGCGAACTTCGGTTGCTGGCGAATGAGTGTTTCTAATTTCTCGACCGCGGGCGAACGGCCGGCGGTATCAGGCTGTGTGAAGCCAGGGCTGCCCGCGCCCGACCACTCCAGCACGCTGTCGAGAAAAGTGTCGTACGCCTTCGGATCATCTGTGCCGAGCAGCGCGACCCAATCGCTCGTCGTATGCGCGGCATTGAGAAAGCGGGGCAGAGCCGCTGCAAACGTGTGGATCGTCGCGAGCCGAGATTCCGTCGGCAACGGCAGGCTGGTCTTGCGATCGACGATGTTGTCGGGTGCGACCAGCGCGAGCGTGGCTTGCTTGCCGTCCGCGTCCATCGTGACTTGCAGCGTGAAGACTTTCGGATCGGAGACCGGATCGGTCGCGACCGGCGCGATGTGCATCTTGCCGCGCGTGAGCAGCTGGTTGAGTTCATAGCGCAGCCAGGCGACATCAGCGCTCTCCGCAGCCGATTTGAATTCGAGCCGCAGCGGCTTGGACGCGTGAAATTCCTCTCGCGCGGGAGTGGGAGGAGTTACTGGCTCCTGGGTTTCAGGAGAACAGCTGCGAAGGATGGGCCACGCTACGAGCGCGGCGAGAGCCACGAGGCCGATCAGCCGCCGCGCAGTGAACAGGCGGCGGCCGAGGGGCCGGGACGGCGGTTGTTGATCGGTCGGGCTTTGCACGGCACCGGTATTATAGACCGGCAAAAGTCGCGCCTTTTGCCGGTGGTGTCGAAAGGGCCTCGGCCACTTTCGACCAGAAAACTAGTCGTGCCGCCGGATGAACGATCGCCAACCGCGGGTCGGGGTCGTGGCAGAACGCCCGACCCCGAGTCTCAAATCAACGCCACTGATTGCCGCCCTGATCGAGCACGCTCGCAAATTCCGCGCGTCGCGGCATGCCGGTGAAGGTCGACGTGCGCACGAACATCTTCGCGCGGTCGGTGGCGTTGAACGAGCCGTTCACTCCTTCGATGTGGCTGTTCGCGACGTGCACGATCGCGTCTTCGACGATCAGGCCCGTGCCGGAGGCGACGATGTGGCTGTTGGTGATGTACAGCTCGCAGCCGCCGCGCGCGATGATCGCGTCGCCTTCCACGAAGATCTGCCGATCGTCGAGCTTCAGCAGACGCTTGCCTTCGCAGATGATCGGTTCGGAGGCGCGCACACCGGCGAGGTTCGGTCCCTTCTTGCCGCCCGTGCCCGTGCTCACAATGCTGACGCCTGGGCCAGACACGCGCAGCTTTCCGCCGCTGCGATCGATGGTGTAACTCGCTTCAGATGCCTGCGCGCGTTCTGCTGCGGCAGCCGGCGAGTTGTCGAGTGATTGCCCCTGCGATTCAGGCTGCTCGGAAGCAACCTGCTCCGGTTCAGCGGTATTCGCACCACCGGCTTCGTTCGCCGGCGCTGGCAGAGTGGTCGGAGCAGCTGCTGCCGAAGCGGGCGCGGGCTGCGAAGCTGCGCGCGCTTTCAGCTGAGCGATCGGCGCGGCCGCCAACTCGTTCAGGTTGATCGTCTCGACCTGACCGGTGGCGCGATTGCGCACCGTGAACACTCGCGTCTGCGAGTCGCTGGCGAGGACTTCGAACTGTGGATTGCGCTCCAAGGCGCTGCGCGCCCAGGTGAGCTCCGGCGGTTCCGTCGGAATGACCGGCGGCTGATCGCCGCCGCGATTACAGGCGCTGAGCACGGCGAGCGCGATGCAGCTCAGCGTCAAGCGTGTGATCAGCGAACGAGTGGCAACTGAAGACATGGCGATCTCCTGCGATAGGACACTATCGTCACTCCAACGGGGGCGGCGAGTCCATTCCCCCTGGTGTGCGAGTCCGTCCGATCTGTTCGCGTGAAGCGACAACCTGGATGACGAATCCCGCCATTAATGACAGGGATGTGCCATATGTCACATAACTGCCGCTCCGGCGGCGGTTGTGACCAGATTTGTCACCCCGATGTCTTCAATTTCTTCAACAATTCTGCTTCGCGTTCCGCGGTCAGTCCGGCGCGCAGTTTTGCCTTTTGCTCGGCGGGCCGCTGCTCGTGCCAGGCGAGTGTGTCTTTGACGGTCGTTTCCAAATCGCGGAATCGCAAACCCCGGGCTACGGCTCGCGCTGGGCTGATCAACGTGGCGCCCGCTTCCTTGCCCTGGGTGGGCGACCAGATCGGAATCTCGCCGCTTTCGAGCGCCTGGTTCTGCTCCAGGAAGCTCTGGCTGGCCCACACGAAGGTCGCGTTCGACTTGGACACTCGCTTGCTGGTCGTCAGCAAGTCGCCCATGGACACGGCGCGCGGAGGATTACAAAGGTTGTAGCGACCGGACAGACTGCGCTCGACACACGCGCGCATGAACTCAGCCATGTCGCGTGCGTCGATGAATTGAATCGGGTCGCTCGGCGTGCCCGGTGCGAGCATCTCTCCGCCGCGCGCCACGCGCACCGGCCAATAGGTGAAGCGATCGGAGCTGTCGCCAGGTCCCACAATGTATGAAGGGCGGATCACCGCCTGATGCTCGCCGAAGGTTTGTTCGACGATGCGCTCGCAGGCAGCTTTCAAGCCGCCGTAGTTATCGTTGGTGATCTCGGTAGCGTCCGGATCTTTCAACTCGGCCAGCTGGTAATTCTCGTCGATGCCCGGCGGCGTCAGATCGGCGTAGGCGGAAATGCTCGATACATAAATGTAGTGACGAGCGTGCTCCTTGAGCAGCTGTGCGGTCGCTTGCACTTGCCGCGGGAAGTAGCCCGAGTTGTCGACGACGACATCCCAATCGCGCCCCTTGAGCACATCGAGCGGACCGTTGCGATCGCCGATCAAGGTCTCGACATTTGGAAACAAACCGGGATTGCGCTTGCCGCGATTGAACAGAGTCACCTTGTGACCACGAGCGTCCAGCTCACGCACCAGATGCGGGCCACTGATGCCCGTGCCGCCGAGGACCAATACCTTCAGCGGCTTCGCAGGTTTGTCCGCGGCGAATGTTTCTCCGGCGAGCAGTGTCGCGGCGCCGGCCATCATCATCACTTCACGTCGATTGATCATGGACGACTCCTTCAAGGCGAGACTTTGTTTTCGGTGGCAGCGGCGCCGCTCGGCTCGCCGGGGCCCGGGCGCACGTACTTCTCCAGCCACTGACGCTTGGTCTCGTACCAGAACAGCGAGTTCTGCGGCTTCAAGATCCAGTGATTCTCGTCGGGGAAATACACCAGCTTGCTCGGCACGCCGCGATTCTGCAGCGTGTTGAACAGCTCTAGGCCGTGATTCACCGGCACGCGCATATCCTGCTGGCCGTGAATTACCAGCGTCGGCGTGTTGAAGTTACCTGCGAACGTGTGCGGTGAGTTGCGAGCGAACCGTTCGACGTCTTCCCAATATTCGCCGTAACGTTTTTTCTCCGCTCCGTAGTCGCTGGCGTATTGAGTGTACGAGTCGTACACCGCCGCATGAGCGACCAATGTTTTGAACGGATGCGGCTTGCCGAGCAACGACGCTGCGAGATATCCGCCGAAGCTGCCGCCGCCGGCCGCCATGCGTTCGCTATCGATCCACGGCTGCGCGCGGAACCAATCGGCGGCCTTGATGGTGTCCTCATAAGGCATCGCCATCCATTCCTTGGTGATCGAATCGGTCCACGCCTGGCCGAAACCGCTCGATCCGTGGAAGTTGTGCCACGCTGTGACGTAACCCCAGTTCGCGAAAATCTGTGCGTTCCACCGCCATTGATAGCCGTCGATCATCGCGTTGTGCGGACCTCCGTGCAGCACCAGATACAAAGGCCATTTGCGGTCCGGCGTGAAGTTGGGCGGATACACCACCCACATCTGCACGTCTTCGTTGTTAGCGCCTTTATAGGTGACGCTTTCGGCTTTGCCGGGCGTCAGTCGCGAGAGCAATGCGTCGTTGAAGTCCGTTAGTTTCGTCGCGGCGCCGGTGCGAGCAATGATGCTCACCAACGTCGGCGGCTCGCTGAAGCTTTGTCGCAGGCCGACGATCACCGGGCCCGAGCCTGCGACTGCAAGCGAGCCGAAGCTGTGCTCACGCGTCACTGCTTTGGGTGTGCCGCCACCGACTTCGAAACGATAGATGCGACGTGTGCCGGCGTCGTCGATGGCACCGAACAAGGAGCCCGAGTCCGGCGACCACACCAAACCTTCGGCGGAGCGATCCCAATCTTCGGTGAGATTGCGCAGCTTGGCGCCGCGACGCTCGAACAACATCAAGCGCGAGCGATCGGCGTAGAAATCTCTGATTCGCTGCTGACGAAACGCGAGCAGCTTCCCGTCCGGGCTGTACAGCGGCGCAGTGTCGTCGGCGGTATTGTCTTTGGTGAGATTCGCCAGGTTCTGCGGCGAGCCGCCTTCGACCGGCAGCGTGAAGATGTCGAAGTTGCTTTCGACGCCGGTTGGATCGACGTTGGCCGAGAACGCGACTTCGGTGCCGTCCGGCGAGACGTCGTATGAATTGGCATCCGGCTCGCCCGCGTCGAGTGATACACCTGCGGCCAGTGTGAGCGCTTGCGGCTCGCCGCCATCGATGCTGATGGAATATATGTGAGTCTTGCGATCGTCGAGAAAGTGATCCCAGCGCGTGACCGGCGCCTTGTCCCAGACGCGGGCGGTCATCTTCGCTTCGTTGCGCTCGGTCATGCGCTTTTCCATCTCGGGCCAGCTGTTCAGCTCGGGCCACACTTGCGACAGGAACGCGAGCCGCTTCGAGTCCGGAAACCACTTCGGCGCAATCACGCCGGTGGGAACGTTGGTGACGCGGCGAGCTTCGCCGCCGTCCACCGCAATGACATAAAGTTGTTGCTGTTTATCTTCACCCCGCTTGGCAACGAACGCGATCGTCTCGCCGTCCGGGCTCCACACCGGCGTCGACGCCGAGCCCGGGCTGCTCGTCAGCTGTCGCGCTTTACCGGGCTTGGTCGGCACCAGCCACAACGCGGTTTCGCCCTTGTTTTTCTCGACGTCGTAGCGTGTCACCGGTACGACGGCGAGGCGTCCGTCGGGAGAAATGTCGGGCTCGGCGAGCCGCTGCAATTGCCACATCGAGGCGGCGCTGTAGGGTTCCGCGTGCGCCGCGACGGCGAGTACGATGCCGGCGATCAGCGCAATCGCGCTGTGCGGATTTTGCTTATGACAACGCATGCGGTTCAGCGGCGTGCGGATCATCGGCTTACCTCAGTTGTCTCGTAAAAAGGAATCGGCGTTTAACGTCAGTTTATCCAAGCGGCGCACCCGTGCTGCACAAGCTGAGAAGTGGGTCCATTTCTTCGCAGGTCTCGCTACGTACACTCACTACTGTTTAACGAGCGCGTCGCCTCTATCGAATAGCTGTCGCGCGTCGGCCAGAGTAACGCGCAAGGAGGCGTCGATCGCATGGAGCGCCAGAAAAGGGGACTTCGAGTGATTCAAGCCAAATATCGTAACCGTCTGCCTTTGCCGCAACCCGCTGTCGTGCACGTCCGTCGCTCGTACGCGGAAAGCCGCTTCGGCCAGATCCACCTGTCGACGGCCTATCCTTCCGGCGGCGGTTTCGACGAGCGTACACCGGTTATCTGTCTGCATCACAGTGGCGGCTCCGGCCGACTGTTCGCACCCGTTCTGCGCGAGCTCGGTCACGACCGCAGCGTCTACGCGCCCGACCTGCCCGGTCACGGCAGCTCCGACGGCGGCCTGAGCAAAGTTACCGTCGGCGATTTCGCCGGCGCCATCGCCGATTTTATCGAAAGCCTGCGCCTGCGCAGCGTCGACATCGTTGGCTATCAGCTCGGTGCGCTGGTGGCCGCGGAGCTTGCGATCGCGCGTCCGCAACTGATTCGTCGCGTGCTGATGTGGGGCGTGCCGTCGTACTCCGCCCAGGATCGAGCCGCGCTTCTGCAAAACGTACCTTCGCCCGGCACCAAAGAAGACGGCAGCGATGTGTCCGATGAATGGCGCCGGTTACTGGAGCGTCGCGGTCCCGGCGCGCCGGTCAACGCTTTGGCCGACGAGCTCGGCGATCGTCTGCGTGCCGGTACCACCGGTTCGAGGTCGTACGTCTCCATGGTCGAGTATCCAGCCGCCGAGCGCCTGCCGCTGGTCAAACAGCAATCGCTGGTGCTGCGTCTGAAGGACGAATTCTGGGAGCACTCGGGCCGCGCCCGTGCGTCGCTGTCGAACGGCTCGATGCTGGATCTGCCGGACTTCGGCCAGGGCTTCCTGAGCGCAGCTCCACAGCGGTTCACGTCGGTCGCACGAGAATTCTTCGACCGCTAATCGAGCACTGGAGCGTTCAAACCGAACGCTCCCAACTCCATGCACACGTGAGACCTGCAATCAGGCAGGTCGTTGCCCATCGCGAAGCCATCGCGGCCAGCGCTTTTCCCGACAATCCGCGTGTGTTGAAGTAGGCATTCAACACTGCCGGCAGCGAAATCGGCAACCAGCACAGCGACGCGAACGTCACGCCTCGCACCCACCACGGCACTTCCACCAGTCCCGCCAATCCCCAGCTGAGCCAGAACAACGCGCCCAGCCCGGCACCGCAGATCAGATGTAGTAAAGCGTCCGTAAACAGCAACGTGCCGCTCTCCGCGCCACGCGTTCGAATCAATTCGAACAACGAATAAACAACTGAATGCGCGAGCACGCCGACCAGGCCGCTCAGTCCGCCCATCATCAGCAGATATGTGAGTGCCACTATTTCAGCACCTGCTGCAGGCCCAGGAATAACTTGTCGACTTCGTCGTGCGTGTTGAACGCGTGCAATGAAATACGCACCGCCCCTTCGCTCTTGCCAGGCCACTGCATCTCTCGCACGAACACGCGGTGACCTTTCACCAGGCCCAGTGTGATATCGCTGGCCATGCGTCCCGGCACATGAAACGCAAGAATGCCGCCCCACAGGCCAGGGCGTCCCGGTGTCAGCAGATCCACGCCCGGCAGCTGTTGCAAGCGCAGTCGCGCGTAGATCGCGAGCTCGCGAATGCGTGCTTCGATTCGATTGCGCAACACCTGCTGTTGAAATTCGAGCGCAACCTCGGCGCCACGCAGCGGTGCCCACGCCAGCGGCACAATGTTTCCAAACTTATGCAAGGCCGCGGGAACGCCGATGTGACCGCTCGATTGCGTCGGCGTAATCACCGGCGGCGATGCATCGATGCCGCGAGGTTGCGAGGGCCACACGCGATCGAGCATCTCGCGATGGACATACAACATCCCCGTGCCGTTGCTGCCGCCGAGCCACTTATGAAACGACGCACCGTAGAAATCGCAGCCTAAATCGCGCAGGCGAAAATCGAGCATGCCGATCGCCTGCGCGCCGTCGACAACGCTGATGATGTTGCGCTGACGTGCGAACTGGCACAGATCCGCGACCGGCATGACGGTGCCGTCGGCGTATTGAACATGTGAGAACGCGAGGACCTTCGTACGACTCGTGACCGCGCCGGCGAACAGCCCGAGCGCTTGTTCAGGACCATCCAACGGTGCCGGCAGTTCCAGTTGCTTTACGACGATGCCACGGCGGCGAGCCAGCATCAGCCACGGGCTCAGCGCGGCGGGATGTTCCCGACTCGTCGTGAGTACCTCATCGCCGATATTCAAATCGATGCCGTATGCCGCAGTGGCAAGTGCCTCGCCCGCGCCCCGTGTGAACACGATCTCATCGGCATCGCAGCCGATGAAATTGCCGAACGACGTAGCCATGCGAATGCTCTCGGCGGTCCATTGACCGTCGGTCATCCCGGCGACATTCAGGCTTTGCGAGTCGCGGATCCGATATTCAGTTGCCATCGCCGCGCGCAGGGTCGGGGCGGCGCCGGCGACGTCGAGATAGGTCCGTTGCAGGTCCATCACCGGCTGAGTGCGGAACCATTGCCACAACTCCTTGCTGGTGGACGGCATGTTGTTCAGCGGCTGAGCCGCGGCATCGCCGACGACCGCCGCGGCCATCGATGTCATCAGGCTGGATGCAAGCAGGTTGCGCCGGGTCAGGCGGGCGTTCGAATCGTTCATCCGGACATGCTACCGTATTCGGCACCAACGCTTCCCGCTACCCATGTCGCACGACTATCTCGAACGCATCCTCAAGGCGCGCGTCTACGACGTCGCTACGGTCACACCGCTTGACCCGGCACCGCGGCTCAGCCGGCGCCTGGCCAACAACATCCTCTTCAAGCGGGAGGATCTGCAGCCGGTGTTTTCGTTCAAGCTGCGGGGCGCTTACAACAAGATTGCACACCTGTCCGAAACGGCCGCCAAGCGCGGTGTGATTTGTGCCTCCGCCGGCAACCATGCTCAGGGTGTTGCGCTCGCCGCCAAGCGCCGAGGCATTCCGGCCACGATTGTGATGCCTCAGACCACGCCGCAGATCAAAGTGCAGGCGGTGATCGATCTGGGCGGTGAGGTCGTGCTTCACGGCGACGACTACGATCATGCTTACGAGCATGCGCTACAGCTGATGTCCGAGCGGCAGCTCGTGTTCATTCACCCGTTCGACGATCCGGATGTGATCGCGGGCCAGGGCACGATCGGCATGGAGATCCTGCGTCAGTGCGCCGGCGAGAAGATCGACGCGATATTCGTGCCCGTCGGCGGCGGCGGGTTGATCGCCGGTATCGCGTCGTACGTGAAATATCTGTTTCCGAAGATTCGTATCATCGGCGTGGAGCCGGACGATGCGGACGCGATGTTCAAATCTCTGCGTGCTCGCGAGCGTGTGACGCTCGACCGCGTCGGCATCTTTGCCGACGGCGTCGCCGTGCGGCGCGTGGGCGAGGAAACATTCCGGCTTGCACGTCAGTGCGTGGACGAGATCGTGCTCGTCAGCACGGACGAAATCTGCGCAGCGATGCAGGACATCTTCGAAGAGAATCGCACCATCGTCGAACCTTCAGGCGCACTGGCGGTTGCCGGTATCAAACGATACGCGCAGCGCGAGCAGTGCAAGGATAAGACGCTCATCGCCGTTAACAGCGGCGCCAATGTGAACTTCGATCGCCTGCGTCATGTCGCCGAGCGCGCCGACATCGGCGGTCAGCGTGAAGCGGTGGTGTCGGTGGAGATTCCGGAGGCGAAGGGCAGCTTCCTGCGCTTCTGCGAAGTGCTCGGCCGTCGCAACGTCACCGAGTTCAACTATCGCTACAGCGAGTCCGCGAACGCGCAGTTGTTCGTCGGCATGGCACTCACCGAAGGCCGCAAGGAAAAAGAGTCCGTCTTCAAGCTGCTCAAGGATTCCGGCTACACCGTGCACGACATGAGCGACAACGAAGTCGCCAAGCTGCACGTTCGCTACATGATCGGGGGCCACGCCCGCGGCCTGGAAGACGAACGCCTGTTCCGCTTCGAATTCCCCGAACGCCCCGGCGCGCTCCTCAAATTCCTGCACGCCATCGGCACGCGCTGGAACATCACTTTATTCCACTACCGCAACCACGGCTCCGACTACGGCCGCGTCCTGGTCGGCGTGCAAATCCCCGCGAACGAAAGCGTCGAATTCGATTTGCACGTCCGTGAGCTCAAGTATGTGTACGCGGAAGAGACAGACAACCCGGCGTACAAGATGTTTCTTGGCTGAAACGTGACTCACACGCAGAGCTAGCAATGACCGCAGTATCTCGCCTCGGTCGACAGATTGCTGAAGTCACCTCGGTGTTGCGGGACATCGGTGCTCGCTTTGCGCTGATTGGCGGATTGGCTCTGGCATCGCATAACGTCGTACGTGCGACTCAGGATGTGGACCTGCTCGTCGACGCAGAGATGGCGGATCGCATCGACGCTGCGCTTATCAAGCTCGGGTATCGCTGTCTGCATCGGAGTGCCGACGCGGGCAACTACGCCCGTAACGATGAACGTGTCGATTTCCTCTATGCCAGTCGCCCGATTGCACGCCGACTGCTGGCGAGCGCGGCTGAGTTGAAAACGTCGCTTGGAGACCTCCGTGTCATCAGCACCGAAGGTCTGATCGGCTTCAAGTTACAGGGTCTGATCAATGACCCGAGGCGCACCCAGGACCGAAGGTCTGATCGGCTTCAAGTTACAGGGTCTGATCAATGACCCGAGGCGCACCCAGGACCGTGAGGATATCCGCGCTCTGTTACGTGCCAATCGCGCCAAGCTCGACATGAAAGAAGTGCGCGAGTACTTTGAGCTCTTCAACCGCCCGGATCTGCTCGATGAGCTCTTACGAGAAATCGACTGACATACCGCTCGTGGCCGAAGGAGGCGTGCGAGTTCCGCCCGAGCGTCCCTCCGACCCCTATCGCGTGCTCGACGATTTGATGGCGGTGGTGGAACAGCTGTGTCCACGGTGGCCGGAGCGTGAAGTGTTCCGGCACGAGAGCCGAAACCTTCTCTAATTTCTAGTTCACGTCGCTCGCCGTAGCCCGCGCTCCCAAACTATCAAGGGCTTCCTTGGTGCGCTTGGTAATGACTGCGTCTTCGCCATTGGCTTTGGCGAGGATGGGGTAGCTTTGGCGGAGGAGGGGGGCGGCTTCGTCGGGGCGGCTTTGGGCGAGCAAGGCGCGGCCGAGGGAGGCGTGGACGGCTGCGAGTTGAGGGCTGTCGGCGGACAGGGATTTCGCGGCGATCTGCGAGGCTTGCCGTAATGTTTGTTCGGCGTCTTTGATGCGGCCTTGTTCGAGTTGAGCACGACCGAGCCCGGAGAGAGCGGAGGCGACGAAGGGGTGGTCGGCCGGCAGTGCGCTCGCATAGATCTCAAGCGCCGCGCGGAAATCCTGTTCGCCTTGCGCAGGCTTGCCAGCATCGACGTGCAGTAATCCCAGATTCACCAGGTCGTGCCCGACGAACGGATGATGTTCGCCGCGCGCCTGTCGATCCAGCTCGACGACTCGCGCCAGCACCTGCTCTGCCCTCACTAAATCACCTTGTCGATGCAGGAAGCGACCGTAGTTCGCCGTGGCATCCAGAGTGAGGGGATGCGTCTGGCCGAGCACCTTATCCAGGATCTGCAACGACTCGGCGAACAGCGGTGCCGCCTGGTCGAGCTTGCCCTGCTCTTGTAACGCGACCGCGAGATTCTGAATGTGCATGCCGACGTTGGGATGATCGTTGCCCAGCGCCTGCCGGTCGATATCGAGCGCCGTGCGATACAAGGTCGCCGCGCGCTCGTACTCGTTTCGATACGAATGCAGACCCGCCAGCTCGCCGATGACGGACGCTGCCGCCGACGTCCGCTCCTGATTGTGACGGCGATAGATATCGAGGCTGCCGTTGAAATACCGTTCGGCATCATCGAGCGCACCTCGCAGCTGAGCGAGGCGGGCGTGCGCGAGCAGCGTCGGCGCAATCTCGATCGCATCGGTGCCGAGCAGTTCCTTCTGCATCGTCAGCGCCGCATTCAGATGCTCGGCGCAGGCATCGAGTTGTCCGCGATCGCACAGCGCATTACCGAGGTTCGCGTGCGCGACTGCGACCGCTGGATGACGCGGCCCATGAATACGCACATGCGTTTGCAGAGCGTCTTCCAATAATTCGACCGAATTTTCGTAGAGCCCCATGCTGCCGTAGACGCGGCCGATCGTTCCCAAGAGCGTCGCTCGCGTCTCTGGCTGCTCACTGAGCCCAAGCCGGATGCGTCGCGCGCCGATATCGAGAATCTCACGCGCCGTCACTTGATTGCCGCGACTTCGCGACGGATCCGACAGCTCGAACAGCTCGACCAGGAACGAAGAGATCTGTTCCGCACGAGTGCGCTCGGCAGTCGCGACGTCGCGTTCCTGCGCGATGCGCTTGGCCTGGATATAAGTGACCGCCGAGAAACCGGCCAACGTAACGACAGTCAGTGCCGCCGCCGCGACCGAGATCGCATGTCGCGTAACGAACTTGCGAGTTCGATAGAGCCAGGTATCGCTCGTGGCGAGCACGGGCTGACCGGTCAGGTGATGTTCGATGTCCGCCGCGAGCTGCTCGGCCGATGCGTAACGACGCTCGGGATCCTTACGCAACGCCATCCCGATGATGTTGTCGAGATCGCCTTGCAGCTGTTTGCGGAGTCGCGCCGGCGTCGCGGAGCGATGGGATGCGAGTCCGGCCAGGAACTCCGGGGTGTCGTCGTGAACTCGCGCGACCATCACACTCGGCGGCAGTGCGTCCTGCTCGCAGATGATGCGTTCCATGTCGGTGAGACTGGTGCCGACCAGGCGGAACGGCCGGCATCCGCTCAGCAGTTCGTAGAGCAGCACGCCCAACACATATATGTCGCTGGCGGTGGTGATCACATCGCCGCGCACTTGCTCGGGGCTGGCATGCGCCGGCGTCATCACGCGGAACTCGAAATGCGTGACTGCCAGCGTGTGCGCCGAAAGTCGCGCGTCCAGCAGCTTGGCGATGCCGAAGTCCAGCAACTTCGGCACACCATCGGGCGTGATCAGAATGTTGTTCGGCTTCAGGTCGCGATGAACGATCAGATTTTGATGCGCGTAATGAACCGCGCCGCAGATTGTGCGCACTAACTGCAAGCGCGCATCGATGGACAGCCGGCGGCGATCGCAATAAGCGTCGATGGGTTCGCCGTCGATGTACTCCATCACCAGATAAGGAGTGCCGTCGGGTGCGCGACCGCCGTCGAGCAGGCGAGCGATGTTCGGGTGCTGCAGAGTCGCGAGAATCTGCCGCTCCATGCGCAGGCGGCTCTGGATCTGCGGCGAAAATGTGCCGCCTCTCACAATTTTGATGGCGACGCGCTGTTGATATTCGTCGTCGGCGCGCTCGGCGAGATAGACGTCGCCCATGCCGCCCGAGCCGAGCTTGCGTCCGATGCGATAAGCGCCGAGTCGCTGACCTTCGAGCGATTCCGTCAGCGGTGCGATGCTGGTTTCGCCGGCCGCGACTTCGTCCCAGAAGCCTTGCTCCTGCGCCGCCTTTTCGCCGACCGCATCGGCCAGCGCCAGCAACACATGTGACAACAGCGTTTCATCCGCTCCACAAGCACGACGCACATACTCGCCGCGCTCGTGCGTACTGAGCGCGCGAGCGTTCCCGACGATCGTCGTGACCTGTTCGTGGATGTTCTTGCTGTTATCCATCGACACCAATCATGCATCAGCAACGCGCGACTGTGTAAAATGCTTATGGCTTCCATTCACAAAAATTGGGACTAACCCGGAGGTTTGAACTATGGCAACGACCAAACGTAAAGCGACCAAGAAGGCCGTCACAAAGAAGGCGACCAAGAAGAAAGTCGCCAAGACGCGCACCGTCATCCGCAAGCCGCAGAAGGCGAGCAAGGCGCCCAAGGCGGGCACGAACGTGATTCGCAAACCGCAATAACGTTGTGATGGAGAGCGATGCTGCCGTTCAGGCAGCATCGTTCGCTGCTAAGCCATGTCGTATCGAGCCGCCCGACCGCTGCAACACGATAGCCTCGTCGCGCGCGGTCTGAAGTTCCATCTGTATCGATGGCGGGGCTCAGACCCCGAGCCGCTGGTGCTGCTGCACGGCTGGGGTGACAGCGGCGAGACGTTTCAATTCCTGGTCGATTGTTTCAGCGCCGAGCGCACCTGCATCGCAATCGACATGCGCGGCTTCGGGCGCACGCAGCGGCCCGACGACGGTTACTGGTTTCCCGACTATCTCGCCGACGTCGACGCGCTGCTCGATCAGCTCGTGCCCGATGCGCCTGTCGACGTGGTCGGTCACAGCATGGGCGGCAACATCGCGATGCTGTATGCGGGCGCGCGGCCGAAGCGCGTGCGACGGTTGGTGACTCTCGAAGGATTCGGTTTGATGCGTACCACGCCGGACCAGGCGCCCGCTCGCTACACCCAATGGCTCGACGAGGTGAAGCACGGCAGTGAGTTCAGCGTGTACGAGAATCTGGAGCAGCTGGTTCGAGTGTTGGTCCGCCGCAATCCACGCACACCGTTGGATCGTTTGGAATTCATAGCGCGCGCGTGGAGCCAGGAGCGCAGCGACGGCAAGATCGAGCTACGCGCGGATCCGAAGCACAAACGAGTGAACCCGGTGCTGTATCAGCGCGATCAAGCGGAAGAGTGTTGGCGCGCCATCGAAGCGCCGGTGCTATTCATGATCGGCGATCAGTCCGATCTGGTGAGGCGAATGGGCGATGTGCTCGACGAAGCTCGTCTGCGCGAGTTGTTTCGTCGGGGCACGTTTGCGACGGTTGCAGATGCCGGGCACATGCTTCATCACGAGCAGCCCGAACGCGTCGCCGCGCTCATCGAGGCATTCCTCGACGAGCCCTGAAAAAAGCAGGCCCCGGTCTTCGCAGCGACTCAGGGCCTGGTATCGAGTCCCCTCGACCTCGAACAAATACAGCTAGTTCTTTTTCAGTTCGTCGGCGGCATCTTCGGCGCCTTCGCGCGCCTCATCGACCGCGTCGTCCACTTTGCTCGAAGTGGACTCCTTGCCGCCGTTCTTGATCGTGTCGACCGCTTCGTCGACTTCCTCGCCGGCCTGCTCCACCGGGCCTTTCTTTTCGCAGGCCGCCACACCGAGGCACATGCTCGCCGCGAGCAGCGCCGACCACAAAACCTTTGCATCCAACTTCATATGTTTCCTCCAGAAGTGTCGTCGGAAAAACGTATACGGGAGCGCGAAGTTCCGTGTTTCTAGCGCAGCGCCTCTTGACAACGAATCGGGTTTCGGAACCCGACATAAGTTCGCGCGTTCCCTGTACGAAGCAGCGGGCGGGTGCGGATAGAGCGCCGCCGGCTGAAATATTGCAATGAATGTACGGAGGTTTCTTATGCTTTCCTGGGCGTTGACCTTTTTTGTCGTCGCGATCATCGCCGCCGTGTTGGGTTTCACCAGCATTGCCGGCGCGGCAGCGGGCATCGCGAAAATTTTGTTCTTTATTTTCCTGGTGCTGACGCTGGTTGCGTTGGTCGGTGGAGCGTTGCGCGGCAGACCACCGGTCTGACGTCCGCAGCACGGCCGGAAAAAATAAGGGCCCCTGGTGGGGCCCTTTTTTATTGGAACGATGGGTTACGCGTTACGCGAACATCAGCGCCTGGCTGACGGCGACGCGCACTGTCTCGGGCACGAAAGGCTTGGTCACCAGGAATGTCGGTTCCGGACGTTCGCCGGTCAGCAAGCGTTCCGGATAGGCGGTGATGAAGACGATGGGCACGTCGACTTCGCTCAAGATTTGGCGGACGGCATCAATGCCGGAGCTGCCGTCGGCGAGCTTGATGTCGGCGAGCACCAGGCCGGGTTCGGTCTGGCGAGCGGCACGCACGGCTTCGTCGCGCGTGGTGGCAATCGCGGCCACCGTGTGACCCATCTCGCGCACGATGCTCTGCAGGTCGAGCGAAATGATCGGCTCGTCCTCGATGATGAGCACCTTGGTGCTGGGTTGATTGGAGATCTCGCGCACCGCCTGGCTGACCATCTGCTTCACTTCATCCTCATCGACTTCGAGGATGTGAGCGGTGTCGCTGATGTTGAATCCTTCCATCGCGGTGAGCAGCAGCGCTTGTCGACGCGCCGGTGTCAGCTCGCTCAGCCGTCGTTCCACGCCGTCGACGTCGCGCTTGCCGCCGTTGGTGGGAATTTCGATATGCGCGCTGTTCCAGAGTTTGTGAAACAGACGATACAGCCCGACGCGCGGCGAGAGGTTGGCATCGAGTACCGACTTATCGGCAACGATGGCTTCCAGACATGCCCGGACGTAGGCATCGCCACTCTTCTGCGTTCCACACAGTGCCCGGGCGTAGCGCCGCAGATAAGGCAAATGTTCGGCGATGGCGTGAGCTAAGGCCATGGAGACTCCTCGAAATCGGTTCTTCCCAGTCGGAATGGGGCGCGGTAAACGGCGGCGCTCTCGCTGACAGGGCGCTCTCAAAATGAATTGCGGTAATACTATGTACGAACGGGGGGGAAGGTTCCTTACTCCCTGGAACTTTTTCACGGGCGCGGCGTTCCCTCCCGCACGACCAGACCGAAGTTGGTCTGAAGGTACGTCCGCGTGCCCGCTAAAGCCGCATCAACACCTGAATTAGCCATGATCATGAGTGAGCAAACCAAGCCCGGCGAGCCCGTCGAAGCACCGGCTGCGAACGCGACGGAGCAAGTGCCGGACTGGCTCGGCCATCGCTTGAAACGCATGTTCACCGAAGTCATGGACGAACCGGTGCCGGACGAATTCGTAGCGCTGCTCAAGCAGCTCGAAGACAAGGAGCGTGGTTCTTGAGCGCGACTGCCGTCGTTGCCAACAGCCATTCCTGTCGAGCCCACCACTGAGCGAACGCCGCCTATGACCGGTCAGGACAAATTTCTAGATCAAGTGACCGCACTGCTGCCAGCGCTACGAGCGTTCGGCCGCTCGCTGTGCGGCGACCCCGCGCGTGCCGACGACCTCGTGCAGGACACAGTGCTGAAGGCATGGACCAACCGCGAGCAATTTCAGGCAGGCAGCAACCTGAAAGCCTGGTTGTTCACGATTCTGCGCAACTGTTATTACTCCGAGCTCAGGCATCGCAAGTTCGAGATCGAGGATCCGGATGGCATCTGCGCCTCGCAGATGGCCATTGCGCCGGACCACGACGCCAAGCTGCACTTACGCGATTTGAATCGCGCCTTGCAGCAGTTGCCGGTGGACCAGCGCGAAGCCCTGGTCCTGGTGTGCGCGACCGGACTGTCTTACGAGGAAGCGGCTGATGTCTGCCAGGTGGCGGTGGGCACGATCAAGAGCCGAATTGCGCGAGCCCGCGACCGCCTGGTCGAGCTGCTCGGCGAAGATGCCACGCAAGTGACCGGAACCCTGCCAGCCGTCAACGCACTCAACGATCCCCCGGTATCATCGATGAGTGGCGTCAACGAGCGACGCTCAGGCGCGTCTTGACGCGACCTGTATCCTGAATTGCAAGCTGCTCGTCCGCTGCGGGGAGTCGCTGCTTGAAGAGCGCAAAGATCGTCGACGCGTCGCGTTCGTGGCTCGGCCGAAATGCCGGGCTACGCCCCCGACTGGTCCTGATCGTCGGCATCGCGATGCTGGCGCCGGGCGCGCTCGCCGTTTTGCAGGCGATCTCCAGTTACAACAGCAGCATGCGCATCCTGGAACAGAACCTGGCCCAGGCCGCGCAGCTGTCCGCGACCGAGCAGGTCAATATGATCTCGGCGTCGCGCGAAATTCTCACCAGCCTCGCGGCTCAACCCGATATCCGCCTTGGTGAAATGGCCGCTTGCCGGCGCGCGCTCCAACGCGCAATCGGCGGATTGGATCAATATGCCGGCGCCGCGGTCGTCGATTCGACCGGCAATCTTTCCTGTACGTCCTCGCCGCTGAAAGAGAAAGTCACGGTTGGCGATCGCAGCTGGTTCAAGAGCGTGATGAGCGGCGACGGGTTTGTGATCAGCGATCTGGTCGTGAGTCGCTGGCTCGGCACGTGGGGCATCGTTACAGCGGTGCCGCTGGTCGACGACGAAGGTGTGATTCGAGGCTCGGTCGCGTTGTTCATCGGGCTCGATTGGCTGACGCGCCGATATCACTACAGCCAGGCCGACGACACCGCGTTCGCACTGCTCGACAGTCAGGGTGAAATCATCACTTCCGAAGCGGAGCGTTCGCCCGCCCGCTCGCCGCTGCCTGGACGAGATATCGTCGGCGAACATTTGCGGCAACACCTGCAAGGCGGGCAGACACAAACATTCCGAGCACGCGGTCACGACGGCGTGTGGCGTCTCTACGCCATCAGCCCTCTGTTAGGCGGTCGCATTTTCGTGATTCTCGGCACGCCGGTGCTGACGGCGATTGGTCCGCTGGCATTGCAAGTGGCCTGGGGCGTGCTCACGCCATTGCTGATGTGGGCGCTCGCGATCGCGGTCGTGTGGTTTGGCATCGAGCATCTGGTCGTGCGTTGGATCACTTATCTCGAACGCATCACTTCGGCCTATGCAGCCGGTCGTCACAACGTGCGTCCGGAGCGAGTCAGCGCCGCGCCCGCAGAAATTCGCAGTCTCGGCGAAACGTTCTCGCGCATGGCGGATCTGTTGTCGGCACGCGAGAACGAGTTGCGCGATTCGCTCGCTCAAAAAGAAATCCTGGTGCGCGAAATCCATCATCGCGTGAAGAACAATCTGCAGCTGGTGATGAGTCTGCTCAATCTGCACGCACGACGCATTCGTGACCCGCGTGCCGAAGTGGCGTTCGCCGAAGCACGCAGCCGTATCAATGCGCTCGCCACATTGCATCGACGTCTCTACGAATCGGAGAGCCTGCAGGAAATCGATCTCAAGTGGTTCCTCGAAGACTTGTGCTCGGAGCTGCGCCGGGGCGGATTGTCTCGTGGCCGCACTGTCGAGTTGACGGTCGAGTCGCCAAGCGAAGTGATCGGCCCCGACGTGGCGGTGCCGCTGGGATTGCTGGTCACCGAGGCCATCACCAACGCCTACAAGCACGCCTTCAACGAGCGCGCCGGCGGTCACATCAACGTGCAGGTGATACGTGAGTCGCCTGCGACGTTGTTACTGAGGATCCGCGACGACGGCACGGGCTTCGATGCGGCTGCGAGCACGCAGGATCATAGCGGGCTCGGTCGCTCGCTCATCGAAGCATTCGTCCGCCAGCTGCGCGGCGAATTGGAAGTGCGGTCGGAAGAAGGTACGGTCGTCGAGGTCAAGTTCCCAGCCGTACTCAAAGAAGCGGACCCCAAGCATCCGCCGGCACATCACCCGAACGTAACGCACGAACCGGAGCGCACTCCGAAGACTGCCGGTGGAGTATCCTGAGCGGTCTCAGAGTCCGCTCCACGTTCACGCCGCATGACTACTCTCCGCGCGCAGACGCTTAGCGTCTTGCGCCATCCCGATGTGCTGCGCTTTGTTTCGGCGCGCTTCCTCGCCACGCTGGCGGCTCAAATTCAGCTCGTCGCGGTCGGTTGGCAGATGTATGCCATCACCGGCGATCCGCTCGACCTCGGCCTGATCGGCCTGTCGCAGTTCATTCCGTTCGTGACATTGATCCTGCCGGCGGGGCACGCGGCCGATCATTACAACCGCTCGCGCATCGTCACGTTGTGTTACGTGACCGAATCCGTGTGCGCGATCCTGCTGCTCTCGATGACGTTGAGCGGCGTGCATGCCAAGTGGCCGATTCTGCTCGCGATGGTGTTGTTGGGCGGAGCGCGGGCGTTCTCGATGCCCGGTGCGCAATCGCTATTGCCGAACCTGGTGCCGCCCGAGTTCTTCACTCGCGCAGTGGCGTTCAATTCCTCGGCGTTCCAAGTTGCGACGGTCGTCGGTCCGGCGCTCGGCGGTTTTCTCTATCTCGCCGGGCCGTCGATTGTGTATGGCTCCGTGCTGGTGCTCGCCCTTGTCGCTGCTTTGTTGATGGTGCAGGTGAAAGGCGGTCGCGGGCATCTCAACGCACAGCGTGAGCCTGCCACTTTGAAAACATTGTTGTCGGGTTTGCGGTTCGTGCGCTCTCGACCGGTGGTGTTGGGTGCGATCTCGCTGGATTTGTTTGCTGTGTTGTTGGGTGGCGCGACCGCGCTGCTGCCGATGTTTGCTAGAGACATTCTGCACGCGGGGCCGACCGGCCTGGGATTGTTACGAACGGCGCCCGGCATCGGCGCAGCCGTATGCGCAATGATCATTGCGATGGTTCCGATCAGTCGTCACGTCGGTGTGTGGATGTTCGGCGGTGTCGCGGTGTTCGGACTGGCGACAATCGTGTTCGGCGTGAGCACGAATTTCTATTTATCGATGTTTGCTCTCACCGTGCTCGGCGCAGCGGACATGGTGAGTGTTTACGTTCGTCATTTGCTGGTTCAGTTGGAAACACCGGATTCGATTCGCGGTCGCGTGAGTGCGGTGAGCTCTGTGTTCATCGGCGCTTCCAACGAGCTGGGTGATTTCGAATCGGGCCTGGTGGCGAAATGGTTGGGCGCAGTGCGCGCGGTTGTGATCGGTGGAATTGCCACACTGATCGTCACCGGCGTGTGGACTCGGTTCTTTCCGGTGCTGTGGCGAATGCAAGAGTTTCCCTGCAAGAAGAGCGAATGAAATAGTCGAGGCGAGGGCTTGCCGGGCTGGGTTTATATCCAGTAGCATCCTTCCCATGCCCAGCCCGACTAGACCTGCTGTTCGCAACGGACGCGGCGCCGTTTCTAGTCCTGCTGGGCGCTTCGAATCGACTCGGGTAGAAGCAACCGACGATGGTTGGGGCAGCCTCGACGAGGAGCTGCCTCCGTTAAGGACGACGGTTCTGCCCGAGCCGGCACGCTCGGTGATCAGTCGCAATAAGTCTCCGGATATTCCGTTCGATCAGTCCATCAATCCTTATCGCGGCTGCGAACATGGTTGCATCTATTGTTATGCGAGGCCGTCGCACGCGTACTTGAATCTCTCGCCCGGTCTCGATTTCGAGACCAAGCTGTTCTACAAGGCGGACGCGGCGCGCCTGCTGGAAGAAGAGTTGTCGGCGAAGAACTATCGTTGCTCGCCGATCACCATCGGCGCCAACACCGATCCCTACCAGCCGATCGAGCGCGAGTATCGTGTCACCCGGAGCATCATCGAGGTGCTGGCGCGGCGGCGTCATCCGTTTTCGATCATCACCAAGAGCGCGATGATCGAGCGGGACATCGATCTGCTCGCGCCGCTGGCGAAGGACAATCTCGTATACGCTTTGGTCAGCATCACCTCGCTAAGCAACGACATCAAGCGCACACTCGAACCGCGGACTGCGTCGCCGGCTGCGCGGTTGAGAGCGATTCGCAGCTTGAGCGCGGCTGGCATTCCAGTCAGCGTCATGGTCGCGCCCATCGTGCCGGTGCTCACCGACTCGGAGCTGGAAAAGATTCTCGAAGCCGCGGCCGAGGCGGGGGCGCGAGCAGCCGGCTATGTGTTGCTCAGATTGCCGTATGAACTGAAGGACTTGTTTCGCGAGTGGCTGGAACAGCACGAACCGCTGAAAGCCAAGCACGTTTGGTCGCGATTGCACGACATGCGTGGCGGACGCGATAACGATTCGCGCTTCGGTGTTCGCCAGCGCGGCGAAGGTCAGTATGCGGAGTTACTGGCGCAGCGGTTTGCCGCGGCCTGCGCGCGATATGGTCTGAAACATCGCGAAAGATTTGGACACAACACCGAATTGTTCGTCCCGGGCCCGGCATCGGACGACGGCGGCGCGCGTCAGCTGTCGCTGATTTGAAGCACACTCATCCATTCTCCTATGGCCCCTATTCATGTGGCCCACGATCATTTGACATTGTGACTGTCGTGTAGCGATTTATTTTGTGCTGGGAGCTTTGGACGCTTGCGCGTTTTCCCGGCATTGACGTATGAATGGTGCGCGTATACTCGATCGGGCACAGGTCGAGCGGACGAATCGGATCGCTGTTGGGCGGCGAACGCTTCAGGACGGAACTTACAAAGACCTGCACTTCCTGGAGATCATCATGAACGCTGTTGTCTCGACGTCCGTGCGTCTCGCGATGGCCATCGCGGCGTGCGGCAGCGTGAGCTTGGGGTTGAGCGGTTGCATGACTGCGAAGATCGAAGAGATGCGTGAGGCGCCGACGCAAATCTCGTCGAACGAAGCGATCGTGCTGCTTGCCAAGCCGCATCTGGAAGGCACGGGTACGGAAGACAAATTCCTGGATTGCCTGGAGCGTGAGCTGGTCGGCGAATCGGTCTCCGCAGGCGTTGCCGACAGGCAACGGCGGGGCAAGGACTTCGAGCCGCGCAGCAACTTCAGCAAGCGTCCGTTCCAGATTTACGCCGATCACCACTTCGTCGATGCTCTGTATCCGTGGCTCGAACCGAGCACCGCGCCGGCCAACGCGCAGGGCTTCAGCTCGTTTCTGGCCCGGCCCGGCGTGACCGATCGAGTCAACGCGATGGGTGTGCGTTACATCGTTTGGGTCGACGGCATTACGCAAAAGACCGACGGTGGCGGCAGCATCGCTTGCGCGGCGGGTCCGGGCGGCGCCGGTTGCCTCGGCCTCGGCTGGTGGGAGAAATCCTCTGATTACGAAGCGACAGTCTGGGACCTGCGCCAGGGCATCAGTGCCGGCAGTCTCACTACCGACGTCAAAGGCACGTCGGTGATGATCGGCGCGATCGCGCCCATTCCGTTGATCGCGCCGGTGCAAAGCACGGCTTGCGATCGCCTGGCCGGGCAGCTGCGAGACTTTTTGACGGGCGGCGGCGACGAAGAGACCGCCGCGGTATCGCATCCCAAGTAGAAACGAACTTTCTGCTCGGTTCGCGGTTTTAGTTCAGGGCGAGTGGGTCAGCCGAGGTTCAGCTGACCGGTCGCAGAGTTTCCCGGTTGCGAGACTTTAGCCAAGAAGTACGCTGCGACTGGGGAATGGAAGGAGAGGACATGCAGAGTCAAACCACCCGGCTTCCAGCATCCGGGGCAGTGTCGCCAACCTCGAAACGGTTGCTGACGATTGCCGTGCATTGCATGGTCGTGGGCTCCGTGTCCGCATTCCTCATGGGCGGCTGCGCCCAACAGCAATCTTCGTCGTCTTCGTCGAGTCCCAGCTCCAGCGGCGGATCGTCCGGATCGTCCGGATCTTCCGGTGGATCGTCCGGTTCCAGTGGCGGGTCTTCCGGTGGTTCGTCGAGCAGCTCGCGCGGTGGATCGCAATCTTCCGGTGGCGGTTCCAGCGGCGGCGCTTCGATGCCCGGTGGATCCAGCGGCGGTTCCAGTGGCAGCAGTGGCGGATCCAGCGGTTCTTCCGGTGGCAGCCAGGGCGGTTCACAAGGCGGCGGCTCCTCTGGTGGTGGCAGTCAAGGCGGCGGCAGTCAGGGTGGTGGTTCCGAAGGCGGTGGCGGCAGCGAAGGCGGCGGCTCGTCGGGTGGAGCCAGTGGCGGCGGCCAGAGCGGCGGTGGTGCTTCCGGTGGTGGCGGAGCCCAACCAACGATCAGTGTTTCTGTTCCAGGCGCGGGTCTACCTTCTGTAGGCGTTCCGATGCCAAGCACCGGTGGCGGAGCTTCGGGCGGCTCGTCCGGCGCCGATTCGTCGGGTGGTAGCAGCGGCGGTGGCGGCAATTCCGGAGGCGGCGCGGATTCTTCCGGTGGCGGCACATCCGGCGGAGCCTCGTCGAGCGAAAGCATCTTCCGAGGATCCAGTGGCGGCGGTGGCTCGTCGGGCGGAGCCGCAGGCGGTTCTGCCGGCACGATGGGTTCCGCGGGCGGCGGTGGTGCCGCAGGTGGTTCTGCTGGATCGATGGGTGGCGGCGCCGGTGGCGCGGCCGGCAGCATGGGCTCGGCTGGTGGTGCAGCCGGCGGTGGCGGATCTGCAGGTGGCGGCGCTCAAGGCGGCGGTGGCGCGCAGGGCGGCGGCGGAGCATCTGGATCGATGGGCGGTGCAGCTGGCGGTGGCCAAGGTGGCGCGGGTGGTTATCCCGGCGGCGCTGGCGGCTCCGGCGGCGGTGGTGGTGCCCAAGGCGGCGGCTCGCAGGGTGGTGGCGGAGGTGGCGGTGGCGGTCCGATGACGACCGGCGAACGCACCGCGCAGATCGACCGCGAGCTTGACGAGTCTTTTGGAGTTTTCGACGGCCGCATGCGCTCTGAGCAGGCTGATATCGCCGGCCAGCGCGGCGGACGGGGTGGCTCAGGGGGCGGTGGACAGAGCAACGGCGCAGGCGCCAACGGTCAGAACGGCGGCGGCGGCGATGGCGAAGACGGCAATGGCGGCAATGGCCAGGGTGGTGCCGGCCAGCAGGGCCGCGGCGCCGGTCAGGGCCAAGGGCAAGGTCAGGGACAAGGCCAGGGTCAGGGCGAAGGCCAGGGCCAGGGCGGTCAACGCGGCGGTGGTGGTGGAGTGGGTGGCGGTGCCGGTGGCGGCAGCGGACCCAACACCACACCTTCGGATATTCCGGACGGCAGCGACGACGACATCGTCGCGCGGCAGCTGCGCGAAGCGGCTCAGAATGAAACCGATCCGGAGTTGCGCGAGAAACTGTGGCAGGAGTATCGCAACTATAAGAAGGGAACCGGCTAAGGTCGGTCTTCAGCCTGGCGGGCGAATGGGGCGGTAGGCGGGAAACGACGAGAACGACTCAGGTTGAAAGTTATGAAGCGCACGCTTGCTCTGATCGTCATATCGGCTGCGGCCCTGGGTGTCAGCGGCTGTGTCACTCACGAAACTCGTCCGCAACAGCGCGTGAAGCTGGTGCAGGCGGCGAGCGAAATTCCCGAAGCGCAGCTGCTGGACGTCGGCGTCCGCCTGTTCGACGAGAACTTGCCCAAGGACGAAAAGAAGATGGAGGAAGAGCACATCTTCCCCGAAGTGCGCAAAGCCGAAGCGCGCTACCTGCCGATGCAGTTACGTAACACGCTCGAAGGCACCGGCCAGTGGGGCCAGGTGCGCGTGATGCCGGGCGACGCCGAGGCACTCGACGTCTACGTCTCCGGCAAGATCATCGAATCGACGGGCCAGATGCTCCGCGCGGAAATCACCGTGGTGGATGCGAGCGGCCGTCAGTGGTTCAAGAAGGATTACGAGCAACTCGCGGACACGCGCTCCTACAAGGATCAAACCGGCAAGCCGCGCGATCCGTTCCAGAACATGTACAACACGCTCGCCAACGACATGCTGGCGTACCGTCAGCAGTTGACCGCGGCCGATCTCGAAAACGTGCGCCGCGTGTCCGAGCTGCGCTTCGCGTCCGATCTCGCGCCGTACGCTTTCAGCAACTACATGACCCAGGACAAGAAGGGCATGAAGCAGATCGTGCGCTTGCCCTCGGACGACGATCCGATGATGCAGCGAATGGACCGCATCCGTGAACGCGATTACGCGCTGCTCGACACGATCAACGAACACTACTCGCTGTTCGCGGACAACATGTCCGAGCCGTACACGAACTGGCGCCGTTACAGCTACTCCGAGCTCGAAGCGAAGGACGAAGCAAAGCGCGCGTCGTTGACTCGTAAACTGCTCGGCGCGGCTGCCATCGTCGGTGGCTTGGTCGTCGGTGCGGAAGCAAACACATATGCCGGACAGGCCGCAGCCACAGGCGCGATCTTCGGCGGCGCGTACGCAGTGAAGAGCGGCTTCGACAAGGGCGCGGAAGTGAAGATGCACTCCGACTCCTTGAAGCAGCTTGGCGAATCGTTCCAGTCCGAAGTCCAGCCCATGGTGGTGGAAGTGGAAGGTCGCACGCTGCAGCTCAAGGGCACTGCCGAGGAGCAGTACCAGGAGTGGCGTCGGCTGCTCAAAGAGCTCTACGAAAACGAAACGGGTACTCCGGCGCCCACGACACCGGCGCCGGCAACTGCGAAGACCGAGGCGGGCCGCTAA
>Ga0247784_1000023_pt1 | contig 60341 bp, 43 predicted proteins | sample UWRJL169409R5_FD_179909 | JGI IMG/M metagenome (GOLD analysis project Ga0247784, IMG submission 179909) | Plant litter microbial communities from Arlington Agricultural Research Station in Wisconsin, United States - UWRJ-L169-409R-5 | ecosystem: Environmental > Terrestrial > Plant litter >...
ATTGTAGAACTCCGCGCTGCCGGTAAGACCGCCCAGGTTTCTACCGCCGACAACTAATACGCGGTCATCGGGAAGTCTCGCGGCGGTGGCATTCAGACGATCTTTCGTCATGCTGGGGGCCGGCAACCATTGGTTGGTCGCTGGATCGTATAGATCTGCGGTGTTCTCGGGTGCCGTCGAGCCGGCGCCGCCTGCCATCAGAATTCGTCCGTTCGGCAACAAGGTCGCAATGTGGCCGATGCGTTCCCGGGCGACGTTACCTCCATACAGGAGGAGAGTGGCGCCTTGCGACCAGCTTTGCGTTGCTGGATCGTAGATCGCCACGCGAGGCATCACGTGCGAGCTATGGAAGGTGCCGATCGCAACGACCCTGCCGTCAGGGAGCAAAGTTGCGGTGTGCTCCGACATCGGCACCGGCGAGATCGGGCCAGCGGTGAACTGGTTGGTCACGATGGCAACCGGCACGCTTTGCGTCAGCGAGCCGATGGTGACATCGAGCGTGGTGTTGCCCAACGACACACCCGTCACCAAGCCCGTCTGTGCGTTGACGGTTGCGATCGCAGGATCGTTCGACTCCCAAGTCGCCAGCGAAGTGACATTCGCAGTCGTCGCGTCGGTGTAGGTGCCGGTTGCCGTCGGCTGCGTGGTCAAGCCAACGCCCGAGCGCGCGACGCTCGGCGTAATCACAAAGGATTCGAGCTGGGCTGCAGTCACGGTTAACGTTTCGGAACCGCTGATCGAACCTGAAGTGGCAGTAATCGTCGTGCTGCCGATGGCGAACGAGCTCGCGAGGCCGCTGAAGCTGATTGTCGCCACGGATTGATTGCTCGACGACCAGCTCACGGTCGCTGTGAGATTCGCGGTGCTGTTGTCGCTGAAGTGACCTGTGGCGGTAAACGCCTGCGTCAAGCCTTTCGCAATGCTCGTCGTCGCGGGAGTCACGTCGATGGACAGCAGGCCGCTGACGAACGAAACACTCGCGATGCGCTGGTTCTGCGACACCAAATAAACTTTCAGCACGCCATCCGGGAACGAGCCGACGGCGGGAGATACGGCAACGACATCGTTCGCGGCAATCGTGACAGCACCGCTGACCGGCGTGCCGTTGACGGACAACTGCCCGGCGGATGCCGAGATCGACTTGCCCACCAGATTGTTTACTACGCTGGCGGGCAGCGTAAACACAGTGGTGGGGGTGGCATCCGGCACTCTGAACGCGAATCTTTCGATGACGCCATCGCCATCGCTGTCGATCCAGGGCGTCAGGTCTGCCGCGTTGAAGGCGATGCCGAGGCTGGCATAGCGGTTGGTGAGATTCGCCGCAACGAGCGCCGAGTTCAACGTTCTCGCGCTGGTTGCGAGCGCAGCCTTGGTGACGGCATTGCTGAGCACGCCGTTGGTGCCCAGGTCGCTTTGGAAATTATTGATGAGCGTGCTCAGCGCGCCGGCATTGTTGCCGTTGACAAAGAGACTGGAAACGGTGGCTAGCAGTCGGTCGCCATCGTGGCCGCCCTTCAGATCGAGCGTGCCGAACGAGCCATAGCTGCCCATCGGAACGTTCAATGCTTTCAGCACTTCGCTCTCGGCCTGCGCGCGTGCCGCGGCGAACGTCATGCTCGAATTCGTCATGAGGTTCTTGACGCGTTGATACGCCAGCGTCGTGAGCAGATTGACGTTGAGCGTGCTGTCGACCGTCAGATCGTTATAACCGTACAGCGTCACCGTTCCGGTGGAGACTGTGCCCAGTACTTCGTCGAAGTAATAACCGGTCGCGCTGACGCCGAGATACTGGCTGTTGAACGTCGAGGTCGGCGAGAACGTGCCGAGGTCGGACGTGACTTGATAAGAGAACTGCCGGCCGGTCGGCGACAGCGCCGAGTCCAGCTCCTGCACAGTGACCGACGAGCCGTTGATCAGCGGCCCTTTCTGCGCGACGCCAGCGCTCGCATTAAATGTCGGTGTGGGCGGCGGATTGTTGTTGGATGGAGGTGGATTGTTGGAACCCCCTCCGCCGCCGCCACCTCCACCGCAAGCAGCCAGCAATCCGAGCGAAATCACAATCGCAGGTCGTGAAAACCAATGAACGAATCGCATAATTTCCGTGCGCCGTCGGCGGCCTCTGGTGCTGAAAAGCGCGCGAGTATACGGGGCTGGGGCAGCAGATGTTGTGACGCAACTTTTGACGTGTGCGCCGACAAGTTATGGAAGATCCGGCCGCTCGCTAGGCCGAAAGGTCCATTGCGGCGGAATCCAGCGCGCATAACCTCCCACCTCCTCGCAGGCCGGTGATCCGGCCAGGGAAGGAATTGCAACTTGCGAATCCGGATATGCCCAGCTTGACGTCGATCCCCCAGGAACATAAAGCATGCGTGGCATGACGACCGACGACGAACTGCTGCGACTGGCGACCCTGGCGGGCGCCGATTTGCTGGACGCCGAGAAACGCCTGGTCACCGCCGAGTCGTGCACCGGCGGCTGGGTGGCCAAGCTGTTGACGGACATTGCCGGCAGCTCGGCCTGGTACGACGGCGGCGTCGTGGTCTACAGCAATGCGCTCAAGCAATCGTTGCTCGGTGTGCGGCCGTCGACGTTGGCTTCGCACGGCGCGGTCAGCGAGGCGACGGCGAGAGAGATGGCGATCGGCGTATTGGAAACGCTCGGCGGGCACATCTCGTTGGCAGTCACCGGAATCGCCGGCCCCGCGGGCGCGCAGCCCGGCAAACCGGTGGGCACAGTGTGGTTCGCTTGGGCGTGGCGAGAGGGCGGCGAAATCGAAACGCGAGTCGCGCTCGAAACTTTCAGCGGTGATCGGGAAGCGATCCGGCGGCAGGCGGTCGCGCGCTCACTGCGCGAGCTCACGCAACTTCAGCGGAAACCGTAAATGTCGGCGGGTGCCGGGAAGGACGGCCAGCGGCTGTTCTTCGCGCTCTGGCCATCCGATGAATTTCGCGCGGACCTCGTGGCGGCAACACAGTCCATCGCGAGCGCCAGCGGCGGGCGAGTCATTCCGTCCGAAAATCTCCACGTCACATTGTTATTTCTCGGCCAGGTCGCGCCGGTGCGGTTCGACGCTGTTCAGCAAGCCGGCATGGCGTGCGCAAATTCATCAGCCTTCGAGCTACGCTTCGATCACACGGAGATTTGGGGACGCGCGAACTTACTGGCGCTGACGACTTCGTCGATTCCGCCGCAGGCATCGCAGCTCGCGAAAAAGTTGCGCGATTCCTTGCGTGATGAAGTCGCTCGAACGAGCGAACACGAATTTCGTCCCCACATCACGCTCGCGCGCGATCTGCCGCGGCGAAGCCAGCCCAGGCAGATCAAGCTGTTGTCGATGAAAGTGAACGATTTCGTGCTGGTTCAATCGCGGCCCGGACCGGGCGGCTCGCAATATTCGGTAGTGGCCCGCTGGCCCTTGGTATGCTGATCGCGCCGCCGGCCCCTATACCAAAATCGACAGTGGCGAAGTGCGATTAACTGTGCAAATATACAGATATTCGCCATACTCCACTGCATCGTTTGTAAAACACTGGACGCCTCGCCTCGTCCAACCAGTCAAGGGCTCACCGATGGAAGAAAATCGCAAGAAGGCGCTCGTCGCCGCACTCGGACAGATCGAAAAGCAGTTCGGCAAGGGCTCGGTCATGCGCCTTGGCGATGCCAGTGCCAGTTACGAGGTCGAGGCGATTTCCACCGGTTCGCTCGGCTTGGATATCGCGCTCGGCGTCGGCGGTTTGCCCCGCGGTCGTGTCATCGAGATCTACGGTCCGGAATCTTCCGGTAAAACCACGCTGACGTTGCAAGTGATCGCCGAGGCGCAGCGCGTGGGCGGCACGGCTGCATTCGTCGACGCGGAACACGCGTTGGATCCGGTGTATGCCGCCAAGCTCGGCGTGAACGTGCAGGAACTGCTGGTGTCGCAGCCGGACACGGGCGAACAGGCGCTGGAGATCACGGACATGCTGGTGCGTTCCAGCGCGGTCGACGTCATCGTCGTCGACTCGGTCGCCGCACTGACGCCGAAGGCCGAAATCGAAGGCGAAATGGGTGATGCGCACGTCGGTCTGCAAGCACGTTTGATGTCGCAGGCACTGCGTAAGCTCACCGGTAACATCAAGCGCTCCAACACCATCGTCATCTTCATCAACCAGATCCGTATGAAAATCGGCGTGATGTTCGGTAATCCCGAAACCACCACCGGCGGTAACGCGCTCAAGTTCTACGCGTCCGTGCGCTTGGACATCCGTCGCATCGGCGCGATCAAGAACGGCGAGGAAGTGGTCGGCAATCAAACGCGTGTCAAAGTGGTCAAGAACAAGGTCGCGCCGCCGTTCCGCGAGGCTGAGTTTGAAATCATGTACGGCGCCGGCATCTCGCGCATGGGCGAAATCATCGACATTGGCGTGTTGCAGGGCCTGGTCGAGAAGTCCGGCTCCTGGTACAGCTACAACGGCGAGCGCATCGGCCAGGGCAAGGAAAACGCGCGCACCTTCCTGGATCAGCATCCGGACATCGCGCAGGACATCGAGACCAAGATTCGCGAAAAGCTGCTGCCCGTCAAACAGTCGGTGAAGGGTGAGGCGGTCTAAGACCACCTCGACTCGGGATCTCTTCGTGGCCGCGCCCGACAGTGCGGCCGATGAAGAGATCGATCCGCGCAAGCGGGATAAAGAAATCGAAGTTGCCGCGGTGCGCCTGCTTTCGCGCCGCGAGCATTCCACCGAAGAGTTGCGGCGGAAACTCACGGCGAAAGGCTACGCGGAAGCTGGCGTCGCCGCTGTGGTGGAGAAATTGACCACGAAGAAGCTGGTCTCCGACGAGCGCTTCGTTTCCACGTACGTTCATCATCATGCGCGACGCGGTCAGGGGCCGGTCCGCATACGGGCCGAGCTGCGCCAGCAAGGCATCGCCGATTCCCAGATCCAACAGGAAGTTAGCGACGGGGAGACCGATTGGAGCCGGCTCGCGGGTGAGGTTCGGCGGCGCAAATTCGGCGCCGAGCTGCCGCGCACCCCGAGCGAACGTGCAAAGCAGGCGCGCTTCCTTCAATATCGCGGTTTTAACAGCGACCAAATCCGCGCTGCCCTGAAATTCGATCCGGACATGGACCCAGAAATGGACGCGCCATGAGGGATGCCGATCCAGTCTGCGGAGTCGGTCCGGATCATTCCTGACGGTTTCTCATGACTGCCAAGCGCCTGTCGAGCGCCGAACTTCGCGCGCTGTTCCTAAACTTTTTCCGTGAGCGGGGCCACCAGATCGTGGCTTCGAGCTCGCTCGTGCCGGGCAACGATCCGACGTTGCTGTTCACCAATGCCGGCATGGTGCAGTTCAAAGACGTTTTCCTCGGCAAGGAAAAACGTAACTACTCGCGCGCGACCAGTTCGCAGCGCTGCGTGCGTGCCGGCGGCAAGCACAACGACCTGGAAAACGTCGGCTACACCGCGCGTCATCACACGTTCTTCGAAATGCTGGGCAACTTCAGCTTCGGCGATTATTTCAAGCGGGATGCGATTCGCTTCGGCTGGGACTTCGTCACCGGCAAGCAGTGGCTCGGCATCGATCCGCAGCGGCTGATGGTCACGGTGTATCACACCGACGACGAAGCCTTCGACATCTGGAACAAAGATGTGGGCGTGTCCGCGGATCGCATCGTGCGCATCGGCGACAAACCGGGCGGCGGCTCCGACAACTTCTGGCAGATGGGCGAGACCGGTCCGTGCGGACCGTGCACGGAAATCTTCTATGATCACGGCGCACACATTCCTGGCGGCCCGCCGGGCTCGCCGGATGCGGACGGCGATCGCTGGATCGAAATCTGGAACCTGGTGTTCATGCAGTTCGAGCGCTCGGCAGAAGGCGTGCTCACGCCGCTGCCGAAACCGTCTGTCGACACCGGCATGGGTCTCGAACGCACGGCCGCTGTCATGCAGGGTGTGCACTCGAATTATGAAATCGATTTGTTCGTCAATCTGATCAAGGCCGCCGCGCTCGCGACGAATACAAAAGATTTGTCATCGAGCTCGCTGCGCGTCATCGCGGATCACATTCGCGCGTGCTCGTTCTTGATCGCCGATGGCGTTTATCCGTCGAACGAGGGGCGCGGTTACGTCCTACGCCGCATCATTCGTCGCGCGGTTCGCCACGGTTACAAGCTCGGCCAGAATCAACCGTTCTTCCATACGCTGGTCGGCGCGCTCGAAAAGGAAATGGGCGAGGCCTATCCGGAGCTGGGTACGCAGCGCGCACAGATCGAGCGCGTGCTGAAGCAGGAAGAAGAGCGCTTCGCTCGCACCCTGTCGCAGGGCATGGCGCTGCTCGATGAAGCGATCGGTTCGATGAAAGGGAACCAAATCGACGGCCAGACCGTGTTCCGTCTTAACGATACTTTTGGTTTCCCTGTGGATCTCACCGCAGACATTGCGCGTGAACGCGGGTTAACTATCGATGTCGCCGGTTTCGAGGCGGCGCTGAAGGAGCAGCAGGAACGCGGCCGTGCGTCGAGCAAGTTCGGCGTGGACCTGCGTTCAGGTGTGTCGCTGGAGGACAAAACTAACTTTAGCGGCTACGAACATGTGATCGACACGGGCACCATCGTCGCGTTGATTCGCGGCAAGGAGCGCGTGGAAGTATTGGGCGAAGGCGAGGAAGGCCAGGTCATTCTCGATCACACGCCGTTTTACGCGGAAAGTGGCGGTCAGGTTGGCGACGCTGGTGTTCTGTCGGATGCGGGCGCGGAGTTCGAAGTACTCGACACGCAAAAGGTCGGCAACGCCTTTGCTCACATCGGTCGCGTGAAGAGTGGTGAGTTGCGCGTTGGCTCGCGCATCGAAGCGCGTGTGGATGAGCTGCGTCGTCGGGCGACGATGGCGAATCACTCGGCCACGCATCTGCTGCATGCAGCTTTGCGCAAGGTTTTGGGTACTCACGTTACGCAGAAGGGCTCGTTGGTCGCGCCGGATCGGTTGCGCTTCGACTTCGCGCATTTCACTCCGGTTACGCCAGAGGAACTGCGGAAGGTCGAGGAGTTGGTCAACGAAGAGATCCGCGCCAATGCGGCTGCGGAGATCAAGTTGATGTCGTACGACCAGGCGGTGGCGTCCGGCGCGATGGCGTTGTTCGGCGAGAAGTACGGCGACGAAGTGCGCGTGCTGAGCTTCGGTGACTTTTCCACCGAGCTGTGCGGCGGCACCCATGTAAGCCGTGCAGGTGACATCGGATTGTTCAAGATCGTCAGCGAAGGTGGCATCCAGGCCGGCGTGCGACGCATCGAGGCCGTGACCGGCCAGGGCGCGTATGAGTATGTATCGCAGACGGATCGAACGCTGCGCGATGTGGCCGCGCTGGTGAAGGCGACGCGTGATGATGTCGAGGACAAAGTCCGGCAGCTCATCGAGCGCAGTCGCAAGTTGGAGAAGGAAATCGCCGGGCTCAAGTCCAAGCTCGCCAGTGGACAAGGCAACGACCTGTCGAGCTCGGCGGTGGAGATCGGCGGTTTGAAGGTGGTCGCGACGCGCGTCGACGGAGCGGATGCTTCGGCCCTGCGCGATGCCTTAGACCAGTTGAAAAACAAACTGCACTCCGCCGCTATTGTTTTGGGAACGGTGGAGGGCGACAAGGTGGTCCTGGTCGCCGGTGTGACTCAAGATCAAACCAGCCGGGTGAAGGCCGGTGAATTGGTCAACTTTGTCGCACAGCAGGTGGGTGGTCGCGGCGGTGGCCGCGCGGACATGGCACAGGCAGGTGGAAACGATCCATCGAAATTAGATGCCGCGCTTGCGGGTGTTGCGGACTGGATCCAGTCCAAACTTACGGCAAAGTCGGCCTGAAACTGTCAACAGTGAATGCGCGAAGTGCTGGCGGGCAAGGAAGCTGATCTACTCCCGCCTGCATGTCCTGCCGCATTATGTCGGCCCGGAACCCATACAGTAGAAATTTTCGATACTGGGGAAAATTCGGGGTCGCACACAGAATTAATTAGTGCGAACATATTAAAAAATATATTGTCTTTCTTGTGAGGGTAATTTCGATATTCAGGGAAATCCCGATCCCCATTACCCGAGCGGCTGACCTACTCTCGATTTCGAATGAAAAGTGCGCGTGCTGTGGGAGGGCGGTGAATTCCACCGCCGGCAACCGCGACTTGATCGTTCGGCTGACAGCAAGGAGCGAACCATGTTGATTCTGACAAGGCGCGTCGGTGAGACCGTGATGATAGGTAACGACATCACTGTGACCGTCCTAGGCGTCAAAGGCAACCAAGTCCGTGTCGGCGTGAACGCGCCGAAAGAGGTTGCCGTACATCGTGAAGAAATCTACGAGCGCATCAAGCGTGAGGAACAGGCGACCGGCGGTGGCGCGGCTAAACGCCCCGTGACCGGCGCAGGCTCCTGATCGTCCTATCGTAGCTTCTTTGCGTGAGCCCGTCCCGCGGGCGAGGGGGCTGCTACTCCCCCGCGCGGCTGGTGCGAAAGCAATCTGTCCCGACTCTTTACCTCGATCGGCCCTTTACCTGCTGGGCCGCGGCCAGTATTCTTGCCGGCCTTCACGGACCCTGGTAGGTCCGGCGCCGGAGAGTTGGCCGAGTGGTCGAAGGCGCACCCCTGCTAAGGGTGTATGGGTCAAAAGCCCATCGAGGGTTCGAATCCCTCACTCTCCGCCATATACAAATGAAAAAGCCCCCTTCCAGGGGGCTTTTTCATTTGTACTGGCGTCGAGCTCGGGAATCGAAAGTTAGAACGAGGGTTCGACAAAACGGCAGGACTGCCGTTTTGCACGGCCGAAGGGCCGCCCCGAAGGGGCGAGGCACATGGATGTGCCGAGTGCCATCCCTCACTCACGCGTGCCCACATAGCCATCCATCTCGATTCTTTCCTGCTCGACTCGTCCTTTCAGCGGCAACTCCGTTCCGTCGTCAGCGACGACAATCAGCTCGATGTCCGACCCTCTCAGTCTCCCGCCCTTGACCGCCCATCGTCCCTCACTCGCCTGCGTCGTTCGCAAATTCTGAAATCTCTGTTCCAGCATCACCTTGAACGTCGAGCCGCGAGCCGCGTTCGTGAACGTCCACGTGCCATTCACATTCGCCGGCACGATCCATAAAAACGCTTTGGTGTTGCCGATCTCCGAGCCGACCAGCCAATCAGGTTGCCAGTCGCCCATGTCGAACGAGTTCGACACCACGCGTGTGCCCGGGCGCATGTTCAAGATGGTCGAGCGAAGCTTCAGGTTGATGGTCGGCGAGAGATACAACGTGAGCACGGTGGCATCGCTGAAGTCGGTGGCAAAGATGTCCGCCTGCTTGAACCTCACTTTGTGAGTCACGCGCTCGGCGCGTGCGTAGCATTCGGCAAGTTGTACGAGGCCCGGGTCGTATTCAATGCCGAGTGCCTGCGCGCCAAATTGTTTGGCGGCGGCGATGGGAATTTTGCCGTCGCCGGAGCCGAGGTCGATGACCCGATCCGCGTTCGTTACTTTCGCCGCTTGCAGCATCGCAGTGACCAACGCATCGATGGTCGCCACCCACATCACATCTTTGCCGGGTTGTCCGCTCCGGGCCTTGAATTGCTGTTCGCACTGCGTGCGCGTTTGCGAATGCACCGGCGACGCAAGCGCGCTCAGCATTAAAAGAAACAGGCAAACTCGCGGCGTTTGCCAAGTAATATGCAGCGTCATCGCTATTTAAACTTAAGCGGGAAAGTGTCGGTAGATGTACTACTCACAGCGAAAAATTCTACACGCACGCCTGAGTTTGCCTGCCTATAATCCCGAAACTTTTACCAGGAAGTTCAAGGCGCGATGACCACTCCGCCGGACGCTGACAAGGAGCGCCTCATAGCAGAGCTGCGTGCAGCGATCGCCGCTCGCGACGAATTCATCGCCGTCGCTGCTCACGAACTGCGCAATCCGATGACACCCATCATGGGGCAAGTGCAGTTGTTACTGTCGCGTGCCAGGCGCGAACAAGTCTCCGACTCGCTGATCGGCGGGTTGGAAATGCTGGAAACGGCGGTCGATCACTACGTGCGCCGCGCGACTACCCTGCTCGAAATCACCCGCCTGAATGCCGAAAAGATTCAGCTGCAGCCGACCAGCTTCGACCTGTGCGAGCTGGTGCGCGAGTGCGTGCGTAAATATGAACAGATGGCAGCGCGGGCCGGCTCGCCGCTGCATTGTCTGACGGAGCAGCCGGTGCTCGGCACTTGGGACCGGATGGCGACCGAGCAAGTGCTCGACAACCTGGTGTCGAACGCGATTCGTTACGGCGACGGCAGCCCGGTGAAGGTCGGCCTCACCGCGGACGAGCGGCAAGTGGAGTTGCGAGTGGTGGATCGGGGCATCGGCATCGCGCCGGCGGATCGCACCAAGATCTTCGAACGATTCGAACAGGGCTCGGCCGCGCCACGCAGCGGTGGTTTCGGCATCGGGCTGTGGCTCTCCAAAAAATTAGTGCAAGCCCAGGGCGGAGCGCTACATGTAGAGAGCGAATTGGGGCAGGGCTCCACATTCGTCGTCACTTTGCCGCGTCACGTCGCGTAACCACGCTAAAATCCCGCCGAACACACCCCGTCGGGTGCAAACAGGGGCTCACGGTCACGTGAACGACAAAGAACTCAGTGAAGAGCTGGGGTTGGAGCGGATTGCGACCGGCGTGCCCGGGTTGGACGAGATCCTCAAGGGCGGCTTTTTCGAAGGCGCCGTGTACATCGTGCGCGGCACGCCGGGCGCCGGCAAAACCATTCTCGCCAACCAGATCTGCTTCCAGCACGCCCGCCAGGGCAAGCGCGCGCTGTTCGTTACGCTGCTCGCCGAGAATCACGCCCGCATGCTCCAGCACCTGGAGCACATGAGTTTCTACGACGGACGCATGATTCCGAAGTTCGTCTATTACATCAGTGCGTTTCGGGTACTTGAGGAAAACGGCCTGAAAGGCATGATGGATCTGTTGCGCCGGGAGATGCGGGCGCACGAGGCTTCGATCCTGGTGCTCGACGGTTTGATCGCGGTCGAGGAAACCAGCACCTCCGATCGCGAGTTTCGAAAGTTCATCCACGAGTTGCAAGCGCATGCCGCCGCCGCCGGTTGTTGCACGCTGTTGCTGACGAATGGCCGCCGAGGCGAATACCACCCGGAACATACGATGGTGGACGGGCTCATCACATTGGAGGACGTGGCCTACGGCAAGCGCCGCCAACGTGAGTTGGAGGTGCGCAAGTTTCGTGGCTCGGCCAGTCTGCGCGGCCGGCATCCGTTCCAGATCACCGACGACGGCCTGATCGTGCACCCGAGGCCCGAGTCGCGCTTCTTGCGAAACGATCCCGGCCCCGACCTGCAACGAATTCGCACCGGCATCGACCAGCTCGACGAAATGACCCACGGTGGTTTGACTATCGCATCCTCCACGTTGCTGCTCGGTGCGTCGGGCACCGGCAAGACGACGATGGGCACGGCGTTCCTGCAGCTTTCCAGCAAGACGGAGCCCGGCCTGTATTTTGGCTTCTACGAATCGCCGGAGCGCCTGCTCGCGAACGCCGCCGCGGTCGGCATCGACCTGCGCTCGCGAGTCAAAGCCGGTCATCTCGAAGTGGTGTGGCGGCCGACCGTCGAGCGCATCATCGACAGTCTCGGCAACGAGCTGATCGAGATGGTCCGACGGCGCAACGTGCGCCGACTGTTCATCGACGGGTGGGGAGGATTTGCGGCCGCGGCCGAGCACGACGAGCGGCTGCCACCGTTCTTTTCCGCCATCACCAACGAGTTGCGCAGCCTGGGGGTGACCTCGGTGTGCGCGATGGAAACGGAAAATCTCATCGGCCCGGAATTGAACCTGCCGATCCGGGGTATCTCGGCGATCACCGAGAGCATGATCCTGCTGCGATTCGCGGAGTATCAAGGCAAGCTGCGTCGGCTGATCTCGCTCATGAAAGTGCGCGGGAGCAGCTTCGACCACACCCTGCGCGAATTCGATATCGGCCCGCGCGGACTGCACTTCTCCAATAGTTTCGAAAGCGCCGAAGGGCTGCTGTCCGGTTACGGCTCCGAGCGGGCGGAACCGAGCGCCAAGCCTTCCAAGACCGTCACGACCCGCAAACAATCGAAAGGACGACGCTCTGACGCCCGACGTCGCACTCGGGGATAAGCATGCAAACCGTGCTGGTCGTCGACGACGAGTTCGGCGTGGCCGAGGTGCTGCAGTCGATCCTGGAAGACGAGGGCTATCGTGTTGCCACTGCCATCAACGGCAAGCAGGCGCTGCTGCGGCTGGGCGAGCACGCGCCCGATGTGATCATGCTCGACTACATGATGCCCATCATGGATGGCACGCAGACGCTGGCCGCCATTCGCAAGGACGCCGGATTCAAAAACATTCCAGTCATCATGATGAGCTCGCTGGAAGAAGCGTCGGTGCGCGAGACCTGCACCGAATACGATAGCTTCCTACGCAAGCCGTTTCGCGCCACAGCCGTCCTGCGCTTGGTGGCGCAGCTGCTGGCGCAAGCTCCACGCCCCTGATCGCGATGGTGCGGTCCGCACCATCGCATGTACACTTCGCGCCGATCGCACGCGCCCTCCGGTTGGAAGCTTAACGTCGCCACTGACCCGATTTCGTCCGAACGTTCGGAACGAAGGTCGATGGTTGGCGCAGACGTTACTTTCAATTCGAGGAGACTTTCGATGTCGCGCCGTTCACTTTGGTTGCTCGGTCTTGCGCCCTGTCTGCTGGCGCAGAGCATTCTTGCCCAGGACTCCACGCCGGAGTCCGCCGCCAAGAGCGACATCATCGATTACGTGATCGTCACCGGCTCCCAGGTATCGTTGCCGCCCGATTATGCAGGTGGTCAGATCGCACGCGGCGGACGGGTCGGGTTGTTCGGCAATCTCGACATCATGGACACGCCGTTCAACAGCACCAACTACACCGCCGATTTCATGCGCAACGTGCAAGCGCACAGCGTGGCGGACGTCGTGCAGAGCGATCCCGCCGTTCGCGTCGCTCGCGGTTTCGGCAATTTCCAGGAGCTGTATGTCGTGCGCGGCTTCCCCGTGTACTCCGACGACATGAGCTACAACGGTTTGTATGGTCTGTTACCGCGTCAGTATGTGGCCGCGGAATTTCTCGAACGGGTCGAAGTGTTTCGAGGTGCGAATAGTTTTCTGAACGGCGCGGCCCCGGGCGGCAGCGGCATCGGAGGCTCGTTCAACCTCGTGCCGAAGCGTGCACCGGACAGAGACTTGAATCGCGTCACGTTGGGAACGGAAACCGGCGGGGAGGTTTATGGAGCAGCCGACGTTGCACGCCGTTTTGGTGACAACGATAACTTCGGCGTGCGTGCCAACGCCGTTCGCCGCGATGGCGAAAGCTCGGTAGAGAATCAGGAGCGACAGCTGAGCATGTTCTCGCTGGGCATGGACTATCGCGGCGACCAAGCGCGCTTGTCGGCCGATTTCGGTTATCAAGATCACAACATCGACGCGCCACGTCCGAGCGTTACACCATCAGATCGGATTCCGACTGCGCCGGATGCAACGGACAACTTCGCGCAGTCGTGGACGTTCAGCAGCGAAAAGGATTTGTTCGGCGTCGTGCGCGGCGAATATGACTTCTCGGACAATGTCAGCGTCTGGATCGCCGGTGGGTTTCGCGACAGCGAGGAGCACAACAACCTCGCCAATCCGACGCTCGTGAGTTCTGCGCTCGCGACGCGAGCGGGAGAGGCGACAACGTATCGCTTCGACAACTATCGCGAGGATCTCGTCACGACGGGCGACACCGGTGTGCGAGTGGAATTCGACACTGGCGCAGTGGGTCATCGCATGAGTGCGTCTGCGTCGTACTTCAAACTCGATTCCAAGAATGCGTATGGCTTCTCTACGTTCGGCGGGATTCCGACCAACATCTACTATCCTTCGCAGGTCGCTCCGCCGCCTGCGAATTTCTTCACTGGCGGCATTCTATTTTCGCCGCGCACCACCAACGAATCGGAAACCACCAGCGTCGCGCTGGCGGACACGCTTTCGTTCAGCGACAACACTGTGCTCGTGACGCTCGGTGCGCGCTATCAAATCATCGAGCAGAACAGCTACGACTATAACAACGGTTCGCGAGTCTCCGCTTACGACGAAGGCACCTTCACGCCGATGGTTGGTGTGGTCGTGAAACCTCTCGATGGAGTTTCGTTGTACGCGAACTACATCGAAGGCCTGTTGCAAGGAGAAGCCGTACCTGCGGTGGTGAGCGGCGTCCCGGTGCGCAACGTCGGCGAGATCTTCGATCCGTTCAAGTCCAAGCAATACGAAATCGGCGCCAAGTACGACAGCGGATCGCTCGGCGGCACATTAGCCGTGTTTCGTATCAATCAGCCGAGCACGGTGCTGGTCGGCGATGTCATCAAGCAAGATGGCGAGCAACGCAATCAAGGCATCGAGCTGTCCTGGTACGGGCGCCTGTTCGAGAGCTTGAATGTGCTTGGCGGCGTGACGTTCCTCGACGCAGAGAATCGTCGCGGCGACATTCCAGCCAACGATGGCAAGGACGTCATTGGCGTGCCGGATCTGCAGGCAAACGTCGGCGTCGAGTGGGGCGTGTGGCAGGACATTAGTGTCGACGGTCGTGTCGTCTACACCAGCTCGCAGTATGCGAACGACTCGAACACGCTGAAGTTGCGGTCGTGGACGAGGCTCGACCTGGGCGGCCGCTGCGACATCAAGATGGGCGAGCGCCAAGTGACGATGCGGCTGCGAGTGGACAACGTTGCGGATAAGAACTACTGGGCGTCCGTCGGTGGCGCGTCCGGTGCGAACTATCTGGTACTTGCCGCTCCGCGGACCGTTACGCTATCGGTGTCGCTGGATTTCTAGCGACTTCACATGGCCGAGGCTTGCCGGTGCGGCTATCCAAAGACTTGAAGAGCGGCGTCTTTGAAGGCAACTATGCCTGCGGACGCCGCGTTTGACAGTTCGTTCGAACTTCAAAGACTGTTATCCCAGCGCCTGGCGCAGCCAGTGCGCGGTGTCGTCGAGCGCCGTGTTGCTGATCGCGGCGATGGACATCGCTTCTAAAAAGCTGTGGCTGGCGCCTTTGTAAAACGATGCTTCGATCGCGACGCCTGCATTTTGCAGCTTCCTGGCCAGCCGCCAGTTCTGTTCGCTCAAGATGTCACATTCGGGAATGACCATGAACGTCGGCGGCAAGCCGCGCAGGTCTGCGTGGATGGGGCAGGCTAGTGGATTGCGTTCGTCCTCGCGGCCGCGTAAGTAGTCGCGCCAGAACTCCTGCATCTCATCCGCGCCAAGCATGTAACCTTCGTGCCCGTACCGCTGCAAACCTTCCGGCGCACAGTAAACATCGATGGCTGCGTAGTTCAGAACCAGTGCCCTGACTGACGAGAGATCGCCATCCTCACGCAGCCTCAGTGCGGTCGTGATCGCAAGATTGCCGCCAGCCGAATCACCACCCAATGCGATTCGATTGAAATCGACAGCCAACTCAGCGCTGTGCTCGCGCGCCCAGCGCACGACATGCGCGACTTGTCGTTGAGCGATAGGAAACTTCGCCTCCGGCGCCAGGGCGTAGTCGACGCCGATAACAACAACATCCGCCCGCGCCGCATACTCACGCATCAGCCGATCATGCGTATCGATGCTGAACAGCTTCCATCCGCCACCATGCATATATATAAGAGCCGGCTTGCCAGGTCGCACAGATGGGTCATGCACCCGTACCCGCACATCACCGACAGGTGTCGGCACAACGCGATCGATCCGTCGCACCATCACCGGCCCACCTGCAGCCCAAGGCGCACGAACAACCTCGCAGGCCTCGCGCATTTCCACCGGCGACAGATCGTTGAATTTGGGATAACGACCGAACGCCACTCCCATCTCAGTGACGAAGCGCCGAATCTCGGGATCGAGATCGGCTCCGCGAGCCGACACGGCAGGAGAACTCTGATCGATCAATGCACGCTCCATCGGCTGCGCCTTTGCGTCGGCTAGGCGAGCCACATTGTGGGTCTTCCTTGCGCCAACATAACAGGCAACGACCGGAGCGCCGTCGCCGATGGAGCAGCGATCGTCTCGTCCGGGCCAGCGTCAGTGCGCTGGTGCTCCCGGTGCATCGTCGGCGAACCACAGCGCTGGCAGCGCGCGATGGCGCGGCCACAGTTCGTCCAGCGTGTCGCCTTCGTACAGGCGACCGTTCTTCATCACCTGCTTGATCGACAGAGTGTTCTTGATATCGAGGCGCGGGTCGCGTTCGAGCACCAGCAGATCGGCGAACTTGCCCGCTTCGAGACTGCCCAGCTCGGTGGAGCGCCCGATGATCTCAGCGCCGCCCATCGTTGCGATTCTCAGCAGTTCGGTGGGCGTGAACCCGCCTTCGGCGAATGCCTGCAATTCCCAGTGATAGCCGAGCCCTTGGAATTGTCCATGACTGCCGACACCGATGCGCCCGCCCGCGCGCAATACCTTCAGAGCCTCTGCGGCGAGCTGCGGATAAACATGATCCTGCTTGCGAAACGCGATATGCCGCCGTGTGTGCAGTTCCTGCGCGAACGACGGCATGAAACGCTTCACCTTCGGCTCATCGAGCGGCGACTGCCTGATGTAGAAATTGTCTTCGGCGAACGGCCCACCGTAAGTCACAAGTAGCGTCGGCGTGTAGCTGATTCCAGTGCGAGCGAACAGCTGCACGACATCTTGATACAGAGGCACACTCGGTAACGCGTGTTCATGCCCGGCGAAGCCGTCGATGGCATGCGTCAGTCCCAACTTGAAATCCAACGCGCCCTCGGTCGTGGGCATCATGCCGAGCTTCTCAGCGGCGCCGACCACCCACTGGCGCTGGCGGCGATTGCCGATCACATACGACTTGAGATTGCGCGTCTCGTAGAAATCGCGATAACGACTCTCCAAGTCGAGCGCGTCCTGCGGGTTCGAGAGGCGGTTGTTGGAGAACATGCCCGGGCCGGTCGAGTACGCACGTGGGCCGATCATCAAGCCCGCATCGATCATGTCCTCGTACACGAACATGTCGCTCGTGAACGGCTGCACATCCAAACCGCTGGTCACTCCGTACGCGAGATTGATCAGGAAGCTCCAGTTTTCCAGATCCAGCACGCCGCGACGGATCTCGTACCAATGCGCGTGGGTGTCTACAAAGCCGGGGACGATGAAGCGTCCGCTGACATCGCGAATATTTGCATTGGTATCCAGCGGCACGGAGCCTCGCGGCCCGACGCTGACGATACGACCCTCCTTGACGACGATGTCTGCATTCTCGACGACCTCATCGCCTTTCATGGTGATCGCAGTCGCTCCGCGGAACACCAGCGTGCCGCTGGGAACATCTCTCGGAATCTCGATGTGCGCGTTGAAGCTCTCCGGCTCAGGCGCAGGTGTCACCGGCGAGTTGAACGCCACTCGCTCCAGAGGCAAACGATAGATGCGCGAGCCAAGCGACCACGTAATCGTCTTGCCGCCATCGGCCCAGTCGAAATAGTCGGCACCGAAGCGCGTGATCTTCTGATGAGGAACGCTGGGCGAAGTCAGGTTGATCTGCAGCGTTGCCTCACCGGTTTGCGGAACGGCGATGAGGTGAATCTGCGAAGCGAGCTGTGCCAACGCCCACTTCCCGTCCGGACTCAGACGCACATCCGTCGCGGCGATTGGGTCGACCTGCACCATCGTGCCCAACCCTTTGATCTGCACATGCACGCGCCGGTCGCTGCCATCCCATCGCACGGACTGCAGCCCGGCGTCTGAATAGAAATACAAGCGCTGCGGATCGGCGCTGAGATGCGGGCTGCGTGCCGCAGGTGCATGAGAAATCAAAGTCGGCTTACCGCCGGCAGCAGGCACTTGAATCAGGTCCGCAATGCGTTTGAAGAACACCTCGCTCGGTGCGCGCATGCGATCGTAATTGCTGGAGCGGAGCGCATAGACGCTCTTGCCATCGGGCGAGAACAACGGATCGCTGTAGAAACCCGTCACGTCCGTGAGTCGTCGCGGCTTGCTCCGTCCATCCGCGCGCACCTTCCAGATGTGCCCGCCTTTTGCGCTGCCAGTAACATAAGTGATCCAGCGACCGTCAGCCGACCAGTTCGGATGAAACTCCGCCTCCGCATCGGCAGTAAGTCGACGCGGTGTCGCACCCGGTTGCAGATCGAGCAGGTATAACTTGCCGAGAGCAGAGAACACGGCAACGCGACCATCCGGCGACTGCCGCGGCGTTTGAATAACGCGAGCCCGAACCGGTCCAGTCGCATTCTTTTGCTGGATATGCAGATCCGGACCGATGTCGAGACTCACATTCGCGCTGAACGGAATCTCGCGCACCTGGCCCGTGGCGATCTCCAGGCGCTGGATCTTTCCACCGTAACTCAGCAGCAGCGCTTTACCGTCCGGTGTGAAGTTATAACCGGGCATCACATCTCGCGTCGGCAGGGCTTCTTGTTCATCTCGCTGCACCGGATACGCGAGCCAACGGTCCTCTCCTGAATCCAGATCGCGTAGCCGCAGCCCAGTCTGTCCGTTTTGCCGAGTCGCATACACAAGCTGTTTGCCATCGCGCGACAGCACCGGTCGCATGGCACTGCCCGGAGCAGTGATGAATACGTCTTCGGCGCCGGTGCTGAGATCGCGCCGAGCAATGCTCCACAGCGGAAAGTCGGCGTTGTATTCGAAGCCGCCGAGCTTCAGTCCGTAATACAAATATTTCCCGTCAGGGGAGGGGGCGGGGCCCATGGTATTGGGGCGCACATCGACGGCAATGGCGGTCTCTTCATCAGCACCCGCGTGCATGTTTGCTCCCGCACCGGATGCGCCGCCGTTTGCGCGAGTGATCTGTACGCCGGAGCCACCACGGACGTGATACATCCAAATTTCATACAGGCCGTAACTGGGCACAGACCGGGCGACGTAAACATATTGACCGTCCGGCGACCAAGCAGGCGAGGCAAACGAGCGATCTTCGTCCTTGCTCAGTTGTACCGGCGCAGTGCCGTCGGCATTCGCGATCCACAAATTCTCGCCGCCGGAGCGATCGCTGATGAACGCCAGTCGCTTGCCGTCCGGCGAGAAAACGGGTTGCGATTCGAACGCCAGTCCACCCAGCAGCAATCTGGCGTCACCGCCGTTCGCGTCCAACGAATAAATGTCGCCGAGCAGATCGAACGCGATGCGGCGGGCATCGGTGGCGATGTCGACGGACATCCAGGTTCCTTCGTCGACCTGAAACTGCAGCTTGCGTTTAGGTTGCAAACGCAAGGGATTGTCGGTGGGTTCGGCGGCGCCAGCGATGGAGCCGAGCGCGAGCAAACAGGTCAGGGCGGCAACACGAGACAGCAAGCGGTGGTCCTCGGTCGATCGGAAATATCCGACTCGCCGCGATCTTCCGTGACTGCGCGCGATAGGGCAATCCAAGCTGCTTGCGGTCGACCCGGGTGCGCGAGTTATCCAGTTAGGCAGCGCATGTGGGCCTGCCTTCGTGATGATGGCAAGGTCAACATGCGTCAAGGGTCTCGGCAGCGGCGCGGTTCTCCAGCATGATAGGGACGTCAGGAACGGATTCCACGACACGCGAGATCCTCTCGTGAAACTAGCGTCCACACCGGTTTCGAGTTTCGATAGCGTTTCTCGCGGCTATCGTATTTATGTGCTGGCGCTGCTGACGCTGGTGTTCGTCATCAACTTTGTCGATCGGCAAGTGCTGTCGGTGTTGATCGAACCGATCAAGCGCGAGCTGCATCTGACGGACACGCAACTTGGCCTGCTCTCCGGCCTGGCATTCGCGCTGTTCTATGTGACGTTTGCCGTACCGATCGCACGTCTCGCAGACAGAAAGTCGCGCCGTATGCTGATCGCGGTTTGTATGGTCGTGTGGTCGTCGATGACTGCGCTCGCCGGAGCGGCGCTCAACTTTACCCATTTGCTATTGACACGCATCGGTGTCGCCATCGGAGAAGCAGGGTGCGTCGCGCCGGCGCACTCGATCCTCTCCGATTACTTTCGTCCTGAGTCGCGGCCGCTGGCGCTGTCGATATATTCCGCGGGTGCTTCTATTGGAATATTTCTTGGGTTGCTTGGCGGAGGATATTTTGCCGAGTCACTGGGCTGGCGGCAGGCGCTGGTCGTCATCGGGTTGCCCGGAATATTCGTGGCATCGATCGTGCTGCTCACACTGCGTGAGCCGGCGAGAGGGATGTCGTTGCCGGCTGGATCTGTGCCTGACGCTGCATCCGATCATTTGTGGACCGATCTGGGCAGTTTGTTGAAACGACGCACGCTGCTGCTCATCGCGCTTGCGGGCGGGCTCCAATCGATGGTGACTTACGGAGTCGCGAACTGGTTGCCGACGTTCTTCATGCGTGTTCACGGCATGAGCGTGTCAGATGTGGGCGCGAGTCTGGCAGTGATCAACGGATTGCTGGCCGGTCTCGGCGCCATCATCGGCGGCGGTTTGAGCAGCAAGCTGGCACGAGCCGATCGTCGCTGGTTGCTATGGGTGCCTGCGCTCGCAACGCTTCTTGCAACGCCGCTGTATGCATTGGCCGTGCTGTCGCCGTCTGTCTCGGCGAGCCTGGTATTCCTTGCCCCTGCCGGCTTTTTGAGTCTCGTTTATGTAGGCCCGGCGCTCGCGGCGACGCACGGTATCGCCGGCGTTTCGCTACGTGCTACCGGTGTAGCGCTCACGCTGTTCGTCAGCAATCTGCTAGGAATCGGCGGCGGGGCATTGCTGGTCGGCGTGGTCAGCGATGCGTTCGCCGCGAGCGAGCATACGGCTTCGTTGCGCTACGGTTTAATGGCGGTGCTGATTGCAAATATTCCTGCTGCCGTTGGTTATTTGATGGCGGCGCGGAGCGTGCGAGAGGAATGGCATGAATGACAAGAACCGCGCTCGCGGTCTTTGCATCGGGATAAATGCTGGGGGACGCGCTGATGTCATCCTGAGATCATGACGACCGGCCGGGCGGTCATGTATGAAAGGAGCTCACAATGACTTGCAGCGCTGTTCCGTTTGGAATGTCGATCGCGCTTTGCGCCTTACCGCTGGTTTCTCTCTCCCCCGCGGTGCTCGCACAAGGCACCGGATCGACCAACGCAACGGATGCGTCGGATCACATCGAAGAAGTATTGGTCAGTGCACGCCGTCGCGGCGACGAGCGCCTGCAGGATGTGCCGATCGCTGTGAGCGTGCTGTCCGAAGAGGCGCTGCGTAAAGCAAACATCGTCGATCTTTCGGGGGTGGCTGCGCGCACCCCCAGCTTCACTTTCGGTCAGCAGATCGGCAATCAACACGAAGTCGTGATTCGCGGCATCGGCACGCTGCGGCTCACCGGTTCCGCAGCCGAGCCTTCGGTCGGCTTGTTCATCGACGAGGTCTATGTCGGTCGCCGTGGGACTGCAACGCCGCCACTGTTCGATTTGGAACGCGTTGAAGTCGTGCGCGGGCCGCAAGGCACGTTGTATGGAAAGAATGTCGTGGGTGGGGCGGTCAACCTGATTACCGCCAGACCCAATCGTGAATCCTCGGCGCGAGTTTCCGCCGGCTACGGTCAGTTCGATGTGTTCGGCGGCCGGGATAGTTGGGAAGGCACCGGATATATCACCGGCGGACTGGGCGATGCGGGCGCCGGGCGGCTCGCAATCTATTATCGCAACCACGACGGCTATTCGCGCAGTACGTTGCTCAATGAGCAACTCGACGATCAGGATACCTACGCCCTGCGTGGCTCGCTGATGTTCGAGCCATCGGACGCGCTCGATATTCATATCATCGCCGACTTCAGTCACAACGAGAGCAACGGGCAGTCGCGACGAGCGGTCGACGATATATCGATTCCCGGTGTCGGCGCGGTGGTCGGATCTGGGTTGCTGGGTTCGAACGTTCGCGAAAGCGATGCGCCTTGGAAACAGTGGGAGGATCAGGATGTCGCAGGTCTAACCGCGCGCTTCGATTACAGGCTCGGTGGCGGCAGCACGCTGACCTATCTTTCGGCGGTTCGCTATGGTGACTTTAGTGGGCGCTACTCGCTGGTCGGTACGCGCTCGCCGCCTTCGTTAACGGATGCAGCCAACGGTCAGCACGAAAAATATATTGGCATCACGCAAGATCTCCGGCTGAGCTCGGCTGCGGACACCGCTGGCCCATTGCGCTGGGTCGCCGGTGTCTATTTCTTGCGCGAGGACACGGATCTAATCGACAACAGCATGGCGACGACGTTTTTGTCGGTGCTGGGTCCGGGCAGTGTCGGCGACATCCTGGATGGCGAGTTCATTTACGATCAGGAGAACATCACCCAGAGCTCGGCCATCTACGGCGAGTTGACTTGGGCGATGACGGAGCGGTTGTCGCTCACGGCCGGCGGGCGCTACACGTACGACGACAAGGAATATCGCAATCGCTCCGAATGCCTGGACTTCGGTGCCCAACCGGACTTCATCTTCTGCGTGGCGCCGTTGGGGGCGGAGGTCTGGAACATCCGCACTAGCAAGGACTGGAGCGAGTTCACTCCCAAGGCGAGCTTGGATTGGCGTGCCAGCGATGCCGCTCTTATATATGTCAGCGCCGCGCGTGGCTTCAAAGGCGGCGGCTGGCAAGGCAAGCCCGGGACCGCGGCGGCCGCCTTGTTTCCTTACGACCCGGAAATCGCTTGGACCTACGAGGCCGGTGCGAAGACCGAGTGGGCCGATGGGCGCGTGCGAGCGAACCTTGCGATCTTTCACACCGACTTCGACGACTTGCAGGTCGAGCAGCTCGACGATGCCGGCTTGACGCTCATCATCGACAACGCAGCGTCGGCGAGTATCGCGGGTGTCGAGCTGGAGCTGCTGGTCCGTCCGTGGTCTGCGTTGCAGATGTGGCTGAGCGGATCGTATCTGGATTCCGAGTACCAGGACTTCGTCGACTCCGCCGGCAACGCTCTCTCGGGCAATCAATTAGCTCGCACGCCGGAATTCATGTTCTCGGGCGGTGTCGACTACAACGTTGCACTCACATCGATGCTGACGCTGGATGCGCGAGTCGAGTATCAATGGCAGGACGACATGCCCTGGCTGGTGGAGAACACGGTGTTCGAAGAATCGTACGGCTTATTCGACGCGCGGGTCGCGCTCGGGTCACGCAGCGATGGCTGGGAAGTGGCGCTGTTCGGGAAGAACCTGACCGACGAGCTGTACCGCGTGGATGCCATTCCTTTTCTAGGCGACGTGTTCTCGCGCTTCGGCCCGCCGCGCAGCTATGGCATTCAGTTCACGCAGTCGTTTTGATGTGAGTGACTCCGCCATCGAAACTCTGCAGGCTGACTACGTAATCGCCGGTGCCGGTTCCGCCGGTTGCGTGCTCGCGCGCCGTCTCGTCGATGCGGGTCACTCGGTGATCTTGTTGGAAGCCGGTGGCAATGATCGCAGCGCTGCTGTTTATGTGCCAGCCGGTTCCGCGAGATTGGTCGGCAACGCGAAGTATGATTGGCGATACGAGACCGAGCCGGACCCTTCGCGCAACGGACGCGTCGACATCTGGCCGTCGGGCAAAGTGCTCGGTGGCAGCGGGTCGATCAACGGAATGGTTTATATCCGCGGCAATCCCGGAGACTACCAACGCTGGGTGCAGCGGGGCGCAACGGGGTGGAGCTTCGAAGATGTGTTGCCGTACTTCCTGCGTGCCGAGCGCAACGAGAACGGCACGAGTCCCTATCATTCCGATCAAGGGTTGCTCGGCGTCTCCAATCTGCGCGTTCGCCATCCGTTCAATCGCCTGTTCGTCGACGCTTGTGTCGCGGCAGGCATTCCAGCCAACGAAGACTTCAATGGCGTTGCGCAGGAGGGCGTTGGTTTCTATCAAGCCACGCAATGGAACGGTCTGCGATGTAGCGCCGCGCGTGGATATCTGCGACCGATCCTCGGCCACAAAAATCTGACGGTGTTGAAGCGCGCGTTCGTTTGCAGAGTCCGACTGCGCGATGGCGTTGCCGACGGTGTTGAGTTCGAACATTTCGGCATCCGTAAAGTCGCGCGAGCGAATCGTGAAGTGCTGCTCGCTGCCGGAACCATCGGCACGCCGAAGATTCTCCTGCTGTCTGGTCTGGGGCCGACCGAAGAGTTGAAGCGTCATGGCCTCGAATGTCTCGTGGATCTGCCAGGCGTCGGTCGCGAGCTGCAAGAGCATCCGGGCATCATGCTCAGCTACGACGTCACGATGCGCACGATGAATGTCGATGTGCACTCGAAATTGCGACTGGCCTTGCGTGCCCTGCAATTCGCGCTGCTCCGAAGCGGGCCGGCGACAACGCCCATCTCTCACGTCGGCGCGTTTTTCCGCACGCGACCCGAGTTGCCGGAGTTCGACGCGCAGATTCACTTTCAGCCGTTGGGGTACGAGGTCAAAGAAGATAAGGTGATCCTCGCCGAAGCCAATCGCGTCAGCCTTGCGGTCAACGTTTGCCGACCGTCGGCGCGAGGCACGATTCGGCTGCGCTCGCCGCATCCGCAAGACGCGCCGATCATCGAGCACCCGCTAGTTGGCGCCATCGAGGACGTTCGCACGCTCACCGCTGGCGCACGACTCATGCGGAGAATCTTCCAATCGCCGATCCTGCATCCCAAGGTCCAACGAGAGTATCTGCCCGGAGACTCGATCAGCACGGACGAGCAGTGGGAAGCGTATGTTCGCGCCGGCGCATTCGCGATGTATCACCCCGTCGGCACGTGTCGAATGGGCGCGAGCGACGATCCCGGTACCGTCGTCGACACGCAGTTGCGCGTGAAGCATGTGAGCAAGCTGCGTGTGATCGACGCGTCCGTGATGCCGTGTTTGCCTTCTTGTAATACAAACGGACCAACGATCATGATCGCGGAGCGAGGCGCGGCGATGTTGATCGAAGGTATATGAGGTGCCAGCGCCGGCGAGCACCTTCTTTGTATGAAATGCCACGCTAACGAATGTAGCGTGGCGTTAAATCACGATTGCATGCGTGCACGGCGGCCTACCATGCGCTCGATGTTTCGGATCATGTGCATGACTACGTCTGTCTGGGACCAGCGACCCAGCGGACGCCACCACAACGCAACCCATGTGAGCAAGCCACCGATGGACACCGCGGTGAAGTCGGGGTCGTCGAATGTGAATTCGCCGCGCTTCGCGCCTTCCTGCAGCAGCCCCGACAATTTACGGTCGAACTCCTGCTTCAGCTCCATCAGAATCTGCGCTTCTTCAGGCTCCAGATTCATCTCTTCGCGGCGATACACCACTATACATTGCTGGTTCTGTAGTACCGTCGACGTCAAGCGCTCGGTGGCGAGCCTTAATTTCTCGCCGGGTGGCAACTTACTCGACAGTACTTCGTCCAGCACCGCCAATGGCGCGCGAATGCCGATCTCGCAAATCGCGTTGAGGATCTCACTCTTGTTCCGAAAATAAGAATACAGAAAGGGTTTTGTGACTTTCAGCTCGGCCGCGATCGTATCGAGCGTGGTGGCTTCATACCCTTGCGCAAAGAACAGCTCCCTGGACTGTTCCAGGATCCGTCGCCGCTTGAATTCCTGAACCTCGGTTCGTAACTCGTGCTTGTGCGACTGCACTTCTGTTTTCTTATTTGCCTTCGAGGCGCTAACCCGCGCAGCCATATTTTTCCCTCAGCTGTACTCGTGCAAAAAAGCGCGTAGATGATGAGGCAGATCCGAATGCATCGCAATCAATCACAACAGTTAATGAGCTGTCGGAAAATTCGGCTCGCACGATTGCTGCTAATTCTGTAAGTCGACGATGTGATGGAGCTGCGTGAGTGCGCACCGATTCGCCGACGCGTGCATTCACCGCGCAAACCATTCGCTGCGCGCACTGTGTGCAAGTACAGCCCGATGGCATACCGTCGGACCACCGAAAGGGCCTCCGGCCTTTTTCGCCCTCGCGCACGAAGGAGTAGCTGCATCCGCGTAATGTTGTGGTAGGATGCGCGCCCCCGCGGCGGCAGACGAATTTGAGCGCTCTGCTCAAGATCGAATAAGGCCCCCGGGAAGGTCAGCGGAAGGTTGGATCCGGAGGTCAGGTAGGCATCAGTAAGTGACTGATCCTGCTAAGGAAAGACTTCCATCGCTCGGATTGCCCAGAAGGCATCCGAGGCCATCTTCGCGTGACATGGCCCCCGCCGTTGGTTCGGCGGCTCAAGGAAGGACGGCTCGCGCCGTCGGCCACTTCAGTGCTGCGCCCGTAGCTCAGTTGGATAGAGCGCATGGCTACGAACCATGAGGTCGGGAGTTCGAATCTCTCCGGGCGCGCCAGTCTCCCCCAGTTCAATCAAGAACCAGACCCGCGCGCTGTGCATGCAGCGCGCTGATTCCCTGCCTGCGATCGACGCATGTGTGCATGTCGATCATTGACCTAAGGCGATGACGCCAGAAATCTACTGGATTCCAACCCACGTCGGACGGCTCGCTATCATGGCGCGGCCGCGAGCCGGCGAATGGCTGCTTGATGAGATTGCGGGTTGGCGTGCCGTTGGAGTCGACAGTGTCGTCTCCCTGCTCGAAGGCACTGAAGTGCGTGAGTTGGGGTTGGGCGAAGAGGCGGGTTGCTGCGAGGCATCGGGAATCGAGTTCACTTCATTCCCCATCCGCGACAGGGGTGTGCCGATATCGATCACGGCTATTCGCGCACTAGTCGACGGGCTCGCGTCGAAGCTAAAGGCAGGATCAAGTATCGCTACGGTGTGCCCATGGTGCGAGGCCGGCATGCGTGCGGCTTCAGCAGCCCGAGCGGCTCGGGATCCCACGCGGCATCAATACACATCCAAATCCCTGCCGATCACAAATTGACCGGTGTATCGCGCGCTCATCTCTCTGAACAATTCGTCGGGCGTCGAGGTGTTTGCCGCCACCCCGGGCCGAAGCGCAATCGAATGATGATAAAGCACCAGCAACCGTGGCTTGGCCTTCGCCGCCAACTCGGCCAACTGCGCGGTCGACGTGTGATACTTCGCCGCGAACGCTTGAAAGCGAGCGTTGCGCTTAGACAGCGCGTCAAGCGTATTGACCTCATGAATCAACACATCGCACCCACGACACGCGTCGATAGTTGCTTGTGCCGGGCTCGTGTCACCGGAGATCACGATGCTGCGATCCGCCGTATCGAATCGATACCCGTAGCTCTCCATCGCATGTTTGGTCGCGAAGGCCGTCACCACAACGTTCGCATCCTTATAAACAACGCCCGCACGGATTTCGTGTGAGTTCACACGATGCCCCTCGGGAAAATCGTGTTGATTGCCATCCTCGTTAGTCCGAGTCTCGATATCAACGCGATACGCCTCCATCAAATGCGATGTCATCGCGCCGATGCCACTCGGCCCAAAGACTTCCAGTGGCACACGACGTCCCAGCGTCCACGGAGTGAAGATCAGATCCGGATACCCGACAGTGTGATCGGAATGAAGATGCGTAACGAATGCCACGCGCAAGTTCGTGGGTTCGAGCGCAGTGATCCCGCGATCAAGCACCGCAGCCTTGGCACGACGAACGACGCCTGGCCCGAAGTCAACAAGATAAGGCGTGTCGTTCACCACGATGGCGGTCGCAGGTCCCGATCGGTCTGGATCGGCAGCGGGATTGCCGGTGCCGAGCAAGACCACTTTGGTGATCGTCTGCGAGGCAGCCGACATCGATATCAACAGAACCGCCATCGCGATGAACGCACGCCACATACATCACTTCGACGGCTGCGAGTCGCAGGTCACGGCGCGATTCCAATCGGCGAACGAGCCGTCGGTGTTGCGCTCCCACGCCCAGACGTGCAACTCGTAGAACGCGGGCAAGCGATAGCGATTGGGCTCACCCACCAGATTTAGCAGATGACCGTCGAGCGTCGGCTGCGCCTCGGGATTCTGCGTGTTCCACTGCTGGGCGATGACGATGAATTCGACACCGACCAGGCGCATGCGACCGCCGCCGAGGGGTTCGTAGATCAGCGCTTCGGGTTGATCCGCACGTAACGCGCCGTCGTTGATGCGCTCGGGCAGGACGAAGTGCACGCCCATCGCGCCTTCGTTCGGGCCGCTCACGCAAGGCGTCGCCGGCACCCAGCCTTCCGACAGGGCGACGTTGATGTCTTTGTAACGTTGAGTGGCCGCGCGTACTTTTCCAACCAGCGGCGAGCGAGTCCATGTCGATTGATTGCGATCCGACGACTCGGAGTCGCGGTCCGACGCGTAGGCGACCAGCGAGCTGGCAAAGGCAATGGTTCCGACGAGGGCGAGTCTGACGATAGATTTCATGATGGTTTTCCTCACGACGAATGGCAGGGGCGAGTCATTCAGCAGCGGTCGAGGGGTCGATCACGGCAGCGACTTCGGAGATGCGATTTGCGGGGAAGCCGCCGAGCTCGGCATGGCGGCGGATCAAAGCGGCATCGGGTGCCGAATAGATGCAGTAGATGCGGTCGTTGGTGACGTAGCTGTGGATCCATTGGATCGACGGGCCCAGCGCATCCAGCACCGAACAGGATTTTCGGGACAGCGCCACCAGCTCCGCATGGGACAGCGTGCCGGCGCCAGGCACGTCGCGTTCGATGACGAACGTGCAGGATTGGTTCGAGCTCATTGCATTCTCCACAGGGGTTTTTTCGAGCACGCCAGTTGCGTGCGGAGCGCACAGGAACAGTTTCCGAAGCGCCGATCCATGAACCCGCAATGATCTTCGGCTGAACTCGAACGCCCCGTGGAATCAACGAGATATGATTGCGTCTGAACTGCCGCGCTGGCGCGAAACCACCATGTCCGCCCAAAAGGGCTACTAAGATGCGTGGACCTCGCTGTTAGACTGCCGCGCGCAAAACGCCGGAGGAGTGAGATCGCGGTGAGCTTGCTGCGCTTCAGCGTGTTCGAGTTGGATTCCGACGTGCCTGAGTTACGCCGCAGCGGGCGGCGCGTGCACTTACAGGAAATGCCGTTGCGCGTCCTGCAGATGGTGCTCGAACGGCCGAATGAGCTGGTGCCTCGGGAAGCGTTCTTCGCCCGCCTGTGGCCCGACGACGAGACGGGCATCCTCGACGACAACCTCAACACCGCCGTACGCAAGCTGCGCCTGGCGCTGAACGATTCGGCGCATCACCCTCGTTTCATCGAGACCGTGCCCAAGCGCGGCTATCGGTTCATCGGGCCGCTCGTCGAAGATGCGCCGAAGCCGAAGTCATCCGTTGGGTCGTCGGACGCACCACCTCCGCAAGAAATTCCGACCGCGAGTGCCATGCCCGAGCCGGCCGTGGTTCCGGCGCCAGCCATCCAGACGGGCAAACGTCGCTTGTATGTTTCCATGGTGGCTGCGGCGATTCTGGTGGTCGCCACACTCGGCCTCTGGCTGCAGAGTCATAAGAATCAAACCGACCTCGCGTCCACTGCAATGGCCGCATCTCGAACGCTCGCGGTGTTGCCGTTCTTGAATGCGAGCGGCCGCGCGGAGGACGAGTACTTCAGCGACGGTCTCACCCAGGAAGTGATGGATCGATTGTGTCGCGTCGACGGGTTGCGAGTGGTTTCGCGGACGTCGGCGTTTTCGCTCAAAGGGAAAAATCTGGATGCGAACGAGATCGGCCGGATGCTCGGCGTCGAGTCGTTCGTCGAAGGCAGCGTTCGGCGCGAAGGCGATCGACTTCGCATCAGTGCGCACCTGGTCAACGCTCGCGACGGTTACCAGCTCTGGGCCGAAACGTACGATCGGCACCTGGAAGATGCGTTCGCGGTTCAAGAAGAGATTGCATTGGCCATCGCCGACACGCTGACCGGGCAACTGCTGGGCGAACGCCGCGCGGTCGCGCCGGCCGAGCCGGTCGTCAATCCGCTCGCCTACGATCATTATTTAAAAGGTCGTTTCAATTGGCACCGGCGCACTCAAGAGAGCTTGCGGAGTGCGGCCGAGCATTTCGAACAGGCGGTGGAGCTTGCGCCCAAGTACGCGCCGGCATGGGCCGGCCTCGCCGATGCTTATGCCGTGCTGGGTTTCTATGATTTTCTTCCACCCAGCGACGCGTTTCCTAAAGCGCAGGACGCGGCGCGGCGTGCTTTGGAACTGGACCCACAGAATGCCTCCGCCGAAGCGACGATGGGATATGCGGCCCTTTACTACGATTGGAATATTCCCAAAGCAGAGACACGCTTTCGACGCGCCATCGCACTCGATCCAAACAATACGAAGGCGCATCAGTGGTACGGCAATCTGTTGACCGCTGCGGGTCGTTTCGACGAGGCGGAGCATGAGATGCGTCGTGCGCAACAACTGGAGCCGCTGTCGGTGATCGCCAGCGCCGCGCTTGGTTGGGCGTTGTATCACGCGGGCCGCTTCGAAGACGCGCTCGACCAATATCGCATCACTCTGGCGCTCGATCCAAACTTCGAGCTTGCCTACCTATGGAGCGGCTGGGCTCTCGAAGCTCTCGGCCGTTACGATGAAGCGCTGAGCACACTTGAGGACGCCGCGAAGCGTTCTGGTGGCAGCGGCATCAGCCTGGCCTCGCTGGCGCGATTGCACGCGCTGCGCGGCGAGCGCGCGAAAGCGGAACTCATTCTGACGCAATTGAAGAATTCGAAAGGCTACGTGCCGGCCTACGAGATCAGCAAAGCTTGGTTTGCACTCGGCGCCGGCGATGAAGCCGACCAGTGGCTGCAGCGTGCTTTCGAACAACGTTCGCACTCGCTCGTGTTTCTGCGAGTCGATCCGCAGCTGACGAAGTATCGTCAGGAGCCAGCGTGGGTGCGCGTTGCCGCCCGGGTGGGCAGCTAATTCTTAATACGTGAGGTGAATGCCATGAGCGAAGAACGTCCGCCGTTTCCACCGTTCACGCGCGAGACTGCGATTCAAAAGGTTCGCTTGGCGGAGGATGCCTGGAATAGTCGCGACCCGGTGCGCGTGTCGCTGGCTTACACCGCCGATAGCAAATGGCGTAACCGCGCCGAGTTTCCGGTGGGGCGCGAGCAGATCGTCGAGTTCCTGAAGCGCAAGTGGAACCGCGAGTTGGAATATCGGCTGATCAAGGAGCTTTGGGCCTTTACGGATAATCGCATCGCCGTCCGCTTCGCCTACGAATGGCACGACGATGCCAATAATTGGTACCGCTCGTACGGCAATGAGAATTGGGAGTTCAACTCCACCGGGCTCATGCAATGCCGCTATGCCAGCATCAACGATCTGCCGATCACGGAATCCGAGCGCAAGTACCGTTGGTTACAAGGCCGCCGGCCCGACGATCATCCCGGTCTCAGCGACCTGGGATTGTGAGTCTCATCCCTGCAGTCGCTTCTTCACGTCCTCGTACGCGTGCTGAATGAGCGCGCCGAGCGCTTTGGAATCGAGCGGCTCGCCGGGTTTAATTTTGACATGTCGCATGCGCTTGCCGGTTCCTTCCAGCAGGCGCGCGGGATCTTTCAGTTCCGCGCCGAGAGAGAAACCGATGTTTACATGTTCTTTGAATACATTGATGTAAGCGAAAGGAACGTCGTGGACGCACGCGGTGGGACAACCGTCGTGCATCAGCTCCAGCACGTCCAAGCCGCACGCACGTATTCGCCCATGCCAGGTACGAGCAATAGCACCAAGCTCACCAGGCTGTTTGCTCAGCCAGGCGTCGACCGCCGCGTCGCGCGGCACTCCCAGGGACAACCGGAATAACTTGTCCATGGCGTTAGCCTACTCGCTTTCCACGCGAACGCTAATGACATATCCCTCGCCATACACCGTCTTGATGATCGATGGCTCACGCGCATCTTCGCCAAGCAGACGCCGGAGCCGGCTGATGCGCACATCGATGCTGCGATCGAAGGCACCGATGTCGCGGCCGCGAGTCATCTCCATCAGCTGATCCCGGCTCAGGACTTGATTACCGTTCGACGCCAGCGCTTCGAGCAGGCGGAACTCGGCACCGGCCAGTGCTTGTTTCCTGCCGTCGGGATCGATCAAACATCGCGCGATGGTGTCGAGCGTCCAATTGGCGAATCGATAACGTTCCGGTCTCGGCGGGCTGCGGCCAACGCTGATCTCCCAACGCCCTAGCACATTCCTGATTCTCGCCAGGAGCTCTCGCGGGTTGAACGGCTTGGCGACGTAATCCTGCGCACCGACTTCCAAGCCTTGGATGCGATCGACCTCGCCACGGCGTGCCGTCACGATGATGACAGGCAAGCGCGCCTGGGCACGCAGCCGTTTGCAAATCGATAAACCATCCTCGCCCGGCAGCATCGGGTCGAGCACGATGAGATCGATGCGCTTGGTGAGCAGGCGATCGAGCGATTTGCCGTCCGCGACTGCCGTGGCCTGAAAGCCACTGCTTTGCAGATAACTGGAGAGCAGGCCGCGGAACTGCGGATCGTTGTCGACGATGACGATGTGTGGAAGCAAGGGCGTGGACATCTTTGGGGGCTCGCTGCTCATGATGCATGCGGGCGGCATCGGGTCGCGAAGATCACAGAAGATCACATCGGCAGCGAAGTTTTGCTCGTGCAACTGAACGCCTGCTGAAGCGATCAGCGCGTCGTCTCGCCGGTTGCGAAATGTCGCTGGCGCCGGCTGCCACGAAACAATTGATTACAAGTCGACAAACAAGTGAAAGGTTCGCGCTATCGCTCAGCGCTACTGTCCGCCGCCTCGGAGACGGGACAGATGCGACGTGTTGAGGTCAATAGTTGTACTCGTGTGTGGGCTGGCGATGCTGCGCTTCGAAGCGGCGCATGGCGCTGCAGCCGACAGCCCATTCGTCGTGGAAGAAATCCGCCTCGAAGGGCTGCAGCGCATTTCCGAAGGCACGGTCTACAACTATCTGCCGCTCAACATCGGCGACCGTATCGACGGTCGTCGCGTGGCCGAAGCGATCCGCGCGCTGTATGCAACCGGGTTCTTTCGCGATGTGGAGCTGCGGCGCGAAGGTGACGCGCTGATCGTCGCGGTCATGGAGCGACCGGTGATCGAGAGTTTCTCGATCAAAGGCAACAAGGACATCAAGACCGAAGATTTGCAGAAGTCCTTGCGCAACGTCGGCCTCGCGAGCGGTAAGAGTTTCGACAAGTCGGTGCTCGACGAGGTCAAGCAATATCTCACCGAGCAATACTTCTCGCGCGGTAAATATAGCGTGCGCATCGATGCGAACGCGGAGGAGCTGCCCGACAACAGAGTCAAGGTCGGCATCGATATCCACGAAGGCGCACGCGCGCGTATTCGGAACATCAACATCGTCGGCAATCAGGCCTTCGATGAAGCAGAGCTGCTGGGCCAACTGCAGCTGCGCGAGCCGAACTGGCTGTCGTGGTATCGACAGGACGATCGATATGCGAAGGAATCGCTCGCCGGCGATCTGGAAACGCTGCGTTCGTACTACATGGATCGCGGCTACGCCGACTTCGCGATCACGTCCAGCCAGGTGGCGCTCGCGCCCGAGAAGGACGAGCTGTTCATCACGGTCAACGTCAAGGAAGGCGACGTGTATGAAGTCTCGGACGTGAAGCTGGCCGGCACGATGGAAGTGCCGGAGAGTGAGCTGCGCCAGTTGTTGTCGGTGGCACCGGGCCAAACGTTCTCCCAGCGACGCATTTCACAGTCGACTGAAGCAATCAAGTTGCGGCTCGGGCTCGATGGCTACGCGTTCGCCAAAGTCGATCCGGTGCCGAAGCTGGATCCGGACAAGAAACAAGTGTCGTTGTCGCTGGTGGTCGATGCCGGTCATCGCGTGTACGTGCGCCGGATCAATTTCCTCGGCACCACCGATGTGAACGATGACGTGCTGAGGCGTGAGATGCGCCAGCTCGAAGGCGGTTATCTGTCGAGCACCGCGGTGGAGCGTTCCAAGATTCGCTTGCAACGCTTGCCTTTCATCAAGGAGGTCGAGGTTGAGACCAACGCGGTGCCGGGCACGCCCGATCTCGTCGATCTGGATGTGACACTCGAACCCGGGCTGCCAGGGCAGTTCGGCGGCGGCCTCGGCTACTCGGAATCGCAGTCGTTTATTTTGAACGGCAACATCACGCACTCGAACGTCCTGGGCACGGGCCAGCGCGTTGGCGCCGAGTTCAACGGTGGCAAATACTCGAAGATCTACAGCTTCTCGCACACCGATCCGTACATCACGATCGACGGTGTGACTCGCACGGTCAGCACATCCTATCGCGATGTGAGTCGGCTCACGTCGAGCTTCTCGTCGTTCTCCACCAAGACCTACGCCAGCGGCGTCGACTTCTCGTATCCGATCACCGAGCTGCAAAGCGTGCGTTTGGGGACATCGCTGCAGCACGTGGAGCTGGCGACGTTCGAGAGCAGCTCGCAACAGCTGCAGGATTGGGTGACCGACAACGGCAGCTCGTACTTACGCAGGTTGAATGGCGACTTCTTGCTCGGCACCGAGTACGACGCAATCGAGCTGTCGGCGGGCTGGGCTCGCGACAGTCGCAATCGTGTGCTGTTCCCGACGCAGGGTTCGATCCATCGTTTCGTCGCGGCGACGACTGCGCCGACCAGCGGCAACTCCATCAACTACCTGCGCGCGACATATCAGTATCAGCAGTTCTTCCGCTTCGGCTTCGTGCCGCTGCTGCGCGAGCTCACGTTTAGTTTCGACACGAATTTGAACTATGGGCAAGCGCTCGGCGACACCACTGCCGTCCCGCCCAATCTGCATTACTTCACCGGCGGACCGGATTCGGTGCGTGGCTTCAGAGAGTCGACGCTCGGGCCGCGCGATTCGCTGGGCAATCCTTTTGGCGGCGACGCATCCGTGTCGGGTCAGCTCGAAGCGATGTTTCCCATGCCCAAGAAGTTCGCGCAGAGCGCGCGAGCCAGTCTGTTCTTGGACTTCGGCCAATCGTTTTATCTCGGCGATACCGAGTTCACGGACAAGCTCGGCGAACCGAAAGAGTACGGGTTCGACGTGAAGCAGCTGCGCGCCTCTGCGGGCATCAGTGTCCAGTGGCTCGCGCCTCTCGGCTTGTTCCGCTTCAGCTACGCGGTGCCGCTCAGATATCAGACCGAGACCTTTCGTAACTTCGGCGACGACCTGGAACGTTTTCAGTTCTCGATCGGCAACGCCTTCTGACGTTCGCACTCATTCGGAGACATTCATGCGAATTTACTTACGCCTGCCCGCGGTCCTGGTTGCGTTGGCCGCAGTGGCATCGCTCGGTGGCTGCAGCAAGGGCGACGACAATGCCGACGCACGCTCGCGACTGCTGAACGTGAGCTCCGGCTATCAATCGCTGGACCTGTACGTTAACGAAGACGATTCGGATACCGATTCCATCAAGGCGTCGGCGATAGCGTTTGCCGGTTTGAGCGAATACAACTCGGTCGACTCCGGCACGTACGACATCAAGTTCAAGCGCGCCGGCGTCAGCAGCACGCTGCTGACCTTGAGCGATAAAAAGCTTGCCGACGATTCCAATGTGACCTATGTGGCCTTCGGAGCGGTGGGACGCTTCGGCGTGCTGGAGCTCGGCGAGGATGTGGAGGAGCCGGACGACAACGGTCGCACCAAGCTCCAGGCGCTCAATGTTTCCGAGGCCGGCGCGGTCGATATCTATCTGACCGAGAGCGACGTGCCGCTGGAGGACGCTTCGCCGCTGTATGCCAACGTAACGGCAGCCGGCGGCATGCTGACGACCGACAGCGGCGACTTTCGGTTGCGAGTGACGGGTGCTAACGACATCAACGACCTGCGGTTGGATATTCCGAGCATCACGCTGAACAGCAAGAAGGTCGCGACGCTGATCTTGAGCGAAACCAGGAGCGGCATGCTGGTCGATGCGTTGTTACTTCCCCAGCAAGGCAGCTTGACGCAGTTCGTGAACACCAAGGCACGCGTGCGTGCGGCAGTGGGTATAAGCAGCGGTTCGATGGCATCGCTTCGCGTCGGCGGCGTGAGCATCATCAATGGCCAGGGCAGGGGCGTGATCAGCGCCTACTCGCAGGTGGAAGCGGGCGATGCCGCCGTTACATTGGTGGTCGACGGTGCTCAAGTTCCAGTGGGCAATCAAGCATTGGTCGCAGGCGGCGACTACACAGTGCTGCTGTGGAGCGATTCGACTGGCACACGCGCTTCATTGATCGCCGACGACAACCACGTGCCGACCAGTGCTGCCGATACCAAGATCCGTTTGTTGAACGGACTGTCCACACAAGGCGTGCCGCTCACGCTCTATGTGAATTTCTTCCCGTATGCCGAAGCAACGCAGCTGGGCACCGCCTCGGCTTACTCCGACGTTGACAGCGGCACGGATTTCCAGGTCGATGTTTATAACGCCATCACCGCGACGGCATTGCTGAGTCGAGAAGCGGACCTGCAAGCATCGGGCGTCTACACGTTGCTGGTATTCGGCAAAGCGGACGGCACCGTCGACAGCACTTTGCGTAAGGATCGATGAGCGGGAGATGTCCTGGTTTGCGACGAGATTCGCTATGACGCGCGGCTCGCGCAACCGGTGGTCGATCTGGGGTCGTTGGGGTGGTCCCATCGCTCAATCGGAAAGCATCAATGCCGCAGGCGATGTCATCGGCTTTGCCTCGAATGCCAACTTCCGTGGCACGACGTTCCGACAGCCGCACCGGCCAGCAGGGCGCGTATCTGTTGCGTCCCGTGACCCCGTGACCCTCAATGAGGTTGGATCGAGGAGACGCTCTGCGTCTCCTCGATCCGGCAGAATGTTTCTTCGATGACGCGAGCACTCACCGGTTTCACCAAATGAGCCTTGAAGCCGCACTCGGTAGATTTCAGCCGGTCTTCGACCAGCCCGTAGCCCGTCACTGCAATCAAATGCGCTCGCGGCACGACGCTTTGCATGCGCCGCGCGACTTCGTATCCATCCATCTCCGGCAAACCAATGTCGAGCAATACGAATTGCGGATCGAAGGCGGCCGCATGCTCCAGCGCTTCCTTGCCGGAGTAGGCGACGAGCGTGACGTGTCCTTCGAGCCGCATGATGATTTCGAGCGACTGCGCAGCATCGCGGTTATCGTCGACAATGAGCACGCGAGCAGTGGGGCGCTCGGGAATGATGACGGTTTCGGCCAAGGTGATCGGCGGCGCCGCGATCGGCAAACGAATGGTGAATGTCGAACCTTTACCGCTGCCTTCGCTGACCGCTGCGATCGATCCGCCGTGCATTTCGGCGAGCTTGCGGCACAAGGGCAGGCCAATGCCCAATCCACCTTGCGAACGATCGAGTGGGCGGTCGCCTTGCACGAACAGATCGAAGATGTGCGGCCACAACTCCGGCGCGATGCCTTGGCCGGTATCTTTCACTTCCACGCCGACCGACGTTCCGTCGGCAAACATTCGCAACCAGATCTCACCGCCCGCATCGGTGTACTTGGCTGCGTTGGTCAGCAGGTTGGTGATGCATTGTGCGAGACGCACTTTATCGCCGGATAGCCACAGCGGTTCGAACCACTGCGCGATCGTCAAACGATGTCGCCGCTCCTGGATGAGCGGCTGCGCCGTTTCCAAAGCGAGATCGACACAACTTTGCAAGGTCACCGGCTCGCGTCGTATTTCGATGCGGCCTTGAGTAATGCGTGCGACGTCGAGCAGATCGTCGAGCAGCCGGCTCATGTGACCGATCTGCCGTTCGATGACGCCTAACAACGGATGCTCCTGGCCGCGGCTGCTGAGCAGGCGAGTGAGTGCTTGAGTGGCGTTGCTGATCGCCGCGGCCGGGTTGCGCAATTCATGGCCGAGCATCGCCAGGAATTCATCCTTGCGAGTGCTGGCGTCCTTGAGTGCGACCTGCAGATTGCGCAGATCGGTGACATCCGTGCTGGTACCAAACCAACGCAGAATATTGCCGTCCTCGGAGCGGATCGGCACCGCGCGAGACAGAAACCAGCGATAGTCGCCGTCCTTGCTCTGCAATTGAAACGTATCTTCCCAGGAGCGGCCCGCGCTCAAGCATTCGTCCATGGCGTGCACGATGCTTTCGCGCCGATCCGGATGGATCGCTTGCGTCCAGCCCAATCCTTGCGCGTCTTCGGTCGTCATGCCGGTGTAGTCGTGCCAGCGCTGGTTGTGCCAGGTCGACTGCCCATGTTCGTCGCAAGTCCACGCGAACTGATCGATGTTGTTGGCGAGCTCGCGGAAGCGCGCTTCGCTGTCGATGATCATCTCGTGCGCGGCGATACGTTCGGTGATGTCGATCACCACCGCCACGCCTTGCACCGGCCGGCCGTCGTCGTCGGCGACGAAGTTGCCGAACAGGTGCACCCACACCGTGCTGCCATCCTTGCGGATGTAGCGCTTCTCCAGGTTGTAGCTCGCGAGCGCGCCCTCGACCACCTGCGTGGCGAGACGCTGATCCGAGCCGATATCGTCCGGATGAGTGATATCTTGCCAGCGGACTGCGTACAGCTCTTCGGCTGTGTAACCCACGAGCCGACAGAAGGCGCGATTGACGTACTCGAAGCGCCCGTCGAGTGTGTTGTGAGCCACCGCGACCGGCGCGTTTTCCAGCAGCGCGCGATGGCGTGCTTCGCTATGCCTGAGCGCGCGCTCCGTGCGTTTGTGATCGGTGATGTCCGCCGCGGCGCTGACGATGCAGTCCTCGCTGACAGGAAACAAAGTGACCAGCAGGTCGGTGCCGCGGTAATGCGACTCGAAACGGATCGGCCGGGCGGTCTCCAACACCTGCGCGCACTGGCCGATGAGAAATTGGGCTCGCTCCTGGTGGAGCATGTCCGTCAGGCGTCGCCCGAGCAGCTCGTTGCGCGTGACGCCTAGAAGTTCCAGTGCCAGCGTGTTGGCATTCCGATAACTCCAGTTGACGATTTTGCGATCGGCATCGCGAACGGCTTCCAGCACCGTCACCGGTTCGGTGGGATGCTCGAACATCGCTTGTAACAAGGCATCTCGCTGGGCGAGGACTTGCTCGTGCCTGCTTTCCATTTCCGCGCGGGCACGAGTCAACGCGCTGTTCAAGGCCTGCACTGCGCGTTGTCGCTGATACATTTCGACCAGCACCGAGACCTTGCTGCGGAGAATGGCCGGTGCCACCGGGATCGTGATGTAATCGATCGCGCCGACTTCGTAGCCCTGCAGTTGATCGAGATCGGAAAGATGTGCGCCGGTCACGAAAATGATCGGGATGCGCCCCATCCGCGGATGCTCGCGAATCAGCCGGGCCGTCTCGAAACCGTCCATGCGAGGCATGTGGACGTCGAGCAGAATGGCCGCGAACTCCTGCTCCAGCAGCTGCTTCAACGCTTCCTCGCCGGATAGCGCCCGCACGCATTTGATCTTCAGCCCGTCGAGCGCCGCTTCGTAAGAAAACAGCCGCGCGGGTTGATCGTCCACCAATAGCACGCGGACCGGCTGGTCCAGCAACTGCTGGCCCGCTGGCGCAGCCTCGCGGCTACCTTCCGTTAAGGTTGGAGTGGATGACGTCACGTTCCGGACCGCTGCGGCGCCTGTTATTGGAGTCTGGAATCTCGCGCCGACGGATTCCGCTCATGCCTCAACGCATCGGTTTGAGGCAAGTTCCACTACAATCGCTTGGGTCACGGGGGAAACAAGAAATATGAACGACCGAGTTGCGGCGACCGGGACCGATCCTGGCTTCGGCGACGCCACGCTACGTAAAGTCGCCTGGCGGCTGGTGCCCTTTCTCGGTGTCCTGTACTTCTTCGCGTTCCTGGATCGCGTGAACGTCGGCTTCGCGGCTTTGACCATGAATGCCGATCTGGGTCTTTCGGCCGCGGCCTTCGGCCTCGGTGCGGGCATTTTCTTTATCGGCTACATCGCATTCGAAGTGCCGAGCAACGTCATGCTCGAACGCTTCGGAGCCCGTGTGTGGATCGCGCGCATCATGATCAGCTGGGGCGTGCTGTCGGCGGCGATGGCGTTGGTGCAGGGGCCGAACAGTTTCTATGCAGTCCGATTTCTGCTCGGCATCGCCGAGGCCGGCTTCTTTCCCGGCATCATCTACTATCTGACCTGCTGGTTTCCGGAAGCACGGCGCGCCCGGATCATTGCGCTATTCATGATTGCGTTGCCGTTATCCAGTGTCATCGGCGCGCCGATATCGATGGCGTTGTTGGGAATGGATGCGGGAACGTTACATGGCTGGCAATGGATGTTTCTGATCGAAGCACTGCCGACGATTGCCCTCGGCATCATGGTGTTGCTGGTGTTGCCGGATCGGCCCGCCGACGCGCGCTGGTTGACTGGCGCCGAGAAAAACTGGCTCGCCGACCTGTTGGCGCGCGAGCGCAATCATCCATCGAGCCATCGCTCAACGACCTTGCGACACATATTCGTAAAGCCGGAGATATGGCGCCTCGGGCTGGTCTATTTTTGTATGTTGATCGGCCTGTACGGCTTCGGGTTCTGGCTGCCGCAGATCATCCAATCGTTGGGCCAGCGCTCATCGCTTGAAGTCGGGCTCATGACGATGGTGCCGTACAGCTGTGCCTGTATTGCCCTCGTGCTGTGGGGACGGCATTCCGACTCGACCCAGGAACGGCCGCTACATGTCGCCGGTGCGTTGTTGTTGGCTGCCGTGGCGCTCGCCACTGGAGCATGGGTTGAGCAGCCCGGCATTCAATTCGCTGCTTTATGTATCACCGCCGTCGGCATCTATTCGGGGCTGCCGTGTTTCTGGGCGATGGCGAGCCGAGGCCTGCAAGGCGTTGCCGCCGCCGGCGCGATTGCGCTGATCAATTCGCTGGGCAACTTCGGCGGATTTCTCGGCCCCGCCGCTATCGGTTTCACGAAGGAACGTAGCGGCGGTTATGCCGCCAGCTTTCTTTTCATCGCGGCGTGCCTCGCGATCGGAGCTGTGCTGGCTGTATATGGAAGAACTCGCGGGAGCCAGCCCGAACCGACTGTCGAAGCGCGGGCATTTAAATCGACGGGATGAGCGCAGCGGCCTCGTCGATCTTTATTAGCGAGGTAAGTTACCAAGGATAACCGCGGCTTTGCGCGATTCGAACTCGTCTTCGTCGACGGACAGGCCCATCTTCGCAGCGACGCTCCTGCTGCTCGTCTTGGCCAGCTGCGCCTGGCCGGTGCATGCCGACGACAACACTTGTGTGTTCCTGAGCCAGGCCAACTTCCGGTCCATTCAGGATGCGTCGACCCAAATCATCCTCAGTCGGCCCATCCCTGCCACCGAATCCGAACCCGCTCACTGTCTGGCGAGCGGCTATGTCGAGCCGAACATCGGCATTCAGCTGAGATTGCCCGCTGCATGGAACGGCAAGCTCCTGAAGCTGGGCTGCGCCGGCCACTGCGGCATGGCTGGAGACGATTACCTGCCGATGAAGTGCGCCGCCGGTCTGCGCAAAGGCTATGCATGCCTCACTTCGGACATGGGTCATTCGGGTTTGATCCTGGACGGCATGTGGGGCCAGGGTAATTTGCAAGCAAAAGTGGATTGGGGATATCGGGCCACCCATGTCGCGACGGTGGCCGCCAAGGAGATCGTTCGCCACTACTACGGAAGCGCCGCCAAGAAATCGTATTTCGTTGGATGCTCGACTGGAGGCCGCCAAGGCTTGCAGGAAGCACAGCGCTTCCCATGGGATTTCGACGGCATCGTCGCCGGCGCTCCACCCGTCAAGCTGTCGAATATCTATATGACTCTCGCGTGGGGCATGCGCTCGACCCACGACGCGAACGGAAAACCGCTGCTGAGTACTGCGAATCTGCAGTTGCTCCACCAGGCTGCGGTCCGCAAGTGCGATCTCGACGACGGTGTGAAGGATGGAGTCATCAGCGATCCGTTCCGTTGCGGCTTCGATCCCGCCGAGCTCGCTTGTAGCAAAGATCACAGCGAAGGATGTCTGGCTCCGTCGCAGGTCGAGGCGGCGAAGAAGGTTTATGCCGGCCCCGCCACTTCGAGCGGACAAGCGCTCACGCTGGGGGGTCCGATGATTGGATCTGAGTTCGACGGCTGGCAGACCTTCGTGGGAGCAGGCGACGCGCCGCCCACCTACGATCAACTGACTCGCGATGGCTTGCGATATTTGTTCTTCGCCACCGATCCGGGTGCGAATTGGCAGCCAAGCGATTTCGACTTCGATCGTGACTACCAGCGGCTCGACCTTCTGCAATCGCTATATGCCAGCAACGATGTCGATTTACGTCGCTTCAAAAAAGCCGGTGGCAAGCTGTTGGTGTTTCATGGGCTCGCCGACGAGGCAGTCATCGCCAGAGACAGCGTCGAGTACTACGAAACAGTCGAGCGAGTGATGGGCGGAAGAGCCGAGACGCAAGATTTCTTTCGCCTGTTCCTGCTGCCGGGCGTCGGCCATTGCTCCGGTGGACCCGGCGCCGACACAGTCGATTATCTAAGTGCAATCGAGGATTGGGTCGAAAGTAATCGGCCGCCGGAACGTTTGATCGCCTCGCGGATGAAAACGTTCGACCGCGCACGTCCTTTCTGGACGCACGTCGAAGGCGACATCGAGTTCACTCGGCCGCTGCATCCGTATCCGTCGAAGGCGCTGTTCAAAGGTAAAGGCGATTGGAAGGATGCAGCCAATTTCAAGCGCGTGCCGGCAGCTCCGTAGCGCCGGCTCGACGCAGCGCGTCCTGAATCAGGCTGACCAATTCACCGACCGTCGACGGCATGTCGACATCCATGAAGGTATCGCCGCCCAAGCCGAACTCACGTTGCAGATTGAGCAGCAGTGTGATGAGGTGCAGCGATGCCACGCCATACTCCGCGAGCGCCGCCTCTTCGGTGACGAGATTTCTCGACTTCGGGTCGATCGGCAGATGATCCAATATTCGGCCGAGGATGGCGGTTCGGCTGTCCATCACTGATTTGCCTCCGTGCGCACCTGGCCAAAGCTCCGTTTGATGAGCGCTGTGATGGCTGGTCGGTCGAGCTTGCCGTTGTCGCGTCGTGGAAATTCGTCGAGACCGAGCGAGCTGATCGCGACGTAATTCTGGGGAACTTTGAACGGCGATAAATTCTCGGCGAGTATTCGATGCCATGCCGTCGTGTCGACCTTGCGCCCGTCCTCGGCTCGATAGGTTAGTACCAGCTTCTTGCCCCAGATGGCGTCGTCAATACCGACGAGCACGATCTGCGCGGCCCCCGGCAGTTGCATGCACAGTTTCTCCACCTCGGCCGGATAAACGTTCTCTCCGCCGACGATGAGCATCGAGTCGAGCCGGTCGATGACGAACAAGTTGCCGTTGTCGTCGAAGTAGCCGATGTCTCCAGTGCGCAGCCAGCCATCGACCTTGCGTGTCCGCGTGAGCTCCGGATCGCCCACATAACCTTGGAAGATGGTCGGGCCGCCGATCCAGATCTCACCTTTACTTCGAGACTTTGAATCGTCAGCGGCGGCTAGCGAAGCCGGCTCCTCAGCGCCAATGCGTACGTCGCAGTCGAACAAGGTGCGACCCGAGCTACCGAGCGAGCGTGGATTCGGATCGAGATGCTCGCAAGTGGCAATCGAAGCAGACTCGGTGAGCCCGTACACCGTACGCACTGGAACGCCGAAGCGCCGCTCGAACTCCTGGATCAAACCCGCATCGATGGCCGAGCCGCCGGTCAGCAAACATTTCAGCGACGAGGGACTCTTTGGCTGCTCCGGACGCGCCAACAGCAGGGCCAGAAACGAGACCATGCCGAGCGACCAGTTGGCTCGATACCGATCGACGTAGCGCCAGAAATTCAGCATGCCGACGTCCGATTTGACGACGGCGGCCGAGCCTCCGACCAGAGCACAGGCGAGCGTCGTCAGTACCTGGCCGCTGTTATGGAACAACGGACATACCGTCAGGAAGCGATCGTCGCGATCGAGACGATAAGCACGGACCAGCGCCATCGCATTGGCGAGCAGGTTGCGCTCCGAGAGGATTGCGCCCTTGGGGCGCCCAGTCGAACCCGATGTATAAACAACCTCGCCAACGAAAGCCTTGTCGTCGCGAACGGACCGGCGCGGTGTCGATTCAACGCCCAGTGCACAACAGGCGGTGTAGTACTGTCGGTGGTCCGAGACGGCCATCCGGTGGCGGTTGCCGAAATCTGCGGTCTTGGCATGGGTGGGATCGAAGACGACTGCACTACAGCCGGCCTTGTCCAGCATGTAATGCAGCTCGGCAGGCGACGACGTAGGATTCAACGGTACATACAAGCGCCGGCTGGCGATTGCGGAAATAAACATCAGCGCCGAGAGGCCGCAGTTGTGGAAGATCGACGCCACCGCCGCGCCTTCGGGAATCGACAACTCGTCGAGCTGCCGTTCGAAGCCGTGCTTGAATCTCGACAGATCCGCATAGGACACGCGTCCCAACAGCGGATCGTCGATCAGAAATGCATCGTCCGAGAAGCGGTCGGCAGCCTCGCGAACCAGTGCTCCGAAACTTTCCACTTGCAGCATACGTAAGCTCGATCCATGAGGGAATGAGCTATACAACGTGACGATACGATACTCAACGATACATTCTCAGGCGTCGGGCCCTCGGTCGCGTCCAACAGATGCAGTTGTGAAATACGATGTTCGGTACTATGTTTGCAGTGGCGATGGAACGCTTGCGGAGCAGCAGTGATGCAAGTTTTTCGGCGGATACAGCCCCGGCCGGCGGATGCCCGGGTGCCGTTGACCGCGATACAGGCGCAGATGTGGAGCTACATGCGCGAGCATGGAAATGTGAGCCTCCGCACGTGCGCGTCGACCATTCGCATCGTCGGGAAGTTGGACGCGGCGCTGCTCGAACGCTGCATCGGGCTGATCGTGCGCCGTCACGAATCGTTGCGGACGCGAATCGCAGAGGTCGATGGACTGGCTCAGCAGTTTTTCGACGAGGCTGAACAATTTGAGCTCGTCACCGTCGATCTTTCGAACTCCACGCACCCCCTCGAAGACAAAGCAAGACAGCTTATCCATGCGTTTTGTGCAGAAAAGGTGGACCTGACGCGAGGGCCGTTGTTCGCGGCGAGACTATTCAAGTTGTCGCAAACGGATCATGTATTGGTATGCGCGTTGGATCACATGATATCCGACGGCACTTCCCTCGGTATTCTCGACACTGACGTATGGACTGCCTATCGACAGGCTGCAGACGGTCTGCCGATTTTGCTCCCGCCGCTCTCCGCGCAGTTCGGAGATTATTGCGTTTGGCAGGAAGACAACTACATCTCCTGGCGAGAGCAGCATCAGGAATATTGGCGCGCGCGCCTTCATGGTGCGCCGGAGCTACGAATTCCCCGTACTGGTGCGTGCGGCGATTCGAGCTCGTGCACGAGTGAGTCGCGTCACTTTCCACTCGGAAAACATCTGAGCGAGCGATTGTGTGTCCAGGCTGAACGGGATCGCGTTCCAGTGGCCTGGCTGCTATTGGCGGTGTATGCGGTAGTGATGTCGCGCTGGTGCAACCAGCAAGACGTGCTGCTTACGTTTGTCTCGCATGCAAGATATAGGGACGAGCTGCGTCCGATGATCGGATTCGTCGCGAGCTACGTATATGTGAGATTGCACGTGCCGGAAGCGGTCGCTCTCTCCAGCATTGTCCGCGAGATCAAGCGGCAGATGTTCCTGGCCGTCCAGCACGAGGACTTCGGTCGAGTGACCGGTCTGTTATCGGAATGGGGTGTTCCGTATACGGAGGGTTACTTCAATTGGCTGCCGAATTTCGGTGCGCAGCGTCCCTTCGACTTCGGGCAAACGGGGGCCGAAGAGTTCGAGTTGCGACCGTTTCCGTTCCGCGTGCCCATTCCGGCGGATTTTTTCCCTTTGTTCTACGACTCGGCCGAGGAGATCGTGCTGATCGTCGATTTCAAACCCTCCGTCTTTCCGCACTCCGTGGTAGAGGAATTCGCAATCGATATCGCGTCGCTGGCGGAAGAGTTTTTGGAGCACACCAGGCTGAGCTCGGATGAAGCGACGGCACATAGCATTTCTGCTTGAACAAGCCTACGGCCACATTCTGCCGACGCTGGGAGTGGCGGCGGAGCTGGTGCGCAGGGGCAGCGATGTAAGTTTTGGAGTCACCGAAGAGTTCGCGCCCATCGTTCGGCGCGTCAACGCACGTGCCGTTATCCTATGTCCGATGGAGACGAGAGCCGATCTCTGCAGCATGACTGCCTTGCCCGAGGGCGGTCACGACTACGCGCTCTCCGAGGAACAGCAGCAGCGATTCGCAAGTCACATCCGTGACAGAACTCAAGCGTCGCTCGCGCAGCTTGAGGAACGATATCGCGGCGACCGCCCCGACGTCGTGGTGCACGACGACTGTCTGGATCTGGCGGGCCGAACGTTTGCCGACAAGTGGGGCATTAAAAGAGTGAGGTTCCATCCGCTCCCCGTGTATCGAGAAGCGCGACCGGCGTTCGGCGACGATCGGCTGGTGCTGGTGTCGGTACCTAAGTTTTTTGTCGAGGATGCGGATTCGTTCGACGAGCGATTCAAGTTCATCGGCTTCATTCCTGAAGGCCGTCGCGAGGTCGCGGAACGCTGGAAACGTAGCGGTCACGGCAAACCAACCATCCTGGTGAGCCCGACGACCGGGCTCATGGCCCAGAAGGATTTCTGCCGCGTCGTCGCCAAGGCACTCGGTGATCTCGACTATGAGATCGTGCTATCGATCCCGGGCGACTTCGATCCTCTATGCGTCATCGATCCCAAAGATCTGGGTCGTCTGCCGGATAACTTTCGATTGAACCGATATTCATCACATCTGGAGATCCTGGAAGACGCGTGTCTGTTCGTCGGCCAAGGCGGTCCCGGTAGCACACTCGAAGCGCTGTACTCCGGCGTTCCCGCGCTCCTGGTTCCTCCGACTCAGGCTCACGACATCACGGCTGTCCGCTTGGCGCGACTCGGGCTGGGCACTCGCATGAGCATCGCAGAGGCCTCTCCGGAGAGGCTGAGAGCCGAGGCTCTCGCTCTCATCGAAGACGAAGCCACGGGAGTCCGAGTGAAGGCTGCTCAACGCGCGATGAGAGAAGATAGGGGAGTCGAGGTCGCTGCGGACCTGCTTTCCTAGATCGCTTCCAGCACCAGCACCCAATCGTGCGAAAACGGCGGGTATTCCGGGCGGTACGCGTTCAGCAAGATGTTCTTGTTCTTTCCGAAGTAGTCCCAGTGGGGTCCGCGGAGTGCGCCTCTGTATCGACCCGCGGCGTCGTACAAATCTCGTTCGAGAGTTTCGTCGGTGATCGGATCGACTGAGCGGCGCAGCTCGAAGTTCTCGTAGCGCTGGGTTGCCCCCTCAGTTCCATACAAGAGGCCAATGCCGTAGTCGGTGCCTGCGCCCGGGGGAATATTGATGATCGGCGAGGTTACCGTCGTCGTTCCGTCGGTAATAGAAACAATCGCCGTGCTGTTCCTCAGCTCGGCAGTCAGCTTGATGTCCGGCCCCAGTTCCGGTGCCGCAGTCACGGAGACCGGCGCTGGTTGAGCACCGTCGATGCGAGCGGACAGTTGTAACGTTCTATCCTTGGCCGAGTAGGCGGCCAGGACGTAGTTGCGCTCGTCTCGATAACGTAACGCCATCCCGCAGTCCGAGGAGCTGCGTGCGCTAACGGACGCTACCACATTCATCTCGGCGCGACGGTCGAACAGGACGATGTTGTTGCCGTTCGATTTCGATGTGCCAGTGCTGACCGGGTCGCGGAAGATTAGTTCGCCCGGCTCTTTCGCGCGTACACGACCGAGATCGATCTTCACTCCCAGCGTTGGCTCCCAGTAATACGCACGGTACGCCACATCGGGCTCCAGATTGAGCACGGTGGGCACGGTCCAATCGAAGAATCCCTTCGCCGGGATATAAATCACGCGGACCTTTTTGGGAATGCCGGCAGCGTAGGGCTCGCGATAATTTCCCTCGCGCTTTTTCCATTCGCCTAAAGGCAGTTCTTCTGCAGCGAGTGGCGGCGTGCGACCACTGATCAAACCCTCGACCAGGTTCAAGTCGAACACCGCACTTTCGCTCTGTGGTTCGAGGATCGTCGTCCCGCGTGGCCGGATCCAATCGGGGTGAGGTTCGAATTGCTGCCACGGATATTTACGCAGCAGTCGGGCAGCAAGGCCGACTTGAGTGGCGCCAGGGAGCTGCATGCCTTCGTTCCAACTCAGAAACGAATAGAACAATCGATGAAACGGCTTGCCAGCGTTGTACGATTCGCCGGTGATCGGATTTCCATAAGAGAAGCCGGCGGCGCCATTCAACATCGCAGTCCAGAACGCTGCGCGTTGAAAGTCTTCGAGGTGTTGTGCGGCGAATGTTTCCCAACCCGTCTCGCCGAGCACCAATGGTTTGACAGTGGCAGTGCGCGCGTAGTGCATGTTCAGCTGCGCGATCGCCGTCGGGATACCCGCCCAGCCGAAATGGCTCGACTGAAAAAAATCGAAATCCGTTAACGTCTCGTCCTGGACCGCGGTGTCGAGCGGCGCCGGCAGTTCGTGCACGGAAACAGGATGCCGATACGGATCGATGCTGCGAATGTATCGAAGCACCTCCGTCCAGCCCGGCGTTACCAGCATCTGCGCCCAAGCTTTCTTATGCTCCGTCGACGGATCGTAGACTTCGCCGCCGACCACCCAGAACACCGGATATGCGCCGTATCGGGCGACGATGTAGCGCCAGAGTTTTTTCGTTCCGTCGACGCCCATCTGTGGCAGTGCCTGGCGCCAGGCGCCGACGATGACCGGGGCGATGCCTGCGTCGATCAGATATTCGATACGGCGATCTGCGTAATCGAAGTAACCAGGATTCAGCTGCTGGAACTTTGCATCCCACACGCAGCCGCCCTCGTTGCAAAAGCCGGGATCCAAAGGCGCATCTTCCTCGTTGGAAGGCGCCATCACCGATAGCTGCACGACCGTGAAGCCCTTCGCTCGACGATCCTTCGTCAACTGCTGGAAGCCCTGCCACGGGAGTCGATCCGAAAGGCTGGTCCACCACGTGTCCCCGAGCCAGTAAAACGGCGTGCCGTCCGCGTGTTCGAAGTAACGCCGGTTCTGACTGACTTTGAACGGGCCTCGCGACAGCAACTCATTGGAGCCGGAGTACGCTCGGATCGTTACGCGGCGCTCGTGTCCGTTGAGATCTTTGTTGTCGGGATCGTTGCTTTCCAGCCGAAGGGTATATTCACCCGGCGCCGGTGGAGTGAAGCGCACTCCCCACTTGCGCTCACCGCGCCAGAAGGCGGGCACTCGCCACGAGCTTGCGCCTCGCGTGAAGATCGCATCGACCTCGATGCCGAACGGATCGGCATAGGTCTTGTTCGATTGAAAGGTTGTTTCGAAAGTTTGCGACGCCTGCCACGCTGTGTTGGGTGCTGTCTGTGCGCCTGCCTCGCAGAAAACGGCTAGCAGAGATAGAACGACGAGGAGGCGGGCGGCGTGGAGTGGCACGGCATTCTCACTGGACCTAACCTTAACTTGACCGGGCCTCGTCTGGCTGCCATCCCTAAGGTCAGCGTGCAATTCGCAGGACGTTGTCGGCCCGCTTGCGATCGATCATCAAGCTGAACGGATCGACGCTGACCGTCGCCGGTTTCTCCGCCAGCGGCACCGTGATTCGTTGCAAGCCGCTGCGTAGTCGATGGTGTTGCAGATACAGAGGCTGTCGCTCGATCAAGTTACGATCCGACTCGGCAAACATCGCGATCTGGAACCACGTGTCGAGCGGCACCTCTTTCTCGGCGCCATGGCCGTCGGCTTCGAATTGCTTTCCCGTAATATCGAGTTCCACTTGGTAGCCGCCGGCGACAGGCCGCAATCGAGCTGCAGTGATGGCCACGTCGTACAGGACGATCTTCTCGAACAAATCAGTAATGAGGTTCTGATATACGGGGCCGGCCGCTGCGCGTAGCTCGTCGATGAGATCGCGCGATGTGGGAAACGGCGGCTTCATGTCCACGAAGCGGGCGTAGTAGGCGCGCAGCGCCCCGTTCACCTTGTCGGCGCCGATCAGCTCTTGAAGCGCGAACAGCGCGAGCGGCGCCTTGTGATACGAAATGTATCCCTGATCTTCCGTGAGCAGCACCGGTTGCTCGGCAGAGGATTCATTGCTTCGGGCGTTGAGATAGTTGTCATGCATGTCGGCGACGATTCGCCGTGTGAGCGCCGGCGACGCGAATTCTTGGTACGCCATCAGCGTCGAGTATTGCGCCAAACCCTCGTTGAGAAACTGCCGTCCTTGCATGCGTGCGCCATAAACATCGCCCCACCATTGATGTGCAAGCTCGTGCAGTGTCGTGTAGTCCAGATCGTTCCATTGATGCAGGTTCACTAGAAATCCCGAGCCTTCGGAGTAGGCGATCGTGCCGACGCCGGCCTGCACGTTGCTTCGATAGCGCGCGTATTCGGCGATTCGGTAGTACGGGAGGCGATAGGGCGCGAATTCGCGACTGAAGTAATTCAGCCCTTTCTTTGCGGTGTCGAGCATCGCCGGTACGTTCCGAGCATGCTTCGGGTCGTAATAGACTTCGAGTGCGACATCGTTCCACTTATCGTGCGCGATGGCGTAGCGTGCGGATTGCACTGTAACCAACGGCCACACAGGTCCTGGCAACGCATACTCGAAATAGCGGCGGCCACCTTCCTCCCAGGTGCGGTGGAGTACACCGGCGGAGACGGCCGTTTGATCGCCGTCGGTACCGATCACGATGCGGAAACTGCTACGACTGTCGATACCGGCCCACAAGTCGTCGAGATGATTTGGGTCGCCGAGCGCCGGCAGCTTCGGAACCGGCGGTAGTCCGAAGCGCGCACGGTCCGATGTGAGTTCACATTCCCTGCAATAGCCGGGCACGGGCAGGTGGCCTCCGCGCAGGTACGTGCCGTTGGCGACAATCTCATTGTCTGCGTTCGCGTTGGGGAAGCCGTTGTTCTCACGCGTGAAAGCCCAGTGCATGGTCAAGGCATTGCTGGACGCGAGCGGAACGCGGGGTCGGAACAAATAAAAGCCTTGTGATGCATCGGACGTTACCAGCGATGCACCGTCCACGACTAGATCTTCGACACGGTTGCGACGATCGACCGAGATGACGAACTCGTGGATTGCGTTTTGCTTGTTGTTACGCAGTTTCGCCGTACCGCGCGAAGTGAACCGACGCTCGGCAGCGTACAGCTCGACACGGACGTCGGGATCGACAATCGATGGCGCTGGCGCGTCCCGATACACGCCGTGTTCGCGCTCGTAGCGCGCCTTCGCGGCTTGGGCTTCGTCGACGGTCACGTAGGCGTTCAGCACGTTCGTGTTGTAGAAGATGAATGCGCCGATGCTCACGAACGCGAGTATCGCGATGGCGCAGGCGCGGAGTAGTCGCGGCGTCAGACGCTTTCGAGCATCGCGCAGGCGGTCACGCCAAGAGGAGACGTGGCTGCGCGGGTAGAACAGGTGACCGACTCCAAGCAGCAGCACACAGAACACGACCCAATAAGAAATCAGTGTGTACGTCTGCAATCGATAGTGGCCGAAACCGTTCATATCAGAATGAACGACGTACGGAATGCGGAAGCTGTACAGCAGATGCTCGAAGTGCAGCGCCGGCAGCGAGAGTAGCGTCACGAACACCAGCAGCGTGAGCACCATGCCGCTCCACTTGCCGGGACTGAACGTTTGCACCAGCACGGCGAGCACGCACAACATCCAGAAGTAGCTTCCGTTGTAGACAAACATTCCCTGCAGAAACACACCGATGGCGTGATCGTGGAAATCGGCCAGCTCTTGGACTGACAGCGACACCAGCATTGATACGATGAGCAGCGATGTCACGACGCCGATCAAGGCCAGCGACTTCGATGCAACGGGAACCCAGTCGGGAAAAGGAGCGGCTGCGACGATATCGGCGACCCCGCTGTCTCGCTCGCGATGCACGAGCAGGGCAGAGTAATAGATGATGGCCAGCAGTACGAACTGAAACAGGCCGTAACGAAAGAAGTCGAGCAGTAACGATGTCGCCGGATACAGCGGCGAGTTGCCAACCGCCCCTCGCAGGTTGCTCGCTTCGCTCCAGATCGCGACGGCGGCCATCGCAAGCAGGAGCCAGATGAGTGGGCTTTGCCAAACGCCGCGCCAGTCCATGCGCAATTGTGAGAGGAACTGAAGCAGCGTCGTGCGGCCATCAAAACGCAGACTGCTTGGAGCACGCGGCAGCGGCGCCTCTATTGATGGCAACGTTGCCGTGATTTTCTGCCGCCGTCGCCAAAGATGAGCGATGCGCGGCTCGGTCACTTCCATCCGATATCGCCACAGTGTGAACAGCAACGCGCAGCTCGCGAGTCCCAACCAGAGCACGCGGTTCGGCGCGAGCAACCCGATTGGCAACTGACTGTTCAACTCACTCACTGTCCAGAACCGTGCGACCTCCGCGACCGGCAGTGCGCCGAACGGATCGACCAAAAAAAGCCAATACGGCACGGGCGCAGCAGCCCCGATGTTGATCATCAATACCAGCACTAGCACGCCAAGTGCCGCACCGAACGTCAACGCGATGGATCGAGTCAGCGCAGCGATACTGAAGAACAGCGAACAGAACACGAACAGATTCGGCAACACCAGCAGCGTGAGGCTTACGACCCAAGGTCGCCAGTCGAACGGCGCAACGCGAGCCGGGTCTAGCCAAGGCATGAAGGATCCAGCGAGCGCACCCAACAAACCGACGCAACCAATCATCATTGCCGTCAGCGTGCCCGCCGAGAACCGGCCCAATAAAAACGCCACGCGCGGTACCGGAGTCGTGAAGAACAGTTCCTCAGTCCGATGTTCGACGTCGCGCGTCATGGCCGTCACCGTGAACACCATCGCCGGCAACATGCCGAACACACTGAGCACGAGCTGCGTTTGGAAGATCAGCCAGGCGCTGTTGATCGCGATCTGCTGGTTGTCGCCAAGGTTGATGCCGGTCCGTGTCAGCGTCAGCAATTGCAGAGCAAAGAACAGCAGCGCGACGCCCCAGCACAACGGAGATCTCAGGTGCATGCCCAGTTCGAAGCGCAGCACGCCCACGAATGCGCGTCGTGACTCCATCCATTTCGACGGCGATGACGGGGGCTGGCCTGAAACTGATTGCAGCATGGTTCCATCCAAGCGCGGCGCGCGATAGCGCGAAAACACGGCACGTGTTGCGAAGTTGCAGGAAACTTGGCGGTCGCCGCGCAGGCCCGGACACTTCGTGTCACTATTGCCGAATAACTCGAACTGCAAGGATGACAAACATGCGTGAACTCCTGTTCCGGCTCATGCTTTCGATTGCCATTGCGAGCGCCACGCTGATTTCATTGCCCGCGTCGGCCAGCGACCGCACGGCCGACCCGCGAATCAAACAGATGGAGAGTGGGCTCTTGCCGCGCGTGGCGCTGAAAGCGGATGTCGGCCACACCTATAGCATCCAGCAACGGATGCGGTCGTTGGGCATTCCAGGGGCAAGCATTGCGGTGATCGACCAGGGCAAAGTCGTTTTCACGCGCGCTTACGGTTTGAGCGACACGGTCGAGAAAACGCCAGCCACGACCGAGACGCTGTTCCAGGCCGGTTCGATCAGCAAACCCGTTGCGGCCTTGGGTGCGTTACGGCTGGTCAAAGAAGGCAAGCTGTCGCTCGACGAGGACGTCAACACCAAACTGCGCACGTGGCACGTTCCCGAAAACGAATTCACCAAGGACGATAAAGTCACATTGCGTCGACTGGTCAGTCACACGGCGGGGCTGACGGTGCACGGCTTCCCGGGTTATGCCGCGGGAACGCAGATTCCAACGGTCGTGCAAGTGTTGAACGGCGAGCCGCCCGCGAATACGGCGGCCGTGCGGGTCGATGTTCGTCCGGGCAGCGTGTACCGCTATTCCGGCGGCGGTTACACAGTGATGCAATTGATGATGGGGGATGTAGCGAACGAATCGTTCGAATCGTTCATGCAAACGAAAGTGCTCGATGTGTTGGGGATGAAGTCGAGCACCTATGCGCAGAACCCACTGCCTGCGTTGGCGTCGCGTCGCGCGTCGGGGCACCAGCCGGGTGGCGCGCGTATTCCCGGCAAGCTACATACTTATCCGGAGATGGCGGCGGCCGGGTTGTGGACGACTCCGTCGGACCTGGCGCAGTACGTTATATATGTACAGAACGCCGTGCGCGGCGACACCGGTGCGCTACTCAACGAATCTCTGGCGAAGGAGCTCGTGACCAGGCAGCAGGGCGGACAACATGGTTTGGGGCCGCAGATCTTCGAAGTGGGTGAGTTCGCGAGCTTCGGTCACGGCGGCGTGGACGAAGGCTTCGAAGCAGTCGTGGCCGCATCCGTTGCGCACGGCAAAGGCGTGGTGATCATGGCGAACACCAACGGTGCGTTCGGATTTTTCGACGAGGTCAGGGCCAGCGTCGCGCGCACGTACGACTGGCCGGGATTTGAGAGCACGCCGCAGCTCGAAGCGGTGCCGGTCTCGGCGTGGCTGTTGCAACGAGCGCCCGGGAAATATCAGCTCTCGCCCGACAGGACGGCGACGCTTGTCGCCAAGCAGGGTCGATTGTTCCTCGAACTTTTCGACGGCGGACAGTTCGAAGTGTTGGCCAAGAGCGCCACCGAGCTCTACGCCCCGTACGGGTCGATCACGATGCGGCTGGTGGAAGTCGACGGCAAAGTCACGGCGATGAAGCGCAGCGACGGCGCTGAATTCCCGCGACTGGATTAGCCCTGGCGAGTCCAACTCGCCAGGACGAGCGAATCCTTGAGCTGAACGGTTCAGATACGGAGAGACGACGATGCTACAACGTGCCACTGCCGCCGTGGCCCTGATGGGTCTGGCCTCGTTGGCCCACGCCGACGATATCGACCTCAACAAACTGCTGGGAGTGCAAAACGACTTCCGCTCGTTGTCCGAGGATCTCGGTAGTGCGCTGAGTTACAAACCGATTGCACCCGGCGAGCCGCTCGGCCTGCTCGGTTTCGATATCGGCCTCGAAGTGACTGCGACCGATCTGGAGAGCAGCAGGGTTTATCAACGCGTCACCGGCTCCAGCAACAGCACCGATTATTTGATCGTGCCGAAGCTGCACGTTCACAAGGGATTGCCGTTGCGTCTCAACGTCGATGCGTTCTACAGCACGGTGCCGGACAGCAACATCGAGTTGTTCGGCGGGGCGATCGGGTTCTCGATACTCGAAGGTGGCGTGGCCACGCCGGCGCTGACGGTGCGCGCGACGGCCACCAAACTTTCCGGCATCGACAACTTCGATCTCGACACGCAGGGCGTCGAGCTCACGATCTCCAAAGGCTTCGCGTTGCTGACGCCGTATGCAGGCATCGGTCGCGTTCATGTGACGAGCGAGCCCACCGGCATCGCGACGTTAGGTCTCAGGAAAGAGAGCTTCGATCTCGACAAGGTCTATGCCGGCTTGAACATCAACCTCGGCCTGATCAACCTCGATTTCGAGGCCGATAAGACCGGCGACGCCGCCAGCTATAGCGGCAAGTTCGGCTTTCGGTTCTGAGCATCTGCGGGTGTAGACTGATCCGGGAGCGAACGACACAAAAAGCCACTGCCCGAGCGTGGGCAGTGCTAGGGAGAGAACGCATGCGACGCCATCTGCCCTGGATCGTATTGTTAGTTTCCGGTGCCGCGCTGGCATCGCACGACGACGAGCTCGGCGCCCGCTTCGTTCAGAGCCAAGGCGCCGACGCGACCGATTGCCTCGATCACGATGTTCCCTGCGAGAGCATTCAGTTTGCGCTCGATCAGGCAGAGCCGGGCAACACCGTGAAAGTGGCTGCCGGCATTTACGACATGGCGGGCGTGGACCCGGAAAGTTTCCTGTTCGGGAGCATCAAGGCGGCCGGCGGTTACGGCGAAGAGGATCATTTTCACGAACAGGATCCGGACGCCCATCAAACCATCCTGGTCGGTGTCGATCCGCTGTATCGCCAGGCGATGGCGAAGCAGGGTTTCAAATGGGCAGCCGATCTTGCTTCGGCGAATCGCGGGATCGTCGACACGCGTCCCGCGGCCGCGTTGCAAGCGGTGCAAGCAGCGCCCAGCAATTGCGTGCAGGGGTTCGCCGCTCAGTTTCCCTGTCGCAACGTGGATTTCCTGGCGCAGGTGTCGCTGAATACATTTTCCACTCAACCGACCTCAGCGGCCAACCTGTGGGGCCTGGTGGATCTGAACGACAATCGCGAATATATCGTCATCGGTCTACGCAACGGCACGGCGATCGTCGATGTCACCGATCCGGCGAACCCGCGCGAGGTCGTCACGGTTGCGGGTAATCCGTCGACGTGGCGCGAAGTAAAGGTCTATCAATATCGGGACACCGCGGCCAATCGTTATCGCGCCTACGCTTATGTTTCGACTGAAGCGCCGGGCAGCGGCTTGCAGGTGATCGATCTTTCCGGATTGCCCAACACGGCAAGCCTGGCGACGACGCTCAACGACACCGGCCGGCAGCACACGGTGTATGTTTCCAACATCGACTACGCAACAAACGTTGCGCTGCCTGGCGCCGAAGCGTTTCTCTACACCGCGGGTAGCGACCGAAACGCTGGTGCGTGGCGAGTGTACAGTCTCGCGAATCCCGCAAGCCCGCAGCTGCTGACGACTCCGACGGGCGCGCAATACATGCACGACTCGACGAGTCTTTACATCACCGACAGCCGCGCTTCGCAGTGCGAGCCGGGACACAACCCTTGCCAGGTGCTGGTCGACTTCAACGAGAACACCGTCGACCTGTGGGATGTGACGAACAAGGGCTTGCCGGTGCTGCTGTCGTCGACGGGATATTCGGCTGCGACGTATACGCACTCCGGCTGGCCCAGCGCCGATCAACGCTATCTGTTCGTGCACGACGAGTTGGAGGAGATCCGTCGTGGCTTCAACACGCAGATCTACACGATGAACCTGGATAACTTGCGTGCGCCGTCGATCGTTACCAGCTACCAGGGCGCGACGACCACGACGGATCACAACGGCTACACCAAGGGATCGTTCTATTACGTTTCGCACTATCGCCGAGGCCTGGTCGTGTTCGATGTAACCAATCCGAACGCGTTACGCGAAGTCGCACACATGGATACATTTCTATCGCCGCTGGACAACTCATCTGGCACGGACGGCGCGTGGGGCGTGTATCCGTTCCTGCCTTCGGGCACCGTGGCGATCAGCGATATCACCAACGGCTTGTTGTTGATGAAGCCCAACACCGCGTCGCTTGCGACCAGCGCAGGTCGAATCGGGTTCATCGGCAGCGGCAGCACGGTGTCGGAAGGCGTGGGTTCTGCTGTGATACGAGTGCAGCGTAACGCCGGCTACATGGGTGACGTGAGCATTCAATACGCGACGAGCGATGGCACTGCCGCTTCAGGAAGCGACTACACCACGACGAGTGGGACATTGACCTGGGCGGCGGGCGACACAAGTGAGCGTTTGATTACTGTGCAGATCACGAACGACGGCCAGGTCGAAAGCGACGAAGGTCTGGTCGTCACGCTGTCGAGTCCGAACGGCGGTGCCAGCATCGAGGGCGCGACGACATTGAACGTCACTATCGTCAACGACGACTCGGGCTCTGGAGGAGGTGGGGGCGGCGGTGGCGGAGGAGGCGGCGTGATGGGCGGCGATCTGCTTCTGTTGCTCGCGTTCTTCGGCTTGGCGCGACGCAGGCTAGCGTTGAGGGCATAAACAGGCAAGTCGGCGCAGAACTGTACAAGCCCGTCCGACGCTCTCTGCCGCATTCTGATGACGCTCTCAATGGAGGTCATCATGAACGCACGTTCCCTGCTTGCATCGCTCATTGTCGCCGGCCTGGCCTGTGGAGTGGCGCAATCCTCGTCCGATACCCAGGTCAGCCAGTTGTTCGTCAAACCTCTGGGCGATATTCCCGGTAAAGAAGCGCTGGTGCTGCGAGTCAGCTATCCGCCCGGTGGCAAAGACGAGATTCATCGTCACGACGCGCATGCATTCGTCTACGTGCTCGAAGGCACGATCCGCATGCAGCTCAAAGGTCAGCCTGAGAAAACCGTGAAGGCCGGCGAGGTGTTTTACGAGGGGCCGGACGACGTGCACATGGTCGGCCGCAACGCCAGCGAGACCGACCCTGCAACGTTCGTCGTAGTGTTGATCAAGAAACAAGGCGCGCCGGTGCTCACGCCGGTAAAACCGTAATGTTTCGATCGAGGCGCCAGGCATCGCAATGCCCGGCGCCTGGTTCGTTACGATTTGATGAACGCGAGCATGTCGGCATTCAAGATGTCGGCATGCGTGGACAACATGCCGTGCGGCAGTCCTTGGTAAGTTTTCAGCGTGCCCTTCTTGAGCAGCTTGATGCCGATCTCCGCGGAGTCGGCGATCGGCACGATCTGATCGTCGGTCCCATGCAACAGCAGCACAGGCACGTTGATGGTTTGCAGATCCTCGGTGAAGTCGGTCTCCGAGAACGCTTTGATACATTCGTAGTGAGCGTTCGCGGCGCCCATCATTCCCTGGCGCCACCAGTTGCGGATCAGTCCTTCGGAAACTTTGGCGCCCGGCCGATTGAAGCCATAGAACGGACCGGTGGGAAGTTCGAGGAAGAACTGCGCGCGATTCGCGGCCAACGCGGCACGCAAACCGTCGAACACATCGATAGGCAAGCCGCCTGGATTCTTCGCGGACTTCACCATCACTGGCGGCACGGCGCCGACGAGAATGGCCTTCGCGACGCGGCCGGGTTTGGCGCGTGCAGTGTAATGCGCAGCTTCGCCGCCGCCAGTAGAGTGGCCGATGTGGACTGCATTCTTCAGGTCGAGGTGATCTGTCAGCGCTGCGACATCGGCAGCATATGTGTCCATTTCATGTCCGCCCGAAGTCTGGCTCGAACGGCCATGGCCACGACGATCGTGCGCGATGACGCGGTAGCCCTTCGACAGAAAGAACAACATCTGGTTGTCCCAATCGTCCGCGCTCAACGGCCAGCCATGGTGAAAGACAATGGGCTGCGCATCGCGCGGGCCCCAGTCCTTGTAGAAGATGCTGGTCCCGTCGCGCGTCGTAATCGTGCTCATGACTCGTCCTCGTGTGTGTTGGGTTGGCCACTGTCGGCGAAACCGAGGCCGAGTTCTTGTACGTTGCTGCGCTTTTTGGGATGCCGCCCGGCCGGTCAACGGCAGACGGGCGATCAAGTCTTCCGGACTCCGGGTGACTTTGCGCAACCTCGCGGCCACTACAGTACCTCCCAAGCCAAACGGCCCAACTGCAAAAAAGCCAACCCAGGAGCAAGACCATGAATATCAAAAAATTCGCCGCTGCCCTCACTGCCACCGCTGCGTTGACGGGTGCCAACGTGCACGCCGCTGAGCCGGCGCAGTCGCCGACCGTCGTCCTCGTGCACGGTGCATTTGCCGACTCAGCCAGCTGGAACGGTGTCGCCGAACGACTGCAGGCCCACGGCGTGAAAGTCGTCGCCGCTGCCAACCCACTGCGTGGTGTGGCCGAAGATGCGCGCTACGTGTCCAGCCTGGTGGATTCGATTCCGGGACCGGTGGTGCTCGTCGGACATTCGTATGGTGGCGCCGTCATCAGCAATGTGACCTGGCGCGAGCCGAAGGTGAAGGCGCTTGTTTACGTCGCGGCCTTCGCGCCTGAAGTCGGTGAGAGCGCGGGCAAATTGGCCGGCCAGTTCCCTGGCGGAACGCTCGGTGAAGCACTCGCTGCGCCAGTGCCGACACCGAACGGCGGCAAGGATCTGTACATCGACCAGAGCAAGTTCTGGAAACAGTTCGCTGCCGACGTCAAGGAATCGGACGCGCGTTTGATGGCGGTCGGTCAGCGTCCGATTCTCGAATCGGCGTTGGGCGAGCCCAGCCAGCGAGCGACCTGGAAGCAGGTGCCGTCGTACTTCGTCTACGGAACTGCCGACAAGAACATTCCGGCGGCGGCGCTGGAGTTCATGGCCAAGCGTGCGAATTCGCGTGAGACAGTGGTTGTGAAGAATGCCTCGCACGTCGTGATGACTTCCAACCCCGAGCCGGTCGCGAAGCTGATCGAGCAGGCGATTGCCGAGCAGAAGTAAGATTCGCAGCAAGCAAGCAAGCAAGCGCCGGGCCCTGCAAATCGCAGGGCCCGGCGATGAACCCGATCCGCCTTCCCCGGTACTCACGACCGAGCGCGCCACGAAAACGGTGCGCGTGATCGTACCCACCACCGGGGAAATTCTCATGAGTGCTGTAGCTCGATTGCCATGGGCGGCCTTTGCGTTCACCGCGTTGACATGTTTCACCGGCGCAGCCAGCGCGCACGACGACGACCGGGACGATCGTCCGCGGGTTGCTTACGAATCCAAAGTACTGGTTTCGAACGGCTCGCAACCTTCCAGCTTCATCGATCCGAATTTGATCAACGGCTGGGGCGTTGCGTTCAATCCCAACGGCTTCGTGTGGGTGAGCGCCGCCGATAGCGGCAAA
>Ga0247784_1000024_pt1 | contig 60106 bp, 53 predicted proteins | sample UWRJL169409R5_FD_179909 | JGI IMG/M metagenome (GOLD analysis project Ga0247784, IMG submission 179909) | Plant litter microbial communities from Arlington Agricultural Research Station in Wisconsin, United States - UWRJ-L169-409R-5 | ecosystem: Environmental > Terrestrial > Plant litter >...
CTCTTGAAGCACCAGTTCGAACGGACGCGGTCTTCCGATTGCGAACCCCTGCGCATAATCGACACCGAGTTGGCCGACGGCGGCGAGAATCGCCTCGTTCTCCACACATTCGGCCGTTGTTTGCAAATTCATGGCCTTGGCCAGTTGCACGATGGCCGTCACCATCGCCTGCGCGCGCTGATTGCCGACCAGGTCGCGCACCAGCCCGCCGTCGATCTTCAAATATGAGACCGGCAACGACTTCAAATATGTGAGCGACGACAACCCGCGGCCGAAGTCGTCCAGCGCGATGGCGTACCCCAGATCCTGCAAGCGGCGAATCATCACCTCGGCTTGCACGATATTGGCCACCGCTGCGGTTTCGGTGATTTCGAACGACAGCAGCTGCGGCGGCAGCGCGTAGTCGCGCAACAACTGTTCGAGGAAGTGCGTGAACTCTTCGTCGCCGATCGACTGGCCGGACAGGTTGATGGCGAAATGCGCGTCCAGGCGCATCAGCGCCGGAGCCGCCGATGAGAGCACTTCGAGCGCGTACTGCACCACCCACCGATCGATGTCGGTGGTCAGCTGATAACGTTCGGCGGCCGACAGGAATTTATCCGGCGTGACGCTCGCACCTGACGCATCGATCATGCGTAACAACAGCTCGAAACGGCGCGGCGGGCCTTTGTCGTTCATTTGCACGAGAGGCTGCGCTTCCATACGGAACCGATCGTTCGAAATGGCGTCGCGCAGGCTGCCGAGGATGTGAACATCTTCGTAACGACGCACGATGCTGCGATCACCCTCGCTATACGTCTCCACTCGGCCGCGACCGCGATCCTTCGCCGCTTTACAGGCGATCTCAGCAGCCGCCAGCGCTTGTGACAACGGGTACCGGGTGTTCGGCACCTGCGCGAGGCCGATGCTGATCGACAGCTCGACGTCGCGATCGTCGTGTCGCAACCGTGTTTGTTTGATGGTGTTGCACAGGCTGTCGACAAAGGCGGCAGCGTGCTCGACATTGGTATTGGCGAAGAACAACGCGAAGCGGTCGCCCGAAATGCGCGAGGCACTGACGTTGGCCGCGAGATTGCCACGCAGGATTTCGGCGATGCTGCCGATCACCTCGTCGCCCACATGCATGCCGTGGTTTTCGTTCACGACGTGCAAACGATCGACGTCGGCATAAGCGACGCAGTGTTCCGCACCCTGCGCTTCGGTGAGTAGCGCCAGAGCTCTCTGTTCGAATGCCGAGCGCGTTAGCAGTCCGGTCGCAGGTTCATAAACACCTTGCACCGTATGCGCAACGCGTCGAGCGAGGATCTCAATGATCCGCACCTGGCGTGCGGTGAAGTCACCACTCTCCGCGCGCTTGAACAGGAGCAGGACTCCCGCCACATGTTGCAAGCCGTGGCGAATCGGGCACGCGAGAATTTTGTAGGGCAGGGCGCCGAGCGGACTGTTCGGTGGCGTCTTGTTCAACACCAAAGTGCGGCGTTGGACCTGCACCCAGGCCAGCAAATGTTTCTGCGTCTTATCCAGCAGCGCAACGTCGCTATCGCGTTGAGCGCCGTCGGCCGAATGTGACAGAGCGATTTTACGATCGGGAATCGCCAGCGCGCCGAGCGAGCAATCCAGATGAGTGACGCAGGTCTTGAGCAGCTGTTCCAGGTCGTTAGCGGTATCATCTTGCTCCGAGCCACTACCGTCGAGCAGCAGATCGAGATCACCGTCGCGCGAGCTCAGATTCTTTTGCAGATCGCCCAAGTTGTATTGATGGGCGAGCTCGCGTGCCAATACTTGTAACACCGGGCGCAGCAGGCCGAGCACGAATGCGAAACTGCGAGCGCCACTTGCGCCGTCCTGACAAGAGATGGCGAGCGCGCCGAGCAGTGCCGTGCCTTCGCGCAAAATAAAAACATACGCAGTGTCGCCATCCCAGCTTCGGGAAAAGCCCTGGGGATTTTCCTGATCGCTGCCGGAGGTGCCGTAACGAACCGAATTCAGCGACTCCTCGACCAGACGTAACAAGTCGGCGCTGTCTTTGCCGTCGGACAACCATAACGGCGTGCTGAGACGATCGTAGATCGCGACTTGCGAAGCGCGGGGCATTAGTACTCGCACCAGCTGCCCATACGGGTCCAGGCTGGTGGAAAACGTCGCCGCTTCTACTAAGTCCTCGGTTGCCACGCGCCGATGATCCGGCCGCGCTCGCCGGCGCTTCTTTGAACTCCGCCGCAGATTTCCGTGCGGACAAACCCCCTAAAGGGGATTCAGGCTTTTACGGTGGACAGGGCCGATCAGCGCACGTTTTTGCCGGCGGCACTAGGTGAGGTCCATCACACTGCGCGGCGGTTAAATTCAAACATTGTTCACTTCTTGACCAGCCAGGCCCCCGGGTCCAGCGTTTCGCGTCCTTTACGGATCTCGAAGTAGAGCCCGGGTTTGCCTAATCCCGCAGCGTCTCCTACTGCAGATAACGCGTCGCCCGGCGAAACACGGTCGCCGACGCGGCGATACACCTGCTCGTTATGACCATACAAACTCATATATCCGCCGCCGTGATCGAGCACGACGAGCAGACCCAACCCCGGCAACCAATCCGCATAAACGACTCGGCCGTAATAAGGCGAGCGCACCTGAGTGCCGCGATCTGCGCCGATGACAACGCCCTGCCATTTCAACGGCCCGCCCGCTCGCAATTGTCCGAAGCGCGCCAGCAACGAACCTTTCACCGGCCAGGGCAACTTGCCCTTCACTCGTTGGAACGGTTGCTCGGCCAGCTCGGGGAATTCCTCGATCGCGCGGCGTAGCTCTTCGACCAGTTTTTCCAGCGCCTGCGCTTCACGTTGCAACTTCGAGAGTTCGTCGTTGCGAGTTTTTATTTTCGATTGCACTTGGGCCAGTGTGCGAGCCCGTTGATCTCGGGCACCGGCCAGTGCTTTCACATCGCGCGCCTGCTCTTGTTCCAGCTCGCGGAGCTTGTCTGTTTCGACTTGGATGCTTTCCGCGATGAGTTGGAGATGTTCGAGATGCTCGCTGATCGCGGTGATGCGCTCGGCGCGTGCGCGGCCGAAATAGCCGTAATAGGCCATCATGCGACCGAGGCGGGCGGGGTCTTGCTGGTTGAGTAGCAGTTTCAGCTGCTCCTGGTGGCCATTCATGTAGGCAACTTTCAATTCCGCCCCCAGGGCTTCGCGTTCGGCATCGATGCGTTTGTGGGTCGTCGCCTGTTCTTCCTTTAAATCGCCGAGCCGATTCTCCGAGGCGATGCGCTGGGCCCGCACGTCGGACAGCCGTTCCCGCGCCGACTGGATCTTGAGCTCGGCCTCTTTGACCTGCCCGGCCAGGGCATCGCGGCGTTCGGCATCGGCGTGGATTGCGCGGCGAATGGAGTCGATGCGGTTCTTAACTTGCTTGAGCTCGGCCTCTTTGACCTCCGGAGTGGCGGCCGCCCAGACCGCTGACCCGCCGCCTTGAAATGGCACCAGGGGCAACAACACAGTGACGATGGCCGCCGCCAGCCAAACCGGGGTGGCTGTTATACTTCGCGCCCTTTTGCCAGCCTCCCCCCGGGCCGGCTCTGACCTGGAAAGGCCCCGACCTGCTGCAATGAATCGCTTTCTCGAATACACCACCCACCATCCCTACCTGGTCGCCGCGGCCGCAATTCTCGCCGTTATTGCTGTCGTGATCGAGCTACGTCAGCGAGCTCGCGGCGGTACGAGTGTCGGCACCAACGATGCGGTTCGCCTCGCCAACGGCGGCGCGCTGCTGCTGGACGTGCGGGATACGACGGAATACGAGGCGGGCCACATCATCGAAGCCCGCAACATCCCCGCGGCGGAAGTTACCACCCGCGCGGAATCCTTGAAGAAATTCAAGGAAAAGCCGGTGATCGTGTATTGCGATGGAGGCTTGACCTCGGCGGGAGCGGCACGCGCCTTACGTGCGTTGGGCTTCACCCAGGTGGTTACGTTGGCGGGCGGCCTGAACAGTTGGCGACAGGAGAATCTGCCGCTGGTGAAGGGCGCCGCCAAGAAAGACGGTAAGCATTCATGAGTGCTACGAACGAAATCGTGATGTATTCGACCGCGTGGTGTGGTTACTGCCAGCGCGCCCGCAATCTGCTTGAGCGCAAAGGCGCCGCATTCCGCGAGATCAAGATCGACGAGGACTCCCAGCAGCGCGAAGTGATGCTGCAGAAGAGCGGCGGGCGCCGGACCGTGCCGCAGATTTTCATCGGCGAGCGCCATGTGGGCGGTTACGACGACCTCGCCGCGCTCGATCGCGCGGGGGAATTAGATAAACTCCTGGCCCAACTGCCCTGAGCACCCCTTTGGGGCACTCACTATTACAATTCGACGAACGCGACAGAGGACCCATCAATGGTTGACGAAATTCCCGCCAGCAACGGCCAGAGCGCTGATCCGAATGCGCCGCAGTTCGCTCCGCAGGCGGTCTATCTCAAGGACGTGTCTTTCGAAGCGCCGACCGGCCCGCGCGTGAATCCCACGACCAATCCGACGATCAACCTGAACCTCAACACCGCGGTCAACGACATCGGCGGTGACATGAAGGAAGTCGTGCTGACCGTGCGCGTCGAAGCGCAGGCGGCCGACAAGACCTTGTGGCTGGTCGAACTGCAGCAGGCGGGCGCGTTCGGTATTCGCAATGTCCCGAATCAGGACATGCAGCGACTGCTCGGCATCTTCTGCCCGAACTATCTCCTGCCCTATGCCCGCCAGGTCATTTCCGATCTGCTGATGAAGGGCGGCTTTCCGCCGTTCCTGCTGCCGCCGGTGAATTTCGACGCGTTGTTCGCGCAGGCCGCGGCTCGCGCTCAAGGACAAGCACCGGCTGCTGACTCGCCAGCCGTCGTCAACTAATCGCGCCATGTCTGTCGCGCCCGAGGCTACTGCCGCGGCGATCGACGGCTCAACGTGCGTAGTGCTGGGCGCCGGTTCCTGGGGAACGGCGCTCGCGATTCAACTAGCTCGCGTCGGACTGCCCACTTTGCTGTGGGGTCGCGACGCAAAGCATCTCGCCGAGCTCGCCCGCGATCGCCGTAACGTTCGCTATCTCCCCGACGCTCCGTTTCCCGATCAGCTGCAGATTCAAGCGGATCTGCAGGCTGCTTTGCGTGCGAGCCCCGATGTCATCGTCGCGGTGCCGAGTCATGCCTTGCGTGGGACGCTGCAGGAGATTGCTCCGCATCTGCGGAGTGACACGCGTGTTGCGTGGGCTACGAAGGGATTCGAGTTGTCGACAGGCTTGCTGCCGCATCAGGTGGCGCAGGCTGTGTTGGGTGAGCGTGTTCCGTCCGCTGTGATTTCCGGACCGACGTTCGCGCGGGAGGTCGGTGCCGGGTTGCCAACGGCGATGACGATTGCATCGAGCGATGCGACGTTTGCTAGTGAGCTGGCACTACGGTTTTCCGGGCAGAACTTCCGCGCGTACACATCTAACGATGTCACCGGCGTTGAGGTTGGCGGAGCCATCAAGAATGTCATGGCCATCGGGGCCGGCATTTCCGACGGCCTCGGATTCGGCGCGAACACACGCATTGCTTTGATCGCTCGCGGGTTGGTGGAGATGACGCGACTTGGCGTCGCGCTCGGGGCCAGAAAAGAAACATTCATGGGATTAGCGGGGTTGGGGGATCTGGTGCTCACCTGCACCGACAACCAATCACGCAATCGCCGTTTCGGATTGGCGCTCGCGTCGGGTGAAAAGGTCGAGGCTGCGCAGAAGACCATCGGTCAGGTTGTGGAAGGTGTGCTCGCGGCCCGCGCTGTGAGAGAAGTTGCACAACGCGCGGGGGTGGAGATGCCGATTTGCGAGCAGGTTTACCGCGTCGTGTATGAAGGCGTCGCGCCGAAGGATGCGGTGAAAGAATTAATGAGCCGGGCCCTCAAGCCTGAGTAAATTGCAGCTGCCGCCAGGCTTCGTAGACAACGACTGCGGCGGCGTTTGAGAGATTAAGACTGCGGTTGCCGGGGCGCATCGGGATGGTGAGTCGGTGCTCCGGCGGGCAGGACTCAAGCAGGTCTTGAGGTAGGCCCCGCGTTTCCGGGCCGAAAACAAAAGCATCGCCTGGCACGAACGGCACTTGGTCGTAACGCGTCTTCCCTCGGGTTGAGATCGCGAACCAGCGATTCGGCGATAGCTCAGCGAAACATTCGGGCAACGAATCCCACGCACGCACGTTGGCGAGATCGGCGTAGTCCATGCCGGCGCGACGTACTGCTTTTTCGCTGATGTCGAAACCCAGCGGGCGGATCAGATGCAGTGTCGAGCCGGTGTTGGCGCAGAGGCGGATGATGTTGCCGGTGTTCGGGGGAATTTCCGGCTGGAAGAGGATGACGTGAAACACGGGCGTAGATTACCCGGAGAAAACCGTTTTGCACGGGAAATGAAGTCTAGGCTGCGGGTGAGATCACGGAGGTTTCCCACGCGGCGTATCAGCCATTGAGCGTCCCGAATCGGTTCTGCGCGCTAAGCGCTCGGAGTGTGGGTCGCGAGCAAGCCAATGAGCTAGTCGCGAGTTAATCGAGCGCCTGAACATTTCCCGTTGCCACGGTCCGGGCTCTGGGTGATCCCGGTTCGCCGACATTTGGCGACCGCCGCCCGACGGTTTGTGGCTCGGCGGCTGGTGAGGTTAGAAGGCTTAGCAGAGACCCGTGACGCCGAGCTCCGTCGAGGCAAGGCTCGCCAATAATTCGATCTGTCCTCAGATCGAATTATTGAAGCGCGGTCGCCCCATGTCGGCGAACCGGGATCACCCAGAGCCCGGACCCCAATCGAGCGCCACAAGTTCGCAACGTCGAAGCGAGCCTACTCGTCATCCATCGCCAGTTCTTTAAGCTTGCGTGTAAGAGTATTGCGACCCCAGCCAAGTAACTTGGCGGCTTCTTGCCGACCACCTTCGGCTTTGCGAAGAGCGGCGCGGATCAAAGTGCGTTCGAACTCGGGCATCGCGTCGTCGAGCAGAGGGGTTTCACCGGCGGCCAAACGTTTCTCTGCCCAATTCGTGAGCTGACGAGTCCACTCGTCCTGCAGCTTGGCGGGGCCAGGGACGCCACCGAGGTCGCTGGGAATATCTTCTGCTTTGATCTCGCGACCCGGCGCAGTAACAGTGAGGCGACGGCAGGCGTTGACCAACTGACGCACGTTGCCCGGCCAATCGAAATTAGAAAGAGCTGCCGCTGCTTCCGGCGTCAAAGTCTTCGGTTCAACACCGAGCTCGACCGCCGCGTCGGTCAGGTAATGCATCAGCAACTCCGGAATATCTTCCCGGCGCTGACGCAGAGGCGGAACCTCGATGCGAATCACATTCAAACGATGGAGCAAATCCTCGCGAAACAAATTCTGCTTCACGCGCTCCGCCAAATCCTGGTGAGTCGCCGCGATGACTCGCACATCGACCCGCACCGGCACCTGACCGCCGACGCGATAAAACTCTCCTTCCGCCAACACTCGCAACAATCGCGTCTGCAACTGTGGCGACATGTCGCCGATTTCGTCGAGGAACAGCGTGCCACCGTCAGCTTGTTCGAATCGGCCGCGACGCTGGGCATCGGCGCCAGTGAACGAACCCTTCTCGTGACCAAACAATTCCGATTCCAACAGATCCGCCGTGAACGCCGACGTATTCAAAGCGATGAACGCCTTGTTCGCTCGCGGACTGTGACGATGCAAAGCTCGCGCAACCAATTCCTTACCCGTGCCCGACTCACCTGTGATGAGCACCGTCATGCTCGATCGCGACAACCGGCCGATGGCGCGAAACACTTCCTGCATCGCTGGCGCCTGGCCGAGCATTTCAGGAATGCGCCGAACTTCAGTCGTGGACTCCTCGACACGCGTCTTCTGCTGAGCCGCGCGACGCACGAGATCGACCGCTTGGTCAATATCGAACGGCTTGGGCAAATATTCGAACGCGCCGCCTTGATACGCAGCGACTGCGCTATCGAGATCCGAATGCGCCGTCATCACGATGACAGGCAACTCCGGCTGACTGTCACGAATCTCAGTCAGTAGATCCAGGCCGCTCCGGCCTGGCATTCGAATATCTGTGATCAACACATCGGGTCGATCACGGCGCAAGGCGGCGAGCGCGGTGTCTGCATGTTCGAACGCAGTTGGCGACATTCCTCCCTGACGCAGCGCGCGTTCCAAAACCCAGCGGATGGAGGCATCGTCGTCGACGAGCCATACATTGAGAGATTTAGGCGGTGTCTGCAGCATGGAATGGCAACAAGATAGTAAATGTGGTTAGACCCGGCCTGCTCTCGAATTCGATCAGACCGTCATGACGACTCACCAGGTCTTGCGCCACTGCCAGACCGAGTCCCGTACCGTCGGCTCGTCCCGTTACGAGCGGATAAAACAAAGTGTCGCGCAGATGTTCGGGGACGCCGGGTCCGTTGTCCTCGAACTGCACGCTCGCGACCAGTCGATAACGGCGCGCGCCGATGTTGACGTTGGTCAACGCTCGGGTGCGCAACACCAATCGGCCCGGACGTGTTGCGGTCTGCGTCGTACTAGAAGCGAGGGCCTGCAAAGCGTTGCGGCCCAGATTCAACATGGCCTGAATGATCAGATTGCGATCCAGACGCAGCGGCGGCAGGCTCGGATCGTAGTCGCGATCGACGACGACACCGGCGGGTGCGTCGGCCGCCAACAAATGGCCCACGTGTTGTAACAACTCGTGAATGTTTATTTGTTCTTTGCGTGGCGCGTGGCCCGGACCGAGCAATGTATCGACCAGCGTCACGAGCCGGTCGGCTTCGCTGATGATGACGGTCGTGTATTCGCGCATCGATGCGTCACTAAGCTGACGCGCCAACAACTGCGCGGCGCCACGCAACCCGCCGAGCGGATTTTTGATTTCGTGTGCAAGCTGGCGAATCATCAATCGGCTGCCGCCGATCTGCGTCAACAACGCCGTTTCGCGAGTGATGCGCTGATGCTGAGTCGCGTCGCTGATCTCGATGACGACAGCGCCGGGTGCACCGCTTTCTTCGTAAGGCACGACGGTGCAATCGACGACCAGTTCGCCGTCGCCGTAGATAGGACGCAAAGCGAGCTCGCGTCGTGAAAAAGGTCGTGACGTGGTGGCGGCGCGATCAATCACCGCATCGAGCGCCGCGGAGTCATGTAACAACTCCGCCATCGGTCGGCCGCGCACTTGATTGCGGCTCACACCAAACAAAGTCTCGGCGGAGACGTTGAGATACAACAGCTGACGATCGCGGTCGACGATGAGCACGCTGGTGCTCAAGCTGTCGAGGATACGACCGGAGTCTGCGCTTACGGTGTTCATGAGGAGCGAGGGCTGTGCAGCCATGTGGCGTCCTTCACCCTGCCGGATTCCGGAAGGTGAGGGCGGACGCGATCGCCCCAACGCGCCGCGCGAGCGGCGAGCCAAGAATGTTTAGTTTTTCGGCCCGTTCGACGCCGGCTGCGTCTTGTAGGGAAGATTGGTGCTCGGATCGATCGGCGTACGACCGCCGTTCAACGCCTGATAGGTCGGCTGCTTGAGGCGCATCTTGTTGCTGGTAGTGCGCGGCCGGGCTGGAGTGCGCATGTTCGGACCGACCGGCGGTTTGGCGATCGATTCCTGTCGCACATGGAAGGTCGTGGTTTGCGACTCTTGAATCACCGCGCCCTGCTGAGTGGACACGACAACCTTCAACGTATGCGTGCCGCGCGGCATCTCTGCGAATTCGTAACTCGTGCCGGACGCTGGGAAGCCTTCCACACGCGTTCCATCTAAATAGAGAGCAACAACGTGACCCGGCGAAATGCCCGGTGTCGACGCAATGCGAACGCTCACTTTGCCGCCGGTATTGATGACCGACTCGTCCTGCTGAGGACTTTCGATCGCGAGTCGCGAGTAAGCCGGACCGGTGGGACGTGTTTCGGTCGGAGGCGGTGGAGTGTAGTTCGGTGCGGGTTCTACGGTGGAGCGCGTGGAGCTGTTCAGCTCCATTTTGGTCGCGCCGGGCACGGGCTGATCCGAGAAGTGAGTGACGCCTTTTTCGTCCACCCATTTCCACACGGTCTGGCCGGCAAACGCTGGCACCGTCGCCAGTGCAAGGAGAACATACAGCGCCGTTCGCATATGGAAGGAGCATAGCCGCTTCGCCTCCACCTGACAAAAGCGGTGACGACGAACCTGTGAACGCCGTCACCATTACCAAAAATCGATCAACAGCGCTGAATCCGAGACCGGACGCCGAGGTTTGCACGCTCGACGTCCGGTGTTCACGTTCAGCCGTGTTGTGCTTACACGCTGTAATACAGTTCGAACTCCAACGGATGCGTGGACATACGCACCTTGGTGACTTCCTGCATCTTCAGCCCGATGTATGCATCGATCACATCGTCGGTGAACACACCGCCCGCCTTCAGGAAGCCGCGATCCTGGTCGAGCGCCTGCAGCGCCTGTTCCAGCGAGTAGCAAACTTCCGGAATGTTCTTGGCTTCTTCCGGCGGCAGGTCGTACAGATCCTTGTCCGCGGCTTCGCCCGGATGGATCTTGTTTTGAATGCCGTCGATGCCGGCCATGAGCATCGCCGCAAAGCCGAGGTACGGATTAGCGGTGGAGTCCGGGAAACGCACTTCGATGCGGCGACCCTTTGGGTTCGCAACCCAGGGAATACGAATGGAGGCAGATCGGTTGCGCGCCGAGTAGGCGAGCATCACCGGCGCTTCGAAGCCCGGCACCAGGCGCTTGTAGCTGTTGGTGCTGGCGTTCGTGAACGCGTTGATCGCCTTGGCGTGCTTGATGATGCCGCCGATGTAATAGAGAGCCAGGTCCGACAGGCCCGCGTACTTGTCGCCAGCGAACAGCGGCTTGCCGTCCTTCGAGATCGACTGGTGCACGTGCATGCCGCTGCCGTTGTCGCCGACGATCGGCTTCGGCATGAAAGTCACGGTCTTGCCGTAAGCGTGCGCGACGTTGTGAATCGCGTACTTCAGCATCTGCACTTCGTCGGCCTTGCGGACCAGCGTGTTGGCGTTCACGCCGATTTCGCACTGGCCGGCGGTCGCCACTTCGTGGTGGTGCACTTCCACCTTCATGCCCAGCTCTTCGAGCGCCAAGCACATCGCCGAGCGCAGGTCCTGGAAGGAGTCGACCGGCGGCACCGGGAAGTAACCACCCTTCACGCCGGGGCGGTGAGCGGTGTTGCCGTTCTCGTACTTCTTGCCCGAGCTCCACGCTGCTTCGACGGAGTCGATTTCGAAGAACGAGCCCTGCATGTTCGTGCCGAAACGCACGTCGTCGAAAATGAAGAATTCGTTTTCCGGGCCGAACAGCGCGCGGTCGCCGATACCGGTCGACTTCAGGAACGCTTCGGCGCGCTTCGCGATCGAGCGCGGATCACGCTCGTAACCCTGCATGGTCGAGGGTTCGAGCACGTCGCAACGGATGATCAGCGTGGTCTCTTCGAAGAAAGGATCCAGGATCGCGGTGGTGGAGTCGGGCATGAGCACCATGTCGGACTCGTTGATGCCCTTCCAGCCGGCGATGGACGAGCCGTCAAACATCTTGCCGTCGTCGAAGAAGCTTTGTTCGATGGTGTGCGCCGGCACGGTCACGTGTTGTTCTTTGCCGCGCGTGTCGGTGAAGCGCAGGTCGACGAACTTGACCTCCTTTTCTTTCAACATGCTGAGAATTTCAGCGGGGGTCGTCATGAGTACTCCTCCGGTAGACAGCGAGATTGGGGATTCCCGGGCCGCTCGCCGCTACGACGCCAGGAGGTTATTGAGAAAGGCCCCTTTATTAAGCTGCAGGGCCGGATGCTGATCTTTAAGGCTTGGGCAGCCAAAATTGCAGGAAGCATGCCAGCGCACCGTCATGGCGCAAGCGCTTGAATTTGGTGGGTGTCGACGGAGGGCCTTACAAAACAGCGCCCCGAATTGGAGCACATGCTCAGCCTGCGCACCATACGTGTGCATTGCCTCGGATGTGCGACCCTCACGCTATACTCGCGCGCTTTTCGCACCCGTTCTCTTCTATTCCTGGACTTATGGCTCCTTCCAAAACCAATGCCCGGGTCGTCGCTCCGCCGCGAACCTTTCAGGAGCTGATTTTCGCCCTGCAATCCTATTGGTCGAGCCAGGGTTGCGTGATCCTGCAGCCCTACGACATGGAGATGGGCGCCGGCACGTTTCACACCGGCACATTGCTCCGGGCTGTCGGGCCTGAACCGTGGAGTGCGGCGTATGTTCAGCCATCCCGCCGTCCGACCGACGGCCGTTACGGCGAGAACCCGTTCCGTCTTCAGCACTACTATCAATTCCAGGTGGTGATGAAGCCGTCGCCGCCGAACATCGTCGATCTTTATCTCGGCTCGTTGCAGTCGCTCGGCTTCGATCCGCTGACGCACGACATCCGCCTGGTCGAGGACAACTGGGAATCGCCGACGTTGGGCGCCTGGGGCCTCGGCTGGGAAATCTGGCTGAACGGCATGGAAGTCACGCAGTTCACCTACTTCCAACAAGTCGGCGGCCTGGACTGCAAACCGGTGATGGGCGAGATCACTTACGGTCTCGAACGTCTCGCGATGTATCTGCAGGGCGTGCAGAGCGTGTACGACTTGTTGTGGGCCGACGGCCCGCTCGGCCGCGTGACGTACGGCGACGTTTATCACCAGAACGAAGTGGAGCAGTCGAAATATAACTTCGAGCACGCCGACATCGCGGTGCTGTTCAGACATTTCGACGACCACGAAGCCGCGTGCAAAAAGCTGCTCGAAAGCGGCTTGGCGCTGCCGGCGTACGAGCAGATGTTGAAAACGTCACATACGTTCAATCTGCTGGATGCGCGCAAGGCGATCTCGGTGACCGAGCGGCAACGTTTCATCCTGCGAGTGCGCGCCCTGGCCAAGGAAGTGGCCGAAACCTATTACAAAACCCGCGAGGCGTTGGGATTCCCAATGCTCAACCGCGCGGCGGCGGAAGTCGTCTGATGAGCAAACGTGATTTTCTGGTTGAGATCGGCACCGAGGAATTGCCGCCGGCGTCCTTGTTCACGTTGGCTGCGTCCTTTGCTGAAGGTGTAATCAAAGGACTCGACGCTGCCAGCATCGGGCACGGCGACGTTAAATGGTTTGCCACACCTCGCCGCCTCGCTGTTTATGTAGCCAGCGTCGCCGATCAACAGCCGGATCAGGCGATCAAACGTCAGGGGCCTTCGATTGCCAACGCGTTTGGCCCCGATGGTCAGCCGACCAAAGCTGCTCTCGGTTTCGCGGCTTCATGTGGCGTCAGCATCGAACAACTGCAGCAGGTCGATGGCCCGAAGGGCAAGGTGCTGCAATTCGAGGGCTCGAAAAAGGGGGAGGCGACGACGGCGCTGTTGCCGGGCATCGTCACTGCCTCGCTGGATGCTTTGCCGATTGCGCGACGCATGCGTTGGGGCGCCGGCTCGCAGGAATTCGTTCGGCCGGTGCACTGGGTCGTGATGCTGTTCGGCTCGAATGTTGTGGAAGCTGAAATCCTCGGCGTGCCCGCGGGCAAGAACACACAAGGTCATCGCTTTCACGGTCCGCAACACCTGGCGCTCAGCAACCCGGCGAAGTACGCCGAAGTGTTGTTGGAGAAGGCACATGTCGTTGCGGATGTCGCCACTCGCCGCGAGCGTATTCGTACTGAAGTAAACGCCATCGCGGATTCGATCGGCGGCCGCGCAGTGATCGAAGACAAGCTGCTCGACGAAGTGACCTCGCTGGTGGAATGGCCGGTGCCGATTGCCGGTCGCTTCGATGAACAGTTCCTGCGCCTGCCACAGGAAGTGCCGATCGCCACCATGCAGGATCATCAACGTTACTTCCCGGTGCGCGATGCCAACGGGCAGTTGATGAATTACTTCATCACGGTCGCAAACATCGCCAGCCGCGATCCGGACAAAGTCCGCGACGGTAATGAACGAGTCGTGCGACCGCGCCTGTCTGACGCCGCATTCTTTTGGGACACGGATCGGAAGGAGCGTCTCGACGTGCGCGTGAACGCACTCAAGGCGGTGACGTTCCAGGCCAAGCTCGGTTCATTGTTCGATAAGAGCGAGCGGGTGAGCTCGTTGGCTCAGCGGATCGCCGAGGCCATCGGCGGCACCGCCGAGCTCGCGAGCCGTGCGGCGCGACTCAGCAAATGTGACTTGCTGTCGAACATGGTTGGCGAGTTTCCCGAGCTGCAGGGCTTGATGGGCAAGTACTACGCCCAGCACGACGGCGAGAATCCTGAAGTCGCCACTGCGCTCGAAGAACAATATTGGCCGCGGTTTGCGGGCGATCGTTTGCCGTCGACCCAGACTGGCATCGCACTCGCCGTTGCGGACAAGCTGGACACGATCGTCGGTATCTTCAGCATCGGTCAGAAACCGACCGGCACGAAGGATCCTTTCGGCCTGCGTCGCGCGGCGCTCGGAATTCTGCGGACCATCATCGAGCACAAGCTCGACCTGGATCTGCGCGGGCTGGTCGATGCCGCAGTGTCGCTGCAGCCCGTTAAGGCACTCGACAATGTAGGCGAGGAAATCTGGGGTTACCTGATGGAGCGTCTGCGTGGCTCGTATTTAGAGGAAGCCGCGGGCCGCTCGATCACGACGGAAATGTTTGACGCCGTGCTGGCGAGCAAGCCGCATTCGCCGCTCGACATCGATATTCGTCTTCAGGCTCTCGAAGGCTTCCTCACGCTTCCTGAAGCGACCAGCCTGGCCGCTGCGAACAAGCGCATCGCGAACATCCTGCGCAAGGCGACGGGTGACCTGTCGGGTGCGGTCGAAACGGCACGACTGCAAGACGGACCTGAACGTCAGTTGTTCGAGCACGTCGTGTCGATGGAACGGGCGGTGAACCCGTTGTTCTCCCGGCGCGAGTACACGGGTGCGCTCACTCAGCTCGCGACCCTTAGAGAAGATGTGGATCGGTTCTTCGACTCGGTGATGGTCATGGCCGACGATCCCGAAGTGCGGGCCAACCGTTTAGGTTTGCTGGTGCGCTTGCGGGGACTGTTCCTGCAGGTCGCCGATCTGTCGCGATTGCCGGGTTGATACGAGGACGTAGATGCAGCTACTTCGGTCGATTCTGTTCACCACTTGGCTCTTTGTCGGAACGCTGCTGTACGCGGTGGCCGTCCTCGCCTTCGGCTGGCTGCCGAGTCACAAGCTGTACGTCATAGCGCGCAGTTGGGCGAATGTGAACCTCTGGATGCTGAAGGTGCTCTGCGGGCTGACCTACACAGTCGAGGGCAGGGAGAACATTCCGGCTGGCGCGCATGTGTCGATGTGGAAGCACTCGTCCGCTTGGGAAACGATCGCCCAGGCCGCGGTCTTCCCCCCGCAGTCATGGGTGCTCAAGCACGAGTTGATGTGGATCCCGCTCGTCGGGTGGGCGGTGAGATGCCTGAAGCCCATCGCGATCAATCGCAAGGCCGGGGCGGCCGCGGTCACGCAGGTGATCGATCAGGGCAAGGCGCGCTTGAATGAAGGCCTGTGGATTTTGATCTTTCCTGAAGGTACTCGCGTCGCCGTCGGCGAGAATCGTAAGTACGGCGTGAGCGGCGCACTGCTCGCGTCCAAGGCTGGCTGCAAAGTCATCCCGGTCGCCCACAACGCCGGTTACTTCTGGCCGCGCCGAGGCTGGGTGAAAAAGCCCGGCACCATTCGCGTCGTCATCGGCCCGCCCATCGAAGCCGCTGGCCGCGATCCACGCGAGCTCAATGAGGAGGTGCGGGCTTGGATCGAGCAGAAGCTCACGACCCTGGTTCCCGCATCCGCCAGCATATGTGCTGAAGCTCAGCAGGCCGCACCGCTGCGACCTGCTAATAATTAGTTTTTATTTCTGATTTAACCATCACTGGCTCAGGTAGTCTGAGCCAGTATTAGATAAAACTAAACGTCAAGGTTGGCTACCGCCAGCGCGTTCTTCTCGATGAACTCGCGTCGCGGCTCGACCTGGTCGCCCATCAGGGTGGCGAAGATGTCGTTGGCCGCCAGCGCGTCCTCGATTCGAACTTGGACCAGGCGTCGGGTTTGCGGATTGATCGTAGTGTCCCAAAGCTGCTCGGGATTCATTTCGCCCAGGCCTTTATAGCGCTGCAGCATCTGCCCTTTACGACCCGACTCCAGCAGCCAGTTGATAGCTGCCTTGAAGCTGCCAACTTCCTGGCGAGCATCGTTCTTGGCGATGTACGAGCCTGGACGGAGCAAGCCACTCAGAGTGGTCGCGAGATCCACGATGCTGCGGTACTCAGCGGACTCGAAGAACTCACGATGGATGTGCTTCTCCGACGTGGTGCCGTGTTCCGTGCGAGCAACCAGAAGTCGCGGCGTTCCGCCGTCCACAGCAGCCATCACTCGAACTCGATACTTCCGCGCAGCGTCGTCATGCGAGTTCAGCTGCGTCTCCAAGGTGCGGCCCCATTGAGTCAGCCAATCGAGCTGATCGTGATTGGCCGGAGTGACCTCGGGCATGTACAGCAGTTGCTCAAGCACTCGCTGATCGTAGCGGCGCGACGAGCGCTTGATGATCGCGGCGACTTCCATCCAACGACGCGCCAGAGTCTCCAACGCTGATCCCGTCATCGGCGACTGCGCCGGATCCGAGAACAGCTCGGCGTCTTCCAACGCGTGAGTCAACAGCATCGCATCGAGCTCGGACTCATCCTTCAAATAGTGTTCCGACTTGCCCTTCTTCAGTTTGTACAGCGGCGGCTGAGCAATGTAGATGTGCCCGCGCTCGATCAGCTGCGGCATCTGACGATAGAAGAAAGTCAGCAGCAGGGTGCGGATGTGCGAGCCGTCGACGTCCGCGTCGGTCATCACGATGATGCGGTGGTAGCGCAGCTTCGAGACATCAAAGTCGTCCGCGCCGATGCCGCAGCCCAGAGCCGTGATCAGCGTGCCGACTTCCGCGGACGAGAGCATCTTGTCGAAGCGCGCCTTCTCGACGTTCAAGATCTTGCCCTTGAGCGGCAGGATCGCCTGAGTGCGCCGGTCTCGTCCCTGCTTCGCCGAGCCACCTGCGGAGTCACCCTCGACCAGGAACATCTCGGACAGCGCCGGATCCTTTTCTTGGCAGTCGGCCAACTTGCCGGGCAGCCCGGCGAGATCCAGTGCGCCTTTGCGGCGAGTCATCTCGCGCGCCTTGCGAGCAGCTTCACGGGCGCGGGCGGCTTCCAGAACTTTGTTTGCGACGGCCTTGGCCTGCGGCGGGTGTTCCATCAGGAACTCGTCGAGCTTCGCGCTCACTGCCGACTCGACGATGCCTTTGATCTCGGACGAGACCAGCTTGTCCTTGGTCTGGGAGGAGAACTTCGGGTCCGGCATCTTCACCGACAGGATCGCGGTCAACCCTTCGCGGGCGTCGTCACCCGTCATGGCCACCTTGTCCTTCGCCGAGAACTCCTTGTCGATGTAGGCATTGAGCGTGCGGGTCAGCGCGCTACGGAAACCCTGCAGGTGGGTGCCGCCATCCTTCTGAGGAATGTTGTTCGTGTAGCAGGACATGGTCTCCTGATACGAGTCGTTCCACTGCAAGCCCAGCTCGACCGTGATCGCTTCCTGCTGCGTGCGGAACCAGATGACCGTGTCGTGGATGGGCTGGGCATTGCGGTTCAAGTAGCGGACGAACTCCTTGATGCCGCCTTCGTGATGGAAGACCTCGTGCTTATCGTCTCGCTCGTCGCTCAGCTCGATCCGCACACCCGAGTTCAAGAACGACAGCTCTCGGAGGCGCTTGGCCAACACACCGTAGTCGAACTCGATGTTGGTGAAGATGGTGGCGCTGGGCTTGAAGCGAATCGTCGTGCCGCGCTTGTTGGTTGTGCCGACCTCGGCCAACGGCGCCTGAGGATCACCCAGTCGATACTCCTGCTGGTACAGGTGACCGTCGCGGTAAATCGTCAGCAGCAGGTACTCGGACAGCGCGTTCACGACCGACACACCCACGCCATGCAAACCACCCGAGACCTTGTAGGAAGAGTCGTCGAACTTACCGCCGGCGTGCAGCACCGTCATGATGACTTCGGCCGCGGATCGACCCTCCTCCGGATGGATATCCACAGGTATTCCACGGCCGTCATCGGTCACTGTGACCGACTGGTCGGCATGGATCGTGACCGAGACTTGTGAGCAATGTCCCGCCAGCGCCTCATCGACAGAGTTGTCGACGACCTCAAATACCATGTGATGTAGACCGGTCCCGTCGTCGGTGTCGCCGATGTACATTCCAGGGCGTTTGCGGACCGCGTCGAGGCCCTTCAAGACTTTGATTTTGCTGGAATCGTAAACGTCTTTATCTGTCATGGTGCGGCCTGAAAAAAGAGCTGCGGAATTATACCACCGGCCCGAATTTGCCCTGTTCCACGTGAAACCTTCGGCCGATTTCGATGCCTTTGAGTCCCTGCTCGTGCACCGAGGTGACGATCAACTGGCTGGGGATTTCGGCGATCGCCAAAAGTAGTTTCCCCAAGTTATCCACATCCAACTCGGCCGCCGGATCGTCCAACATCAGGGTCGTCGGAGGCGCGCCAAGAGCGCTGTGGCATTGGAGCTGGGCGAGGATAAAAGCGGCCGCCAACATCTTCTGTTGGCCACGAGACACCCGGTCTCTGGCTGCCACACCCTCGACAACAAAACCGATGTCGGCGCGGTGGGGCCCGACATGCGTGGTCTTCAATCTCAGGTCTCTGGATATGGAGGCGTGCAAGGCTTCTCGCAAGTCGACGTCCTGGGGCCAGCCTCGGCGATAGACCAAGCCGGTTCCTGGACCAACGAGACGGATGGCTAGAGCATCAAAGTGAGGAGCGAGCTGCTGCACGTACTGCTCGCGAAGACGATCAACCTCGGCACCGGCCGAACAGAAGTCGTGCTCCCAGGGGTGAACCAGATCCTCGGCCTCGGTCGTGCGGAGGGCAGCATTGCGTTGAGCGAGGGCGCGTTGGTATCGACGCCAGTAACCAAGGAACTCACGTTTCACGTGAAACACTCCCCAGTCCATGAGCCGCCGCCGACGGGCTGAGCCCTCTTCAACTAACCGATGCACTCCCGGGTCGATCACTTGGAGCGGCAGCACCTCGGCGATGTCAGCGATACCTGAGATACCTTGGCCGGCGAGGTGACCCAGGGTTCGGCCGTGATTGTGTTCGAGCCCGGCGGTGAGCAAGCCGCGAGAAGTTTCCAGCTTGCCGACGACTCGAAAAAAGGCCGACCCGGAACGGCGGAGCTTGTCAGCCTGATGAGTTCGGAAGGAGCGGCCGTGGCCTAAGAAGTAAATCGCTTCCAGCAAGCTGGTCTTGCCGGAAGCGTTGGCGCCGATGACACCGGTCGAGCGTGGATCAAACTCCAGGCCAGCGTGCTCGATACATCGAAAATTTTCGATCGTGACCGAGCTCAGCACCGGCGCCCGCCCGACATGGTCATAGCCGCATCGGCATGACGACGTACTTGGCCTGAGGCGTCGCACCCGAGCTCAACAAGCAGCTGTTGTTCGCGTCGGTGAGTCCCAGCTCGACCTGGCCACCATCGACGGCTGCCAGTGCATCGAGCAGGTAGTTCACGTTGAAGCCAATCTCCAGCTCCTCGCCGCCGTAAGCGATCTCCAGCTCTTCTTCAGCCTCTTCCTGTTCGGGGTTATGCGACTGGAGCAGCAACACACCTGGGCGGACCGCCAAACGGATCCCGCGGTACTTTTCGTTCGACAAAATGGCCGCACGCTGCAGGGCAGAGCGCAGCACATCCCGATCCGCCATGATTTTTTTGGTCGGATTGCTCGGGATCACGCGGCTATATTCCGGGAATCTGCCGTCAATCAGCTTCGAAGTGAAGCGAATGTCGCCGATCTGGGCGCGAACGTGATTGGTTCCGATCGCCAGCTCGACATTGCCCTCGCCAGCCAGCAGGCGCTGCAGCTCCAGAACACCCTTGCGAGGGACGATGACCTGCTGTGCCGAACCGGCTTCATGCTCCAGAGTGGTCTCGCAGTACGACAGGCGGTGGCCGTCGGTGGCCACTGTTCGAAGCGTCTTGCCATCGGCTTCGAGCAGCATGCCGTTGAGGTAGTAACGGACATCCTGCTGGGCCATCGAAAAGTGAGTCTTGTCGAGCAAGCGGCGCAGGGCGGACTGAGAAATCATCACCGCCTTCTGAGCTCGGATGTCCTCGACCGTCGGGAAGTCGCTCGCCGGCAAAGTGGCCAGCGTGAAGCGGCTCTTGCCCGAACGAACCGTCGCCCGTTCACCTTCGATCGAAATGGTGACCTTCGCCTTGTCGGGCAGCGCTTTGACGATGTCGAGCAGCTTGCGGCCGGGCAGGGTGATCTCACCCGCCTGCTCCAGCGTCACATTGGCCTTCGCCACCAGCTCGACTTCCAGGTCAGTCGCCGTGATCGAGAGCTGCTCGCCCCGGCCAGTGATCAGGACGTTCGCCAGGATCGGCATGGTCTGCCGCCGTTCCACAACGCCGATTACCGCCTGCAGTGGCGCGAGGATGCTTTCCCGCTCAGCACTGAACTTCATCGTGGTCACCTATCAATCTTTAATTAGAGATTAAGATATAAGAATTATGATGATTATGAAGGCCGCAGCGTTCTGTGAATAACGTGTTTTCCCAGTTACACATCAGCCACTTATCGGTCTCAAAACCTACCCTGTAAACATCCCACGACCTGTCGCGAAACTGTGCAGTTGTTGTGGATAAAAAAAGCTCAACGATCCCTCACACATTATCCACAGGCCTCAAGGCCACTTACTCAGCTGGTTACCCAGCCAGCGTTCGCAACAGATTCGAGTAGTCCTCACTGGTGCGCGTGTTCGATTCCCGTAGCTCTTTGATCACCCGGCAAGCGTGCAGCACCGTCGTATGGTCGCGGCCACCGAACGCATCGCCGATCTCCGGAAGACTATGACTGGTCAGTTCCTTCGCTAGAGCCATCGCCACTTGCCGCGGGCGAGCGATCGAACGGCTACGCCGCTTTGACAGCAAATCGGCCACGCGGATTTTGAAGTATTCAGCGACAGTCTTCTGAATGTTCTCGATGGTGACCAGGCGATCCTGTAGAGCCAGCAGATCGCGGAGCGCCTCTTTGGCGAACTCCATCGTGATCGCCCGACCGGTGAACTGCGAGTTCGCGACCACGCGACGCAGAGCCCCTTCGAGCTCACGCACGTTGGACCGAATGCGCTTGGCGATGAAGAACGCCACCTCGTCCGGCAGGTCGACGCGAGTCGCGGCGGCTTTGCTCATCAAGATCGCGACACACGTTTCCAGTTCAGGCGGCTCGATGGCCACCGTCAGTCCCCAGCCGAAGCGCGACTTCAGTCGCTCCTCCAGACCGTCGACTTCCTTGGGATAGCGATCGCAGGTCAGGATGATCTGCTGCTGGCCTTCGAACAGCGCGTTGAAGGTGTGGAAGAACTCTTCCTGCGAACGATCTTTGCCGGCGAAAAACTGAATGTCGTCGATCAACAGCGCATCGAGCGAGCGATACGCGGTTTTGAAATCGTTGATGGTGTTGTGCTGAAGAGCTTTCACCATGTCGCCGACGAATCGTTCCGAATGAACGTACGCCACCCGCGCCCGATCATTGCGTGAACGGATCATGTTGCCGACGGCGTGCATGAGGTGCGTCTTGCCCAAACCGACGCCGCCATAGATGAACAGCGGGTTGTAGGCGCGGCCAGGATTCTCGGCGACCTGCAGAGCCGCCGCGCGGCCGAGCTGGTTGCTTTTACCTTCGACGAAATTCGCAAAGGTGAAATCAGGATTCAGCCGACTGCCGAGGACCGCAGGAATGTCCCGAGGTGGTGCGAACGATGTGGGCGCGCGATTGTTCGCGGCGGAGGCCGGCTGATGAGTGTTGATGGTCATGGCCGGAGCGGGGGCCGCACGCGACCCCACTTCCAACACCACCGAGGGCGAAGGCTCGACGCCGACTGCATCGACCAGTTCAGAAATGCGCCCGGCGACGTTTTCATTCACCCAATCGACCACGAACCGATTAGGGGCGAGCAGACGCAACGTGCGGCCGTCCTCGACGGCCTGCAACGGCCGGATCCAGGTATTGAACTGCTGCTCCGGCAACTCCGTTTCCAATTGCGCGAGACAGCGGCGCCACAACGAACCCTGCACGGTTTCGTCCCCTAATCGATCGACAAAAAAATGAATTGTTCTGCGCCAGGTCAACGCGAGAGGCGGGGAGTCTATACCGGTGGACACAAGGTTATCCACAGGCTGAAGGCGTGAAATTTTAAGCCCCCGCATGCACCGCGAGCTTGACACTGCCGGGGGTGGTGCGTACCCTTGCCGCCCCTCTACGCGCACCAGCATGTACTTGTTTTAGCGCACCTTTCCGTCGAGACCGCCATGAAGCGTACTTATCAGCCGAGCAAAGTTCACCGTCAGCGCACCCACGGCTTCCGTGCGCGCATGGCCACTCGTGCTGGCCGCCAGGTGTTGGCCCGTCGTCGCGCGAAGGGTCGCAAGCGCCTCACCGTCTGAGCCGCGCCTTTGCAGCGGCGCGCGCATCGGTTCGTTTCTCGACTTGCCAGCCCCGGCCCGACCGTTTCAACCGGCGCAACGTCTCCGGCATAAATCCGAATTCGATCGCGTCTACCGGGAGTCGCGCCGCTCGACCGACGGCTGTTTCGCGATCCTCACACGTAACAGCGGCGGCTCGATTCCAAGACTTGGATTATCGATAGCCGCACGCATTATCGGTAACGCCGTACAGCGTAACCGTATCAAGCGACTGGTTCGGGAATCATTTCGTCAGCATCAGCATGAACTGCCCGCGGTGGACATCGTCGTCAATGCGCGTTCGGGCGCCCGCGATGCGGACAACGCCACGATCGTGCGCAGTCTCGAAAAACATTGGCGCACGGTTGTAAAGCAATGCGCCCCACAATCGTAAGCGGCCTGACTGCGGCGATTCGCGCATATCGTTACGTCATCAGTCCGATGCTGGGGCCGACCTGTCGTTTCTATCCGAGCTGTTCCTGTTATGCCGAAGAAGCCCTGCACCAGCACGGCGCGCTTCGTGGCACATATTTAACTGTGCGTCGCTTGCTGCGATGTCACCCTTGGCACGAAGGCGGCTACGATCCGGTGCCTCCGCCGCCCACTCCTATTAATAACGAGGCGATCAAGCCCGCTCCCCATGGATAACCAACGCGTATTCATCTGGGCCGCGCTCGCGCTGGTCCTGTACCTGAACTTCATGGCCTGGCAGGGTGACTACGCCCCGAAGCCCGTCCCCGCCGCGGCGACGCCGACGACACAGACCCAGTCGGGCACTAGCGGAAGCAGCGATGCTTCGCGCGAAACCTTGCCTGAACTGCCGTCAGCCAATCCGTCGACGCCCAGTGCGCCGGCGAACGGAACTGCACCTGCGACGGCGAGCACCGAAATCGCATCGACCGACGCGCCGGTCATTCGCGTGGTCACCGACGTTCTCTCATTAGATATCAGCACCCGCGGTGGCGAATTGATTCGCGCCGACCTGCTGAAGTATCCGGTGGAAAAGAGCCGCCCGGATGTGAAGGTCCGTCTGTTCAGCCCGAACCCGCCGCTGTATGTAGCGCGCTCAGGTTTGCGTGCCGCCGATCAGCGAGCCGAGCCGACCCACAACGCGATGTATCAGGCAGCAGCTACCGAATATAAGTTGGCGGCGGACCAGAAAGAGTTGGTGGTGCCGCTGACCTGGACCGACGGCCAAGGCGTCACGGTCACCAAGACATATACGTTCCATCCCGGCAGCTACCGCATCAACCTGAACTACGATGTCGCCAACAATTCAGGCAGCGACTATCGCGCGGCTTCGTACGTTCAGATCGTGCGTCACTACGAACACGTCGAACGTTCCTATTTCAAAGTCGAAACGTATGCGTATCGCGGGCCGGCGATTTACGACGGCAAGGCGTATCGCAAGCTGAACGTCGAAGACGAAGAAGATCGCGCGTTCAAGAGTGCGATTGCCGGCGGCTGGATGGCTGCCCTTCAGCATCATTTCGTTGCCGCCGCGGTACCGCCGGCCGGTGCGACTTACGACTATCAACTGAACCTCGATCCGGACAACGACTATGTGCTGTCGTATCGCGGACCGCTGGAAACAGTGCCGGCCGGCGGCACGCATACATTTAAAGAGACGTTGTTCGTCGGACCCAAGCTGCAGGCGCAGCTGGCCCCCACCGGCCCGAAGCTGGAGCGCGTCGCCGACTACGGCAAGCTGACCATCATTGCTGAACCGTTGTTCTGGTTGTTGGACAAGGTGCACAGCGTGGTCCTGAACTGGGGCCTCGCGATCATCATCGTCACCTTCCTGATCAAGCTCGCGTTCTACAAACTCACTGCCGCGAGCGGCCGCTCGATGGCGAAGATGCGCCAACTCGGCCCTCGCATCAAAGCGCTGCAGGAACGTTACAAAGACGACCGCGAACAGCTCGGCCGGAAGATGATGGAAATCTACAAGGTGGAGAAGATCAATCCGCTCGCCGGATGTCTGCCCATCCTGATTCAGATTCCGTTCTTCCTGGCGTTCTACTGGGTGCTGCTGGAAAGCGTGGAAATGCGACAGGCGCCGTTCCTGGGTTGGATCACGGACCTGTCGTCGCGCGATCCATTCTTCATTCTGCCGATCCTGATGGGCGGCGCGATGTTTGCTCAGTTCAAACTGCAGCCGATGCCGAGCACCGATCCGATGCAGGCGAAGATCTTCGCGTTCATGCCGGTGATCATGTCGGTAACCATGGCCTGGTTCCCGGCCGGCCTGGTGCTGTACTGGTTGACCAACACGTTGTTGTCGATCGCTCAGCAGTACCGCATCAACAAACTGGTTGCCGGGGAAGACGCCAAAAACAAGAGCTGACGCGCCATGACATCCCGGCCCGGCGATACTGACACCATCGCGGCAATCGCGACGCCGCCAGGTCGCGGTGGCGTCGGGATGGTGCGAGTGTCGGGCGCCCTCGTCCCGACCATCGCAAGTCATCTGCTCGGCGACGTTCCCGAACCCCGTCGCGCGGCGTTACGAACATTCCGTGACGCCGCCGGCGAAATGCTCGACAGCGGACTCGCGCTGTACTTTCCCGGACCCAATTCGTTCACCGGCGAAGACGTGCTCGAACTGCACGGCCATGGCGGCCCCGTCGTCATGGATATGTTGCTCGCGCGCGTGCTGAATCTCGGCGCTCGTAACGCACAGCCCGGCGAGTTCACACAGCGCGCGTTCCTGAACGACAAGATCGATCTCACTCAAGCCGAAGCGATTGCCGACCTGATCGACAGTGGATCGAGCCAAGCTGCCCGCGCCGCGCTTCGCTCGTTACAAGGTGAATTTTCCGTCACCGTTCATTCGCTGACCGAAGCTGTCACCGAAACGCGCATGCATGTCGAAGCCGCCATCGACTTTCCTGAAGAGGAAGTCGATTTCCTTGCCGACAACGTTTTGCACACACGTATCAATGCCGCCATCGATCTGTGTGAACAGATCACCGCGAAGGCCCAACAGGGTGCCTTGCTTCGCGAAGGTATGACCGTCGTCATCGCCGGCCGTCCAAACGCCGGCAAATCCAGTTTGCTGAATCGACTCGCCGGTTACGAAGCCGCGATCGTCACCGACATTCCTGGCACCACACGTGATGTGCTCCGCGAACGAATTCATATCGACGGCATGCCGTTGCACATCGCCGATACCGCCGGCCTTCGCGAAGATGCCGATGTCGTCGAAGCTGAAGGCATTCGGCGCGCTCATAAAGAAATGACCCGCGCCGATCGAATTCTTTATGTGATCGATGCGACCCGCGCGCTCGACGATGAAATCATGCATGCCGAGCTGGCAGCCCTGCCGCAAGACATTCCCGTCAGCGTCATCCTGAATAAGATCGATCTGGCGCAAAAGGCATCGCGCTACGAACAGTCCCGCCCGCCACGTTTGCATGTGTCTGCGACGACTGGTGAGGGCATCGATCTGCTGCGCGAACATTTAAAAGAGTGCATGGGATTTCAGGGCGCAGGCACTGGCACCATCTCCGCCCGCCGCCGACATCTCGATGCCTTGGATCGCGCCAACACTCACCTGCACGAGGCGCAGCGTCAGCTATTAGAACGACGTGCCGGTGAGCTGATGGCTGAAGAACTACGACAGGCTCAGCAGTGCCTCGCCGAGATCACCGGCGAGTTCACCTCAGACGATTTGTTAGGTCGAATCTTCACGACGTTCTGTATCGGAAAGTAACTTGAGTTCTGCCGACTTCCGCCGAGTGCTACGGAAGCTAGTCAAAGCCCTATAAAAATAGGGATATCGTGCACTTCATGTTTCTCTGCTATCCACGGTGATACAGTGGGAGCCGTCAATTTTGGGTCCAAGTTCGGGCCCAAACATCCCATGGACCCGACACACACTCTCACTATGGACCCAGGCAGGAGGTGTCATGGCACTAACGGACACCGCGCTGAAAGCGCTCAAACCCAAAGCAGAAGGCTTACGTCGTCAGCGACAGCCGCAGCCTCTACGCCGAGGTACTTCCCACCGGCGTAATTCGTGTGGCGCTTCCGCTATCGGTTCACCGGACGGCGGGAAAAACTGACGCTCGGAAAGTACCCCGCACCGCATCTGCCGGAAGCCGCCCTCGCGCAACTGGTGACTCATCAGCGCCAACGTGCGCAGCCGGTCGGCCTGCGTCGCATGGCTGCCGTCGCGGTTTCGCTGGCACAGTGCGCGCAGCGTATAAGTCAGATCGTCCATCGAGGTCTCCTGTCGTTCTCATTCCATTCCTGAGCTGCCATCGGTCAGTGTTTTTGCCAACTCGCTGAAAGCGAGATTCCCGAAGGACAAGGGCCCGTTCTCAGGCAACCTGTTGCCTCCGATGAGGCGCCTGCCTCGTCTCCTCGTAGGAGATCGGGCGGGCATGAGCGTGATGAGGAAAGCGAATTGCTGGTGACGAATCCTCCTTTCAGGGTTGATGGGTGAAGACGGCGCCGAACTGTCGTGGACGACGGCGGTGCTTGGCGGACGAACTACGCAAACGAAAGTGCAGCGGTGGCAGTAGAGTCTGCCGGTGACGACATGGGTTCCTCCCTTGCGGGACGACGCGCGAATTGGAACCTGGGCGCGTCTGGTGTCGCCCATCCGTGTTCGGCGACGAGCGCTTGCAGGACCATGCGCTCCTGGGCTGCCGGTTGGGTACAGCATCAGCGAACATCGTTCGCACGATTGGTGCTGATGCCCCTGCCCCATGGTAGTGATGCTCGTGCATCGCTACTTGTCAGCGGGGATTAGTCTGCCTGGGCTGGCGTTGCGCAGCCTGCATCTTTATGAAGCTGCGCCAACCCGCATTGTTGCTGCAGATTTCGGCCATGAAAGCTGAAAGAACCACTGCAGCAGCACGAACTAGTCGCTGTACAGACCGTCGCGCCGATGACTGAGCGCCTGGTACCAGACATTCAGCCACCATGCTTCCATTAAGTGAGAAAGCGCGGCCTCTCGTCGGGTCTTGCCCCATTGGGAATGCAGCTGTACTTGCTAACCGAGCACTGGGCGAGCCGCGAGCGTGCCCAAGAGACAGCAGCGGTATGCGCGGTGGCGACGCTCAATGATCGAAGCATCATCGAGGCCCCGCATACTGGATAACTTCGAGCCACGGCCTTCGCCAGAAACCGCACACGATGGAACACACTTTGTATTACGAAGGGACTACGAGAAGATAACGCGATGACTTTATGGATATTTATTTGCCGGCGCCGATCATAGCGGAACTGCGAGCCGCGTACTCTCAACGCGAGTTGCTATATGTATTTATATACAGTAATATCTCTGCGCCTCAACCCATTCACGGTCTGCATGAGGATTAGGAGCGATCCGCAGATGCCGAGAGCATTTCGAGGAGACCCCGATCCTTCGAGATAATGTTCATCCAACTTACCGTTGATAACAGGTCGACGTGATCTGCATGACATTCAAGGATGGCTTTCTGCTCGTTACTTTGCGTCCAGTCAGGGAAAACTCGTCCCGCGAAAATTGTTGGTAGCACTAGCCGCCTGTCCATCCCGACCTGTGATGCAAACACTCGTCGAATGATCCTTGGAACCATGTCTGACTCAGACGCCATTAGCTGGTCGACCACAGTTTTGGGAACAATCCGAACGTGGCCTTCAGCTAGTACCTCCAAAGCAACTTTGCAGGGGGAGTCATCTGGCTCTAGCCAAGGAACCTTTGCGAATAGTTCCGTTGGTAGCGTAACTCTCCCTTTGCTAAGGATTTCCGCCGGAAGAATAAGCGGCAAAGACGCTGGTGGATCTCCCGGAGCCCAGGATGCGTGCCGGCCCAAAGGCTGTTCACTCTTATGTGGGAACAATCATGCTGACATAGGGTTCAGAGTAGATAATGCCATTAAGTATCCAAAATTTACTGAAATTTACCCCATCCGAGTCATTTGACCATAAACCATATTGTGGCACCTATATCTTGCTATTCTTGGGAACAATTGCCACTATAGGTTGTGGTGCCGTCGTAACAGATACTTGGTACAGAAAGACATTTCGAGTTTGGGTCCGCTTACCACCTTGGGAACAATTCAGGCAAACTAAGCGAGAACGCTATGGAGGACTGGAATGCTCATAGCTGAACAGAGCCGTAGAGGTAGGCCAACAGTCCTCTATGGAATTTTGGCTAAGACGGCGCTCAGCCAACTGGAAGGCCCATCGGAAGCGAAAGGGCGGCCAGCGTATTTTCAGAACCTCATTCGACTACTGGACCTGTATCGCCTCGACACCTTGCATCGGCCTACCCCGAAGGCAGTATTAGACCGTCGGCGTACTGCATCGAACAATATTCGTCGCGATAAAATAGAAGCAGACGCCGTACAGGCCGCGCTCGCTCACGCTCACAAAGCAGTCTTCAATGACCTAAGCAAAGAGCAGGTGGTTGAATGTCTCACTGCTGTATTTTCAAAGCTTGGGCAAGGTCGAGACGCAGAACTTGCAAGCGATGATCTGCAGACTGCCAAGCGCTTTCTGATCGAACTTACTCAAGCCTTGAAGAACGCCTGATCTCACATGTTGGCGCCGAGCGAGTACCGGCTCCAAGAATGCGAGAACGTTCGGAACTTGCTGCGCGACACGCTGCGCTATGCCTATTTCTCCAAGAGCAGCAAAGATGTTTATGCGGAATGCCTTGACCGCCTTCAACTGATCGAGAATGCCTTCAATATCCTCGAAGAGGACAACGAAGACATCCTCGAAGAGATGTCCAATCAATTATCCGATCTAAGTGAACTGATTGGACGTGTGGAACGGTCTCGAATCGAAGAATTCTCGTGGCCGTTTGCTCTAGCACTTCAGAATCTTGCGCTCAGAATATGCACGAAGGGTCAGCCAGGCGGCGATCCTGCTCCACGCTTTTTCATATCTGCGGATGATGAACTGAACTCATATCAGATCATTACTGAACAGAACGCCGCTGGTTTCATTAGCTCGCCATTGTTCAATATCATTTTCCCTCGTTCGCTGAAGAATTTCGTTCTTCTTCATCCAATTCTTGGCCACGAACTAGGTCATGCCGCCATCTCGGCACCTCAACATTCGAGGCTGCTCAGCGATGAGGTTCTCACACCTCTGGCCCACAAGAGTCCGCTGCAGGACCTTACGCGATTTCAGTCATGGCTCGATAAAATTGATGCTGATCTTGACATCGACGAACAAACGAAAGCGGTGAGCGCATGGCAGGAAGAGCTGTATTGCGACATCTTTGGTCTCCTTCTCATGGGACCCAGCTATGTAGGTGCGTCAACCTCGCTTCTTCGACCGTTCAAAACGCGTGCTGCCTCGGATTCACATCCTCCAAGCGTTACCCGCTTCTGGATCATTAACAAAGTTATAACTGCGCTGGGCTGGCGAGAACAACTTCGCAAGCACAAACAACTACGATCAGCGACTGATCGGTACTTCGATTCATTATCGAAACTTGCAGCCAACGTGCCCCGGAAATACCGCCTGCTTAATGAAACTCAAATTCTCGCCGCGATGGAGCGACTGCAGAGCTTCTTGGCTGACATCAGCGGTGCACTTTGCCCAATGCCGGACCTCGTACAGGTTGCCGCAATGCGCAGACGAATGCTAGCAGGATGTCCGCCGGTCGCATCTGAGGTTACTCGTTCGCTCAAGATCTCCAATTCGAACGTCGATTTTAGATCCGTGCTCTTCGCCGGCTGGATCACATGGATGAGTGAAGAGCGTCCGGCGACAGATCTAACTTTCATCAAGCTCAACATGCTGTGCCAACGCGGAATACTTCAACAAAACGCTGTTGATGTCTGGAAAACCCACGAGAGGAAACAGGGGCCGTGACCGTTCTAAGCTCGCGGCAGGTACTACGCCTCATCCGTAGCGGTGAACTCTATCTCTCGCCTATCCTCGATCCAAAAGAACAGATAGGCCCTGTCTCCATCGATCTTCGCCTCGGGCACGTTGCACTGTTTGTGCGAGCCGCAGGTCTCTCTCATGTTGATCCTCGTAACTATACGAGAAACAAGCACGACGAGCAGCAGAAGGAGCAGGAAAACAAGCAGAAGTTCGCGCGATCAGAATTCACGTTCGGCGACCGCCTTCTCCTTCATCCAGGTTCGCTGACACTGGTCCCGACGCTGGAGTGGATAAAGCTTCCACTAAACGTCAAAGGCGTAGTGACCGCGCGCTCGTCGTGGGCACGTGAGGGGTTGAACATCGCAACGGCCAATTTTATCAATCCTGGCTACAATGGAATAATCACACTCGAGTTAGCCAACTTCGGTCACATACCCATCGCACTGTATCCTGGGATCCGAATTGCTCAGATTGCATTCTATGAGGTAACCGAGCCGATCCCGACCAAGCAAAGTGGGCAGTTCGATATGTCATTTGAACCTCGCGCTGGCAACATCGGAGAACATGACGAGGCGTTCCTTGAGGATGAGGAAAGTCCCGATGGATCCAAGGCCTGACCCGAGCCGCCAATACGCTAGCGAGTTTTCCTCGCGAACTCAGAGAATTGTATTACGTGCTTACTCCTTGCATCGGAGTAAATAACAAACAACAGGGACAGGGGAGATTTTATGTACGCTGGTTTCTGGCGACGGCTTGCGGCGTGGATCCTGGACTACATTGCGATACTTCTAATCATTCTGGCGTTGGCCCTGGTGCTGTCGGTGGCGGCCGGCCAACGACAGCTTAGTGTGCTCATTCTCTTGGCGTATGGATTGGTGCCGTGGTTGTACTACGCCTTCATGGAGAGCTCCTCCATGCAAGCGACCCTGGGCAAGTCTGCGCTGGGCATCCAGGTGACCAACCTCGTGGGCGAGCCCCTGACCTTTGGTCGTGCCTCTGGACGATACTTTGGAAAGATTCTCTCCGGTCTCACGTTGAGCATCGGCTTCGCGATGGCTGGATTCACCGAAAGGCGGCAGGCACTTCACGACAAAGTCGCGGACACACTGGTGGTTCGCAAGGGCTTCACACCAGCTGAAATAGCAGACGCGGAAGCGGCACCTCAGGCCTCGTTCTTTGCAGTCGTGGGCCTGGTGCTATTTGTCATCTTCTTCGGGCCGTTCGGTATCGGAATACTCGCGGCCATCGCCCTCCCGGCCTATCAGGACTACACGATTCGAGCTCAGGTGGCGGATGGTTTGGGTAACGCTGTTCCCGGCAAGGTCGTGATTGCCGACGCCCTCACCGACCAAAGCGACTTATCACAGCTGCAGGACAACGAAGCTTTCACCATCGAGTCCCGGTATGTTTCTGGCTTGGACAACTACAACGGTGTGCTGGTCGTCACCTTCGGCGGGCAGGCTCATCAGAGCATCGCGAACAAATCGGTCGAGCTGGTGCCCGGCGTCGATAGCAACCATCAAATTCTCTGGCGATGCGGTTATGCCGTTGGCCCAGGAGGCGTGCAGTTTGTCTCCGATCCGCCAGGAAAGTTTACGACCGTCGCACCCAAATATCTGCCGACGGGCTGCCGCTGAGGATCGCAAGCTGCTGGGCAAACACAGTTCCATCCCTGCAAACGTCGCCGCGGCTCTTCGAGCAATCTTCGGAGAGCCGGTCGATCATGTGCGCGTAATCGAACACTCCTGGTACGCACGTCTTCACATGGGTGCTCGCGCTACGACCCGTCGTGGACGCATTCTATTGCGCGGCTCGGCGCGCGATTTCTGGAACGATCCCGAGCTGATCCTGCACGAGTATTTCCATGTGATCCGCCAGTGGCAACCCCGCCGACTCACGATCTGGCGCTATCTGATCGAGTCCGCCCGAAGGGGCTACTGGAATAACTGTTACGAGATCGAAGCGCGCGCCTTCGCTGCCCGGCATTGGCGCACGCTGAACTCACAATTGCGAGCGACTTGACCTCGGTGGCATGTTCGCGGTGCGGATTGCGTTAGAAGCGTTGCTGCACCAGAAACAGCTCGATCGAGTGGGGAGTCGTCATGCTTGGTTTCAGAATTACGCCTACACAGGCCTTGCTGGGCTGCGCCATCGCGGCGGTGCTCAGCGCTGCTGCCCATGCCGATGTGACGATGGAAGAGCGCATGTCCATCAGTGGCGCCGGCATGATGAAGATGGCGAACATGAGCGGCACGACGACGACCATGATCTCCGGTCAACGCGCGCGTACCGACAGCAACCTCCAGTTCGAATCCGGTCTGATGCGAACCTTTGCTCGCGGCGCCGGGCAGGGAACCGAGATCGTGCGGCTCGATCAGGACAAGATGTACTCCGTCGACAACCGCAAGAAGACATACACCGAAACCACGTTCGCCGAGCGTCGCGCACAGATGCAGCAGGCGATGGACAAGATGCGAGAGTCGCAGGCTTCGCAACAGCAGGCAACCTCAGGCGTCAACGAACAACAGTGCGAATGGTCTGATCCGAAGGCCGACGTAAAGCGCACAGGTGAGAAAGCGACCATCGCCGGTTATGCGGCCGAGCGCGTGACTGTGACCGCGACTCAATCCTGCAAAGATAAAGAGACCGGCCAGGTTTGTGACTTCGGCCTGGTGATGGATCAGTGGGTCGCGCCCGGCTTCGAGGCTTCCGCCGAAACCATCGCGTATCAGCGTGCCTTCGCCGAGAAGCTCGGCTTGAGCAGCTCAGGCTCACGAGACTTCGCCGAGCGCGCGCAGTCCATGTTCGGTCGCTATCAAGGATTGTGGAAAGAAGTCGCGACCAAGATGCAGGACGTCAAAGGCTATCCGGTGAAACTCACCTTCGGCCTGGGCGTCGGCGGGGCGCAATGTCAAAGCACCCAGCAGGCCCAGGCGAACGGCGGATCTTCATCGCCGCCCAGCCTCGGTGGTGCACTCGGCGGAGCGCTCGGTGGAATGTTTGGTCGCAAGAAAGAAACGACAGCCCCGCCGCCCGATACCACGCCTCCGGCTGTTTTGCCGGGAGGCATGCTTTCGCTGATGAGCATGAGCAACGAGCTGGTCTCGGTGAGCAACGGCTCGATCGATACACATTCGTTCGAGCCGCCGTCGGGCTATAAGAAAATCGCCGGCGACTAATCAGCCGCCGGCGCTGGCTTTAGCGGCTGCCAGAGGCCTTCGGGGGGAGAGCTTTCAGGAACGCAAACAGAGCATCGAGCTCGGTATCGTTCATGACTTTGAAGTTCTCGAACGGCATGATCGAGATCGACGTGCCGTCGGCGCGCTGGCCCGTACGCATCATTTCTCGGAAGGCATCGACGGTCGAATAGCGAGTCATCGCACCGTCCGACGCACCCGTGAGATTTGCAGCAGCCGGCCACGCTGGTGGTGCACCTGGAATCTTGCCGCCAGCGAGACCTTGGCCATGACATCCGGCGCAAACATTCGCGACATACGCGCCCTGGTCGTGAAGGTCGTCGGGCACGCGAGTCGGCGCCGGACGAGTGTGGTCGATCTTCTCAGCCGAATCCTTGATTACCCCGAACGCATACATCGCCTTCATGATCAGCGGCAGGCGGAACTCGGCTTTGCTTTCTGGGGCCGGCGGCAAGCTGCGGATGTAACTCACCAACGCCGCGACATCCTCGTCCGCCATTTGCGCGTAGTCTTCGCTCGGCATGATGAAGGCCGGCTTGCCCGACGGCTTCACTCCATGGCGCAACAAACGCAGCCAATCAGCATCGGTGTAGGAGCCAACGGTGCTACCACCGCGAGTGATGTTTGGAGCGCGCATCAACAATCCGGCCTTCGGATCGTCGATCATCACGTGACCGCCGCCATCCTTGCCGTGACATTCCGTACAGGCGCGCGTGACGAAGAGATATTCGCCACGCTCCAAGTCTGCGCTGGCCAGCGCAAAGGGAGTGACTTCCACATCGACGATGCGTTCCAGTTTGTGATGGGTGAGAAACACTGCCGCGCCGGCGGCGACCCCGGCAGCCAGTGCCAACACAGCGAGCGAGCCACCCGTGATTTTGACGAGCTTGTTCATAGGCGGCGTATTCTGCATATCGCCTGTTCGTTTACAGCGTACCAACGGGCAGGGCCCAGCCCCAATTGGCTGGAATCCGCCGCTGACTTTAGTCAGGGGAGCGCTAAACTGGCGCCACTCAGCCTTTCGAAGCACACGAATTGCGTAGCAAGAGACGGGAATCTCCCGGGCGCCCAATCCGGAGAATGGCGACCTCAGACACGAGGAGAGTTGCCATGTCGAACGAAGACCAGTTGTGGGATGCGGTCCAGAACCGCGACGCCACTCGCGATGGCGAGTTTTTCTACGGCGTGATGACGACCGGTGTCTACTGCCGTCCGTCCTGCGCCTCGCGCCTTGCGTTGCGCAAGAACGTTCGTTTCTTTGCGACACCGGCGGAAGCAGAGAGCGCCGGGCTGCGTCCTTGCAAACGCTGCCGTCCGAAAGGTGCGTCGGCCGCTGTGCTCAATAAAGTCGTGCACGAGCTGGCACGCCAGATCGATGCTCAGCCGGAAGAAACATTCAGCCTGGAGCAACTGGCCCAGCGTGCGGGTTACAGCCCGTTTCATTTCCAGCGCAGCTTCAAAGCGATCATGGGCAGCAGCCCGAAGGAATATCAAACGGCGGCGCGCGTGCGCATGCTCAAGCAAGAGTTGCGCAACGAGAAACCGGTGGCCGATGCGATCTATCAAGCCGGTTTCGGTTCGGGCAGCCGCGTGTACGAAAAGGCCGATGGCCAGCTCGGCATGACGCCGAGCGAATATCGCAGCGGCGGCAAGGGCCTGACAATCTCGTATGCGAGCGGCCCGACGCCGTTGGGTTTGATGATGATCGGCGCGACTGACCGTGGCATTTGTTTCTTGCAGTTTGGCGATACGGACGAAGCGTTGCTCAAAGAACTGCGGCAACAATTCGCGGCGGCGACGGTGCAGGCAATGCCCGACAGCCACAGGCCGGAGTTCGAAGCCTGGCTCGGTGCGCTCAATCGTCACTTGCGAGGGTTGGAGCCAAGACTCGATTTGCCCCTGGACGTGCGGGGCACCGCCTTTCAACTAATCGTGTGGCGCTACTTGCAGAAGGTGCCGTACGGCGAAGTGCGGTCGTATTCAGAAGTAGCGGCAGCAATCGGCAAACCGAAGGCGGTTCGGGCCGTGGCCAGCGCTTGTGCCAGTAATTCCGTGGCGTTGCTCATCCCGTGTCATCGAGTCGTCCGCGGCACGGGGGAGCTGGGCGGGTATCGCTGGGGCGTTCAGCGAAAGCGCGTTTTGCTGGATACGGAACGCGCCGCCAGCAAGCGTTAAATCAGAGGTACGCAGTTCACATCTTATGAGCGAATTCTTGCGCCCTGCGCCGGCCTGCAGATAATGACCGCTTCCCGCATCGAGCATGCGGCGGGAGGCGGTCCATGTGCCTGGGTTGTAACGACGACACCCACGACGATAAAGATGGCGATTCGGCGACACGGCGCGAGTTCCTGGCAACCGCGTTGGGGTTGACTGCCGCGACTGCGCTCGGCCCGGTGGCCGATGCAGCTGTCAACCTGTGGGAGATCGAGGCCAAAGGTCTCACTATCGACAACGAAGGTGTGTTGCTGCCGGCTTATACGGCCACACCGGTGGGCGCAACCAATCGCACCACCGTCGTGATTCTCAACGACAGCCCCGGCATTCCGAAAGACTTACAAGATCTCGCACGCGATGTGGCTCGCACCGGCTTCGTCGCGTTAATCGTGGATTGCGCCCTGCGCGGCACGGCCAAAATCTCCACGCATCCCGATGCGCTGCTGAGCGAAGCTTTCAGCCGGCAAGTGCAAAGCGATGTTCATGCGGGCATCGTGCAGTTGAACGGCGACGGCCCGAACGCGAACCCCGTGGTGATCATGGGCATCGGTGCCGGCGGCTACACGGCCTTGCGCATGGCGCTCAACGATCCGCTCGGTGTCGTCGGTGTGATTGCTCTATATACGCCGCTCGAATCGGCGGAGAAATCGAACACCGACCCGAGGCCTGATCTGATCACGATGCTGGCCCGTTTGCACGTGCCGGTGCAGTTTCACGCCGGCACCGACGATCCTGCGCTTTCGCGAGCGGATTTGAATTGGCTGAGCCGCTTCGCCGCGGTTGAGCCCGATCGCCGAGAGGTTTATTTGTATAGCGGTGCCGGCCACGGGTTCTATCAACCGTCGGCGCCGAAGTACGACAAGGGCTATCAGTTGCTGGCCCGCAAGCGCTGGCAGCAGTTTCTGGTCAAACGCTTCAATTGAAACATCGCCTCTTCATTGCGAAGAGGCGATTTCATTTCCGCCCGGCCGATTACGGCTTCACGAACACCTGGCCGCGCTTCATCACGAACACCGGCTTCTCCGTGCTTGAAATATTGTTCAGCACGTTGCCTTTGACGGCCACGACGTCCGCGAACTTGCCGGCCTCCAATGTGCCGACTTCGTTGCCGATGCCAAGCAACTTCGCCGATTCACGCGTGCCGGCAACCAGCGCCGCCGACGGCTGCATGCCGATCTCGACCAGCAACGCAAACTCCTTCGCGTTCATACCGTGCGGCGACACGCCCGAGTCGGTACCGAACGCAATCGGCACACCGATCTTCAGCGCCGAACGGAACATCTTCTCGTGCTCCGCCCACGCCGCACGCGCCTTGGCCGCAATCGCCGGCGGAAACTTATCGGCCATCTTATTGACCGTGTAAACGGCGAGACGCGTCGGCACCAGGTACGTGCCCTTGGTCTTCATCAAGCGCAATGTGTCCTCGGTGAGGAAGCTGCCGTGCTCGATGGAATCGATACCGGCCTCGATCGCTTGCCGTGCCGCCAAGTCACCGTGAGCGTGAGCCGCGACTTTGCGCTTCCACGCATGGGCTTCAGAGATGATCGCATTCAACTCATCCGGCGTGAGCTGCGGCACGTCGACCGGATCCGACTCCGACAGCACGCCGCCGGATGAGCAGATCTTGATCACATCCGCGCCCCACTTGAGCTGATAGCGAACAGCGGCACGACACTCGTCCGCACCGTTACACACACCATCCTGAGGGCCGAGCGGCGCGATGCGATTCGGCGGGAACGGGCCCTGATCGCAATGTCCGCCGGTAGAGCCGACCGAATGAACTGCGGTCAGAATCGTCGGCCCGGGCGTGACGTTGCGATTGATCGCATTACGCAGGCCGACATCGACGAACTCGCCGGCGCCGACATTGCGAATCGTGGTGAAGCCGGCTTCGAGCGTGCGCTTTGCATACACCGCGGCGTCCAGCGTGTCTTCGCTGGCGAAGCGATACATCTCCGTGTGGAAATCTTTGTAGAAGTCGTTGTGCATCTCACTGGTGATGTGAGTGTGCGCGTCGATGAAGCCCGGCAGCAGCGTTGCGTCGCCGAGATCGATCACTGTGGCATTCGCCGGCACACCCTGTGCGCCCACGGCTTTGATCTTGTCGCCCTCGATGACGACGGTACCGCCGTTGACCAACTTACCGGTCTTGCTGTCGAACAGGTAAGCCGCTTTCAACACCGTCGGCTGAACCGGCTCCGCGGCATGCACCGTGCCGACGACGGCGGCCAATCCCAACGCAATCTTTACTGCTAAGCGCATTCGTATCCTCCAACACAGCGATGCGCGACGATACCCGTTCAGCGCGCAAAGAAAAACTGTTCACGCATTTCTCGACAAAACCCTAGTTATTCGACGATTCCGTGCCCGCCTGCGCGCCTATCGTGTGCCCACCCCAAAGTCAGGAGGCATCGATGATCCAGCGCAGCTTAATTACGGCCGGCAGACAGCGCGGCCAGGGCATGAGTGAGTACATCATCATCACGGCGCTGGTCGCCGTCGCAGGCATCGGCCTGTTCGCCGCGTTCGGCGATGTCCTGCAAAACCAAATGGCAGGCATGAGTCGCGAGATGGCGGGCCAGTCCGCGTCCCAGGACATCAGCGACGCACAGGCCTCTGCGACGACGGCGCAAAACCGCGCGGCGCAGGCGGATAGCTTGTCCAACTACAACCAGCAGACCAATGCGGCTCAGTAAGTCACATTGGCACCGCGGGCAGATCGCTCCGGTCGCGCTGTTCGGTGTGCTCGTCACCAGCGCTGTGTTGGCGGTGATGTTCAACACCGGACAGAAAGTGACGGAGCGATCGCTCGTCGCCAACGCCGCGGATGCAGCGGCGTACAGCGGTGCAGTGTGGACGGCGCGTCACTTGAATTTCATGGCGTACACCAATCGAGCCATGATCGCGAACCACGTTGCCGTCGGACACTTCATTTCATATGTGAGCTGGGTCCGCTACGTCAACGATTCGCTGGAGGCCATCGATCGTATAACGCAGTGGATTCCCTATGTGGGCCAATACGTGGATCTGGCCGAACAGATCTCGCAGCAAGTTCGCAACGCCACCGAACAGGCTGCGCAAGTCACAGTGCCGTTGATTGACGGTTGGAACACGAATCTTCGCGCGGCTCAGGTCGAAGCGCAGGCATCGCTTGGGCTCGGCAATCTGCAGGAACTCATGGCGCAGACCGCGCGAGCGTATGACGCCGACGTTCGCGTCAATGACGATCAAGCAATCGCACGAATGCCAGATGAGCTTCGCGCGTTGTTCGAGACACAGATGATTGCGCAGATGGCTGCGGTGCCGACGTTCGTGCAGCGATATTCAGCGGGTCGCGATGGCAATGCCATGCAAGAGCTTGTCACCGCGAGTTTGCGTTCGGACTCGGATTTGCAGCGCTGGATTTCCGGCGAGCGCGGATGGCGAGAAAACCTGCTCGCGGCTCAGATCAGGAAGCGCGGTTCCACCTCCGGTTCTCAGTCTGCTAACGGCGCGGATTGGCGCGCTGAGGATCAGCTTCAGTTCCGTACGCGGAGCTTGTTTGGTTGGCGGAGTTGGCAACGTGTCGGCGATCACGTGAGTCGAGCCAGCGCACGCGAATTCGACTCCGACTATTCGGGCGTTCCCGCCTATTACAACGTATCGGGCCGACCAGACGATGCGCCGCTGCGAATCGCCGTGATCGCGACGAAATCACAATCGAACGTCGCAACCGCCGATCTGCTCGGCATGTCGAGCACAAATACGCCCATCGCCGTTGCGGCGGTCGCTCGCGTGGAATTTCGTCGACCGGTCGGCTCGGCGTTCGCTGCGCTTGGTGAGCACCGACACGAATACGCAAACCTGTTCAATCCCTTCTGGGAAGCGAAGCTCGCGCCCGTCACCTGGAGCTACTGATCATGAGGCATCACCGTGGCAATGCATTGATCGAAACCATCGTGGCACTGGCGGCGCTGTCGCCGTTTGTCACAGGCATGGTGCTGTTGGGCAAACAGCTCGACGTGAAACACAAGACCTACGACGCGCTTCGATACTCGGTATGGGAGCGCACGGTGTGGAGCAACGGACGCAAGTCCGCGAACGACATCACTCTTGAAGCGCTGGATCGCTCGTTCGGTCATCCGCTCGCAGGCGTGTCGTCCACAAACGCGTTACTCACAAGCGGCGTTTCCCGGAATCCACTCTGGGTCGAACGCGGGCGTCGCTTACTCGTCGACTTGCCCGACGCAACTCACTCCGACGCCATGCCGCCGGTGCAAGCGGGTTATGTGCTCGTGCCCGCACTGGCGCACGGCGGTGGTCCGCTGTCGGCGGTCGCAGATTCTCTGCAGCTACGAGATCTCGAACTCAACCCTCGCGCGTTCGCGACCGCGCGACTTACAGCCAACGTTCGTCCCATGCTTGCCGAGCGAGCGCATCCCAATGTCGATGTTCGACCCATTACACACGTCGCTGCAGGCGCGCTGCTCAGCGACGTGTGGTCTTCTCGGGACGAAGGCGACTTTCGTCGCAAGACCGACAACCTCACAGCCGATGAGCTGGTGGAGCTCTTGGAAATGCCGGCGCGCCCGCTCTCCATGCAGTCGTTGAGCAAGGGCGGGCCGCTGTATGGCGAGGGGCGGTATAGCTGGGATTCCGATCTTCGTCCGCGTTCGAACTCACTGCCCAGCGCCTATGTGACGGACCGCGAGGAGTGAACCATGCGCCATGAGATCGCCGCGCTCGCCATGTTCTCAACGCTGGCGCTCCCGGCACACGCCGGAAGTTTTTCCCGAGCGACCGAGGCGCTGCCTGACCTCGGCGCGCCGCCTCAGGGAGCTGTGCAATGGATCGCCAAAAGCATGCGGATGAATGGATTGCCAATGACGCTGAAAATATTCGAGTCGCGACTCACGCCCGACGCGGTGTTAGCTCACTACGAGGCCTTTGTGAAAGGGACTCACGAGTCGCGACGAGCAGTGAACACGCCCTGGCACGTGCTGATGCTGAAGTCCGAAGATCACTTCATCACAGTTCATGCGCGTGCCGTCGCGCACGGGAGCGAAGGGACCATTCTCGTGAGCCCGGCGATCGATCCCGACTCGCTCAGGATGCGCACCAAATTTCCGCGGCCTGCGAGCACCCGCATCGTCAATCTCCAGCAGTACGACGACGATGGTGTGCAGTCCGAGCACATCAGCTTGTCGAGTAATCGTGCCTCGTTCGTCGAGCTGCAAGACTTTTCTCAGCTGCTGATCGGTGAAGGTTGGAGTGTTGTCGACACCCGTCCGACCCACGAAGTCCAACGAGGCTTCGTGCTGGAAGTGCAGCGGCAGGCCGAGCACGCGTTGCTGGTCTTCTTACCTAACGCTGCACAGCCTACGACCACTGCAGTCTCCATCGTGTGGAGAAAGTGATGCGCAGTCGCAGATCTAATCGTGGCTGGAGCTCGGCTGAGTATCTCGCTGTTCTCGCCGGGTTGATGGTGCTCTGGCGTGGCGCGCGCGAAGTGCTCCGCTTGCTCATCGAGTATCACGACGAATTCTCCTGGACTCTGATGATTCCGTTTTAACGCCCACGCTCAAGGAAGAGCTATGAAAGGCATTGTCACGACACTGTTGATGATCGGCGGCGCGTTCCTCGCCGGCTCGGGGGCGGCTTACTTCGCGAAAGGTTATATCGCTGGCGAAATACGCAGCGAGCGCGAGCAGCTGCAAGGTGAATACAAACTCGTGAGCGTCGTGGTCGCCAAGACCGACCTGGCGCCGGGCTCCATTCTCTCCGCACGAACAGTCGCTCTACGCGAAGTGCCGAAGACATATCTGCACGCCGAAGCGGTCGCAGGTGAACGATGGAGCGACATCGCAGGCCGCGTTCTATCTCGGGCCGTGCGCTCCGGCGAGACGATCCTGAATTCGCACCTCGCCCAAGGTGCGGGCGCCGGCTTCTCGGCTCAGCTTCCCGAAGGCATGCGGGCTCTCACATTCCCCGTCAACGAAGAAGCCTCGATTGCAGGAATGCTGGCGCCAGGCGATCGCATCGACCTGCTGTTCACTACCAACGCCGCGAATGAAAGTATCACTGTGCCGCTGCTGTTCAGCGTTCCCGTGATCGCAACAGGTTTGCGAACGCAGGCAAACGAGAACTCGCTGCCCGACAAACTGCAGGGTCCATTTCGCACCATCACCGTATCGGTGACTCCGGCGGACGCAGCGAAGATCACGCTCGCTCAAGAGGCCGGTCGAATCACGGTTGCACTCAGGCAGCCGCAGGATCAAACAACGATCCGCATCGCTCGCATCACCAAGAACGCCTTGTTGAAAGGCGAGGAGCCGGCGAACGTCTCGCGGCCGCGTGGACGGGTTCAAATCATTCTGGGTGGAGTTTGATATGAGCTTCATCCAGCTGTTCGGCTCGATCCTCATCGGCACGTTGGCAGCGTCAGCACAAGCGCCGGAGCCTGCGACAAATAGTGCGCCGGTCAGCGTGCTGTCCGTCCCAGTCGGCCAAAGTTTGCTTATTCGTTCGCCGGGCGTCAAACGTGTCTCGGCAGGCGATGGCGCGACGGTCGATGTCAAAGTTTTCGATGACACGCAGGAAATTCTAGTGCTCGGCCGGCGCGCGGGCACGACCGATCTGCGTATCTGGTCTCGCGACGGAACCAGCACCGCGTATCTCTTGCAGGTGCTTGGCATCGTCGATCCGGTGGCTGCGCCAGCGCCCACGTTGGAAGCCGAGTCCACGATTCTCATCAAGGCCAAGCTCATCGAGGTGCGCAAGTCGGCGCTGCGAGACATCGGTATCGATTGGGCCGATGTCGCGGCTGGCCCGATCGTCAGCACCAACCCCAATTCGCTTGCGATGACTACCGTCGTCGACTCGATGATTCATTTGCTCGTGAATCGCGGCCACGCGCGTTTGCTCGCCGAGCCGACACTTACTTGTATCAACGGCGGTCAGGCGGATTTTCTGGTCGGTGGCGAAGTTCCGATACCGGTGCAGAACCAGGATGGCGCACTGAATGTCGTGTTCAAGCAGTTCGGCATCATCCTCAACGTCGAGCCGCAAGCGAACGCTGCGGGATTGATTCGCACCAAGGTCGGCGTCGAAGTGAGCAGCGTCGACAAGGCGAACTCCGTGCTCGGCATTCCAGGCTTCGCGACACGCAAGACGAACACGGAAATGAATGTGCAGTCGGGCGAGCCGATGATCATCGCGGGACTGTTCAGCGCCGACGATGCGAAGACTGTCGCCAAAGTGCCGGCGCTCGGCTCCGTCCCTGTGCTCGGCGAGCTATTCAAGTCGCGACAGTTCCGTCGCGGCGAGACTGAGCTGGTCGTGCTTGTTACTCCACAAATCATTGACTCCGAGCCTGCACGCCAAGGCGTGCAGCGTTACGACGATCTTCGACGTGAGTCCGACGAGGCATTGAAGCCGAGCTCGAAGGACTGACGTTTCACCGGTTGCAAGGAAGCAAACGTCACATGGATGTGACAACTCCCAAACGTGCCCGCCGGCAACGAGGCGCCGCGCTGATAGAAGCGGCGATCGCTTTGCCGATTTTGATCGTCGTCATCCTGGCGGCGATTCAGTTCGGGTTCGTCTATCAAGCGAAGGCGACGTTGAATCATGCGGCGTTACAAGCCGCTCGTGCCGGTGCAGTTCGCAATGGCCAGCCTTCAGCTCTTCGTCATGGGCTCGCGCTTGGTCTGGCACCGCTCGCATCGCCGGATGCGTCCTTGCAGGGCGCAGCGGAGGCGGTGGCTCGCATCGATGCTGAGCTACTCACCGATGCGCGCATTCGCATTCTCAATCCCACTCGCGAGTCCTTCGACGACTTTGCGACCGACGTCGATGGTGTTCGCGAGCTGCCCAATGATCGGCTGCATACGCGAAGCGCGAACGTCGGTGATCGCGGTGGACTCAACATCCAGGACGCGAACCTGCTGCGCGTCGAGATCACGTATGGATACGAGCTGAAGGTTCCGCTCGTCAACGGTTTTCTCTCGCGGTTGTCGTTGCTCACGACGGGCGAGGTCGATCCGTTTCACGAACAACTCCTGCGGCGCAATCGATTGCCGATCAGCTCGACGGCAACTGTTCGTATGCAGAGTCCGCTGCGGTCGAGCGAGCTGCTCGTCTCTCGCACCGACCTCCCTGACGTTGCGCGCTTCTCTGCCGACGCTCGCGCTGACAACGCATATAACAACGACGATAACCAATACGGCTCGGAGCGCGACCCAGAACCCTCGCCCGGTTCTGCGCGATCCGGCAGCAACCTTGCCGAAGGCTTCTTCGGCTTTGGTTCAGGCTCTGCCGCCGGCGGATCTACCGAGCCTACCGGCAGATCCTCCGATTCCGATACCGGCGAAGATCGAAGTGCTGAACCCCGCGGCGGTACAACCGGCCCGCTCGGTGAGCAGCCCCTCTGCACACCGAGTTCATCCAACTCACAAACAGCGCCATCGGATCAAAGCACGCTCGCTCGCGTATGGACCGAGCTCCGCGGCCTCGCCTCCGACGCGTACGAATTCGTTCGCGGTTTCTGGGATGGCATCAAAGGTCAGATCGGCGACTTGGTCGCTGCGATCAGCGACCCCGTCGAGACCGCTCGCGGCATCTACGAGCTCGCGATGGCGTTCCTCGAAGATCCTGTCGGCACGGCTCAAACCATCGGTGCAGCGATTGGCCATGACCTGAGCCAACTCGTCGAGTGCGGCGCCTACGACCGTGGCCGCGTGCTCGGCAGCTACGTCAGCCCCGCGTTCATGCTCAAGCTCGCCAGCAAGCTGGCGCACTTCGGGCGCGCCGGCCTGCGGGCTGCAGCCGATCTCACAAAGCGTGAGCTTGGTTGTGCGAGCTTCGCTGGTGATACGCCCGTTTGGGTCGGCGATCGCAGTGTGCCGATTCGATCGTTGGAGCCTGGCGCGTGGGTCGCCTCACGTAATGAGCATACGTTTCTCGATTCCTCGCGTGCTGTTACACGCACGTTCGAGCGATCGGCTTCGGCATATCACGAGATCGAGACCGAAGGCTCGCGATTCGCTGTTACGGAAGAGCATCCATTATGGGTGCAGGGCCGTGGCTGGACTCCGGTCAGCGAGATCGAAGTCGGCGCTCCGATTGCGACTATCGACGGCGACACGCTGGTGCTGGCGAACCGTCGCGTCGATGCAGCTCTGCAGGTGTTCAACCTCAGTGTCGCCAACGACGAAAGTTATTTCGTCGGCGATGAACGAGTGTGGGCCCACAACGCCACCTGCACCGTCCGTCTCCGCTATTCCCCACCCCGCAGCCCCAGCAACTTCACCCCCGGCGCCACCGACGGCGGCCCCGGCTCCTGGTCCTCCATCCCTCGCCCCGACACTGACGCCTACCGCTACCAGCAACGCATCACCGGCGCTCCTCGCGGCGTTGAGTACAATGTCAACGGCGTCAACTTCGACGGCTACGATGCGCAACGCGACGTTCTGTTAGATGCTAAGCATTGGACGCAAGAGTGCCCGCTGGGAGATCGGTGTCGGTCGGAGCCGCTGAAGCGTGCGCTTACCTCCAAGCTTCTAGAAGAAGCACGAAGACAGCTAGCAGCTGTGCGTGGAGTGGATACTAGGATCGAGTGGCGAGTCGTCGATGAAGAAATGGCGCTGCGAATTTCTGCGATTCTTGATAGCGGAATTGACAATCCCGCGCTCCGACAGCGAATAACAGTGATCTACACAGCGTCCGCAGATATTGTTGATTGATGGGTAAGGCTCTCATGGATCAAATTGCGATATGGACAGCGTCTCAGTACGGCAGCGCTGATACCCTGCGGAACTATCAGCGCAAGAGTCGGTGCGTCCTGCAGCGACTGAGAGAGATCCATCCAATATTCGGGCATCTCACCGCAGTGGGTACAGCGAGTACCGTGCCGGTTTTGGATGACTTGAGTGGACTGGAGAAGCTGATCGAGTCTCAGGTGTTTTCATCGACTCACATCGATGACTACATTGCGTTACGAGCGGATGGTCGATTGTCAGCGGAATCTATGAGCCGTATCGGCTTCTCGCTTGCATACTGCTCCACCGACGAACGCAATAACTCGATTGTGCCGCCCGATCAAGGCGGCGTTGACCTGACACTTCAAGGTGCCAGCGCGGCGGTTGAGTCAAACAGTGCTGCGAATTTGAAGTTTGCCGCCGACGCGACCTCTAATCTGTGTTCGAAGGCGACGCTCAAAGCGATGCTCTTGATGCTGTCCGAAGAGTGGCGAAGCCAACTAGGCGGCGTCTCGCTAAAGGAGTACCAGCAGGCAGTGCGAGGCAACGACCGCGCCTCCTACGCCGGCCAATGGCTCTTCTACCTCCCCTTTCCCGGCCTAGCCAACTGCCTCCCACCCGACATCCACCACGAACCCTTCGCCAACGGCATCCTGATAGAAACAACCCCTCACATCCCAGACGCAAACAACCCAGCCGACATCGCAGCGGGCAAACGTGTGCGCGATGTACTCGACGAGTTCGGCCTGATCAACGACGCGACCTACGCCATCGAAGGCTGGCCACCAGACCAAGATGAAACGCTGTACGAGCAATTCATCAGCGGAGCGCCCGCAGGGCGCAAGTACACAGTGCATTGTGTGAACTTCGATGGATACGACCCCGACCGCAAAGTCCTGCTCTACGCAAAACTCTTCCGCCGCCTGAAGCGACATCCAAAAGACTGGGGTCTGCGAGGCTGGGACGGCCCGGTGCTAAACGAAGCGAAGCGACAAGTGCGTGCAGCCGCAAAGGCGGGCGGGGTGCCGATTGAATGGCACATCGGCCTGAAAGAGCCAGCGCACGCCGTGCGCCAGCTGCTAAAGGATCACACCAACATCACAGATCAACAGCTCCAAGTGTTCTACACACCGCAAGCCTGAAGAAACATCGCAAAGGCAAGGACGCCAATGACCAACAACTCACCAGCCACGGAAGGCACGCCATGACTACCTATCTCCTCGGCAACATCATCGGCCGCCTCGTCCTCTCATACGCGATCATCTGGATAGGAATATTCCTCGGCCTGGCAAAGCTCAGCTGGCGCGATGCCTTCCAACGCACGAATCATTGGGGCGGCCTCACCGCCGTCGCAGCGATCTCTCTCCTCGGCTTCTTCGCCGCATACCCCAACGGAGTTGCGTAATGAAACACGCACTCCTAATCCTCGCGCTATTGACGTCATTAAGTGCAACCGGCACTCAGCGAGCCGGCCGACCGATGGTCATCCATCGCCTGCCAGCACTCGGCCTGGAGATCTGGACCGAGCAAGACCCCGAGTGGGAAACACAGCTGAGTGAACGCTCCGGCAAGGCGACATTCACCGCTGAAACACCGGCGCTCACCTATCCGCCAGCTCACATGAGCTGGACCACGCAGCCGCAACTCCGATTCGAGGCGAACGAACTTCGAGCCGGTGCGACGGGGGCGCTCCACCAGGTCGCTGCCAATCATCGGATAGAGGCGCCAACTCAAATCCCCATCACACTAGCGCACTACGGCGACCTGACCGGCTTCGAAACAGCATTCGAGGCACGATCCAAAAACATCCCAATCGAAGTACGCGCCTTCTGCGGACATCGCTTGGGCAAGCCGCCGGTGCTCATGCAAGTAACTACACTCAAAAACAAAGGAGAACACCTCGCCGAGCACGTCCGCCGTTCATGGAACAACGTCCGCTACCTGCCATGAAACAGAACCAACAAACGCTCGCAGCCCTCAAGGAACAGCTGCAGTCTCTAGTGCTGCGGGAGCTGGATCTCTTCCGTCGCACGGCGCTCAACAATCTAGCGAGCGCAGATCTGCGCGCCGAAGCGACGCAGGCCATCGAGACAGTCTTAACAACGGAAGCCATCCGTCTCCCCGACGGCATCGATCGAGCCACGTTCATCCAGGAAGTCGCCGCCGAAATCATGGGCTATGGCCCCATCGAACCCTATCTAAACGACGACTCGATCAGCGAAGTCATGGTGAACGGCCCGCAACAGATCTACATCGAGCGCAACGGCCTCATAGCCGCAGTGCCCGCGCGATTCATCAGCGCCGAATCGCTGATGCGTGTGATCGAACGCATCGTCGCGCCCGTCGGTCGTCGCATCGACGAAGGCGTACCGATGGTCGACGCACGTTTGCCCGACGGCTCGCGAGTGAACGCAATCATTCCCCCGCTTTCGCTGATCGGCCCGATCCTCACGATCCGCCGCTTCGCCGGACAGCGATATTCGATGCCGAGACTGGTCGAGATTGGCGCACTCACCGCTGCGATGGCCGAGTTTCTCAAAGTCTGCGTGCAGTATCGCAAAAACATCCTGGTGTCCGGCGGCACCGGCACAGGCAAGACCACATTCTTGAACGCACTATCGGAATTCATCCCGACCCACGAGCGCATCGTCACCATCGAAGACGCCGCCGAGCTGCGACTCGCACAACCTCACGTGCTCTCACTCGAAGCACGCCCACCGAATGTCGAAGGGCGGGGCGAAGTCACAATCCGGGATCTCGTACGCAACGCGCTACGCATGCGACCCGATCGAATCATCGTCGGTGAGTGCCGCGGCGGCGAGGCGCTCGACATGCTGCAGGCGATGAACACCGGCCACGACGGTTCGCTGACAACAGGCCACGCCAACTCCCCACGAGATTTGTTGTCGCGACTGGAAGTGATGGTGCTGATGGCGGGAATAGAACTTCCGGTGCGTGCGATTCGTGAGCAGATCGCCTCCGCGGTCGACATCATCGTGCAGCTCTCGCGATTCAGCGATGGCCGCCGACGAGTCACGTCGGTGGTTGCCGTCGAAGGACTGGAAGGCGATGTGATTTTGACTCAGCCGCTGTTCGAATTCAGACAGAAGGGTTTCACCCCGACAGGCGAGGTCATCGGTAGCTATCGAGGTCTCGGCCAGCCGCCAGCTTTCTATGAGGGCTTGAGCGAGGCGGGCGTGAAACTAGATAGAAGCGTGTTCGCCACATGAACACATCCGTGCCACCCATCGCCTGCGCCGTGATTGCCGCCGTATTGCTGGCACTATCGGCATGGCGCGCTGTGCTTCTGTATCGCAGCTCGTTCATCACCAACATCGGTGGCCGTCTAACGCAGAGCTTTGTTCTGACGAACCCGCGTTCGCTGTTTTTGATGAGCGTTGTCCTCGCCGCACTCGGAGGATCGCTCGGATACGCGGTGCTCGGCCCAGCTGGCGGCGTTATCGCCATCACGTTGTGTCTGACCGCCCCGTGGCTGTTCGCTAAACACATCATTTCCCGCCGGCGCAAACGTTTCGTCTATCAACTGCCGGACGCGTTGCTCGCTCTCGCCTCAGCCTTGCGAGCAGGCTGCACGTTCTCACGCGGCCTGGAGTTGATGGCCGAGCGCCAACCCGCGCCAATGAATCAAGAATTCACCATCGTGCTGGCGGAGTACCGCGTCGGTCGCCCGCTTGCCGAGTCGCTCGACGAAATGCACCGTCGCATCGGCGCGCCTGAGCTGCAGCTGATGAACACAGCGGTGAACGTGTCGCGCCGAGTCGGCGGCAATCTCGCCGACACTCTTGAATCTCTCGCTCGCACGCTGCAAGAGAAGGCGCACGTTGAGGCGAAGATCGACGCACTCACGTCGATGGGACGGGCGCAAGGTTGGGTGGTCGGCCTGTTGCCGATCTTCATCGGCTTGGTTCTGTATCAACAGCAACCGGAACGAATGAGCCTGCTGTTCACGCAGTGGTATGGGTGGATCGTACTTGGAGTCGTGGCCGCGATGATGATGGTCGCGGCTTGGATGATCCGCAAGATCGTCAACATCGACGTATAGCCGCCATGCAAATGTTCTTGGCAATGGCACTTGCCGGCTTGAGCTGCGCTCTGGTGCTGTTAATTCCCATCGCGTTGCCTCGCCGAAGCGGACCGCCCTCCGAGCGCGATCAAGCATGGCGTGATGACCTGCCTATGTTCCTGCGACTCGTCCGTGCACCACTGCAATGGTACGCGCCCGCGGTGGATTCCTCGCTGACCCCGCAGCGTCGAGAGATCATTCAATCGCAACTAAACGCGGCAGGGGCCGCGTATCTGGTGAACCCCGCGGAGTTTGTCATTTTGCGTCGAATGGCATTGGTTACAGGCTTGATCGTTGCTGCCATCGCGGCCGTCATCCTGAAGATCAAGGATCCGCTATATCTGGCACTTGTTGTGGGATGCGGGCCCCTATCTTACTTGTATCCGGATCTACGGCTGAGAGAACTCACCAAGCAACGCCAGGCGCGATTCGAGAAAGAGTTTCCGTTCTTCCTCGACGTCCTCGTGCTCGCAATGAAGGCCGGATTGAACTTCACCGCCGCTGTCGAGCAAGCCGTCTCCTCCTCACGCAGCGGCCCGGTACAACAAGAGTTCTCCCGTTACCTGCGCGAATCGCGCACCGGTGTGTCCCGTCGTATAGCGCTCGATCGCATCACTGAACGGGTCATGCTTCCATCCGTTACAAACTTCGCCGCCTCCGTACAACAAGCGGAACAAACAGGTGGCTCCCTGGGCGACGTGCTGGCCGATCAGGCGCGCCAGCGTCGGCAGGAACGATTCCTCCGGGCCGAGAAGCTGGCCAATCAAGCCCCGGTGAAAATGTTGTTTCCATTGATCGCGCTGCTGTTCCCCATCACGTTCATCATCATCGGTTTCCCAATCGTGATTCAGCTGCTGGAGGCCGGCGCGCTCAGTCTGTTCTAGATCGAAGCCAAGCAAGGAAGCTATGAAAACATTCGAACTTCGTACCGCCACCGGCCGATGCATCGCGCGTCACGTGCACCTGGCGTGTTCGTTTCAGGCCCGCTGCATGGGGCTGCTCAGCCGTGAAGCCATGCTCAAGGAAGAGGGGCTGTTGATGATTCCCGGCGGCAGCATTCATACATTAGGCATGCGCTTTCCCATCGACGTCGTGTTCCTCAACCGGCAAATGCGCATCCTCGGACTGGCTGAACGGGTGCGGCCGTGGCGCGTTCGAGTTGCGCCACGAGGCACACGCCGCGTTCTCGAACTCGCTGCGGGGCAGATCGCAGCCCATCGACTCAAGGAGGGCATCTACCTGATCGTCGATGCCCAAACGCCGAACCAACCGAACGACTCCACACGCGCGCAGCGGCCTGCCGTCCGCGTGGGTCCGTGCGAACGACAGTCCATCCAGTTTTCACTGCGAATGCCTTCTCAGCGTCGCTGTGATGGACCGCCGCAAGCAAACTGCGTCTACGCAGCCCGGTCCGCATTCCGCTCGTACACTGCCATCTGAGCCGCAACGGCTCTTTGGAACGCCGGGCGTGCCTCACATCGCAGGCGGTAGCTCTCGATCACCGGCATCTGCGCGAGCAGATCCGTGTGACGCAGGAAACGAAGTACCGTCGTCATGAGCAAGTCACCGGCGGTGAAACGATCTTCAAGATAGCTGCGTCCGCTGAGCCAGTCGGAGAGGCTGGTCAGCCGCAACTTTACCTCGTCGACGAGTGCTGGCCGGCGCGCCTTTGCCCATTCTTCCTCGGCATGCGCGATGTCGAGCGTAAATAGATTTTGAATGGGCAATTCCATGGTGTTCAGAGCGGCAAACATCCACATTTGCGTACGAGCGCGGCCCTTGGCATCGGCGGGCATCAAAGCTTCGCAGCGCTCAGCCACATGCAACACAATCGCGCCCGATTCGAACAACTCCAATCCCTCGTCCTGATAGGTGGGCACCTGGCCGAACGGTTGCACGCGACGATAGGTCTGCGACTTCCTTTCCTCGGTACCGACCAGCCATTCAGCGTAGGCAATGCCGGCCTCTTCGAGCGCCCAGCGCACGCGAAGATCGCGCACCAGTCCATAGGCGAACGCAGGGACTCGCTCGAACGTGCTCACTCGAATCGAAGATGACTTCATGACTCCGTCTCCAGCAATGTTATTGGGTGAGCTAGAGTAGGAGCGCGCCGCGACCGGGCGGGAGTGACAAGTGTGGCGCGATTTAGTCCAATGCAGCCGGGATCAAAACGGGAGACTCGTCATGTACCTCGCCCGACTTGCCGCCAAGGCTCTCACCGTTGGCCTCTTCTGCGCTCACGGCGCCATGGCCCAAGAGCACGACGCGTCTCATTTGGGCGAGGTGCATTTCCCTGTTTCCTGCGTACCGCAGGCGCAAGCGAAGTTCAACACGGCTGCGGCGTTCTACTATTCCTTCTATTGGGAAAAGATCGACGACGCGGTGGCCGAAGTGCTCGCGGCGGATCCGAAGTGCGCGATGGCCTTTTGGCTCAAAGCAAACGCGAAGCTGGACAATTCGCTCGGCTCGCCTTCCACGCCTCAGCAGGAAAGCGAAGGGCGAGCCGCAATCGAGCAGGCGAAACAGCTCGGCGCTAAAACACAGCGTGAGCGTGATTACATCGAAGCCACCGCGACGATTTTCCAAGGCGCCGAGACCGTGCCTTTCACACAGCGAGCAAAAGCGTATTTACAAGCGCTGGAGCAACTTCACCAGCGTTACCCCGAGGACACCGAAGCCGCCGTTCTCTACGCTTATTGGTTGCAGGTCACCGCCGATCGCAACGACCAAACCTATGCTCAGCAGCTGAAGAGTGCGCAGCTCTTGGAAAAGCTGTTCGACGGGCATCCAAGCCATCCCGGCGTCGCTCACTTCATCATCCACGCGTATGACTTTCCGCCCATCGCCGAGCATGGGTTGAATGCGGCGAAACGCTACGCAGCGATTGCACCGGATTCGCCGCATGCGTTGCACATGCCGTCGCACATCTTTTCGCGCATCGGCTATTGGCAGGAATCCATCGAATCCAATACGCGCTCGCACGACGCCTCGACTGCGGACCGGGATGTTTATCACGCGATGGATTATCTGGTGTACGCCGCCCTGCAACTTGCGCGTGATTCGGAAGCAAGAAAGTGGGTGGATTTCGTCCACAATGCAAAGAAGCCGAACGAAGAGACTCGCCAGATCGCCTATGCAGGCGCGGCGATTCCTGCTCGCTACGCCCTCGAACGCGGCGATTGGGCAGCTGCGTCGAAGCTCACCCTTCATCCAACGCGCGAGCAATTCAACTGGTCTCCCTTCCCCGAAGGCGAAGCAGTGAATGCCTATGCTCGCGGACTCGGCGCAGCACGCACCGGTGATGCCGCTGCGGCGAGGGCGGAGGTCGCACGACTAAAAGAACTGCGCACCTCGATGGTTACGCAGAAGAAGGACTACTGGGTCAAGCAGGTGGATATCCAGGAGAACGCGATCACCGCCTGGATCGCTCGGGCCGAAAGCCGCAATGCCGATGCATTGAAACTCATGCGTGAGACCGCCGACGTCGAAGACAAAACCGAAGAGCACATCATGATGCCGGGCCGAGTCATGCCGGTGCGCGAAATGCTGGGTGAACTACTGATCGATCTGAATCAACCTGCGATGGCACTCACTGCATTCGAGCAGTCTCTGGTGAACGATCCCAATCGACTGCGCAGTGTTTATGGTGCCGCCCGTGCCGCCGAGTTATCGGGAGATCGTGACAAAGCGGCCACGTTGTATAAGCGACTGCTCGCGCAAGTCGGTTCGCAGGCTTCGCCCCGCGCTGAGATCAAGCACGCTCAGGATTTTGGAGCGCGCTGATATTTCTCCGCCGGCGCTACGTGTGTGAAGATAACTGTACGCTCATGCCTGGAAGGTACGAATGCGCACATCGATGAATCGACGGACCTTCGTGGCGGGCGCGGGTGCAGTTGCCTTGGCTGCGTCGGGCAAAGTGCCGGCAGCCATCAGCTCGGGCGAAGCGTGGGAGCGCGCAGCTGACATCGCGCGCAACGTTCGCGCACCGAAGTTTCCCGATCGCATCTTCGACATCGTGAAGTACGGCGCTGTCGCGGACGGCAAGACGTTGAACACAGCAATGATTGCGAAGGCCATCGATGCCTGCGCCTCGGCCGGCGGTGGTCGCGTGTTGGTGCCCGCTGGCACATTTGTCACTGGCGCGATTCAGCTCAAGAGCAATGTCGAATTGCATGTCGTCGAAGGCGCGACGTTGCTATTCGATACGAACCCGGCGAGTTATCCGCTCGTGTTCACGCGGTGGGAGGGCATGGAGCTCATGAACTACTCGCCGCTGATCTATGCGTTCGAGCAGAAGAACATCGGCATCACTGGCAAAGGCACGTTGGACGGGCAGGGCAGTGCCAAACATTGGTGGCCTTGGAAAGGACGCTGGGGCGGAAGCGTCGATCACGGTTGGGTCGACGGCAAGAATTTGCCCACGCAGCTCACGGCGCGTACCGAGTTGTTCAACATGGCTGAAGCCAATGTGCCGGTGGCAAAGCGCGTGTTCGGCGACGGCGGTTATCTGCGTCCGCCGTTCATCCAGCCGTATCGGTGCGAGAACGTGCTCATCGAAGGCGTTCGGGTTCGCAATTCACCATTCTGGAATATTCATCCGGTGTTGTGTCGTAACGTGACGATGCGAGGCGTGGATGTGTTCGGGCACGGGCCGAACAACGACGGTCTCGATCCCGAGTCCATCGACCACATGCTCGTCGAGGATTGTTCCTTCGATACCGGCGACGATTGCATCGCTGTGAACTCAGGACGCAACGCAGATGGCCGGCGTATCAACGTGCCGTCGCAGAACATTCTGATTCGCAACTGTCGGATGAAGGCGGGCCACGGCGGCGTAGTCGTCGGCAGTCAGATTTCCGGGGGCGCGCGTTGGGTGTTCACCGAGCGGTGTCACATGGACAGTCCGGATCTTTGGTACGCGATTCGATTCAAGAACAACGCACTTCGCGGCGGACTGCTGGAGAATTTCTACTACCGCGACTTGGACGTCGGGCAAGTCGGGCGCGCGGCGATTACCTGCGACTTCAATTACGAAGAAGGTCCGAACGGTGCGTTCACTCCTCAGCTTCGCAACGTCGTTGTCGAGCGCATGCGCGTCGCGAAAGCCGGACGAGTGCTGGATTCCCAGGGTTTACCCAAGGCGCCGGTTAACGATCTAACGCTTCGAGATTGCGAGTTCAATCAGGTCACGATGCCCAGCATCGTCAAACACACCCGCAGCGTGCAGCTCGAAAACGTTCGGGTGAACGGCGCGGTGGTGAAGGCGCTCGCCTAGGGTTCGTTGGGCCGCACATTCTTGAGCTTGCGAATGAGCGGCTTGATGAAGGGCCGAAACGCGTAGCGCAATACCCAGCCAGGTAGAAACTGGCCACGTTCTTCGAGTGCCACGCGGGCGCGAGGATGATCCAGGAGTCGTGGCATCAACGGACGATAACCTGCATCGTCTGCGCGTAGCTCGATGCGGTCGAGATGTTTCGCGCTCTTGTAACCATAGTGCGCCGGTGCGACCAGCCGGATCGGTGCGCCATGCTCGACGGTTAATGGCTGATCGTTCAATTGATCCGCGATCAACACGTCAGGTGCGAGCAGGTCCGAAAGCGGCAAGGAAGTTCGATAACCATCCTGACCGCGGAGCACGACAAAGGTCGTCTCGCTGCCCGATCGCATCTTCGGCAGGATCAATTTCTCCCACACATCGCGAAAACGAAAGCCGCTCCACTTCGGCGCGCGATGGCTCCAGCCCGCCGCGCAGTGAAAATCGGCCATCTGGGTCGCACGAGTGATCGTACCGAGCTCGGCTGCGGTGATAACGATCGGTTGTTCGAACGGGCCGGAAATCTCCAGTCGAATATTTCTACTCTTCAGCGGCCGCCTGGCGAAGGCCGCTCCGCCGAAGCGCGGAAACTCCGCCATCGCGCGTTGACCGGGTGGAAGCCGAGGGCCGTTGCTGCGATCTGCCTGCATGCCTCAAGCGTGCATCAGCAGATCGCATTCCTCAACTCGCAGAAATCAGCGAAATCCCTGAGACCCATGGACTGGCCGAAAGCTCAGGAATTGCGCCAATCCGTCAACCCTTCGCGATCGTTGACGTCTATGAAGAACGGGCGAGCTCGCATCTTTTGAATGTAAGGCGCGAGGTTCTTCCAGGCCGTGGCGGGCCGTGGCATGTTTCGCGACCAGCGCATGAGCATCGTGGCTAGGAAATCGAGCGTGCTCAGTTCGTTACCCAATAAGTATTGGCGACCGGAGGCGAGCTGAGCATCCAATCGATCCCACGCGCTTTCGATTCGCCGCCGCGCGAGCGCTTTGACGGCTTCGGCCCCTTGGGGATCGCCATCCTTATCCGCGTAGAACCAATCGCGCATGGCCGGCAACACCGTGTTGGCCAGATAGATCATCGTCTCCAGCCATTCGGCGCGGTTCGGCGCGCCGGGCGGCGGTGCGAATTTCTTTTCGGGATGACGCTCGGCCAACAGCATGAGCAGCGCTGCCGACTCTCCGTGCGGAACGCCGTGGACGATGAGCGTCGGCACGCGACCGGCGGGATTCAGTCGCAAATATTCCGGCGACTTCTGCTCGCCGGCATCGATGCTGACCAGCTTCGCTTCGAACTGAACGCCGAGTTCGAGCAACATCCAGTGAACCGCAAAGCTGGCCGAGCCGGGCGAGTAATAGAGCGTGTACGTCACAGCGGTTCCTTGGCGCAGAAATCGGTCGCCGCAGTATGGCAGGCGAATACTCGGCAGCAAGCGTCGGAACGGACAGTCTCAGGCCCGAAAGCGCCGTGTGAGCTCGGCGCTATACAAACTGGCTCAGTACCCCGACGCGCGATCCGCCTTCACTCGACTCTCCCGTAACGACGACGCGGAGCGTTGGAACTTGATCGTCGCTCCGCTCTTGGCCAAGCCGTCGCCCAGGATCCGGCGCAAGGTCGCGCGAACCGTCGCGTCGTCGTCGTCGAACGAGCCGTGTTGTAACGACGTCGAGGCGTCGGCGGAGCCAAGAGATTTGGCGTTTGGAGAAATCACCCAGTCAGCCGTGCCGCTCTTTAACAGCGACATCAGCTCGGCGTCCTGCCGCAGATACTTCTCCATGCCGAGAATCGGCACGCCGCCTCGGTACAGAGGAATGCGAGGCTCGTCCTCGAACGAATGCGACACGAGATACAGCAGAGACTTGTGATAGATGTTCGCACAGTGGTCGTCCTGCTCGGCCTTATCCGAAAGCGTGAACAACGAGAACCGTTTGATGCGCTTCTTCTTGATCGCAGGCACGTAGTGCTCTTTGAACAACGCAGTCGTGCACGCCGGTGCCCACAGCGTGCAGCTTTCGATCTCGACACCAGCTTCAGCCAGGGCAGTCACCAACGGCGCATGGAAGATGCTACCGGCGCTGTGCCCGACCAGATGAATCTTCGGCACTTGATTCGACGGCAACTTTTCGACCAAGCGCTTCAAATGACCGACGACTGCTCGCGCACCACCCTTGGAACTCTGTGTGGCAGCGAGTGCGTTTTCTTTCATCTCATCCCAAGCGGCCTTTCCCGACAGCACGCGCGCCAGCGGCTCCAGCGCGTCGTCGAGACGGTCGAGCATGAAGTCCTTGGTTGCATCGAGCATGCCTTCGGGGCGGCGACGTTGAAACGCGTCGTTCAGAACGTTCTTGATCGTGGTCCAGTAGTCGGTGTGCCAGATGAACGTAAACGGATAAATGCCGGCGGCCAGCATGTTCGACCGATAGTCCGCGAGCCGCTGCACAGCCGAGGTCTCGCTCACCAGTCCGCCGTGTGCATACAAAAGAATGTGCTTGTAGCCGGCACTCTCGATGGCCTTGGGCAGCTCGCTCTTGAATAGCGCGCTCACTTCTTCGGGAGATGTGCCGTAGTTACCGCCGGCCCTGAATTCCCCGTTGTTGCCGAGGCTGATGATGTGCGGACGCAGGTCGGCATAGGAATACGCAGCAGATTGGCCTGCCGATGCCGAATGCGCGATCGCAGTCGAGGTGCTCTTCGTCAGCTCGATGGGCGCCCCGAGGCGCGCGACCCAAACGTCGGTGGCGTTTTGCAGCCAGTCGTCATAGCTGATGCAGGCGAAGCCCTCGTAACCCCATTCCTCGCCCCACGAGTTCTGAATCCAGAATCCTTTTTTGTCGTAGCCGACGATGGCGAAGGCATGGGCGCCGATCATCTCCGCCGAGAGCTCGATCAAACCGTTCTTGCCCGGCTCCGGCCACCCTTTGTGGACATTCGAAGTGGCGAACAACACGCCGACTTCCGCGATGGCCGCATGCATCGCGACCAGATCTTTGTGATTGACGCGATAGTAGGCGCCGAGCGGGCGACGCAGAGCATCGGCCGTGCGCGCATCGTTCAGACCGGCGATCAACTGTCCCTTGTCGCTCTTGCTCGCGGCTGACGGCCAACATTCCTCCGAGCACACGCCATGCTTGTGCCAGCCCTTCATCGCGCCGCGAGCACTTGAACCCGAATAATTCTCGCCGGGCCACTCGTCGTAGCGTTTCGCGAGCTCGTACAACATGCGCGGGCTGACGGGCGTGCAGTCGCTCACGACTTTGCGAGTGGTGAGCAGATAGTTCACGACGGTCGCCAGTCCGAATCCGGTGCACGCACCCTCGTAACCTTGATTGAGGATGGGAATGCGATGCTCGCGATATCGTTGCAGCTCGCGCTCGGTCGGCACTTCGATGAGCGTCGGGACATACATCTTGTCCCGGAAGTCCAACGTATCGCGACGAACGTCGAAAACTCGCTGGCGGGCGCGGGTCGTGCGCTTCTTCATGGTATCGAACCGGGTGAAGTTGTTATCGGAGAGAGTCAGTCCCACATTGCGCGTAGCGCCGCGGCGGCGTCAATTCGTACTTTGGTCTCAGACGCTTTGTGAGTTGCGACGAGCGGAGTCGCCGGCCAGGTGCGCTGTTCGAAACATTGCATCAGCGAGTCGGTCAGAAAACGGCTGCGTGCGCCGTAAACATGCGCGTCGCCGGTGCGACTTTGCTGGGTGATGTAATAGCGCAGCGGCGCGACCAGATGCAAATCATGCTTGGCACGCGTCATCGCGACGTACAGCAGGCGCCGTTCTTCTTCGATGAGATCGGGGCGACCGGTCGCGTGCTCGTTGGGGAAGTTACCGTCGGCAACGTTCAACACATACACCGAGTCCCATTCCTGGCCTTTGGCCGAATGAATGGTGGAAAGAATCAGATAGTCCTCGTCGCGCGACGGATCGCCGGCGAGGTCGCTGCTCACATTCGGCGGATCGAGCGTCAGCTCGGTGATGAATTGTTCGCGCGACGCATATTGGCCGGACAAGCGTTCCAGTTGCTCGATATCGCCCATGCGCACCCGAGCGGCGTCGTAAATGCGTTCGAGCTGCGGCTCGTACCATTTCCGCAGACGGCCGAGTTGCCCGACCCACTCGCGTGCGTTCGACAAATCGTCGATCAGCTCGATGAGACCGGTCCAATCCTTCTCGGCGGCCGCAGGCATGCGATACGACGCCAATGTCGGCCACGTGTAGCCGCTTGCCTCGAAGACCTTCAAGCACCGATCGGCCACCGCCGGCCCGACGCCACTCAACAATTGCAGGACTCGAAAGCCAGCGATGCGATGTTTCGGATTGTCCGCCCAACGCAGCAGCGCCAACACATCTTTTACGTGCGCCGCTTCGAGGAACTTCAGCCCGCCGTATTTGGCGTACGGAATGTTTCGGCGGATCAGCTCCAACTCCAGCACGTCGCCATGATGCGAGTTGCGCATCAGTACCGCCTGTTTCCGCAACAGCGTGCCTTGCTCACGAGCCGCGAGGATTTGCTCGACGACATACAGCGATTGAGCTTTGTCGTCTTGGACGCTGACGTAATAAGGCCGACGCGACGAGCCCCGCTCGGAACGCAATTCCTTTTGGTACTGTCGCGGACTGTCAGCCATCAGCAGATTGGCCGCGTCCAGAATGGGCTGCACCGAGCGATAGTTGTGTTCGAGCTTGATGATCTCGGCGGCGGGGGAGAAGCGGCCTGGAAACTCCAGGATGTGTTCCACCGTCGCCGCGCGGAACGAATAGATCGCCTGGGCATCGTCGCCGACGACGCAGACGCCGTTGCCGCGAGGTTTCATCGCGAGCACGATTTCAGCCTGCAGCGTATTCGTGTCCTGGTACTCGTCGATCAGCACATGCGAAAAACGAGCACCGATCTCCTCGGCAAGCTGCGGCTCGCGTACCAGCAGGTGCCAGTAGAGCAGCAGGTCGTCGTAATCGAGCAGCTGCTGAGCATGCTTGGTCTCGACATAGCGGCGAAACAGTTGCGTCAGGTCGTCCGCCCACTCGGCGCACCAGGGAAAGAAGTCCTGCAGCGTTTGCGTGAGCGGTGCACGGCTGTTGACCTTGTGCGAGTAGATCGCCAGGCACGTGTCCTTGCGCGGGAAGCGTTTCTCCTTCTTGGAGAAGCCCAGTTCCTGGCGTAACACGTCGAGCACATCGGCCGCGTCGCCACGGTCGAGCACCGAGAA
>Ga0247784_1000025_pt1 | contig 60092 bp, 48 predicted proteins | sample UWRJL169409R5_FD_179909 | JGI IMG/M metagenome (GOLD analysis project Ga0247784, IMG submission 179909) | Plant litter microbial communities from Arlington Agricultural Research Station in Wisconsin, United States - UWRJ-L169-409R-5 | ecosystem: Environmental > Terrestrial > Plant litter >...
TCACCGTCACACCGAATGCGAATTACACCATCGCATCCGTGTCGGGCTGCGGCGGTTCGTTGGTGGGCAATGTTTATACGACCGGTGCAATCGTTGGTGCCTGCGCAGTCACGGCGAGCTTTGCTTCCACGCCGACGCCGCCCACACCTCCGACTCCTCCGACGCCTCCGACTCCGCCCACGCCGACACCGCCGACCCCAACGCCGCCAGCGCCTCCGGCGCCGGTGACTTACACGGTGACTGCGACTGCCGGCGCCGGCGGTACGATCAATCCATCGGTGTCGAGTGTCGCGCAAGGTACGTCTGTAACGCTCTCGCTCGTTCCGGACGCCGGGCAGCGAATCGCGGTTGTGCAAGGTTGCGGTGGAACGCTCTCCGGCTTCACGTACACGACTCAGTCGATTGTCAGAGATTGTGCGATCACCGCCGCGTTCACGACGTTGGGTCCATCGATCTCGACGCCGCCACCGGCTCGCATCAACGCGCGGTCGTTGTTCACATCGGTGCCGCAGACGCTCGCACCGACAGCAACCGATGCTGCCGGTGGTTCGTTGCCTGTGACATTGGTTGGCGGCCCGCTGCAGCTCGTGCCGGGCAGGCACATCATCACCTGGCGCGCGCAGGATTCGCAGGGCCGCAGCGTCAGTGTCGATCAGCAACTCGACATCTGGCCGATGGTTTCACTGGGACCGGATCTGACGCTCGACTTCGGCGCGAGCGGCGAGATCGACGTGTTGTTGAACGGCCAAGCGCCGGAGTATCCGTATACCGTCGGCTTTACCGTCGGCGGAGATGGCGGCTTCGGCACGAAACATTCGCTGGCGTCCGGCACGGTGACGTTCGCGAGCGGCCTGGAGAAGATCGTGCGTTTCGATACGTTGGCGCAGTCGAGCGCGCCGCCGGATCACCATCTCACGGTGACGTTGGATCCCGCCGAGAATCCCGGCGACCGTAGCCAGATGAACATTCTGCTGCGTGCGATCAACTTCGCACCGAATGTGAAGATTCTCGCGAGCCAGGCCGATCGCATCGGCACGCTGATCGCGAAGGACGCGGGCTGGGTGACGCTGCATGCAGTTGTCGACGATGCGAATGTCACAGACGCGCATACATATCTATGGACGTATCCGACCGGCTTGCTGGTGCAGGTGTCCGCCGACGGTCGCGAGTTGAGCTTCGATCCGAGAGCGCTCGCGGCGAGCTTGCCGAGCTTCAGCGTTGTCGCAACCGATAGCGGCAATCCGTCGTTGCAGGGTCAGGCGCGCACCGACCTGGCCGTGCGCAACGCCAGCCCGACGTTGGGCAGCGGCGATGCGAACGGCAACGGCATCCCCGACGCCACCGAGGGTTGGGAAGATTCGGGTAACGGCATTCCGCGCTACCTGGTTCGTGCCACGCCACGTAACGTGCTGCCCGAGAACTCTCCAGTGATCGATCAATATTTGATCGAGAGCGAAGCCAGCATTCGCTTGCGAGTCGGCGCGGCGGCGCAGATTTCCGGCGACGGCGGCGCTCGTCTGGGTTCGACCGGCATCCCGGCCGACGAGATCGAGAACGTCGGCGGCTTCTTCAGCTTCGAGGCGTACCAGCTTGCGACGCAGGGCACGCAGGTCCAGTTCGTGATTCCGCAACGTGCAGGGATTCCGAAGCAGGCGTTGTATCGAATGTGGGATCAGGACAAGGCGCAGTGGACGACGTTCGTCGAGGACGGTCGTAACAAACTCGCTTCGGCACCTGGCACAACCGGTTTCTGTCCGCCGCCGGAGAGCAACGAGTACACCAGCGGCCTGACGCAGGGACATCTGTGCGTGCGCGTGTCGATCGAAGACGGCGGCATCAACGATCTCGATCACCAGGCCAATGCGGTGATCATGAACACCGGCGGCGTGGGGCAGCGTCCGACGGTCGAGGTCACGGGAACTAGCAGCGGCTCGGGCGGAGGTGGCGCGATGGGTCCGTCGATCATGATGCTCGGATTGTTGGCGCTGCTGCGATGTCGCCGACGCATGGCCGGTCTCGCCGCGGTGTTGTTGTTGCCGATGGTTGCTTCCGCAGCCGACAGCAATGCGGAACAAATATCTGCACGAGGCTGGATGTTTGGCGGCCACGTCATGGGCGTTCGTGGCAGCGTCGATGCCGCGGAAATGGATGAGCGCATCGCTCGCGAAGGTTACGAAACACAAACCAGGCTCAGCGGACAGGATCGCCTCGGCGGAATGGTGTTCGGCGGTTATCGCTGGCCGCATCTCGGGCTCGAAGCGGCGTACGTCGATCTCGGCAAGATGAAGAGCCGCGTTTCGGGCCGCAACGAAGTCACCGACGAATATTTGCGTGCGATCAGCCGCTCGCATCCGCAGTCGGGCTCGGGGCCGCAGCTCAGCGTGCTCGGCTATTGGCCGCTAGGGGAAAAGCTGGAGCTGGTCGGTCGCGCCGGCGCGTTCTATTGGAAATCGAATATGGATGCCGAAGGCCGTTCGCGCTACCAGGACGTTGACGATCGCGATCTCGACGTTGCGTTCGGATTTGGCCTGAACTATCGCGTGAGCATGCGATGGACGGCCACTGCGCAGTTGGTTGAATACCGGCTGGCGGGCGAGCGCATCGATACATTGTCGATCGGCGTGGTGTATCGGCGTATCGACGATTGAGTTAGGCTTTGCAACACGCGCCCGAACATCAATCCAAACGGGCGAGCGGGAGTAAGCCTGATGAGATGGGGTGTCGCGGTTCTCGTGACTGCCAGCCTGTGGCTGGCCTCAATGAATGTATTGGCCGAGACCAAAGCGCCGCCGCCGGTGGAAGCCTTCGGTCGTGTGCCCGCCATCGGTGCCGTCGCGCTCAGTCCGGGCGGCCGCTGGGTCGCGTGGATCGACAACAGCGGCGCCGCGCCGATGATCGAAATATTCGATCTGGATCAACGCACGACCTTGAAGCGAGTGAACGCGCCCAGCGATCTCAAGCTGCGCGGCCTCGATTGGTCAGATGACGAAATCCTGTTGATTCATGGCAGCCTCAGCAAAGCGATCGATCCGAACGCGCCGAGAGCACCCACGGTCGAGTGGTTTCGTACCGTGGCGATGGAGGTGAAAACCGGCAAGGCGCGCATTCTGCTGCATCGGGGCGACAGCCTGAATTACGTCACCGGCGCCTACATGCTGGCTACGCACACTGCCAAGCCGAAGACGGTAGTCATGTCGTCCTGGGGCTATTCGCACGTCAATTACAAACAGGAAACCGGCACGCGTCTCGCCGGTGGCCGCAAGGACGATGGCTGGACTCACAACTTATATGAAGTCGATACGGTGAGCGGCGAGGGCAAGCTGGTCGAGATGGGCACGCCGTTCACCAACGAGTGGCTGCTCGATGCCAACGGCGCAGTGGCAGCGCGTGCCGAGTGGGAAGCGCAACGGCGCAAATACACGCTCATGCATCGGCACGATGGCCGCTGGACCGAAATCTTTTCGACGGAAGCCGACGGTCCGCCCAGCCTGCTCGGTATGTCTCGCGACGGATCCGCCGTACTGATGGGCGCCGCTTTGAATCGACCTTACACCGCCATCTGGCGAGTGCCCGTCGACGGCGGCGCGCCGCAGATCGCGTTGGGCGATGACGCGAACGATATCCGGGCCGCCGTGTTCGATCCTTACTCACGAGAAGTGCTCGGCGCGTGGATCGGCGCCATCAGCCCGCAGGTGCGTTGGATCGACGAACAGGTGGACAAGCGAGCGAAGGCGCTGCAGAAATCGTTTGCGGGAAAGCAGGTGCTCTACGTCGGTCGATCCGCCGATCAAACGCGCGCCTTGGCGGCAGTCGGCTCGCATGCCGCGCCGTTTGTTTATTACCTGGTGGATTTCAAACGCGGTGCGGCCGACATCGTCGGCGAGGAGTTTCCGGCGCTCGTCGATGTTCCGCTGGGCGAAGTGCGCGACCTGACTTACAAGGCGCGTGACGGCTATGACATTCCGGCTTTTCTCACATTGCCACCTGCGACCAAGGCGGAAAAACTCGCGCTGGTCGTGTTACCGCACGGCGGTCCCGAAGCGCAAGACGCGGCGAGCTTCGATATCTTTGCGCAGTTCCTCGCGAGCCGCGGCTACGCCGTTCTGCAGCCGCAGTTTCGCGGCTCGACCGGATTCGGCATCGCTCATCGCAAGGCGGGCTATCGGCAGTGGGGCAAGCTGATGCAGGACGATGTAACCGACGGCGTGCGTGCGATGATCGAGCAGGGAATCGCCGATCCGAAGCGCGTGTGTATCGCAGGCCTCAGCTATGGCGGTTACGCCGCACTGGCCGGAGCGGCGTTCACGCCGGAGTTGTACGTGTGTGCGATCAGTGTGAACGGCGTTTCGGATCTGCCGAACATGATCGGGTTCGAACGTCGGGTCGGCGGCGACGAATCCGACGCCGTCGCGTACTGGAAGGAACACATCGGCCCCGTGAACAGTCCCGACGTCATCGGCAAATCGCCAGCGCGTGCCGCTCGCAATGTTCGGGTACCGGTGCTGCTCATTCACGGTGTCGACGATTCCGTCGTTCCCATCGCTCAATCGCGAGGCATGATGAGCGCGCTCGGCGGCAATCCGCCGCACGAGCTCGTCGAGCTGCCGGGCGAAGATCACTGGCTGTCGCGCAGTGCCACGCGCATTCGCGTGCTCACCGAAATGGAACGATTCCTCGCGAAACATTTGCCGGTCGCTGCTGGTCAAGCCGGCGACTGAGCGTTAGCCTTGCGAGCGGCAGTGGCGCCCGTTGCGCACAAGGAAGGCTCCCGTGTCCGTCGCAAATTGGTTCGCGAAGCTCAGCGTCAGGGCGCTGCTGATTTGTTTGCTGTTGCCGGCGCTGGTGTTGGCGCAGGGACTGGAGTTCAATGCGCCTGCCGATAAAGACGATGCCGCGCTCGACCGAACGATGGTCGAGCTCGCACGGCAAGTCATGGCGGCGCCAGAACGCCGGACAGGCACGAGTGCCCGCGATCTGATCTGGGTGCAAACCGCGGCGGGTTGGTATCCCGAAGCACAAGCCATCATCGATGCCGGGCGCCCGGCGGGCACGCAGTTCAGCGACGCGTCGATGGCGCCGATCGAGTTGTATGTGCAAGCCAAGGTAGCAGCGGCCAAACAAGCTGCGGACTTCGACTCGGCCTTCCGGCAACTGTTCGCTCAGACTTTCGAAAAGATCGACGACAGAACTGCTTACGACATGGCCCGGTGGTTCATGTCGCCACCGCCCGAACGCCTCCGTGGCAATGTGGACGAAGTCATCGAGAAGCACCGGAGCGCGGGACGCATTCCGCTCGTCGATGCGGTCGATCTGTGCCGGCGTTACGTGCAACTGCGCGTTTATCAAGCGATCATGCCGCTCACGACTCAGTTGGTCGATGCGGATCGGGCGCGGCGGTACAACGTCGACGATGTACTGATCAAGACGCCGGACGGCGCAACGATCAACGCACTCGTCGCGCGACCTAAAGCGGTAACTGCGAAACTTCCCGCGCTGCTGGAATTCACGATCTACGCGTTCCCTGGCGTGGAGTCGCTCGCTATGGAAGGGGCTTCGCGCGGCTATGCCAGCGTCGTCGGTTTCACACGCGGTAAACGTTTGAGTCCCGATCCGGTCGTGCCATTCGAGCACGATGGCGAAGATTCATACACGCTCATCGATTGGATCAGCAAGCAGCCGTGGAGCGATGGCCGAGTCGGCATGCGCGGCGGCAGTTATGACGGCTTCACCCAATGGGCGGCGGTCAAACGTTTACACCCGGCGCTCAAGACCCTCGTTCCGTGCTGCCCGAACAATCCAGGTTTCGGGTTGCCCATGACCAACAATGTGTTTCTGACCGCCAACTACGGCTGGGCGTTCTACACCACCAACAACAAATATTTGGACAATGAAGTTTACGGCGACGCCAAGCGGTGGCGTGAGCTGCCGTCAAACTGGTATCGCAGTGGCCGGTCGTATCGCGAGCTCGATAAAGTCGACGGCACGCCCAATCCCTGGCTGCAACGCTGGTTACAACATCCCGATTACGATGCCTATTGGCAGGGCATGACTGCGCACGGGCGCGACTACGCCAGGCTCGATATTCCCATTCTCGCCATCGACGGTTATTTCGACGACGGACAGAACGACGCCGTGCGGCGCCTGCAGGAACACTATCGCTATCGTCCGAAGGCCGAGCACTACCTGGTGATCGGTCCCTACGATCATTTTGGCTCGCGCACGTCGACTAAACCTTTGGTCGTTCGGGGCTACAGCATCGATCCCGTTGCGCAGCTCGATACGCCGGACTTGGTGTTCCAATGGTTCGATTACATCTTCAAAGGCGCACCGAAACCGGCGCTGTTGAAGGACAGGATCAATTTCCAGGTGATGGGCGCCAACGTCTGGCGACATGCGCCTTCCATCGCTGCGATGAGCGACGAATCTCGCCGGCTTTATTTGGCGAGCGAGCGTTCGGATCGTTACTACAAGATGTCGCGGGAGAAGCCTGGCAGCGCTGTTCCGTTGGAGATGACCGTCAACTTCGCGGACCGCTCGACCGTCAGCGCGAACACGTATCCAGGCACACTCGTCACCAATGAGATCGACGCCGCTCAGGCGTTGATCTTCGCCAGCGATCCCGTCGACGCTCCCATAGCCATCAACGGCCTCTTCAGCGCCACGCTGCGCTTTGTGACCAACAAGAAGGATATGGACGTCGCGCTGGTGTTGTACGAAGCGATGCCCGACGGCAAGTTCATGCACCTTTCCTATTCCGTCGCGCGCGCCAGTTACGCGAAGGACATGAGCAAACGTTCGCTGCTCACGCCAGGCAAAGTTCAAACGCTCACGTTCGACAAGACGCTGCTCGTCAGCCGTCAGCTCAACAAAGGCAGTCGCTTGCTCCTGGTGTTGGACATCAACCGCAGCGCCTTCTCTCAAGTGAATCACGGCACCGGCAAAGACGTCAGCGACGAATCCATCGCCGATGCGACTGAGCCGCTGAAAGTGCAGTGGTTCACTGATAGCTACATAACGCTGCCGATATCGTCTCGTTCAGATAAGCGCTGACGGTTTTCTGACGCTGTCGAGCTTCTTGCCAGGTCGGCGTTGGGCGCCGAGTGCGCTGCACGCTCAAGACCGGTAAACGTAGTGGCGGCATGCATATTGCTCGATAGCTAGGGTTCGAGGGCTGATCGAGGAATGAGTTAAATGTCGAAGCCGTTGATCAACATCATCCGCGCCGTCATCCCGATGTGGCTTGCGGTGATGTCCGTCGCTCACGCGACGTCGCATGACGCTTCGACCGAGAACCTCGCAGGGACCTGGTGCAGCCAGGATGGCGAGAGCATCGTTCAGTATTTCGTGTCGGGTTCGAGTGTCACGGCGTTGACTGTGCTTTCCGAGGTCGATCCCCGCCGGGTGGGCAGCAGCATGTCGCTGCCGTTGGAAGAAGCGCGTTCGTTGACGACCGGCTCTTATCACAAATGCGATCAGCGACAGGCATGGGCACGGGCGCATGCGTTCTTGTCTTCGCCAGCGGCGGAGGCTGCGACTCGCAAGGCGCTGGCGGCCGAAGAATTACAGCGTGCAGAGGCGGCGACTGAACAGCGTCGCAACGAACAGCGCGACGCATATTTCGCGGCACTGATTCAGCAGCTCAGCCTCGCGCGCCGTTCGGGCTCCTGAACTTGCGACCGATGTCGATGGTCTGAAAACCGGCTTCGCCCCAATTCATCAAGAACACGCTGAAGCCTTGTCGCATGCGACGTTCGATTTGATCGGGGCTGGACGGAATCCCGCAGGGCACGTTGAATTCCTTGCAGGCGGCAAGCACTTTCTGGATCGCGGCTTCCCATGCAACTTCGTCAACCACAACGTGTCCCGCGGCGTCCTGCGTCGAGAACACTTGCCGCAGCGTTCCGGCCCCCGGCCACAATACGCCGATGCCTTTCACGGCCGCGATTGCGCGCACATTCTTCAAGCCTGCGTGGCTCTCGACGATCACCCAACTGATCAATTCGCCGTCGGGATTGAGCGGCCATAGATCGGCTTTGTTTCGATACTCCGCCTCGGTCAGGCCCCAGTAAGCGGGCGCCATGCCCACCGTGTTTGCTCGCGTGCCGCCTCGTGATGGATATCGCATGGCCGCGAGGCCGCGTCGCACTTCGTCGGCGCTCTCGACATTGACGAACATCACTCCGCTAACGCCTAGATCCAACTGCTGACCGATACGACGAGCGGCCAGCTCGGGATCGGGCGCGATCTCGTGAATCTTCACCACCATCGGATAGTCGATGTGCGGCTCGGGCAGGCGATTCAACGGATTCGCGTCGAGGAGCGCGCGGGCGTACGCGGCGAATGTCGGGAAGGCCTGCTCGAATTCGTACTCCATGCTGCCTTCGAAGATGAAATCGGCAAATTTGTAACTGACGGTTTCGTGTGCCAGCTGCGCTGCTGACCGTTTCGGTAACGAGACATCGCTCGGCAGCCCGTGGCGATAATTGCTCGGCGCGTACAGTCCCATCACCGGCTGGCGCTGCTCCAGCAAATGAATCACCGGATTGAGTCGCTGCTTGGGTGTTTCCCCGAACGCGCTCTGCCCCGCGACCGCCGCGATCAAGGCAACAGCCACTCGATAGACGAAGCGCATCGAATCCTCCTTTTCCAGGCAGCAACGTTCGGTGCAAGATAGCGCCGAACCTGTGGGGTGCGCGAGCACCGGACGGATCGATCGACAGGGGGACGAGTGAACTGGATGCGTCACGCGCTGCTCGGCAGTGTCGCCGTAATATGCGGCTGGCTGCTGGCCGGCTGTGCCGGCAAGGAAGAACCCGACCATCCGGGCACGCCGCCGCGCGTGCGAATCGTCACTACTCAGCAATATCTCAACACCCTACAAAACGTGTTCGGCTCCAGCGTGAGCATGGACATGAAATTCCCGCCGTTGCGTCGTACGAGCGGGCTACTCGCCAACGGCGCCGCCTTGGCAGGCGTGACCGCGGGCAAGATCGAAACATTCCAGCGCGCAGCCAGCAGTATCGCTGCTCAAGTGGTGGCGCCGGAGCGTCGCAACTACCTCATTCCATGCGCGCCGAAGTCAGACGCCGACGCCGACGAGGCATGCGCTAAACAATTCTTTGCACAGACCGGCCGCTTGTTGCATCGGCGTGCGCTGAGCGAACAGGAAATCGCCCGGTATGTGACTCAGGCGAATCAAGCCGCCGTCGAGTTGAAGGATTTCTACGCGGGCATCGAGCTCGTGCTCGAAGCGATGCTGCTCAGCCCGGACGTGTTGTTCATCGTCGAAAGCACCGAACCCGATCCGCGCGACTCGGATCGACTGCAGTTGGACGATTACTCGCTCGCTTCGCGCCTGAGTTTTTTTCTGTGGAACGCGGGCCCCGACGACATGCTGTTGCGAGCGGCCGAGGAGGGTGAGCTGCATACCAGACCAGGTTTGCGTCGTGTAGTCGACACGATGCTCGCCAGCCCGCGCGTCGAAGACGGCATGCGCGCATTCTTCGACGACATGTTTGGATTCGACGATTTCGACGTGCTGTCGAAAGATCCGACGGTGTATCCGTTCTTCACCGGCGCCATGGCGACGGATGCGCGCGAACAGACACTGCGCACGATCGTCGATCATTTGATTCATGAGCAGCGGGACTATCGCGACTTGTATGTGACACGCGCGACCTTCATGTCGCCGGCGCTGGCGCCGCTGTATCAGATCCCGGCGTCGGACGGCTGGACCGAATATGAGTTCCCGGCCGACAGTCCTCGCCAGGGTTTGCTCACTCAAGTGAGCTTCGTCGCGTTACGCGCCCATCCGGGCCGCAGTTCACCGACGTTACGTGGCAAGGCGCTGCGCGAACGATTGCTGTGTCAGGAAGTGCCACCGCCACCGCCGAACGTGGACTTCGGCAAGCTCAACAATCCCGACGCTCACTACAAGACGCAGCGTGAGCGTGTGAATGTGCACCTGGAAGATCCGGTGTGCGCGGGCTGTCACAAGATCACCGATCCGACCGGACTGGCGCTGGAGAGCTTCGACGGCGCCGGTCGATTTCGAGTCGCGGAGAACGGCGCAACCATCGATACCAGCGGCGAGCTGGACGGAGTGCGCTTCGACGACGTCGTCGGCCTTGGCAAGGCGGTGCGAGATAACCCGAGTTTGCCGGGCTGTCTCGTCAATCGGCTTTACAGCTATGGCACTGGTGGCGCTGCGAAAGCAGTCGATCGATCGCTGCTGAAATATTTCAACGCGAGCTTTGCCGATGCCGACTATCGATTGCCGGAGCTGTTACGGACCATCGCGTTGTCCGAGGCGTTTCGGCATGTGAAGCCGGCCAGGGATGCCGGGCCGGTGCACGAGCGCAAACCGACCGAGGAAATTCCCATCGAGGAAGTGTCATGAGCCAATGGACCCGACGGAGCGTGCTGCGAGGGATGGTCGGCGGCGTCGCGGTGAACGTTGCGTTGCCGATGTTGAATTGTTTCCTGAACACCAACGGCACCGCGTTCGCTTCGGGCGCGCCGCTGCCGGTGCGCTTCGGCACGTGGGGCTGGGGCTTGGGAATGAACGCCGGCATTTTCGTTCCCAAGCAGGTCGGCGCGAATTTCGATCTACCCGAAGAGATCGCGGCGCTCGCGCCGGTTCGCCAGCACATCAATCTCATCAGCAACACGCAGGCGTTTCGCGACAACTACCAGAACCTGTGTCACTACACCGGCTGGATCGTCGCTCGCACCGGCGCCGCGCCGAAGGACAACCGGGATATTCCCGGCGAGACCATCGACGTGACGATTGCCAATCAGATCGGCGGCTCGACACGTTTCAAATCGCTTACCGCGACCGCGACCGGCGATGTTCGCAGCACCTACAGCTACGAGAACAGCAATACTCCGACCACACCAGAGTGGTCGCCGCTGCAGTTCTACACTCGACTGTTCGGTCCGGATTTTCCAGATCCGAACGCGCCGAAGTTCACGCCGGATCCTCGCGTGATGGTGCGAAGGAGCGTGTTGTCCGGCGTGATGGATGAGACCAGGAATCTGCTGAAAACCGTGCCCGCCGACGACCGCGCCCGACTCGATCAATATTTCACCGGGCTGCGTCACCTGGAGCAGCAATTCGAGCAGCGCTTGCGGAAGCCCGAGCCCATCGAAGCTTGTGTGCGGCCGGGCGAAATTAGCGTCGATCCGCAGATGGGCCAGGAGCAGCAGGCGGTGGCCGTGCGCCATCGCATGATGACGGACCTGTTGGTGATGGCGATTGCATGCGATCAAACCCGCGTGTTCAACATGACCTTCACTGACGCGAGTGCTTCCACCATCAAGCCCGGCTACGAAAAGCCGCATCACACGACGACGCACGAGGAGCCGATCGATAGCAAGGTTGGCTACCAGCCGACGGTGTCGTGGTTCACGCGCCGCTCGATGGAAGGGTGGGCGTATTTCGTCGAGGCGTTCACGAAGGTCAAAGAAGGCGAGGGTACGCTGCTCGACAATGTTTTCATCTACGCGACCACCGATCACGGTTACGCGCGGACGCATAGTCTCGATCAGATCCCCGTGTTCACCGCCGGCCGCGCGGGCGGGAAAGTGAAGACGGGGTTGCATATCGACGCGAAGGGAACATCCGCGACGCGCGTCGGATACACAGCGTTGAAGCTGATGGGTGTGGATAAGCCGTCGTGGGGCGTGAACAGCAACCACACGTCACGTGAGATCGGCGAAATCCTCGTTTGATATGAAGCAGCTGTTGCACGTGTTGGTTGCGCTCGGCGCCGCTCAAGTAACATTCGCGGCAACCGGGCCGTATTGGCAATCGAAGGACGCAAAGGAAAGCGAGGCGTACGTTCGTGTGCCGCTGCCTGCGGGCATTCAAGTCGTCATCACCGAGTTGGAAGGGCCAGTGTTTGCCACGGCCGAAGGTAAGACGATGTACTCGTGGCCGCTAACCCCATTGCGCAACGGCAGCTTGGGAGATCGTCGCAACAGCGGCGTTTCGACTTGCGACGACACGGTGTATCGCGAGACGTCCGGTCTGCAGAGTCCATATCCGCCGGGATTTCTGCTGCCGGATCTCGACCAGCGCAAGAGTTGCGAAACGCTGTGGCCGCCGGTGCTCGCGCCTGGAGACGCCAAGACTGCTGGCAAGTGGACTGTCGTCAAACGGAAGAACGGCCAGAGTCAGTGGGCGTACGACGGCTTTCCCGTGTACACATCCAGTCTCGACCATAAGACTGGGGATGTGCTCGGCGCCAGCAACTCGTTGCAAGGTGTTGAAACAGGAGTGTTGCGTGTGCCGGTCGGGCCGCCACCCGATGTGCCGCCGGAGCTGGCCGTCATCCCCATACACACGGGACATTTGCTCACGACGTTCAAGGGATTCTCGGTTTACACGTCGGACGCCGATGCATCTGGAAAATCCAATTGCACTGGCAAGTGTCTTGCCGATTGGAATCCGGTGCTCGCGCCGCAGACGGCGAAGTCGCGAGGCGAGTGGAGCGTTGTCGAGCGCTCGCCCGGTATCAAACAATGGGCGTATCGGGGCAAGCCGCTCTATACATACGTTCACGAACGGCGCGGACGAAGCGTGACCGGCAGCGACATCCCGGGTTGGCGCAACGTGTTCACACAGCGTGCGTTGCTGCCACCGGCAGAGTTCACCGTGCAGGATTCGCGCATCGGCCAGGTGCTGGCCGACGCGAATGGCAAGACCATTTACGTTTACTTCTGCAACGACGACGCGCTCGACCAGCAGTCGTGCGATCACCCGGCTTCGCCGCAGGCGTATCGGCTGGCGATCTGCGGCAACTTCGATCCCAAGCTCTGCCAGGAAACATTTCCGTATGTGAGAGCGCCGGCCGGTGCCAGGAGCGATAGCAATTTGTGGTCGGTGATGACCATCGATCCGAACACCGGTGCACACGCGAAGATAGGGCGGCCCGGTGCGATCCAGGTGTGGGCGTATCGCGAGCGGCCCGTTTATACCTACGGCGGCGATCTCAAGCCGGGCGATGCCAACGGCGATGCGTACGGAGAATTCAGCGGCCAGCGCAACGGCTACAAAGCATTCTGGTTGCGCGACGACTATCGCGATAATGTGATCGGCAAACTGCCGCGCGATAAATGACGGGAGCAATGCACATGACCATCAATGTGTCTCAGACGCTCGCCATTGCGGCGCTCGCTGTATCGACGCTGGCGAGTGCTCAGCCGCTGCAGGAAGGTGGCGCGCCGCTGAAAGGTCGCCGGATCGGATATGTGCTGACTCACAAGTACTGGTCCGTCTACGAGACACCGGGCGCGAAAACCGAATGTCCCGAAGGTTTCAACGATGGCCCGCGCGAGCAGTTCAAGAAACTATTCGGCGACGGCAAGCAACGCACCGTCGTCGAAGCGCAATTGAAGCGCGAGGGCGAGCAGTGGCATCCGACGACTGCTCCGGAATCGTTTCGATTCCTGGAGGCACAGGGCAAGATTTCTTACGGCCTGAATCTCGACGGCAAAGTCGGTCCCGAGGACTTCGACAGTCCCGAGGGCGAGCACGGCATCGACAATCAGTTCTATAGAACGATCGGATGTATCGCCACGTATCGCACCGGTGGCGCATTCAATCACTTCGAAAACTTGTTCATGCGTAGCTACGACGACGCGCGCATCGTCATCGAGCTGACGGAAGTGGACGACCTGCGCAACGACAACTATGTTACGGTTACAACGTATCGCGGCAGCAACGGTTTGTTGCAAGATGCGACCGGCGAAGGCTTCATCCCCGGCGGCACGCAACGCGTCGATCTGCGTTGGGGCAAGGAATACGTGAATCAGCTCAAGGGCAAGATCGTCGACGGCGTGCTCACGACGCTGCCGGGCGATCGCGTGCTACTGCCGTGGGGTAGCACGTTCGACACCAGCGGTCATCACGTGTTTCGCGGTTTCCAGCTGAAGTTGAAAGTGAATCCGGAATTCGCCGAGGGCCTGATGGCCGGCTACGTCGACGTGCAGAGCTTCAACCATCACTTGAACACGTCGTGGTCGACCCATCATCACAGCTACGGACAGCTGTCTTCGCCGTCGCAATACAAGGCGATGGTCCGGCTCGCCGACGGCTATCCCGATCCGAAGAGCGGCCGGAACACGGCGATTTCCTCGGCCGTTGCGGTGAAGTTCACGCAGGTGTATGTACAGCAACCCGATAGCAAAGGGGGATCCACATGAACAGGACTCGCGCATTACTTACATTGATTGGAACCACGGCCGTGATCTTCTCGGCATATGCCGGAGATGCGAAGGTCACACTCACCGGAGACGAAGAAGTCCCAGCGGTGACCACCGCGGCGAAGGGCGAAGGCACGATCACCGTGGCCGACGACAAGACGGTCACCGGCACCGTGACGACGACCGGCGTCGAAGGCGTCGCCGCTCACATTCATCTCGCGGAGAAGGGCAAGAACGGTCCGCCGGTGATCACGCTGGTGAAGTCGGGCGATAACAAATGGACCACGCCGCCGGGCTCGAAGCTCACCGATGAGCAGTATCAAGCGTTCAAGGCCGGGCACCTGTACGTGAACGTGCACAGCGCCAAGAACAAAGGCGGCGAGATCCGCGCCCAATTGAAACCGTAAACACAACAGACGTCGCGATTAGTCATTGACGATGGCATATACAATCGAGGGCGGCCGGCAATGGAAGCCGGCCGCCCTGCGGAGCGTGCTACTTGCCGCTCTAACATTCGCGACGCCTGCACCGGCCGATCAAACCAGCTCCCGCACGGACGAGAACAATATCGTCGACCGCGGCCGATACCTGGCCCGCGCCGGCAATTGCGTGAGCTGCCACACGAGCCCCGGAGGCCAGGCATTCGCCGGCGGGCTCGCCTTCGAAACGCCGTTTGGCAAACTGTATTCGAGCAATATCACTCCCGATCCCCAGACCGGCATCGGCCAGTGGTCGATCAAGGAGTTCGGCCGCGCGCTACGCGAAGGTGTAAGACCGAACGGCGAACATTTGTATCCGGCGTTTCCATACACGGCGTACACGAAGGTCAGCGACGACGACGTAGTGGCACTGTATGCATACCTCAAGGTCATCAAGCCGGTAAAGTTCACGCCACCGCCGAACGACATGAGCTTCCCGTCCAACCAGCGCTGGACGCTCGGAGTATGGAAGGCGATGTTTTTCGATGCCACTCGGTTCGAGCCGGACTCATCGCAATCGACGCAATGGAATCGCGGCGCTTATCTGGTCGAAGGCCTCGCTCACTGCTCGGCTTGCCATTCGCCTCGGAACTCCCTGGGGGCTGAGCTTTCGAGCCATCGCATGATGGGCGGCGAGTACCAGGATCGAGTTGCAAGCGGCGCAGTGCGCTTTTGGGCTGCGCCGAATCTCACGAATGTTTCCAGTGGTCTCGCGGCCTGGTCAGTTGATGACTTGGCCGCTTACTTGAAGACCGGCCGCGCGTCGTTCACCGAAACGCATGGCCCCATGAACGAAGTGATCCTGAACAGCACGCGACACTTGAGCGAGCCGGATGTGAGAGCGATGGCTGTTTATCTCAAGAGCCTGCCGGGCAATCACCGCGACATCGGCGAGCCCGCAACTGCAAATGTGTTGAAGGCAGGCGCAACGCTTTATGACCTTCACTGCGGCACCTGCCATCAACCGACCGGCTTGGGTGGTCCGAGCGAAGATGCGGGCGCGCGACTGGTCGGCAATCCCGTCGTGCAAGCAGGCAATCCCGCGTCGTTGATCAATGTCATTCTGTATGGGCCGCATCTGGCGAAGCTGCCCGGGACGAAGCGCTGGAAAGACATGCCGGCGTTCTACGAAAAACTCGCGGACGACGAAGTTGCTGCGATCGCAAGTTACATTCGCAGCGCGTGGGGTAACGTCGGCGGTGCAGTGACCGAAGGGCAGGTGGCAAAGCAGCGCTGATCGAGTGTTATCATCGCTCCCACAACAGCAATAACGGAGCGCGGGTGGAACGTTTACGCCAGCTGGTCGAGAGCAACGGGTTTCGCAGCACCATCCTGTTCCTGATCGTCCTCAATGCCTTCGCCATGGGCATGGAGGCGACGCCCGGTGCCGTCGACAAGTACGGGACGATGCTGGAATGGGTATTTCTCGTGTCCCAAGTCGTGTTCGTCGCCGAGATCGCCGCGCGTTGGCTGGTCGCGCGAGATCAATTCTTCCGCGATTCGTGGAATACCTTCGACTTCGTCGTGGTCGCACTGTCGCTGACGCCGGCCATCGGTGAGTTTGCTTTGATCGCGCGAATCTTTCGTGTTTTGCGTTTGCTCCGCATCGTCTCGGTCAGTGAAGTGTTGCTGGGTTCACTATTGCGGAAAGATGCGGGCCTGCGAGCCGCGCTGTTGGCGATCTTCCTGGTGGGGATCTCAGGTTATATGTTCGCGCTCGCGGGCTTTCATTTGTTTGGCGACGATCTGCCGCAGTGGAACTCGCTTGCTCACAGCGTGGCGACGCTCGCCGGCAGCTTCACGCCGAGCGGGTTCGCAGTCGCCATCAATAATGGCGGCGCCGTCCTGGCGTTTCACATCGTGTTCTATCTGGTGGTACTGTCCACGGTCGTGAATCTCGTCGTGTCGACGACGCGTACGCTGCGAGGCGCCGCTTCATGACGATCAAGAACGGGTTCTTTTTCGTCATCAGCGTGGTCTTGCTGCTGCCACTCGGATATTTCATCGTCGACCGGATAGAGTTCGTGAGCTCCTCACAGCAGACCAGTGGTGTGGTGGAGCAACTGAGCGGTAAGAACGATCGCTGCGGCCGCAAGCGCTCGCGCCACGACTGCACCAAGTTTCGAGCCATCTTGCGTTACGAGGTGCAGGGAACCCAGTACCGGATTGACGTGTCGGCCGGCAGCGCGCGCGGACACGACCAACCGATTTCGAACGCCGACTACAGCGTTGGGCAGACGGAGATCGTGGCGTTCGATCCAAGCCAGCCGACGCGTGCATATCGGAACAAGCTTTGGGATATTTGGGGCGTACCGATCGCGACCTTCTTTTTCCAGATCGCATCGTTTGTGGCCGGCATCAGCGAGCGCCGGAAGGATAAGCGCTTCTAGGGCTGTTTTGCAGTCTCGCGGAGGATCGCGAGCAAGCGCGCCTGCGCTTGCGTCGGGCGCCAGTCACGACGTACGGTGAGTCCGATCCCACGCAGGATCTTGCCGGCGGGGTGAGGTAAGGCAACGAGCATGCCGGCCTGCAGCTCGTAATGAACCTGGTTCATCGACGACAGCATCAGGTGATCGCTCTCCATCAACAACGCCCGAGCGGCGATCAGCGAATTGCATTCGATGGGTCGCCGAGGCGAAGCAACGCCGAGCTTGGTGAACATCGATTCGAAATGCGCACGCAGTGGCGAGCTGGGGCGAGGTGCCATCCACGGGTAACTGGTGAGATCGGTCGCCGAAAGTTTGCGACGCTTCGCGAGCGGATGCTCAGCACGCATCACGATGGACAGAGGATCGTCGAACAGATGTTCCTGGACGATATCCGCGCTCGGGCGCACCTCACGCATGGCGCCAATCAGGAAATCAACCTGGCCCGCTTGCAGCGAGCTGAGCAGATGTTCGTAGGTGCCCTCCATGATCGACACCGCATGTTCGGTGTGCTCGCGGGTGAATCGAATCAATGCTTTTGGCACTAGAAAACTTCGCGCCAGCGGCATCGCGCCGATGACCGTGCTGCCGGAGTCGCGTCCACGCAGAGCATCGATGTCGGCCTGCGCTTGTGAGATCTCGACGAATGCCAGGTGCGCCCGCTGCGAGAGTTTCTCGGCTTCGCGGGTCGGGACGACGCCGTAACTGGTCTTCTCGAACAGGTCTGCGCCCAGTGAGCGTTCCAGCGTGCGAGCCGCTCGATGAATCGTCGGCTGGGAGACGCCGAGCGATCGTGCCGCATGGGTGAAGTTTCGAAACTCCACCAACTTGATCAGCGACGTGAGCTGAGCGGCAGTGACATGCCGAAATAACTGCTCGCGGGTGTCGACCTTGGAGCGCGCCAGCTCGTCCATTCCTTCTTGTAATTGCGTGAGGGCGCGTTCGACGCGTCCGGCGCAGAGGGTGCCGGCTTCGGTGGGATGCATGCCGGTGCTGCTGCGGGTGAAGAGCGATACGCCGAAGTGGCGCTCGACGGCGGCAATCGCTTGCGTGACCGCGGACTGCGTCAAATGCATTTTCACCGCCGCCGCGTTGATCCCGCCCAGCGCAACGACTTCCAGAAATGCCTGTAGATGACGCAGGTTAGGCACGGCCATGGCGGGATCGTGTCACGCGGCCGGTCAACTTGCTATAGCAATCTCTAATAGGGTGGCGAGAATTTGAATTGGCGCCGGCCGGGGCGACGGGACGACAATCGGGCGCACAATCGATATAACTATGCGTCGATCTTGCGTCGGCGCTGCCGGCGCGGAGCTTCGGTTGCTCACCTGGGGGATTGCACGAATGCAAGAACGCGTGGCGCTTGCCGCGGTACCAAACGTCGCCATGACGGTGGCGTTGTGTTTTCTGGTCGCCGTCGTCGAAGGATTCGATATTCAAGCGCTCGGGGTCGCGGCTCCCAAGCTCGCGCCGGAGTTCATGTTGAGTCCGGGACAGCTGAGCTTGATCTTTGCCGCGAGCAACGTGGGCTTGGTGTTCGGTGCCAGTGGCGGCGGCTGGCTGGCGGATCGAGTCGGTCGCAAGCCGGTGTTCATGGGCGCGGTGCTCACCTTCGGTTTGTTTACTTTGCTGACGACCATGGCGAGCGGCGCCGCGAGTTTATTCACGCTGCGATTCTGCGCCGGCCTGGGTTTCGGTGCGGCGTTACCTAATTTGATGGCGGTCGCGGCTGAGGTCAGTGCGCCTGAGAAGCGCGCATCCACTTCGGCTGTGATGTTCTGTGGCATGCCAGTGGGCGGCGGCACGTCCGCTTTGATCACACAGTTGCTGCCGCCGGATTTTGACTGGCGCGTGTTGTTTATCATCGGCGGCGTCTTTCCGTTGATCCTCGCACCGGCTATTCATTTCTTCATGCCGGAGACATTGCCGAAGCGCGCCGAAACTACGCCTCGTAAGAACATTCTGCGGGTGTTGTTCGGCGAGGGGCGTGCGCCGGCAACGTTGTTGCTGTGGCTGACCTTTCTACCGACGTTGCTGATTCTGTACCTGATCCTGAACTGGCTGCCGTCGCTGGTGGTCGCGAACGGCTTGGATCGAGTCGTCGCGTCGCAAGCGGCGCTGGCATTCAATTGGTCGAGCGTCGCCGGCGCGTTGGTGTTCGGCAAACTGGTGGATCGCATCGACGCACGTGGTCCGCTGACGTTTGCCTACGTCGGGCTGATTGTGTCGCTGCTCGCATTGAGCAACTCGCACGGCATTGCCTCGACGGTGTTCTTGAGCGGTGCCGCTGGATTTTTCCTGCTTGGCGCGAACTACGCGCTGTACGGTGTTGCCGCCACATACTACCCACAGGATATTCGTGGCACGGGATCGGGGGCGAGCGTTGCAGTGGGTCGCATCGGTTCGATCATCGGTCCGCTGCTCGCCGGCGTTTTGCTCGGCGGCGGCATGAGCGCGAGCGGCGTCGTGCAGTACATGGTGCCGGTTGCTGCCATCGCGGGCACGGCTGTGTTTGCGTTGAGCTTCTGTCGGCGGCCGGCTCTATAGCGTGGCCTAATGGCTCTGCGCGAAATTGAATTGGCGCTTGCGGCTCGTGAGTTCCACACTGGGCTCCGGAGGAAGTCATGTCCGTCGTAGTCACAAAAATCCAGCGCGCGGAACGCCAAGTGGTCGATGCGCTGGCGGAGTTCGGAGTCGCGACCGTCCATGAGGCGCAGGGGCGCACTGGGTTGCTCGCGCCTTACATGCGACCGATCTATGCGGGCGCACGCATCGCTGGCTCCGCAGTGACGGTGAGTATTCCGCCGGGCGACAACTGGATGATTCACGTCGCGGTGGAGCAGTGTACGGAAGGAGACATTCTCGTCGTCACGCCTACGTCTGCTTGCGACGCGGGTTATTTCGGCGAGCTACTGGCGAGCTCGTTGCTTGCTCGGGGCGTGCGAGGTTTGATTATAGAAGCGGGCGTACGTGACGTCCGTGATTTGACGGCGATCGTCTTTCCTGTGTGGTCTCGCTACGTGTCGGCTCAGGGCACGGTGAAGGAGACGTTGGGGAGCGTCAACGTTCCTGTCGTGTGCGCTGGTGCCGGCATCAATCCAGGTGACGTGATCGTTGCGGATGATGACGGTGTTTGCGTCGTGCCCCGAGCGCGGGCGAAGACTGTGATGGAGCAGTCGGCGGCGCGTGAGAAGAAAGAGGCTGCAGTTCGGGCTCGGTTGAAGGCCGGCGAGTTGGGGTTGGATATCTATGGCATGCGTCAGCGCCTGGCGGAGAAGGGGCTGAAGTACGTCGATTCGCTGGATGGATGATTGCAGCCATGCTCAAGGCAATTCGCTGCACGTTGATGCGTGGGGGAACCTCGAAGGGCCTGTATTTCCACGAGCGCGATCTTCCTGCCGAACGAGAGCTGCGTGATCGGGTGTTACTCGCGGCGATGGGATCGCCGGATGTGCGGCAGATCGATGGCGTCGGCGGAGCGCATCCACTTACCAGCAAAGTTGCCGTGATTCGTGCGTCCAGCGATGCGCGAGCCGATGTGGATTATTTGTTTCTGCAGGTGGTCGTGGATAAGGCTGAAGTCAGCGACAGTCAGAACTGCGGCAACATTCTCGCCGGCGTCGGACCTTGGGCCATCGAGAATGGCCTGGTGCCGATCGCTGGAGCGGTGACGCCGGTGCGCATTCATATGGTGAACACTGCGAGCATTGCGGTTGCCTACGTGCCCACTGCGAATGGCGCTGTGGAATACGAAGGCGATGCACGCATCGATGGCGTGCCGGGTACGGCGGCGGCAATTCCGTTGGAATTTCTCGATGTCGCAGGATCGAGTTGTGGCTTGCTCTTGCCCACCGGCTCTGCGGTGGACGAAGTGCAGGGCGTGACGGTGACTTGCATCGATAACGGCATGCCGGTGGTGGTGCTGCGAGCGGCGGATTTCGATTTGTCGGGTGAGGAAACGCCGGAACAGCTCGAAAGTAATGCGGCGTTGAAAGCCAGGATCGAGGCGATCCGGCTGGCGATCGGGCCGCGCATGAATTTGGGCGATGTTACGAAGAAGACGGTGCCAAAGATGTGCCTCGTGTCTCCACCCCGGCAGGGCGGGGCTATTTCGACGCGAACGTTTATTCCGCATCGAGTGCACGAGTCCATTGGGGTGCTAGGCGCGGTCAGCGTGGCGACGGCGTGTATGGTGCCCGGGTCGGTTGCGGCGAAGTTGGCGCAATTGTCCGGCAGCGCCACGACGCAGCGAGTGGATGTTGAGCATCCGACGGGATTCTTCTCCGTAGATATGGAAGTGACTGCCGAGGGTAGCCAACTGAAAGTGCGTCGCTCCGCCTTGCTGCGAACGGCGCGCAAGCTGATGACCGGCGAAGTCTTCGTGCCCGGCAAGATTTGGAGCGGGCGATGATCACGCGCGTTTGTTTGCTCGGATTCGGCGAGGTCGGCCAAGCGCTGGTCGCAGACTTCCGGTCGGCCGGCGTATCAGCAATTAGTTCGTTCGATGTGCTTTTCAACGATCCGAACAGCGCACCGTCGCGAGCGGCGCTAGCCGCCGACGTGCGCGCGAGCAAGAGTGCAAAAGAAGCCGTGGCTGGAGCAGACCTCGTCGTCTGCGCAGTAACTGCCGCTCAGGATCTGGCGGCAGCGCAATCGGTCGCAGGCCACATGAAGCCGTCCGCATATTTCCTTGACGTGAACTCAGTATCGCCCGGCGTAAAGCAACAAGCCGCATCGATCATCGAATCAGCCGGCGCTCGCTACGTCGAAGCCGCGATCATGTCCCCAATCTCCCCGAAGCGCATCGCCTCACCGATGCTATTCGGCGGCCCACACGCCGCCACCTTCCTACCGCTCGCGCAGCGACTAGGTTTCTCAGGCGCCCAAGTATTCTCCGATCAAATCGGTAAAGCGTCGGCTGCAAAGATGTGCCGCAGCGTCATGATCAAAGGCATGGAAGCGCTGCTGACCGAATCCCTGCTAACCGCTCGCCACTATGGCGTAGAAAGCACCGTCCTCGACTCGCTCCGCAACCTCTTCCCAGGCGAGAACTGGCCCGTGCTCGCTCGCTACATGATCTCCCGCTCCATGATTCACGGCCGTCGACGCGCCGAAGAAATGCGTGAGGTCGCGAAGACCGTCTCCGAAGCCGGCCTGGACTCGCACATGAGCGCAGCGAGCGCGCAGCGCCAGGATTGGGCGGCTGCATTTCGAGACGCAGCGTCAATCGAGGAACTCGAACCGATGTTGGACGCCGTGCTGGCGCGGGCGAAGACGGAGAAGGTGTCATGCTGACCATCGACTGCCACGGCCACTACACAACCGCGCCCGACGCCCATCAAAAGTTTCGCGACCAACAACTCGCGCGCTTGAAAGATCCGCTGGCGCCCGCGCCGCAATCGGCAAAGATCAGCGACGATGAAATTCGCGAGACCATCGAGAAAAATCAGCTGAAGCTGCAAAAGGACCGCGGCTCTGACATCACGATCTTCTCGCCGCGTGCGTCCGCTATGGCGCATCACATCGGCGACGAAGCAGTCTCGCAAACGTGGACTCGCGCCTGTAACGATCTGATCAAACGCGTCGTCGACCTCTATCCAGACAACTTCGTCGGTGTTTGCCAGCTCCCGCAATCGCCCGGCGTGCCGATCTCACATTCCGTCAGCGAGCTCGAACGCTGCGTGAAAGAGCTGGGCTTCGTCGGCTGCAACCTCAATCCCGACCCGTCGGGCGGGCATTGGACCGCACCGCCGCTCACCGACAAACATTGGTATCCTTTCTACGAGAAGATGGTCGAGCTCGACGTGCCGGCGATGATTCACGTCTCGGCCTCGTGCAACCCGAACTTCCACGCCACCGGCGCGCACTACATCAACGCCGACACAACCGCCTTCATGCAGTTCATCGAGGGAAATCTGTTCCGCGATTTCCCCAACCTGCGTTTCATCATCCCGCACGGTGGTGGCGCCGTGCCGTACCACTGGGGCAGATATCGCTGCCTGGCAGACATGCTGAAACGCCCGGCGCTTGCACAGCACGTGATGAAGAATGTGTTCTTCGACACCTGCGTGTATCACCAACCCGGCATCGACCTGCTGGTCGAAGTCATCGACATCGACAACATTCTGTTCGGTTCCGAGATGGTCGGCGCAGTGCGTGGTGTCGATCCGACGACTGGCCATTACTTCGATGACACCAAACGTTACATCGACGCGCTGTCGATCTCCGAGGACGACAAGCGCCGCATCTTCGAGCTGAACGCGCGACGCGTGTTTCCGCGCCTGGATGCGATCCTGAAAGCTCGGAATCTGTAGGCACGACCATGGCGACATTTCAAATGGATCGCGATTGGTTGGTGTTTCATCCAGCGCCCAGCAAGCCGGCGTTCACGCCGCCGCCGGGCGCAGTGGATGCGCATTGCCACGTGTTCGGTCCCGGCGATGTGTTTCCTTACGCACCCGAGCGCAAGTACACCCCGTGTGACGCGCCGAAAGAGAAGCTCTGGCAGCTCCGCGACTTCCTGGGGTTCGAGCGCAACGTCATCGTGCAAGCCACTTGTCATGGAGCCGACAATCGCGCGCTCGTCGACGCACTCAAGGACTCGAAAGGTCGAGCCCGTGGTGTTGCGACCGTCAAGCAAGATGTCCGAGATGCCGAGCTGCGTGATCTCGATGCGGCCGGCGTGCGAGGCGTGCGCTTCAACTTCGTGAAGCGGCTCGTCGATACGACTCCGCGAGAAACCTTGCTGGAGATCGCCCAACGCATCAAGCCACTTGGCTGGCACATCGTCATTTACTTCGAAGCTCAGGAGCTGCCCGAACTCTACGAGTTCTTCACGTCGCTGCCGACGACGGTCGTCGTCGATCACATGGGGCGGCCCGACGTGACCAAGCCTGTCGATGGCCCCGAGTTCGAGCTGTTCCTGAAGCTGCTTCGCGAGCATCCTAACTTCTGGTCCAAGGTAAGTTGCCCCGAGCGCCTGTCCCAGACCGGCCCGGATGCGTACGAGGATGTGATCCCGTTCGCGCGCAGGGTGGTGGAATCGTTTCCGGATCGAGTGTTGTGGGGCACCGACTGGCCCCATCCCAACTTGAAATCTCACATGCCCGACGACGGCAAGCTGGTCGATGTGATTCCGCGCATCGCTCGCACGCCGGAGCTGCAGCGCAAGTTGCTCGTCGACAATCCCATGGCGCTGTATTGGAGCCGATGAGGTGCACGATGGCCCTGGATAAACCCTATAAAGATATTCCCGGCACGGTGATCTTCGACGCTGAGCAGGCGCGCAAGGGATATCACTTGAATCAGTTTTGCATGTCGCTAATGAAGGCCGAGAATCGCGAGCGCTTCAAGGCGAACGAGCGCGCCTATCTCGACGAATGGCCGATGTCGGAAGACCAGAAGCTGGCCGTGCTCGCGCGCGACCTGAATCGGTGTATCGCGCTGGGAGGAAACATTTATTTCCTGGCCAAGATCGGTGCAACCGACGGCAAGAGCTTCCAGTTCATGGCGGCGAGCATGACCGGCATGACGCAGGAAGAGTACGCGAAGATGATGCTGGCTGGCGGCCGCTCCGCCCGCGAGGGAAAGTAAATGGCCAAGATCACTGCCAGCGTATATACCTCGCATGTGCCCGCTATCGGCGCGGCACTGGATCTCGGCAAGACCGGCGACGCTTATTGGAAGCCGCTGTTCGCTGGCTACGAGACATCGAAGGCCTGGTTGGAGAACAACAAGCCGGATGTGGTGTTCCTGGTCTACAACGACCACGCGACCGCCTTCAGCCTGGATTTCATTCCCACCTTCGCCATCGGCTGCGCGGCCGAATACAAACCCGCGGACGAGGGTTGGGGACCGCGACCCGTGCCGGTGGTGAAGGGCCACCCGGAGTTGGCGGCACACATCGCGCACTCGGTCATCCAGGATGATTTCGATCTCACGGTTGTGAATCGCATGGATGTGGATCACGGGTTGACCGTGCCGCTGTCGTTGATGTGCGGCAATCCGAGCGCGTGGCCGTTCGCTGTTATTCCTTTCGCGGTGAACGTCGTGCAGTACCCGGTGCCTTCGGGACGCCGATGTTTCAATCTCGGCCGTGCGATTCGCAAGGCAGTCTCGTTGTACGACGAACCGTTGAAGGTGCAGATCTGGGGCACCGGCGGCATGAGCCATCAGTTGCAGGGGCCGCGTGCGGGGCTGATCAATCGCGAATGGGACAACGCATTCCTGGATCGGCTGATTGCCGAGCCGGATCGTCTGGCGGACATGTCGCATATCGACTATGTGCGCGAAGCTGGCTCGGAAGGTATCGAGCTGGTGATGTGGCTGATCGCTCGCGGCGCCATGAGCGATCAGGCGCCGCGTGTGGTGCATCGGTTTTATCACGTGCCGGCCAGCAACACCGCGGTCGGTCACTTGATCCTGGAGAATTCACAGTGACCATCAAAGTTGCGCTCGCTGGTGCCGGCGCGTTCGGCGTCAAGCACCTCGAAGGAATAAAGAATATCGACGGTGTGCAGGTCGTGTCGCTGGTCGGTCGCGAACTCGACAAGACGCGCGAGGTCGCGCAGAAATTCTCGATTCCGCATGTCACCACGGAGTTGGACGAGAGTCTGGCTCGCGACGATGTCCAGGCAGTCATCTTGTGCACGCCGACGCAGATGCATGCGGCGCAGGCGTTGGCATGCATGCAGGCTGGCAAGCACGTGCAAGTTGAAATTCCGTTGGCGGATACCTGGGACGATTCCGTCGCCGTCGAACAGATGCAGAAGAAGACGGGGCTGGTGTGCATGGTCGGTCACACGCGGCGTTTCAATCCGTCGCATCAATGGGTCAATCGGCGGCTGCGAGCTGGCGAGATCAAGATCCAGCAAATGGACGTGCAGACGTATTTCTTCCGTCGCACGAATACGAATGCGCTCGGCCAGCCGCGCTCGTGGACCGATCATTTGCTATGGCATCACTCCGCACATACGGTGGATTTGTTCCGCTATCAAACCGGCGAGGAGATCACCGTCGCGCATGCCATCCAGGGGCCGAAGCATCCGACGCTCGGAATCGCGATGGACATGTCGATTCAGTTGAAGACGACGTCGGGCGCGATCTGCACGCTGTCGCTGTCGTTCAACAACGAAGGGCCGTTGGGCACGTTCTTCCGTTACATCTGCGACAATGGGACTTACATTGCGCGTTACGACGATCTCGTGACGGGCCGCGACGAGAAGATCGACGTGTCCAAGGTGGATGTGTCGATGAACGGCATCGAGCTGCAGGATCGTGAGTTCTTCGCGGCCATTCGCGAGGGCCGCGAGCCTAACGGCAGTGTCAGTCAGGTGTTGCCGTGCTATCGGACGCTGCATCAGCTGGAGCAAACACTCAACGCGCAGGGCTAAAAGATCAGGACGCGCGCTGCTGCTTGTTCCGATACGCCAGCGGGGATGTGCCGGTGCGCTGGGTGAAGAAGCGCGAGAAATACGCCGGATCCGGAAAGCCCGAGGCTTCGGCGATCAGCCCGATGCTCATGTTGGTGTAAATCAAATTTCGTTTCGCTTCGAGCAGACGCCTCGCATTGAGCAGTGCCAGCGGTGAGCTGGCAGTGCTGCTCACGCAGGCTTGGCGCAGGCGTTCCGAGCTGATGTACAAGCGCTCCGCGTAGTCGGAGATCTTCAGCGGCTTGCGGAAGTTTTCCTCGACCAGCGCTCGATACTTGGAAGCGAGAATGGAATCCGCGCCCGGCTTGCGTTCGGCTTCGAAGCCGAGTTGCAGTTTGCGACGTAACGCGGCGACGAGAATGCTCGTCACCAAAGCTTCGGCTGCTGTGCGTCGCGCCGGCAAGTTGCTTTTGAACTCCGTCATCAGTCCTTGAAACAAAGCGCGCATCGACGCGCCTGTGTCCGCGGAGAGCGGCATCGAGTTCGCTTCGGTCAACACAGATTTCAACTCGACGTGTTCCCGCGCGATTCGCTCCAGGAGCGAGCCGGACGTGGTGAGGACCCAGCCGTCGGTGCCGGGCTTGAAATCGAATCCATGCACGCACGCGAGCGGCACCGAGATGAATGCGTTTTGTCCAAAGGCATTCTCGCCGCCTTCCGCATGAAACACACCGGCACCGCGGGTCACCAGCACGAGGTGCTGCAATTCCTTGTGGGCGTGCGGACGGATCGTCCAATCGTGCAGGCGGCTGCGCTCGGCGATGGATTCGATGTGCAAAAAGCGCTCGTCGACGTCGTGCGTCGCTTCGCCGTACAGAAAGTATTGTGGAATGCCCCGCCGCGCCATGGTGTCGTGCTCGCTGGTATCGATCCTACCCGGCGGTTGGGAAATGTCCAAGAAGTCGTGTCCTTTTTCCATCGTCATGGCGGGCCTCGCGGCCGCATCTTTGCGGTGTCGAAGGGGGAACACGTGCGAGTCCAGGTTGCCATCATCGGAGCAGGTCCGGCCGGGCTGTTGCTCGGTCAGCTGTTGCATCACGCCGGCATCGATGCCGTCATTCTCGAACAACGCACGCCGGATTACGTGTTGAGCCGCATTCGCGCTGGCGTGCTGGAGCAGGGGACGGTGGATGTGCTGCGCCTCGCGGGCGTCGATGAGCGCTTGCGTTCTCAGGGCATGCGACACGGTGCCGTGGACATCGCGATCGACGGGCATCGCCATCGCATTCCGCTCAAGGCTCTGGTCGGCAAAGAGATGACGGTCTATGGGCAGACTGAAATCACTCGCGATCTCATGGAGGCTCGTACTGCGTCGAACGCGCCCTCCATCTACGAGGCCGAGTCGGTCGAGTTGCACGACGTGATTGGCTCGCGCCCGCATGTCACGTTCACTCATCGCGGCAAGAGACATCGAGTGGATTGCGATTTCATCGCGGGCTGCGACGGCTTTCACGGCGCGAGTCGCCAAGCTATTCCCGCCGACGTGCTCAGCGTTTTCCAACGCAACTATCCCTTCGGATGGTTGGGGGTGCTGGCTGACATGCCGCCCGGCTGGGACGAGCTCATCTACGCCGCGTCTGATCGAGGCTTCGCTCTCGCGAGCATGCGGTCGCCGACTCGGGTTCGATGTTACGTGCAATGTTCCGTCGACGATCGCGTCGAGGAGTGGAGCGACGAACGCTTCTGGGCGGAATTCAAATTGCGGTTGGGCGAGGAGATCGCGGGGCGTTTGCAGGCCGGGCCGTCCATTGAGAAGAGCATCGCGCCCTTGCGGAGCTTCGTGGCCGAACCGATGAGCTACGGCCAATTGTTTCTTGCCGGCGATGCGGCTCACATCGTCCCGCCCACCGGGGCCAAGGGTTTGAACCTCGCGGTCAGCGATGTTTTCTATCTCTACGAAGGTTTGCGTGCGTACTACAAGGGCGGCTCACGCGCCGGGCTCGATCAATATTCCTCGCGTGCGCTTCGGCGGGTGTGGCAGTCCGTGCGGTTTTCGTGGTGGATGACGTTGTTGCTGCATCAATTTCCGGGTGAGGATGTGTTTGCTGGTCGGCTGCGTAAGAACGAATTGCAGTATCTGTTCAGGTCTGAGGCGGCGCAGACGGTGCTGGCGGAGAACTACGTCGGGCTGCCGCTCTGACGGAAGAACCCACCCCCTAGCCCCCTCCCGTGCACGGGAGGGGGAATTAGAGTTCGAACCCAAAGGCGGCGGCAGGGTGGGTGAGGTCTCTCTCACCGGCGGCTTGGGTCCAACAGGGATGTTGGCCCCAGCAGCAGCTACATGGATGTACGCAGTACGGTCCACGCGTCTGCGTGGACAAGGTGGCGTGCGCGGCGCCGGGGAGAGAGACCTCACCCAGCCTGCCGGCGCCAGCCACCAAGCCAAAGGCTTAAACTCCGGTCCCAGGTGCGCCCCGCAGGTCGTCCCGGTTATACTCAGACAATATGTCCGCCGCCCCGGTGGGCATCCGATAGGAGTGTGCATGGCGTCGCCCCCGATCTCATCTGCCCTCGATGCGAACGCTCGGCCGTTAACGACGAATACGCGATCCGCGCTGACGTTGCTGGCCAGCCTGTTCTTCATGTGGGGCTTCATCACCGTCATCAACAACACCCTGTTGCCCCACCTGCGTTCGGTATTTGACCTAACGTACACGCAGACCACCTGGATCGAGTCGGTGTGGTTCATTGCGTATTTCGTCGCCTCGATTCCGGCGGCGAAGTTGATCGAGCGCATCGGTTACAAGCAGTCGATGGTGATCGGCCTGCTCATCATGGCGGTCGGCGCGTTGCTCATGATTCCCGCCGCTCGCCTTCCTTCCTACGGCGTTGTGCTCACGGCGCTGTTCGTGATTGCCGCCGGCATCACGCTGCTGCAAGTCGCTGCGAACCCGTATGTCGCGGTGATCGGTCCGCCGGAAAGTTCGTCGTCGCGGTTGAACCTCGTGCAGGCGTTCAATTCGATGGGAACGACGTTCGCGCCGCTGTTCGGTGGCTATCTCATTCTCAGCAGAAGCGCTTCGGGCAACATCGAAGGCGGAGCTGCGGCGCTGACGATGGAACAACGGCTCGCCGACGCGCAGTCGGTGCAGCTGCCTTATTTCATCGTCGCGATGGTGCTGGTGGTGCTGGCGGTGGTCATCGCTCGCTACAAACTGCCGGACCTGGATGCGAAGACGCGTCGGCTCGACGCCGAGGAGCGCAAGCATCACTCGCTGTGGAAACATCGCAATCTGATTCTCGGCATCCCGGCGATTTTCATTTATCTCATCGCCGAGATCGGCGTGAGCAACCTGTTCATCAACTTCGTGTCCTCGCCGGAGATCGGCAATACCACTCACGCGCAGGCCTCGAACTACTTGTTCCTGTTGTGGGGTGGAATGATGGTGGGCCGCTTCGTCGGCAGCCAGCTGATGCGCAGCTTCCCCGCCGAGAACATCCTGGCGGCCGCCAGTATCGGCGCGTTCGTCGTCATGATGTTGACGGTGTTCGCGACCGGCAAGCTTGCGATGTGGAGCTTGATCAGCGTCGGCCTGTTCCACTCCATCATGTTCCCGACCATTTTCACGCTCGGCATTCGCGGCCTGGGCGCGTTGACCGAGGAAGGCTCGGGCCTGCTGATCATGGCAATCGCCGGCGGTGCGCTGGTGGTTGTCCAGGGCAAGCTGGCGGACGCGTTCGGCCTGCAGTGGTCGTTCCTGCTCACCGCGGTTTGCGAGCTTTATGTCCTGTTCTACGCGGTGTGGGGCTGCAAGGTGACGGTCGAGGAAAAGCCCCAGCAATTGAGCGTGTAATCCCTTACGGGTCAGTCCGTTGAGGACTGGCCGGTCGAGCGCGTCGTAATCCCCAAGGGCACCCCGGTGGGAGGGGTGCCCTACACAACTACGCAGTTAGCGATGTGGGGGGTAAATGAAGCGTTCTCGTTCAGCGGCCTGGCTGCCGCTGCGTTCCGTGGTCCGTGGCGCGCTGCTCGGTCCATTCATTCTTAGTCCAAGCCTGGTCAGCCTGCCCGCCGTCGCGGAGACCGGCGCCGAGCTCGAAGAAGTCGTCGTCACCGGCGTCCGCGAAACCCAACGATCGTCGATCGAGATGAAGCGCGCCGCGCCGGTCATCGTCGACGGCATCATCAACGACGAGATCGGGCAGCTGCCGGAAAATTCCGTCGGCGACACGCTCGAACGCATCGTTGGCGTGGCCGGCGATCGTTTCAAAGGCAATGCCAACGAATTGTCGGTGCGCGGCCTCGGCCCGACCCTGAGTTTCTCCACGTTCAACGGTCGCGAAGTCAGCACCGCCGGTCCCGACCGTTCGGTGGCGTTCCAGCAGTTCCCGTCCGAGCTGGTCAACGGTGTGCTGGTCTACAAGTCGCAGCAGGCTAGTTTCGCCGAGGGCGGCATCGCCGGCGTGGTCGAGCTGCGCTCGCTCAAACCGCTCGACTTCGGTAAGCGTCGCATTCAGGGCGAAGTGCGTGGCGTATATCTTCCCAAGGACGCGGACATCGACGGTCGCGACGGCATCGGCGATCGCTCCAATATTTCTTATATCGACAGCTTCACGACCGGCATCGGCGACATCGGCGTCAGCATCGGTTTTCAGCACCAGGATCAAGCCGCGCCTGAGGATTATTTCATCACCAACTCGACGTTCATTCCGTGCGTGACGTCGGCAAACAACCCGGCCACCAGCACTGCCAACTGTAACAACACGGGTGGGGCTGGAACGACAGTGGGTCCGCGTTATTTCGCGACCACGTCGCGCAGCTTCCAGCAGAAAGAGACCAGCGAAATCCGCGACGGTGCGATCGGCACAGTGCAGTGGCAGCCGACCGAAAACCTCGACATCACCATCGACGGCCAATATTCCGATCGCGAAAGCCTGGAGCTGCGCAATCAGCTCGCGATCACCGAAGCGGCGCGCGGCATTCAGCCGTTGGTGATCGGCGGACAGGGCAACGATTTCAGCGGCGGCTCGCTGATCAGCTACGTCGGCAACTCCAATCTCGAAGTGCAGATGGAGCGCCGGATGCGCGAGGAAGTCTACAAAGGCGGCGGCGCGGCGGTGACTTGGAGCAGCGGCGCGTGGGAAGTGGTCGGCGATCTGTCGTATTCCGAGTCGCATCGCACGGAGTTGCAGAAGGCCACCAACATGCGTGCGCCGACGCGTGTGGTGTACACCTATGATCGCACGGCCGACGAAGTGCCGAGCATCACGTTCAACAACTTCGACATCGCCAATCCGGACAACTTCCTGACCACGACGCTGGCGAGCAACACCAACTATGCGCGCTATCGTCTGGTGACGGATCGTTACGACGAAATCGGCGCGGCTCGTTTCGATGTGACGTACGAGGTCGACGGCGGCTTCTTCACCGCCTTCAAGTCCGGCGTGCGTTATTCCGAGCACGAGCGCACCAACGACGCGAACAACAACATCGACCGGCCGATTCCGATTGCGTACGACGGTCGCACCCCGGCGCAATTGGTTGCGGCCGCGAACCAGAACTGCCGGCGGCCGTTCGCGACGTCGTCGTTCATGGACGGCTCGTCGACCAACATCGACCGCTGGGCACTGTTCGACAACAACTGCGTGTTCCGCACCTACACCGGCCAGGATTCGTTCGCGTTGCTTAGCGACTCGCGCGGACCCGAAGACATCAACGTCACCGAGAAGATCAGTGCGATCTATGTGATGTCCAACTTCGCCTCCGATGTATGGTCGAAGCCGATGACCGGCAATTTCGGCGTGCGCTATGTGCGTACGACGGTGGATTCGAAGGGTTATCGCTCGGCAGTGACTGTTGTTCCTTCCGTGAACGGTGCGGCTGCGACGATCACCGTGGTGCCGGGCACGATCACGCAGATCACCGGCGAGGGCGATTACGACTACGTTCTGCCGAGTGCGAACTTCAGCTTCGAGCTCACCGATGTCACCAAGCTGCGTTTGGCGGCGTATCGCGCGCTGTCGCGCGTTGGCATCGAAGAGTTCAACGTCGGTGTGAACCCGATTGCCGATGCGACCGCGACCACCGTTCAAGGGGTGCTCGCGAACTCACAGACTGGTAACCCGCAGCTGCGGCCGCTGGTCAGCTGGAATGCGGACGCGTCGTTGGAGTTTTACTTCACGCAAGACACGTTGCTGTCCGTGGCCACTTACTACAAGTGGCTCAAAGGCGCTGCGTTCGATGCCGTGCAGCCGTTCCCGACATCGATTGTGGCCAACGGACAGCTGGTGACGTTCAACGCGATCGCGCCGGCGAACGATCAGGAGCGTCGTGAGTTGTATGGCTTTGAGTTGACGGGCAGTCACGCGTTCACGTATTTGCCGTCGCCGTTCGATGGCTTCGGCGTGACGGGCGGTTACAACTACGTGGAGTCGGACTTCGAGTTCCCCGATCCTACGTTGGTGGCGCCGTACGTGGAGCCGGGCGACCTGCGTGGCTTGTCCAAGCACACCGCGAACGGATCGTTGTACTGGGAGAAGTTCGGTTTCTCGCTGCGAGCGTCGTATGTGTACCGTTCGGACTATGCCAAGCCGAACAGCGGTACGCTGCGTAACGTGGACAGCTCCGGATATCTGAACCTCTCGGCGCAGTACGACGTGACGGAGTATCTGCAGTTGAAGCTGCAGGCGCTGAACGTCACGGATACACGAGACGTCATGTACAAGGCCGGCGGTGATTCCATCACCGAGGTGAGCGAGAGCGGAACGCAGTACTACTTCGGAGCCCGCGTAAGATTTTAAAGGATGCCTGGCATGTTGAGATCGTTGCTACTTGGCGTGCTGTTGCTGATGTCGTTTGCGACATCGGCGGACAGCACGCGGGTTTGCAAAGGCTCGCAAGGGTACGCCGATGCATTCGATGGTCGGCGTACATTCTTGCTCCGTCCGGATTGGCTCGCAGCGACGAAGTCGCGCGGTGCGAGCGACCCGGCGCAGGCCGAGGCTTGGAAACATTTGTTCGCACTGGCGGACCAGGCGCTGAACGCTCCGACCTACAGCGTTGTCGACAAAACGCGAGTCCCGCCGAGCGGCGACAAGCACGACTACATGAGCATGGGCCCGTATTGGTGGCCCGATCCGAAACAGCCGAACGGCGAACCCTACATTCGCCGCGACGGAGCAGTGAATCCCGAGCGCAACACCGACGCCTTCGATGCGACCACCATGGATCGTATGGGTAATGCAGTCGAAGCGCTGTCGCTCGCGTACTACTTCAGCGACGACCGGCGTTACGCACTCAAGGCCGCTGAGCTCGTGCGCGCCTGGTTCACAGATCCCGCAACTCGCATGAATCCCAATGCGAAATTTGCACAAGGTGTCCCTGGACGAACCCCCGGACGCGGCGCCGGCGTGCTCGATACAACGAGATTGACTCGGGTGGTCGAAGGCATTGGCCTGATCACTCCCGCAAAAGCCTTGAACGCGCAAGAGCTGACCGCTCTCGAACGCTGGTTCGCCGATTACACGACCTGGATGATGACCAGCCCGACCGGGCAAGAGGAACGCGACGCTTCCAACAACCACGGCGTGTGGTACGACTTCCAACTTGCGCACTTCGCTTTGTTTGCTCGCCGCGACGACGTCGCACGAGCCGTTATCGACCAGTTCCCGGCGCAGCGATTGGCAAAACAAATCCAGGCCGACGGCAAGATGCCTCGGGAATTGGAACGCACCAAGGCGTATCACTACACCATCTACGCACTGCAGGCTGCCGCGCGAGTCGCAGAAATCGCCGGCTGCGTGAATGTCGATGTATGGCGGGGGCAGGGAGCGCCGAGACTCAAGGCGGCGCTAGATTTCATCGTGCCTTATGTCGGGCGCGAGCGCGAATTCCCTTATCCGGACCTGAAGCCCGGCCCGGACGAGGGCAGTTACGAGCTGTTCTCGCGCGCCGCCTGGGCCTATGGCGATGTGAAATATCGGCGTGCTGCCGGGGTGCTGGCGGAATACAATCCGTCCAGTGAGATCCATTTGACGATTGCTCGGCCATGACCGGGAGTCCGCATCCAAATCTGTTGACCGAGTCGGCGCGCGAGGCGTTCCTGCGCCGGCTGTCGGAATCCTATCGCCAGCCGCTGACCGCATATTTTCAGCGGCGCGTGCATTCGCGCATCGAGGCCGAAGATTTGACGCAGGAAGTGTTCCTGCGCCTGGTGCGCCGGCTCGACGTGGAAGCGATCGACAATCCCGAGGCGTTCGTATTCCGGACCGCCGTCAACCTGCTGCGCGATCGTTCCCGCCGCGGCAAGACTCATCAGAGCCACCTGGTCGAGTTGACTCATCACCAACCCGATATCGAAGAGCTGTCGCCCGAGCGCGTGTTCGACAGCCGCCAATCTCTCACGCTGGTGTTGAGCGTCTTGGAAGAGCTCGACGAGCGCAGCCGTGACGCTTTTATTCTGCATCGCCTGGAAGGCATGAAGCACGCGCAGATCGCGGAGCTCATGGGAGTATCGGTGAGCTCCGTCGAGAAATACATCATCAAGGCGCTGGCGCTGCTGACGAAGCGCTCGGCCCAGAGCAACGAGCGTGCGTAATGAATGAGATCTCGCAGTCACGGCCCGACGACACCGTGCCGGAAGAAGCCGCGGCCTGGGTCGTGCGCCTGCATAACGATCCGAGCGCCGTGGATTTGGAGCGCTTCGACCTGTGGTGCAACCAGGACAAGCGTCACGAGCGCGCGTTCGACGAAGCGCTCGCCGCCTGGATCAATGTCGGCGAGCACGCCACGGCACCGAGAGTGTTGGCCATGCGTCACGCGGCGTTGGGTCGGGCACGACGGGCGGAGCGCAAGTGGGACTGGCGTGCGATCGCGGCTGCCGTTTGTTTGTTAGCGCTAGCTCCCATCATCGGCGTCGTGTGGTATTCGATGCGGCCGCCGGCGGAACAGATCTTCAAGACCGCGCACGGCGAGCAACGCGTGATCGTGCTATCCGACGGCTCTCGCATGTCGCTCGATGCGCTGACAGAAGTGCGCGTGAGATATACACCCGATGTTCGCAACCTGGAGTTGATCGCAGGACGTGCGAATTTCGAAGTCGCCAAGGACATTACCCGTCCGCTCAAGGTGCGCGTCGGTCCGCGTATCGTGACAGCGTTGGGCACGGTGTTCAGCGTCGAACGCGAAGCCACCGATGTCGTCGTAACACTCGTGGAAGGCAGTGTCGCTGTGACCACGCGCGATGTGCCGAGCTCACATATTCAAATGCATCCCCGCCAGGAACTGCGGATCACGGACAGCGGGCAGGTCAGCATGCGCGACGGTATCGATCCCGTTCAGGCGCTGGCGTGGCGCGAAGGCAAACTGATTTTTGATGACGAGCCATTGCACGCCGTTGTGGCTCGTATGAACAACTACGGCGCGACGCGCATCGATGTAACAGGCGAAGCCAGCAATTTGCGCGTCGGCGGCGTATTCAAGGCGGGAGACACGACGGCGTTCGTGGACGCCATGCAAAGTTATTTCCCGCTCGAAGTCAGCCACGGTTCGAACACTGTGACGCTGCGTATGGAGCAGAACCCGGCGCCGATGAAGAATCGCGCGACGCATTGAGGTTTTCTTGAGGAAAAGGATTTCGACCGCGTCGTAAGTTTTACTGGGACGATGAGCCCACAGATCTGCCAAGACGCAGACGTTGAGTGTCGATCAGGGGGTCCGATGAAGTCAGTTCGCAGAGCGCGCAATCGCCTCGGCCTACGGGCAGCGAGCGTTTCCGCCATCACGGTTTGTGCCGCGACGTTCGGCGTCGCTTTTCCCGCTTTGGCCGACGGTTCGTCGCCGGTCTACGAATTCAACATTCCGCCCGGCGACCTGGGCGACGCGCTGCGCGCCTTCGGTGCGACCGCCGATGCGCAGATTCTGTTCTCTCCTCGATTGGTCCGCGGACGTCGCAGCACTGCTGTTCAGGGCAGCATGTCCGTCACTGAAGCGATGGACTCGTTGCTCGCGAACACCGAGCTCACATTCAAGCGCACTTCCAACAATGTCATCTTGATCGCACAGGCCGACAAGGCTCCGCCGCCGCGTCCGGCAGCAACGACCTCTCAGGCAGTCGAGCAGCGCTCCGCGCCGGAACCCGCCGACTCGCAGGTGGTGGAAGAAGTGATCGTTACAGCTGGGAAGCGCCTGGAAAACATTCAGGACGTGCCGGCTTCGGTATTGGTCGTGACTGATGCCACGCTCGAACGCGCGAACATTCGCGACTTCGACGACATCGTCAAAGTGGCGCCGTCGGTGACGATTACCAAGACGTCGCAGCCCGGCAATAACAGCATCAACATTCGCGGCATCGGGACGTACGCTTACAGCATCGCGACCGAGCCGAGCGTCGCCGTCGTCATCGACGACGTGCCGCAATCGTTTCAGGCCGCGGCCTTTTCAGCGTTGGTCGACGTGCAACAGGTCGAGATCCTGCGTGGCCCGCAGAACACGCTGTTCGGTAAATCGGCGTCGGCGGGCGTGGTCAACATCACGACCCAGCCGGTCACCGACGAGTTCACCGCGCGCGTGGATGCGATGACCACGGACGACAACGAGTATCGCGTGCAGGCGACGGTGTCCGGCCCGATCACCGACACGTTGAAGTTCCGGCTGGCAGCGAACAACAGCGACTATCGCGGCAATGTTCGCAATCTTACCACCGGCAACTGGCTCAACGGCCAGGAAGACACGACCTTCCGCGGTAAGCTGGTGTGGACGCCGAACGAAGATTGGATCGTGCAGTTGTCGCCGTACTACACCAAGACCGATGCGTCGTGTTGTACGGGCGCGTTTTATTTCCTTTCGCCGGGCGCGACGACGGGCAGCGCCGCGACGGGTGCGAGCCGCATTCCGCAATCGCAGTTCCTGAACGGCATCACGCCGGGACCGAACAATCGTTCGCTGCGAATGGATATCGATGCCCAGGGCGATGCCGAAGACTACGGCGCCGGCCTGAAGATCGTCCGCGATCTGGCCGGATTCTCGCTCGCCTCGATTTCTTCCTACGATCACTACCAGCTCGACGATCGCCAGGACACGGACGGCACCGATGTGAATTTCGCCGTGTATCAGCCGATCTCGCCGCCCGGTGGCTCGGCGAACGGTGGCTACTTCGACATTCGTTCCAAGACGCAGGAATTCCGGCTCACCTCGCCGGACGACCGCCTGCGTTACGTCGCGGGCTTGTACTTCAGCGACACGCAGTCGGAACGTTACTTCGTGCGCGGTTCGAACACACTGGACGATTACAACGTGTCGCCGAATCCGTCGACGACGCCGGCGAACCTGCCGACCAGCAACAGCACGACGTATTCGCGTTATCTCTCCACTGCGCGTGCGACCAACTATGCGGTGTTCGGGCAAGGCAACTATGGCCTGACTGACAACCTCGACGTGCTCGCCGGCCTGCGTGTGAATCGCGAAGAGATCGAATACACGTTCTACGATCTCGGCAACGGTATCACTTTCGGCAGCCCGCGCTGTTCGACCACGACTCCGTCCGGCACGCCGATCGAAACTTGTAACGACGATACTTCGGTGACCGGTCGCGCCGGCCTTCAGTATCGCTTCACGCCGGACTTCATGACGTTTGTGACTTATTCGCGCGGCTACAAGGGCATGGCCTACGACCTGACCAGCACGCTGACGGTGCGTTCGCCGGCTGCGAGCGGCCCGTTCGCGGGGCGGCCGTTGGCCGACGTGATCGCGTCGAATCAACCCGTTGACCCGGAGACCGTCAACAGTTACGAAGTCGGCTTCAAAGGCACGTTTTTGGATAGCCAGCTGATCTGGAACGTCACTGCGTTCTACATGGATTTCTCCGGCTTCCAGGCGCAGAGCCGCGACCAGGCGTTGAATCAGAATCTGCTGAACAGCATTGGCAAGGTGACTTCGCGCGGCGTCGAAACCGAAGTCGCGGCACGCTTCGGCGACTTCACATTGAACGGCGGCGGCGCCTACAACCGCGCCGTCATGGAAGATTTCCCGAACGCGAGCTGCTTCCCGAGACAGACGGTGGCCGAAGGCTGCGTCGCCAACGTGCAGGATCTTTCCGGCAAGCCGCTATTCAACGCGCCGAAGTGGAACGCGAACGTCAACGCGCAATATGACTTCCCGCTGTCGGGCAGCTCGCTCACGCCGTTCGTGAGCGCCGGTTATCGCTGGCAGTCGGAAGTCGTGTTCAACCTGCTGCAGGATCCGGACTCGGTGCAGGGCGACTATGGCATCGCGAATTTTGGCGCGGGCGTGCGCACCGATCATTGGAAGCTGACCGGCTTCGTCAACAACGCGTTCGACAAGAGCTACGCGTTGACCATGGGCCGGGAATCCAACGTCAACCTTCCCGCCGGCGGCAACGCGGTCGGCTGGAAGCCGGCACGCGACAGTGAACGTTACTTCGGCGTGCGAGCCTCCGTGAGCTTTTAAGCCGGTGGTTTGAGTTCAGAGCGAAGCGCGGGATGCGGTACCCCAAAACGCATCCCATTCGGTGGCCTGAGTCGCAAGGCTTGGGCCACTTTTTTTAAGCGAGGGATCGGGCATCCTGCCAAGGCCTCGCGCTGCTTAGGAAAAAAGCACGGTTTTTTCCTCGCAGCCGCCGCCTGCGGCGGCGGGGTGCATCCATGTACCCGGGGTGGTTAATGGAGACGAGATTTGGAACTTATGCGTTCACGGATTCTATTTACGTTGCTCTCGATGCTCGTGTCGTGGTCGGCGGCTGCCGACGGGCCGAAGCCACGTAGCTTCAACGAAGTCGTTGAAGCTCACATTCGTCCTCAGCTGGAAAAGCTGTTGGTGCAGCTCGCGAAAGACGGCCGGGCGATGCAGATCGACGGCACGCCGGTATTCAACGGATCGGACAAATTTTTGCCCGGCAAGATAGCGCTCGCATGGTCGGACCTGATCGCCTCGTTGCCGGCCGGCGATCCTCGCGTCAAGGAATATCTCGCCGCCTTCGGTCGTATCGCGAAACTCACCGCCGACGATCCCAACGACTCCTGGGGCATTTACTACTATCTGTCCGCGCTCGCGTCGCTGGATCGCGACGGTCGTTTGAAAGGCACGATCGATCCGCTCACGATGGCGAAGCTGCGCGTGCGGCTGGACTGGCGCACGTTCGTGGATCTCGACAACTTTGCGCTCATCGACCATCCCAACAACTATTACTGCGTGGCGTTCGGCATCGCGCGTCTACGTCACCAGCTCGGTTGGGAAGACACCAAGGGCGCCGAGCATCTGTACACGCAGATGACGGATCACTATCGCGAGCATTCCGGTCCGTACGGCTTTGCCGACGAGACCGATGGCGACGGCCGCTTCGATCGCTATAGCGTGTTGCTGGCGGCGGAGATCGCACAACGTTTCATGGAAACGGGCAGCCGGCCGCCGGAGGAAATCGTCGGTTGGGTGCGTCAGTCGGCCGACGTCATGATGATGCGATTGAACTCTCGCGGCGAAGGTTTCGAATACGGGCGCAGTTTGGGGCCTTACAGCGAGACTGCGATCATCGAAGTGCTGACCGCTGCGGTCGAGCTCGATGTGCTTAACGACGGGCAGAAGGCACTGGCTTACGCTTTCGTCTCGCAAGCAGCCGAACGTTACGTCGATTTCTGGATCGACTCCGCGACCGGCTCAGTCAACCTGTGGGACAAGGGCCGTCGCACCGACCGCTATCGAGGCAAGTTCCGTGTCCTTGGCGAGAACCTCTCGCTCGGTCACCAGTTTATTTATACCAATGCTGCGTGGAACCGCCTCGGCTATCGAAATCGCGAGCCGATGTTGAATTTCAAAGCTGCGGTCGCCTCGTTACCGCAACGTGCGGTCACGTGGTTCGCTCGCGGTGAATACGACCGCGTACTGTTCACATGGCGTGAAGGCGATCGCGTCATCGGGCTGCCGTTGATCAACGGCGGCGAGAGCCAGCACCAGCACAGCCCGTATTTTCCCATTCCGTTCGCCAACGGAATGTTGAGCGGCGTCGCGGATGACGAGAATCCGCTGCTCATTCCGAGATTCGCGCTCGCCGACGGAACGACGCTGATGCCGCTCGCGTATTTTCGGGATGTGAAAGTGGAGCAGAGCGGCGGTCGCACGACGATCACTTATCGCCAAAGCGAAATGGATCGCATGGGCGGCGATGCACCGGCGCCCGACAATCGAATCACGCTCAAAACGACTTACACGTACGAACGTGGCCTGATTACGCGCACCGACGTCTATACGCCCGCGAGCAAGCTGCAGGTCAAAGGCATCGATATGGCATTTGGTTCGTTCTCGTCGCATCCCACGACCCATGGGCTCACGACACGCTTCGGCAGCGGAGCCGTCGAGGAGTTTTCGGTCAAGGGTTTGGATCGCTGCGAGTCGGCCGCAGCAGCGGGCGATAAGACTTATCAGTCGCCGAATGGTCCGATGGCGAGCAAAGTCACCTGTACTCGCGCCGCGTTCGCATTCGAGCGCCCGCTGACGTTGAGCTGGCGGCTGCGATACCGACCCGAATAAAAGATCAGCGGCTCGACGAGCCGCAATGTTTGAACGCGAGAACGACCTGGCCACGGAGTGTGCGCAGAAGTCCGAGTTGCTCGGCATCGATCTTGATGCCGTCCGCCAAGTCGGAGTCTGCGTACAGCAGGCCGATGGCGTTAGACTTCAACATCACCGGCAACAATAAGAAGCTCTTGGCGCTGATGACGCGTCGATGCCAGTCGGGAATGCGCTGCGCGATGTTCGGCGCCTGCGTGTTATCGATGACGATGTCCGCGCCTTTCTCAAGCGCCACGTGAAATGCGTCGGGCGCGAATGCGAGCGGAAACGAGCACTGGGGAATGATCTTGTCGATGTCCGCGCCGAAGCCGAAACGTGCGCGCATGGCGTTGAGCTTGGGATCGCGGACGAAGATCATCGTGCGACTGAATCCCATGCCGCGATACATGGTCTCCAGGACCATCTGCAAGACATCGTTCAGCGCAAATTCCGAAGTGAGTGCCTCGGTCACGTCGCGAATACCGGCGGACAACATCTGCTGAGTATTCGGCTGCGCGGCAGCCTGTTCTTCCTGCGCGTCCAGCTCGCCGACTTCTTGCATCAACGGATCCGCAGCCGCGTTCTCCACTGGCACGTCGTCGGTGGAATCGCCCGCCCAGGAACGAATGGTCTTGAGAATGGGGCTCTGCGCTGCCGACAGATCCATTGCCACGGAACGTTCCGCGACGTCTTTCAATCCTTGTTCGATCACCGCGGTCAGCTCCTCGGGTTTGAGCTCGATCGCAGCCCCGTAACGTTTGCTCAATGCCTGCAAAGCAGCTGCCTTGTTCGCCGGCGGCGAGCGCAGCGCTGTCATATACAAATCGTTGGCGAGGTTGGCCGCGACTCGAAGCTTCTCGATTTCGGTCTTCGGCGCGGCGACTTCGCGAGGCGGCAGGCTTTGCATGCCCTCGACCAGACGGTCCGGGAAATTCCAATGTTTGGCGATGCCGACACCCAGATCGCGATATGAAATGCCCAGCACTCGCTCGGCCGCGGCTTCTTCCGATAGACCGGTGTCCATCAGCGCGCGGATCTGCAGGTTCTCTTCGTAGAGGAAAAAGATCACCAGCAGGCGGCCGAGGCTTTGAAACAACGTGCACATTACCGCTTCTTCGCTGTTTGGCACGCCGAGCTTTTGGCTCAACTGCTTCGCGATCACGCCGGCGAAGAATGCGCCGACCAATTCGTCGTGCAGAGATTTTTCCTGCGGCCGGCCACGCGTGAATTGCAGCATGGTCAGCGCCATCGCGGTGTTACGCACTTCGTCGCCGCCGAGAATCATCGCGGCCTTCGAAACGGTGCGAATGCGGCCGTGATATTGGCCGTAGACGGCGGAGTTCACGACCTGCAACAGCTTGGTCGTGAGCGATGCGTCTTTCAGGATGACCTGTGTGAGCTGTCGCGTGCTGTGCAGGTCCGAGGCCACGACTTGATTGATGTCGCTGATGGTCGTGGACAGCGTCGGAAAGCCCGAGCAATTGCCGAGCCGGCGCAGCATCGCCTCCAGGGGCGACGGTCGTTCACTCGCGAGGCGGGGCGCAATGCTCGTCATTGGATCGTGGATCGACCGGGGCAGGTATTCCTTTAGCGATGCTGCGGGAAACCGCACAATTGACCACAATCGATCACGGGCCGTTCATTGCTCGGGGTGCGGCGTCCGAGCAGCATGTGTCCTGAAAACACTTGCAGGCCCACGCTCGTGAAAATCACCCTGGTCAATCCGCCGCACACTGCCATCGGCAGCCGTATTCCACGCGAACATCTGCCGCCGCTCGGGCTGCTGAGCATCGGCGGGCCATTGCTCGACGCCGGCTTCCAGGTCGATCTGCTCGACGCTGAGTTGGCTCCGCTGTCGCTGCACGAGATCGTCCAGGAAGTGCAGCGACGCCAGCCGCAGGTGTTGATGATCGGACATTCGGGATCGAGTACGGCGCATCCGACAGTCGTGCAATTGAGTCGACTGCTCAAAGTCGCGTTGCCGAAGCTGATCGTTGTTTATGGCGGCGTGCATCCGACCTATCACTGGGACGAGATCCTCGCGGAGTGCGCCGAGATCGATGTCATCGTGCGCGGTGAGGGCGAACAGACTGCGATCGATTTGATGCGAGCCTTGGTCACACGAGCTGCGCTTACCAACATCAAAGGACTTGCGTTCCGAGAGCAGGGACGAATCGTTGCTACTCCGCCGGCGGAAATGATTCGCGACCTCGATGCCTATCGCGTCGGTTGGGAGCTGATCGATCACTCGCGCTACTCGTATTGGGGCGGCAAGCGTGCGGTCGTCGTCCAGTTCGCACGTGGCTGTCCGTATCTTTGCAGCTATTGCGGTCAGCGGGGTTTCTGGACGCAATGGCGTCATCGCGATCCGGTGAAGCTTGCTCGCGAGCTGGCTTGGTTACATCGCGAGCGCGGCGTGGAGCTGATCAACTTTGCGGACGAGCTGCCGACCGGCTCGCGCAAGATGTGGCAGAAGTTTCTGGAAGCGTTGATCGCGGAGAACGTGCCGCTGCTGTTGGTCGGCTCGACGCGCGCCAGCGACATCGTGCGCGATCGAGACATTCTGCATTTATACAAGCGAGCTGGCGTGATTCGATTCCTGCTCGGTATCGAGAGTTATGACGACGAGACGATCCGGAAGATCAAGAAGGGCGCGTCAACGTCGCAGGATCAGCTTGCGATCCAGTTGCTTCGCAAGCATGGAATCATTTCCATGGCCACTTACGTCATCGGCTTCAACGAGGAATCGGATCGCGACTACTGGAGATCGTACCGGCACTTGCTGAGATACGATCCGGACCAGGTGCAGTTGCTATACGCCACACCGCATCGCTGGACACCGTTCTATGCGACTGTTGAGGACCGCGAAGTACTGCAGTTCGACATGCGGCTGTGGGATTACAAACATCAGGTGCTGAAAGCTCGCGGCGTTCCGTCGTGGCGAGTGTTCCTGTGGTTCAAATCGATCGAGGTGTTGATGCAGGCTCGGCCGAAGGTGATCCGGCGCACGCTGTTTCATCGCGACGCGGACTACCGGCATGCGATGCGCTGGTACACGCGCATCGGGCGGCGCGTCTGGTTTCACGATGTCATGGAGTTCCTGTTCAAGACCCGTCCGCGACGGATCGGGCCCACGTTACGCGAGTTCATGGGCGAGACGTTGGAGGACCGGGAATATGCGCTGTCGAAGAAGCGAAGCAAGCAGCCGTCACTCGTGTGATGCTTTTTCACGCAGCCGCTCCGCAACTTCTTCGGCGGGCAGCATCAGCGTTTCGTCCGAGAGTGCCGGGACTTCCTCGGAGATCGTCGGCGAGTCGTCGGTCCATCCCGCGGTCGCCGCGACCGCCGATTTGGTCGTCGGCAGCGAAGTATGCGTGCTGCGAAGAACCTGCAGCGCGTCTTCGGCTTCCAGCGGCTCGCAGAAGAAATATCCCTGTGCGAAATCGCAGCCCATACGTTGCAAGTCCTGCGCGGCCTCGTCGGTCTCCACGATTTCGGCGACGGACTTGAGTCCGAGGCTGGTCGTCATCTGCACGATGGCAGCGGCGATGGCGCTGTTGGCGTGAGCGGAGCCGGCACGGTCCACGAACGGACGATCGATTTTCACGTAGCTGAAAGGAAACAACTGCAGATAGCTCAGCGACGAGTAGCCGGTGCCGAAGTCGTCCAGCATCATTTCGACGCCCAGGTCGCGCAGGCCGTCGAGCACATCGCGTGCACCGCCGGGGTTGGCGATCAAGCCGCCTTCCGTCAATTCGAGCTTCAGCGTCTCCGGCGGCGTCCCGGTTTCTTTCAGGATACGAGCGACATACGAGGTCAACTCGGGATCGCGCAATGCTGTTGCGGACAGATTGACGCTGAGATAGAAGTCGCGGTCCTTCGGCAATCGTTGGCGCCATTCGGACGCGACCGTGCAGACCTGCGAGATCGTCCAGCGTGTGATGGGAACGATGAGACCGGCTTCTTCGGCCAGTCCCAGGAATTTGTCCGGCGTCAGCATGCCTTCCGTCGGATGCCGCCAACGAAGCAGCGCTTCGGCGCCCGCCACGCGGTGATTGCGCAGGTCGACGATGGGTTGATAGAGCAGATGCAGCTCGCGCCGCTGGAGTGCGACGTGCAGGTCGGCTTCGAGACTCACCAGGCTTGCAGCGCTGCCGCCCATCGCCGGTTGATAGGCGACCGCGCTCGCACCGTCGTGGCGTTTTGCCACCGACAACGCTATGTCAGCCTCACGCAAAGCTTCTTCCGCACGTTGCAAACCGGAGTCGATCATCGTGAGGCCGACTCGCGCAGTGACACTGATGCGATGCTTGCGAAGATCGAACGGTGCGTGCAGAGCTTTCTGAAGCAGGGCCGCGGTATCCAGGGCCGAGTCGATGGAATGCACGTCGAATACGATGATGGCGAACTGATCGCCGCTCCAACGCGCGAGTACACACTCCAACTGCGACGTCGCCTTCTGGAACCGCCGCGCCGCTTGCACGACCAGCTCGTCGCCGGCGGTGTGACCCAGCGTGTCGTTGATCAGCTTGAAGCGATCGACATTGATGAGCATGACGGAGAATTGCCGGCGCTTGCGAGTACGAACCTCGCGCAGCGCGCGATCGAGCTGATCCATGAAGTAGCGCCGGTTCGGCAATGCTGTGAACGCATCGTGGTAGCGCGAATGCTCGAAGCTCTTTTGCAAGGTCTCGCGTTCCTCGATCTCCAGCGCAAGCTTGCGTTGCGTGGCTTGCAGCTGGCGTCTCGACAGCGACAATGCTTCGCGTGCGCGATGCATGCTGTGGACGAGATCGTGAGTCGCGAATGCCAGCAACCAAGCGATGACCGCGAGAAGAGCGATTGCAGCGGCCAGCTCGCGTGCAGGATACCAACCAGACTTGGGTCGCAACGCGAGCTGGATGTAGCCGCTCGGTAGATCCTGTGCGAAGCCTTGAGGAATACGAATGCGGCCGACCAGCGCGTCGTCGAGCGCCTCGATGCGACTGCTGCTGAAGACCCTCGGTCGTCCGCCGGACGTTTCGATCTTCGACAGCTCGAAGTCGTACTCCGGATCGACCAGGCGATTCAGCTGCAGCTTCGAGAGCAACTGATCCAGTTCCACGCGACCGCCGGCGTTGCGCTCGCGTTGAGCCAGCGTCTGCAGTTGTTTTTCGATGGAGCGGCTATAACTCGCGACCAGTGCACCGGCTGTCGCACGCATTTGCTCGGCGCGTTCGCTGACACTCAAAGTGATGAGTCGTGCGCCGGCCAGCAGGACGACTGCCAACACCAACAAGGTGGGCAACCAATGCGAGCCTCGCCTGAAGAATGCGAATCTCATGGAGCGCGGCCACGCGAACCCAAGTACGCCGTAAAGCTGAGCACGACGGTCACCTTCTCGTTCGCGCCCAGTTCCAGATAATCGCCCAGCAGCTGGATCTCGCCGTTGCGAAATGTTCTGCCGATGCCGATGAAGCCCTGTTTCAAATCCTGCGAGGGCAGCGTCAAACCCGGCTGCAGGTTGACGACGCTGGGATCGGCGTCGCCCATCGCGCCGCCAATCAGGAAGTTGATGACGTTGCCGTAGTGGTCGAGGCGCACCGTGGTCAACTGCGTGCCCAGGTTGCCCCCGACCGAATCCGCATACGAAACATTCGCCACCAGTCGCGGGGTCGGCAGGTAGCTCAGGCCGAGCTTCGGCAGATTGCCCTGGGTCGTGTCGATATCGATGTGGCGGTTCTCCAGCTGCATCGAGAACTTGGTGCCGAAGGATTGGCTCAGTCCCAGCACCGCGACCAGGTAATCGAACTTGCGGCCGTTCTCGTCGCCGTCGCCATAGTTCACTTCGCCGCTGATGTTGAATCGGGAATGCGGCTCGCCGTGACTCACCGCGCCGCGCAGCGAACCGAACGACCACTTGGAATCGGCGATGTACTGATGCTCGCCGCCGACGCCGACGATGACGTTGGGCGTGAAATAATGCAGATAGTTGAGCGCACCGCCCGCGCCATTCTCCTCGGCGTCCATCAACCGCGCGCCGGTGCCGCTCAGAGTGATTTTATCGGGCGGACGCGTGTCGATCTCGGCGGCGAGCACGCGAGCCGGCGCCAGCGTGTACGCGACGACCGACGACAAACATAGCGCGGCGAACGGCAATCTCATTGGGGCGATACCACGGTTGAATGGGATAGAGTGGTTCTGGATATTTCGGAAACAGATCCGTTCGCAGTGAAGTCGGCGCGATCGCTGACCGCGGAACGCGCCATCGGCATGAATGCAACGATGTACAGCCGTTCGTCCTCGCCGGGCAGCGGCGACGCGGACGATGTGACTTGATAAACGCGCGGACCGATCTCGATGTGCATTTTGCGACGGCCGGTCAGCCCGGGTTCCCACCAGCGCGACGGCATGCCGGAGAGCGAGAACAAGCCCGCCGCGTCGACGTTCTTTTCCACGCCGGCGAATAGCGCTTGTGCCGGCTTGTTGAAGCCGAGAACGCGAGCTTGCGCGTCGATGATGAGCACCGCTTGACCGCTGACGTCCAGCGCCGCCTGCGCCGTGAGCTCTTCCGATTTGTCCTGGATCACGACCAGCGCGAAGCGACGACCTTTTTGAATCGTGTGTTGCACGCGGACTTCGGTGGCGAGCAGCCGGCCGCCGACTTTGATCATCACGACCGGCGCGATGCCGCCCATGCCGGTGATCAACTCCTGAACCATTTCGGGATATGAGAACTGCAGCGCGTCCGACAGAGTGCGTCCGGCAATCGTGTCGCTCTCGTACAAATGCGCCGTTCGGTCGCTGGCGCACACGACCTGCATCGAATCCGCATCGACCAGCAAGGCAGGCACCGGCAGCTGCTCGATCAGCGTGGTCCAGAATTCCTGGCCGCGTTCCGCTTCGGCACGCGCCACATCGACGTGAGCATGCAAGCGTTCGAAAATCGTGCCCAGATATTCGGCCGCGACGGCGCAGGCAAGCACCAGGATCGCAAACACTTCCAGCAGCACGACGTAATAGCCGGAGGGTGCGTAGAAACCAGGGAATGCCGATGCGGCGGCGGAGCCTTGCCCAAGCGTAGCGGCGAGCCACGTGCCAGCGGCGTTGAGCCCGGGGACATACCAGCGCAGTTCGGGAGCTTGCGCTATCGCGACCGCGCCGGCGACGACGACAGCCAACAACGCCATCAAATACGGTTGCCAGCGCGACAGGAAAATTGCACCGACCACGGGTAGCACAAACACCATCAGGAAGCCGGGATTCTGCAAACCGCCGGCGTTCAACCAAATGAAGCCGCACACCACGATGCCGGCCATATGCAGTCCGGCGAGTGCGGGCCGACGTTCGCCGACTCGCGCTGGCTTGCCGATCAGAGTGAAGCTGACGTGGATGGCGCCGAGCGCCAGCAGCCCGAGGCAGGCCGCGACGAAATTGATATCGAGCGCACTGACCAGCCACGGCACGACAGTCGCCAGCAGGATGGCGAAGATCGTCAGCAGCCACGTGTCGTCCAGAAGATGGATACGCGGATCGCTCCACGTCGGCACTGGCAACATCTGTGTGGCGTCGCCCGGGCTCATCGCTGCACGACTCCCCTGGCCTTCGGATCGGCGGCCGACGCTACGGTATTCGGCGTGAAGTTATTACCTTCGAGAAACGGCGCGGACCGGACTTTCTCGCCGCCGCCTTCGGGTTCGAAGTCGACGACCTTCAGTGCCAGCGCCCGCGGACGCATCACCTGATTGCCACGCAGGATCGGCGAATCGCCGATGACATCGATGCCGTTGAACTTCGGCTCGATGATGGTGTTGTCGATGGCGCTGCTCGGGCTGCGCGAATTGCCCAGCACGAATGCGAAACCGTAGCCGCTGTTGTACACGCGATTGTTACGCACCAGCGTGTCGGCCGAGCTCTTGAGCATGATGCCGTAGGTCTTGATGCCGTTGAATTCGTTCTGTTCCAGCACGACGCCGTGCGCGTTCTCGGCGACGATGCCCATCGCCTCGCCGCCGCTGATGCGATTGCCTCGTACGACGGCGCCGGCACCCATCACTTGCATCGCTGCTTCCTGCGAATCGACCATCTCGTTGCGCTCCACCAGCACCGACACGTTCGCGGTCAGGATGCCGATGCGCTCTTTGTTGAAACGGTTGTCGCGAATGCCGATGGACGCACCGCGCTGATCCGGTTCGCTGCGCACGGCCCAGAGTCCGGCGTCGCGATGTTCGGAGAACTCATTCTTCACCACCAAGGCATTGCGATTGGACGCGGTGAAGCGCACGCCGACCCGATTGTTGGCGAAGCGATTGCGCTCGATCAGCACTTGCTGCGCGTTCTCCGCGACATCGATGCCCACATCGCAGGCTTCGATCGCGGACGTCTGCAGCTTGAAGCGGTCCGCGCGCAGGACGATGCCGGAGGATTTGCAGTTGCGGATGTGCAGCCGTTCGAGAGAAACGTTGGCACCGGCGACGTCGAGAATCGGGCCGTTCGCGAGCGAAGCGCCGTCGATTTCGGTGCCTTGCTCGGCTCCGATCAGACGAATGCCGTGCGCGTTGGCAAGCGGCGGCAGCGCAGTGGCGAGCGTGATCTTCGGGACTTTCATCGAGATCGTGACTTCGCCGTCCGCCGCGGCGGCGATGAACAGCGCTTCGCGCAATGAGCCCGGCCCGCGGTCGGCGTCGCTTGTCACATTGACCACAGGAATATTCGCGGCCTGGCCCGGCTTGACCTGACGCGATTCGTACCAATAGCCCAGCGCCACGAACACGCCGAGCAGTGCGAATACGACGATGGAAATCGTGGAGCGGCGGCTAATTGCCATGGGCTCCTCCGTTGGCGCGTTCCAGGACGAATACCGCGTGCCAGGATTGTTGGACGGCGATCCGGCCGAACAGCATGTCCACCGGTGCGGAGGCTAGCGTGACCATCGCCAGCGCCGGCAATGCAACCGGCTTCGGCAAGCGACGAAAATGCGGCAGCAGCCAGGTCTTGAACGGCGCCGGATCGACACCGGTCATCGCGCGTACCGCGAGCCCCACGTCCGCGAATAGTTCGAGGTAGACGCTGCGTTCGCGGGCTCGAAACACTGTCGTATCACAATGCTTGGCGATTCCCGCTGGAGCTGCTTCGAGCAGCACCATGCGTCCGCCCGGCGCAAGATGATCCGACATGCGTTGCACGGCTGCGCGTAGCGCTTGAGGTTCGAGAATGTGCTGAAGCACCGTCACGCCGACGATCAGGTCGAATGTTTCTCCCGCATCCAGGTGCGCGAGGTCCTGCACCAGGAAGCGGCAGCGATTGGCAACGTCCAGCGCCTTCGCGCGGCGCTGGGCTTCGCCGATCATGGTCGGACTTAAATCCATGCCGGTGACGAGGCCGCCGCGACTCGCGAGCAAGGTGCTCCAGCGTCCGACGCCGCAACCCACATCGAGCACGCGAGTGCCAGGTTCGATGTCGAGCCAGGGATTCAGTGCCAGCGTCTGGCAGCGGTGAATCATTCGGTTGTAGAACTCGGGCATGCCGTACGAACAGACGGCGGCGAGCCCCGAGCCCTGCGCGGCGAAACGCTGCGCACGGTCTTCCCAATAATGATTGGGGAGGTAATCTGCAGGCGCTGGAATACCGCGCGCGTTCATGATGCCTTCCGCATGAGATTGGTTTTCTCCTTCTCCTCAAGGGGCAACGTAGTGCTGGCGCTCGGCATCGGCTCATAGTGATCCTGATACAGCCGCCGGCCCAACAGCCTCACCGCAACCCAATTGACGTAACCGACGGTCATGGGGGCGATGTGAGTAATCGCGTAGAACAAATACAGTGGCACGATCGGCGCGATATAGGCGCGCTCGGCCTTCGGCACGACAGTAAACAACGCGAACACACCGAGCGCGAGGTAACTGCCGATGGCGGCGATGAAATAGCTCGGATTGATGAGCCCGTTGCGCGGGAAGATGTTCGCCAGGAATAAGTTGTCGAAGCCGCTCACGAAGCTCAACACCAGCAGCAGCGCGCTCACGATCTTGAGCGGATGCAGGATCAGCGACAGGCCGCCGAGATAGACCACGAAGTGATACATCGCGAACGGCGTGCGCTTGCTGATGCGCCAGATTTCGCCGAATCGTTCCAGGTAGACTTTGAGCAAACCGTAGTACCAGCCGACGCGCTGAGAGAACCAACGGCGCACGTTACCTGGCCCTTCGGTGCTGACCACCAGGCGACCGTCGTAATAAATGCGTTCGCCCTTGCTCAGCAGGATCAGTGCATTCTGCAAGTCCTCCGCGTACACCGACTGCGAGTGTTCGGCGAGCGCACTTACCAGCGCGGAGCGTCGATAGCACGAGACACCGGACGTGATGCTGTAGTCCGCGAGGCTTTCCCGACCGATGCGAAACGCCAATGCGTACTCGAATGCCTGAAAGCGGGCGAGGAAGCCGTCCGGCTCGATCATCACACGCGGGCACACGGCTGCGGCGCCGGAGAGCTGGAAGTCGCGAACGAAACGTTCGAAGTCGATGTGACTGCCGCCGTTACGGCCGCGAATACGGATGTCCGGATCGATGACCATTACGGTCTCGATGTGCCCCGGCAAACGTTCCAGCAGGCGACGAATCGCACCGGGCTTGCGACGATTCACCCCATCGTCGAAACAACGCCATCCGGCGTGCCGCAGGCGAAGCACGGTGGCGTCGGTCGAGCCGTCGCTGATCAGCCAGACCTTATCGCGGTACGCGGCGAACGCGTCCATGAACTCGTCAAGCAACGGTTCGAGATTGTGAATCGACGCGATGATGGCGTACGGCCGGACCGGCACGATCTGCCGCGCACCGACCGGCAGCGCCGCGGATAGATCGATCGAGAGATGCCGATTCTCTTCAGTCGGTGCCGTCGCGATATGCCGCCGTCGAACATGCAGGCGCAGGATGAAATCGAGCGCGTCGGTATAGACGATCAGGTTGGCGAGGCCGTACACCAGCAATGAAAAGCTGGCCGTCTGTAGATTCGCGGCGGACAACACGATCCAACCCGTGAGCAGCGCGCACACGCCCAAAGGTGCGAGCAGGCTCCACGGCGTGTTGAACTTCACGCGATCGCGACGGCGCGAGTGGCCGTCGTCCTCCGAGACTGGGGCAGGCGCGCTTCCAGCTCGGCGCGTACCTCATGTTCCGTCGCAATGACGATGCCTTTCGCAGCCAGCACCGGTACTCCGGCCAGAATCCACACCAGCGAACGAATGCGCGACGGCAGGTGATTCGCATGTTGCTGCAAATCCGCCAGCGCGACTTCGAAGTTGCGTTCGATCTCCAAGATGACCTCCCGCACGGTCGGATCGATGGGCAGGATCTTGGCCGCTTGATCCCACTCGATCGCGGTGCCGTCGATATGTCGATGCACATATTCCGTGTGCGGCCGAAGCTCAGGGTCGCGTGCGAACGCGGCGCCCGAAAAAGGAATCACATAGGGGTACATGCCGATCTCGCAGCCCTGCCGCAGCCATCGATAGGCTTCGCGCAGTGTTTCCGCGACGTCTTCGAGCTTTGCGCGCGGCGAACTGAGGATCAGGTCCAGGAACGGCGTGATGCCGAGGTTCAACGTCTCCTTGAGCATCGGTTCGATGTGACGGTGAATCTGGCCCTTGTTGAATTCGATGAGCACGTTGCGAGAGAAGTTCTCGATGCCGAAGCCCAGCACACGAAACCCAGCGAGTTTCATGGCGGCGAGCCGTTCCGGAGTCATCGCATCGATGCGATTGGTGCTGATGAACTGCAGGTCTCGCGGTAGCTCGCCGGCTTGCTTGGCGGCGACGATGCCTTGGCAGAGCGGCAGGACGCGCTTGTCTTTCGAGAACACGAAAATGTCGTCCTGAAAGATGATGGTGCGCACGCGCGGATGAGTGGCGACGATGCGTTTGATCATCGTCAAACATTCGTCCGCTTCCAGTCGTGCGATTGGAGCGACGCTGCCCTGTGCTTCGTGGAGAAAATTCGTCGACGAGCAGAACGTGCAGCCCATCGGGCAGTAGTTCAGCGTGATCAAACGGACCGAGCGGATCTCCGCCAGCGATGCTTCGCGCGCGGCCTTGGTCGGCAGGGCGCCGACGCGATACGCCGCTTCGAGCCGATCCCAATACGCTTCGTACGGCATGTCTTGGTACGGCGTGGCGAAGATTGCGGCACGCAGTTGTTCATGAGTCAGCGCCGGCTGCGTGATACGCAGTACAGATCCGTCGACCCGTCGTTCCGCTGTCCCGACAATGCCGCCGAGCTGCTGCTTATTCCGTAGACGCGCAGCCAGTTCGAGCAACGGCCGTTCGCCTTCGCCCAGTACGATCAAGTCGAACGGCCCCAGCTGAAACATCAGCTCCGGTCGGAACGTAGCTTCCATGCCGCCCGCCACGATCAGTGCCTTGGGCGCGAGCCGTCGGGCGAGGTGCGCGAGCTCCAGATCGAACTTCAATGTCATGCCGGTCGTGGAGATGCCGATGACATCCCACGACTCACGCAAAATTTCACGTTCCAAAGCGCGGTCCGGCGGCCCGACGCAACAGTTCGGGTCGAAGACTTTGACTTCGACGTCATTGCTACCGAGCACACCCGCCAGGCGCCACACGCCCAACGGCGGCGCGAGGAAGGTGTATTCCCCACAATGCGGATCGTATGGACCCACGAGTAGAAATTTGGGCAAGTTTGCACCCGCACTTCTAAGTTGTATGTTCTGCCGGCACGAAGAACGCGTCAGTCGGCCAAAGCGTTCCGCGCCGACGAATTTTCATTACGCGGACCCAATGTCGGCGGATTGCGTTCAAAGAAAAGCCAGCGCGCCATCCGGGCGGCGTCCTTGCACGCTATTCTTGTAGCAATTGCAGTCTCGGTGGACTTCCAGGGAATTCTCGTGCGCCAGGCAACTCACGTTCTCAGCATTCGTACCGCTCATCGCGGCCTCGTGGAAATCACGCGCGAGATTCGTGCGTGGGTCGGGGCGCAAAATGCGACCACTGGACTGCTCACTGTGTTTTGCAAACACACGTCGGCGTCGCTGCTCATTCAGGAGAACGCGGCCCGCGAGGTGCGCACCGATCTGGAAACATTCTTCGAGCAGCTCGCGCCCGAAGAGGAAGGGCGTTATGAGCACGACGACGAGGGGCCCGACGACATGCCGGCGCACCTGCGCACCGCTTTGACGCAAGTTCAGCTATCGATTCCCATCATGAACGGCGAGCTGGCGCTCGGTACCTGGCAGGGGATCTACCTGTTCGAGCACCGCCGGCGGCCGCATCAGCGCGAGGTGGCGTTACATCTGCTCGGTGAATGACGCTGTCAGCGCGGCTTGTAGTGAAATGTGTTAATGGCCGCACGACCGCGGCCCGCCCTGCTGGCGTAGGATCGGCTCGCCGTAATCGACAGCCATAATCGAAAGTAACGGGCAGCAGGGGCGGGCATGTTCAACTGGCGAGAGCTCTTGGGTCTGAAACCGACTGTGGCCAGCTTTGCCCAGGCGCTGATGGACCGTGCCCGCGCGCGGGGCGATCACAAGTGGCGTTTCGATGCCGAGCAGTCGGCGCTGCGCCACGCCGACGACGGCACCATCAATCTCGTCAATATCTTCCTGGAGTACAGCAACGCGCCTCGCGCGGCTCGCAAGGAGCTGCTGCAGAAGTACGAGTCGATGATGCAGCAGGCGAACGTCGAGACGCCGAAGCTGTGGCAGCTGGCGGCGAAGAGCATCTATCCGACCATTCGCTGCATTCACGACACGATGACGCTGGAGATCGCCACTCGCAAAGGCGAGGGCAAGATGCCTCGCACCGTCAGCTGGCCGCTGGCCGGCGATTTCATGGTGCGCTTGATGTTCGATCGCGGCGAATCGCTGACCCACGTGGAGCAGGATCTGGCGGAAACCTGGGGACAGAGCCTTGATTCGTTGAAAGAACGCGCGCTTGCCAACCTGGCTTCCTTGCAGAAGCCGCAATGGCAGGCGCTGGGCGATGGCGTGTACCAGGTCGTCTCGGATGTTTCTTACGAAGAATCGTTTTTGCTGGTCAACGCCGTCGTCGACGCGTTGCCGTTCGCAAACTCCGCAGTGCTGATGCCCACGAATCGTGGTGTGTTACTGAGTTGCGACGGCACCGATCAAAAAGCTCTGCGCAGTATGCTCGGCCACGCGGAACGTTTCCTTCGCGAGCATCCGTGGCCGATGGCTGCGACGATGTTGCATCGTGAGGCAGGCCAGTGGCGCGAATTTCCGCTCACGGGCGAGCTGGCGGAGATCCACGGCTCGCTGGTGCGCCTGAGCACTGCGATCACGTACAACGATCAGCAAGTGGCTTTGCAGAAGCATCTGGGCGATGACATTTTCGTCGGCACCTATTCGCTGATCCGGCGCGGCGAAGGGCCGGAGAGTTTGCGCAGCTGGTCGAGCTGGACCAAAGATGTTCCGACGTTGTTGCCGCAGACCGACCTGGTGATCCTCGGCCGGCCCCGCAGCGACGGCAAGCACGACATGCTCATGGTCTCGTGGGATGCGCTCGCGCAGTCGTGTGGTACGCGTATGAAGAAAACAGACGAGCGCCCGGCGCGTTTCATGGTAAGCGAGTTTCCGAGCGACCCGGAATGGCAGGTGCTCGCACGCGACGGCGAGGCCTTCGTCAGCTCCAATTGAGCCTCTCCATACGGGGGTGAAGCCCCCGCTTGACTTTTGGTTCGATATTCACAACCATAGAGTTGTGAATGATCTGAACCTCACATTCATTGCTTTATCCGATCCGACGCGCCGTCTGATCCTGGACCGCCTGCGGCAGGGAGCGGCCACGGTCAATCAATTGGCCGAGCCTTTCGGCATGTCGCAACAGGCGGTTTCCAAGCACCTGGCCTATCTCGAACGGGCCAGCCTGATCGAGAAGCAACGCGAGGGCCGGCAGCAGTTTTGCTCGCTGCGTGCCGCCGCGTTGAAAGACGCGCACGACTGGATCGATGGCTATCGGCAATTCTGGGAAGGCGCATTCGGGCGCCTCGATACGCTGCTGGCCGAGCTGCAACAACCCCCGAAGGAGAACAAGCGCCATGCCACAAAACCCCCTGTCAAAAAACACGGGCAAAAGCGCCCCGACCGCGAGCGACGCTAAGACGGTTGTCATCAGTCATGTGTTCGACGCGCCTCGGGAGCTGGTGTTCGAGGCATGGACGCAGCCGGAATATCTGGCGCGATGGTTCGCACCTCACGATTGCGAGTTCCACATCGAGCGCATCGATGTGCGGCCGGGCGGGGGATTTCACTCCTGCATTCGCGACGGTTCGTTCGAATGCTGGTGTGTCGGCACCTACATCGAGATCGTCCGGCCCGAGCGCCTCGTGTACACGCTGGCGATCGCGGATGAGGATGGAAACAAAGTGTCTCCCGAAAGCGTCGGCCACGACGCGCGGTGGCCGGCGGAGACGTTGCTGACGGTGACGTTCGAGGAGCTGGGCGGCAAGACCCGGCTCACCTTGGAGCAGGATGTTTCCGAGTCCCTGGCCAAGGAGACGGGTGCGTATCCGAGCTGGATCGAGATGCTCGAACGCCTGGATGGATTGCTGGAAGAACTGAGCGTGTCGCTTGCGTAGTCACAGGATCTTGCCCAGGTAGCGCACTCCGGCGACCGGATTGGGTCGATACGGTTCGATGTCGCGAAAGCCGAACTGCTGGTACAGGCGCTGTGCTTCGAGCATGGTCGGCAACGTGTCGAGCACGACCTCGGCATAACCCTTCGCTTCCGCGGCAGCGAGAATCTGTTCGACGAGTTTGCGACCGACGCCAAATCCTCGCGCCTTGGGCAATACATACAACCGTTTCATTTCGGCACGCGAGTCGGAAATGCGTTGAAGCGCAACGCAGCCGAGCGGTGTTTGTTTGAGCCAGGCGAGCAGCAAGCAACCGCCGGGCGGAGCATAGGATCCAGGCAATCCCGCGAGCTCGGCTTCGAATCCCTGAAAACACAGGTCGATGCCCAGCCCTTGCTGATATTCGCGCATGAACGCGCGAACGATGCCGATCTCATCGGAGTCTTCAGCTTGCTTCACTAGCAGCATGGAAGGAAGCATCTGCTCGCCCGGGCGTGCGAACAAGAGACAGTCCGCACGAATCTCCCCAGCACAGTTGCGAGCTACATCGTCGCTTCGAAACCCGCGGAGATGCGATTGCCGCGATAGTCGAACTCGGAAACATCCGCGGAGTTGTCAGTGAAGGCGTAGCGAACGATGGCGCGCCAGCGATTGCTGAACGATTTGCTCACGGACAGCGCCAGCTCGGTGCAATCCTCGCTGCCGTTGCTGGCGACATCGTAGTCGCTACGACGTAGCGATGCTTCCAGCATCGTGGCCCAACCTTCGGCGAAGGAACGTTCCACTTCCACGCCCAACCGGTGACGCGTGGCGGACAGCGTCGAGTCGTCGTAATCGCCGACGTCGAATTGATACTCGGTCGCGAAGTCCCAGTACGGTTGCGACCAGGCGATGCGTGCGCCGGCTTCGTGACGACGGCCGCTGAGTCCGTCGAATTCACCGAGCCCGTCGATATCGTTGAATCGATAGCGCAGACGCAAGCGCGCGTCCCCAAGCACGCGAGTGGTCGTTTGTAACAACAGCGTGCGCCGGCTCTCGAAGCCGTCGCCGTCGAGCATCGTATAACTGAGCTGCAAGCCAGCGTCGTATTTCCAGTCGCCGCTGTTCCAGCGATAGCGCCCGCCGGCGTTCACACCGAGTTGATCGAAGCTGTCCAGGTCCTGATAGTCGATGTAGCTCAGCCCGGCGTCGAAGCGCCACGGTTCGCTGAGCAGCGCACTGATGGCGAGTTGCGCTTCGGCAAACATATCTTCGGTGCCGCTGATGCCGAGCACATCCGAGTTGGATACGAGTGCGACGTTGTCGTCGTAGCCTGCGCCTGCCGACGCGAATCCGAGCCAGTTGCGATCCGGAGGAGGCGGGGCGAGATTGCCGAGTTGCGTGGCGGCCATGTCGCGCAGCCGTTTGTCTTCGGTCGCTTGCTCGACGCGCGAGAACCATTGCACGGCATCGTCGTTATCTCCGCGACGAGCCGCGACCAGGCCGAGGTTATAAAAGGCGAGCCCGGCCATGGCCGGCGTACGTGCGACTTCTTTGAACGCGTTCTCGGCTTCCGCGTAGCGGCCGAGCCGGAACGAAGCGACCCCGATATTGAAATGAACTGCCGGGCCCGTCATGCCGGCGTCGACGGCGGCTTGAAATGCCGTCAGCGCGGCCTCGAAATTGCCCGACTGAAAAGCGCTGCTGCCGGATTTGAATTGCCGTGCGGCTGCATCGCTATAAGCGTGCGCGGCGACGGAATAAACGAACATCAATGCGATCGCTACGATCGCGCGACGGATCGGATCAAGGGCGAGGCGGGCGGCCGGGCGGGTGGGGATTGCCCGGCGGATCGGGACGTTCCCGGCGACGTTCCTCGGCCTCGGCACGTCGCGCCTGTTCCCGCTGCTCGGCAGCTTCTTGGTTTTTTTCCTTGGCGCTCTGGCCGAGCTCTCGACCCAGTTCCTTGGTTTCGCGAGCCCGTTCTTTATTCTCGGCGGCAGGGTTGTCCTTGGTGGACTTGTCGCCGGCCGGATTGGATTGAGGTGCGGCGGGGTCGACGGCTTTGCGCTCGGGGAGCGGGATTCGGCGAACGACTTCGTCGGGCAACTTGGCATCAGGATCCACGATGATCTGCATGGTCACGTCGAGATCGTCGCGCTTCGGCTTCGGTTGAGGCGCTGCCTGCTGTTGCGCATGGGCGCAATTCATCAGCAAGCTCAGGCTCAGCAGACCGCCCGCCAGCATCGATTTCAGGGCCAATTCCCGGGCCGATTTATCCTTCACACGCGCGCACTTCCCTCGGACAGCCATGATCGCCGTCCGTCGCGGCCGAGGCAAGCTGTTGAGATGGGCAGAACTCATGATTGTGATGTCAGGTATCGCGGACAGTGAGATTGATCGTCATCCGGCGCGTGCGGCCGTTGTGTTCGATGACTGCCACCAGTTGGCCCTGGCCTGTTGATCGGGCCACAACCGGCAGCGACAGCACGTTGCTGCCGCGTTCGAGATGAGCGTGCCAGCCGATCTCACGTTCGTTCTCGAAGCCGTCCAGCACCACGCTGCCGGTGGCGACGATACGAATCGTCGCGTCTTCCAACTCGCGCTCGGAATCGATCAACACGTCGATGGCACGCGTCTCGTTCAGAGCCAGCGAAATGCCCATGGGTGCGGAGGCGACCTGTTCTGCCGGGCGCAGCAGAAGGAGCGTCAAAACTGTAGCGACCGCGCCGCCAAGCATCGCGCCGACCCATGTCTCCCAACGGCTCAGGAAATGTGCCATTCCGGTGGACCTTTCCTGCGCCCGCGCGGCGGGCTGGCGCGTCGCATTGGCTAACGCCCGGTCCACGAAGCCCGGACGCGGCTCCGGCGCAGGTAAGCGCTTCAGCGCCTGGCGGAGGGTGTCGGAAGGGGTTTCCATCGATGGCTAGGGTTCAGTTAGATCAAGTCCATGGGCACACGATTTATACACGGTCCAACGATTCGAATCGTTCCGTGGCCAGCAAGTCCCGCAGTTTGGCTCGCGCCCGATGCAACCGGGATTTCAGAGTGCCGATCGGGACGCCCATGATCTCCGACAGCTCGGGCAGGCTGTAATCCTCGATGTCGTGCATCGACAATACCACGCGGTGCTCTTCGCCCAGCGACTCCCACGCCGCAACTACGCGCTCCTGCGTGAGGTGCTGTTCCAGCAGCTCGGCGGGACCTTCGGTCGGGTCGATGAACTCCTGACCTTCCTCCTCGCCGTGGTCTTCGCGTGCTTCCGCGCCGAACTGAACGGGTGAGCTGCGGTCGCGGCGCACGTGGTCCACGAAGATTCGATACATAACGCGCAGCGCCCACGGCCGAATCTTTTCCAGACGGCGCAGCTCGTCGAGCTTTGGATACAAGCGCACCAGCAGTTCTTGAACCAGATCCTCCGCGCGATCCGCAGCGCCGGTCCATCTGTAAGCGGCCCGATACAACGCAGGCACATGCTCGCGCAGCAGATGATC